>Ga0137394_10003583_pt1 | contig 11705 bp, 11 predicted proteins | sample czobulk116metaG_FD_108278 | JGI IMG/M metagenome (GOLD analysis project Ga0137394, IMG submission 108278) | Vadose zone soil microbial communities from Angelo Coast Range Reserve, California, USA - czobulk1.16 metaG | ecosystem: Environmental > Terrestrial > Soil > Vadose zone | place: USA... | reverse complement strand
CCACGAAGTCGGCAGGCCCCGGCACGACACCGCCGAGCGGGTCTCGAAAAAGATCGCAGCGCCGGACTTCTTCCGCGTAGGGAAACCTCTCACGGCTGGCAAACTCCTCGCGATCGTCGATCACGGCGGTGCGAAGCCCCACGCCGGAGGCCAGGGCGGCGACGCGCTCTCCCACGTGCCCCCCGCCGTACACGAGCAGGCGTGCGGGGGGGAGAATCACGTCGAGGAACACCGTGACCTCGCCTCCACACTTCATGCGCAGCTCGTCCGTCTCGTCCACCACCGCCGCGTCGCCGCCGGAGTCGAGCACGAAGTGCATGGAGCGCGACGGCGCAGCCGCCGCGAGAAGCTGTCCCGCCTCGTGGAGGACCGCGCCCTCGAGCGGCCCGCCGCCGATGGTGCCGCTGATCCTTCCCTCCGGGCCGACGAGCATCTTGGCTCCGGCGTCTCGCGGCGCCGACCTGCTGGTCTCGGTCACGGTGCAGAAGACGAATCCCTCGCGGGCCGCCGCCCTGCGCGCCGCTTCGCGAAGGATCTCCGCTTCCGTCGCCGATGTCACGGCTGCCTCCTTCGCCGCCGGAGCGATCACGGCTCGGCGGGCGGCTCGGTGTGCTGCGGGTCTTCCCCGACGGACAGGTCCGGCTCAGGCTGGGCCCAGGGCGCGATCCCCGCGCTCAACACGGCGAGTGGGCGCCGCTGCCGGGCGGTGGCGACCTCGCCGACCAGGAACAGGTCGGTGAGCAGCGCGCGCAGATGGATCGACGCATTCAGGTTGTCGATCAGCTGGGAGCTGATCGACGGCTGCTCCAGCACCAGCTCGACCGCGGCGAGGGAGCTGCGAGCGTCGCGGCCGATCACATCCAGGAACGGGTGGGAGTCTTGAAAATCGGCCTCGGCCGCGCATCGCTCGATCAATCCGGCCAACAGCCCCGCGGCGCGGGCGAGACAGCCGCGGATCTGAGCGCCGGACTGGCTGCCAACGTCGGTGGGGAGTCCCTGCGCCGCGTAGGCCAGCAGGAGCTCGTAGCACTCTTCCATAGCGTTGCAGGTGGTCTCGATTCCAGTCAGCACTCAAGCCTCCTTGGTTGCGTTCGGACGCGAGCTGCCCACCACCCACCGCCGCGGATCGTGGTCCTTGAGAAAGAAATCGCGGCTCATCGAGCCGGTGATCATCGACTTCGTGATCGGTAGCTTCTCGGGACGGACCGCGAAGTAGATGTGGATGATCACAAGCGTGACCAACCCGACGCCGGCGAAGCCGTGGAGGACGTACATCAGCCCCCAGGTCAGGTCGCTGAAGAGGTACGGATTGCGGGCGAAGAAGATGGTCCGCACCCGGTGGAGCATGAAGAACCCGGTGACGATGGCCGAGAGTCCGGTGGCGGTGACAGCCAGGTGGTAGAGCTTGTTCTCCAGCGGGTACTTGGCGAACTTGCGCGGCGGCGGGGTGGGACGGCCGAAAGCGCGCAGCGCCCTCCTCCAAGCGTCCTGCAGGTCGACGAGATCCGGCCAGATGGCGCGGAAGTCCAGCCAGACGGAAGCGTGCACGATGTGAAAGAGGACGGACACCGTCAGCACCGAGCCGGCGATCCAATGCCAGGTCACCCAGTCGAACTGCGGCCCGATCTTCGGGAGGAAAGCGGTGATCAGGAGCGTCAACATCGAGGCCGCCATGATCCAGTGGTACAGGCGCGCCACCAGCGAGTGCCGGGGAATGCCCGCGGGCAGGCTCCGGGCCTCTTCCGGCGAGGCGCCTTCCGCGAAGAGCCGCGGCTTCGCGAAATAGCGGACGTAGATGGCGTGGAAGACGAGGAAACTGAGCCCACCGATGGCCGCCACCCAGATCAGGAACCAGGCGATGTGGATGGGGACGACCTTGCCCGCCGGATCGGCCGCCCATTGCAAGAGGGTGCGCTCTAGTAAGCCCATTTCACTTCCTCCACTCCGGCGACGGCGCGCTTCACCAGATTTCGCATCAAGGGGATCTTGTAGGCGTTGAACTGCAACGGGACCGCTCCGCGGACTGCGAGCGCGCCCGCCATCTCTCCGGTCGCTGCGTTGCGCGGCTTCCCCCGGACCGCCGCCTCAACGACCTTGAGCCGGAGCGGCCGTGCCGCCGCGGCGTTCACCGACAGTCGAATCCGGTCGATGGTGTTGCCCGAAACCGCCATCGCGGAAGCGACGTTGAGCAAGGGAAAGTCCCACACGTTCCGATCGCGCACCTTCTCGAAATAGAACTGGGTGGCTGCCCACGCCGCGGGAATGCGGATGGAGGTGAGCAGGTCCCCGGGCCTGAGGATGTGAAGCCGGGTGATGTCGATGTCCGGGCCGATGAAGTAGTCCTCGGCATCGACCACGCGCTCGCCCTTGGAGTTGCGGATCACGAACTTCGCATCGAGCGCGATCAGCGCCGGCGCCGTGTCCGATGGATTGACGGCGACGCAGCGCTCCGCATGGAGGATGGCGTGCTCGCGGTTCCGCCCGACGGGGGTGTCCGCGTAGCAGATGTTGCCGCTGGCCCGGTAGCAGGGCCAACCCGCCCGGTAGTACCAGCAGCGCGCGTCCTGCGACACGTTCCCGCCCAGCGTTCCCTGGTTCCGGATCTGCGGCGACGCCACCAGCGAGGCGGCCTGCGCCAGGACGCCATATCGCTCTCTCACCAAGCGGTTCGCGGCGACGGTGCTCAGCGTGGTCATCGCGCCGATCTCGATCCCGTCGGTCAGCTCGCGCACGCCGTTCAGCTCGTCCACGCCGCCGAGGTCGACCACCACCTTGGGCCGCTTGATCCGGTCCTTGAGCCAGTCGAAGGAGTCCATTCCCCCGGCGAGGATCAAGGCGTCCTCGCCGTACTTCGCGAGAAGCTGCTGGGCGGCCTCCACCGAGGTCGGCTGGTACAATTCGAACGAAGGCATCGGGTCGCGTACGATCGCCATGGGCCTCTTCCTAGATGTGGGCCAGGAGCGGGTGCTGCATGGGCCGGCCTGCTTCGAGCGAGGTCAGGATGGTGTCGAGATTCACGGGGGCGCGGCGGAAGATCTCGTCCCCTAGCGCGTCGGAAAGAGCGTTCAGGATCGAGGCGCACGCGCCGCCCACGGGCGGCTCCCCGATCCCGCGGGCGCCGATGGGCGTCTCCGGATCGGGAATGTTCAGGGCCTCCCACTTCATGTCGACGGGAACGTCGAGGATGGTGGGCGGCTTGTTCTGGTAGAAGCGCGTCGACAGCATCGCGCCGTAGTGGGGATCGTAGACCCACTTCTGCCCCAGTGCGTGGCCGAACCCGAGGATCGATCGGCCCAGGATCTGTCCCCCGAGCGCGGCCGGGTGGAGGATGGTGCCGACGTCGGCGCAGCAGAGGTAGTCGATCAGCGCGTATCCGCCGGTCTCCAGATCGACTTCCACCTCGGCAAAGCTGGCGACGTAGGAGAACGCGACGCCATCCGCCGGGTACTTGTCCTTGGCGGCCGCGACCAGACCCTGGCCGGCCAGCCCCGCGACGGAAGCCTTGGTGAAGCTGTTCAGGTCCGCCGCGGGTTCGTGCCCGTCGTATTTGCCGCCGAGCTCGATCGCGCGGCGCGCCGCCTGCGCCAGCGTCATCTTCGCGCCGCCACGTTTGCGGAAGACGAGCTCGCTCCCGACCTCGTACTCTTCGGGCTTGCCGCCCAACGTCTTCGCCGCGATCTCCTGGAGCTTCTGGATGGCGTCCATGGCGGAGGCGTGACCGGCGCGCGTCATCGCGTATGTCGTCTGGCTGCCTCCCTGGGGCGAGGTCCAGGGCAGGTGCTTCGAGGTGTCGCCCCAGACCACGTCGCACTTCTCCCACGGCACTCCCAGGACCTCGGCGGTCGCGCGGTGGACGTCGATCACCGACTCGGTCCCCAGATTGCCGATGCCGGACTGCAACGAGACCCGGCCGTCGGGTCGGATCACCAGCAGCCCGTCGAAGCCGGTGGTGCCGCCGTGAAAGCAACCCAGGGCGACGCCGACGCCGCGGACCTTCGAGCCGCTGCGTTTCGTTCGCCCCACCCGCTCGCGCCACTTGAACCGCTCCGCTCCACGCGCCAGCGCCTCCTTCACGAACGCGCTGGTCGAATGGCGCTGCACGCCCTTCTGGGGCCGCCCGAAAGAAGACTTGCCTTCGGCGCAATTCATCGAGCGGATCGCCACCTGATCGATCCCCAGCGCCCGGGCCGCCTTGGCCAGGATCGGCTCGAGGATGATGATTCCCTGCAGACCGCCCGGCGCGCTCTGGGCGCTGCGCGGCGGCGTGTTCGTCAGCGCGACCACCGCGCGCCAGCGCATCGCCTGCGGCTGGTACAGGACGGAAATCACGTCGCCCGAGTTGGCCGCGTCGCCCTGTTGTTCGTAGGCGCCGTTGTTCGCCACCACGAACATGTCCAGGGCGGTGATTCGCCCCTCCCTGGAGAATCCCACCTTCATCCGGCCCACCAGGCTGGAGCGGGCGCGCCCGATGAAGGTCTCCTCTTCGCGGGTGACGCGCATCATCACCGGCGCGTTCGCCTTCTTCGAGAGTAGCGCGGGGATCGCCAGCGAGATGCCGGCGGTGATCTTGCTGCCGAATCCGCCGCCCGTGTACTCGGTGATCAGGACGACGTTCCTGCGATCCACGTTCAACCACCCGGCGATCACCGGCACCGTCTGGGCCGTGCTCTGCGTGCCCGTGTGGATGTAGACCTTGCCGTTGCGCCAGTACGCCAGGGTAGAGCGTGTCTCCAGCGTCTGGTGGCTGACGTCCGGAGTGAGAAAGGTCTCATCGAGGATCAAGTGGGCTGCCTTGAATCCGGCGTCGAGATCGCCGAAGGACCATTCGTCCTGCGCCTTCCCCAGCGGCAGCCGGCCCTCGCCGGCCTCCGCGAAATCGGCCGCGGTCCATTTCAGCTCGCCGATGACCGGAGGCGGAGGACCCGGTGGAGGCTTCCCGGGTTCGGCGGGCGGCGCCGGCTGCGCCACCCAGACGTTGCCGTCCAAGCGGGGGTTTGGCCCTCCGGGGCGCAGGGTCTCGATCGGATCGAGCACGAACTGGAGAGGCTCCAGATCGATGTCGATCGCCTCGATCGCCGCCGCGGCTGTGAGCTCGTCCACGGCGGCCACCGCCAGGATCGGCTCGCCTGCGTACAGCGGCTCCATGGTGAGCGCCCGTTCGCCCTTCTTGTTCGCCTTGATCACCGTGCCGAGGTCGGTCAGGCTGTCGGAGGGCGGCGGCAGATCGTCCGCCGTCAGGATCGCCTTGACGCCGGGGATGGCGAGCGCCTTGCGCGTCTCGAGCCGCCGGACGCGCGCATGCGGCATCGGACTGACGAGCAGCTTGCAGAAGAGCATTCCCTCGACACGGAAGTCCTCCGCATACTTCGCCTTCCCGGTCGCCTTCGCCTGCAAATCGGGAGTGGGGTAGTTCTTGCCGATGAGCCTGTACTTTTGATCCGCCACCGTCAGCCCCTTCTCAGCAGCTCTGCGCCGCGCATCATCGAGGTGAGGATCTTGTCGTAGTCCTGGCAGCGGCAGAGGTTGCCCGAGAGCCCGTGCGCGAGCTCCAGCCGGCTCGGGTTCGGATTCGTCTTCAGGAAGCCGACCGCCGTCATGATGAAGCCGGACATGCAGAAGGCGCACTGGAAGCCTTGCTCGTCGACCACGGCTTGCTGGACCGGGTGCAGCGTCCCGTCCGGTGCGGCGAGACCCTCGATGGTCTGGACCTTCCTGCCGCGCACCGAGTGCGAGAGCATCGAGCAGGAGTAGTGAGGCACGTCGTCGAGCAGGACGGTGCAAGCGCCGCACTCGGCCCGATCGCAGCCGAGCTTGGTGCCGGTGAGACCGAGCCGGTAGCGGAGCGTCCAGGCCAGCGTCTCCTGTTTGAGGACGTCGACGCGGCGCTGCTGTCCGTTGACGTTCAAGGTGATGAGCCGTCCGGCAAGCCCGGCCTGACCGAATGCGGCGGCGCCGCGGAGGAGGTAGCCCGTGGAGGACACAGCCACGCCCCCGACGATGACGCCTTTGATGAAGTCTCGTCTGGAGACCGCCTTGGGCGTTTGCGACATTCCCTTCTCCTCCGGCATCCTGGGCACCGTCCCGGCCCGTAAAAGCAACGACCGGGCCAGCTTCTTTCCAGAATGGAGGCCGTCGTCGGACGATCGCGGCCGGTCACTCGCGCTGTCCGCGTCTCGCACAGGTGTCAGCGCGCGATCAGCAGCCGCTCGTTCCTGGGGCTCGGCCACATCTTCACTGCCAACATGACGGGCAACGCCGCGTTCAAGGGGTTCGCCGCGGCCGGCGCACCCGAGCTGTCGTTCACACGCTCGGTCCTGGCCCTGCTAGCGTTCCTCTCCGGCGCGGTGATCGTTGGGCGATTCGCGATCGCTGCCGGCACGAAGCCTGCGTCCCGATGGCCGGCCAGGCCCTTCGGCATCGGCCGTCGTCAGAACTGAATTGAACGCAGCTTCCATTCTTTCCGAGACCTGATAATAGCTTGCAGCCGTTATCGCCTTTCAATTTTACATGCTCGATTTCGCTCGAGTCTCGCCCGAGCCACCGCACCGCGATCCCTTCCGAGCGATCGCCAAGGAGTTCGGCCATGTCCCACAGATCGATCGTGCACGTCTTGCTGTCTCTCGCCGCTGCATTCGCTACGGCAACACGCGCCCAGCAGACGCCAGCGCCCGCACCAAAACCACCCCCGAGCACTTATGCGATTCCCATCGGTCCATCGATCGGCCTCGACGCCGCCAAGAAGGCCGCGGCGGCCGCGTCAGCCGAGGCGCGCAAGAATGGCTGGTTCATGGCCATCGCCGTCGTCGACCCGGCTGGTACGCTGGTCTACTTCGAGAAGGCTGACACGACGCAGCTCGGAGGCGCGGTGGTGGCTGTCGACAAGGCGCGCTCGGCAGCGCTCTTCAAGCGGCCGACCAAGGCGTTCGAGGACGCGGTGGCCAAGGGTGGCGCCGGCGTGCGAATCCTCGGGCTCACGGGCGCGGTACCGCTGGAGGGCGGTCTACCGCTGATGGTGGACGGAAAGCTCATTGGCGCCATCGGCGTCTCGGGCGATCTCTCCGAGCACGACGGCCAGTGCGCCGCCGCGGGCGCCGCCGCACTCGCTTCGCCAACCGCCGCCCGCTGACGGAAGGGTCAGAGCCGCGCAGGGTCATCGATGCCAACCGGTGAGACTTTGATACTATGTCCCACCGGGTGCAGGCCGCTATTGCCTCGCCCCGAAAGGAGATTGTGCGTGCCCGCGGACCTCCGCCACAAAGTATGGTGTCACCAGATCCCGGACTGAAAGGGGAAGGTCATGGCCTACAAGGTAGCGTCATCGCAACCGCTCGCGGTGCCCGCCACCATGCGCGCCGCCGTGCTCTTCGGCCCGGGAGATCTCCGGGTGGTCCGCAAGCCCGTACCCCGGCCCGGTCCGGGCGAGGTCCTGGTGCGGGTGGCCATGTGCGGAACCTGCGGGACCGATCTGAAGATCCAGACCCATCCGTTTCCCAACCAGCCGCCGTTCGGGGAGTTCACCCCCGGCCACGAGTGGACCGGAACGGTGGTGGCGCTGGGCGAGACCGTCGACGAGCTCGCGGTGGGCGACCGGGTCGCGATCGAGGCGCACAAGGGATGCGGGCGGTGCGAGAACTGCGTCACCGGCATGTACACCGCGTGCCTGAACTACGGCAACCTCGCGAAGGGACACAGGACCAGCGGGCTCACCACCGACGGCGGATTTGCCGAATACGTCGTCCATCACGTCAACGCGCTCTTCCGGATCCCCGACGAGGTGAGCTGGGAGGATGCCGTTCTGGTGACGACGGCGGGGACCGGGATGTACGGGTTGGACGCCATCGGCGGGTACGTAGCGGGGGACACGGTGGTCGTGATCGGTCCGGGTCCGGTGGGGCTCATGACCGTCCAGCTTTGCAAGGCGCTCGGCGCCGGGAAGGTGATCCTGGTCGGCACCCGGCGCAGCCGGCTCGACATGGGCGCGCGGCTCGGCGCCGACGTGGTGGTGGACGCGCGCCGTGAAGATGCGGTCGCTGCGGTGCGCAAGGCGGCCGGCCAGCGTGGCGTGGACGTCGTCATCGAGGCGTCAGGGGCCCAGGAAGCTCCGCAGCAGTGCCTGGAGCTGGTCCGCCGCGGCGGCAAGGTGCTGATCGTCGCCTTCTACAAGCAGCCGGTGACGCTCGACCTTGGACGCGCCGTCCGGGAGGACGTGACGATCTACGGCACGCGTGGCGAGGGCGGCAACAACGTGCGCCGCGCGCTCTCCCTCGTCGCCCAGGGGAAGGTCCGCGGACGCGACCTCGTCACCCATCGATTCCCGCTCGATGACATCCAGGAGGGCTTCCGGGTGGTGCGCGAGCGCGAGGGAGACCCCATCAAGCTCGTGTTCATCCCCTGAGCGGAAGGAAGGCGATCGCATGCGCGAGGCGCGTCTCAACGCCACCGTCATCCTGGTGTACGTGCTCGCGCTCCTCCTCTGGCAGCTCGCGGGCTCGGCGTTTTCGGTGCCCGCGTTCATCCTCCCTTCGCCCATGGCCATCCTCCAGCGCGCGGCGAGGAGCCCCGGAGCGCTGGCGTTCCACGCTCTGGTGACGCTGCAGGAAGTGGTCTTCGGGTTCCTGCTCGCAGTGCTGACCAGCATTCCGCTCGGCATCCTGATCGTCAGCTCGCGTCTGCTCGAGCGCCTCTTCTATCCATTGCTCGTCGCATTCCAGGCGATCCCGAAAGTGGCGCTGGCGCCGATCCTGGTGGTCTGGTTCGGGTTCGGTCTCACCTCCAAGGTCTCGCTCGCCTTCGTCACCGCGATGTTCCCGATCGTGATCAACACCGTGGTGGGAATGGCGCAGACGCCGGAGGAGATGATCCACCTGATGCGCTCCCTCGGAGCGTCCCGCTCGCAGATCTTCCTCAAAGTGCGGCTCCCCGCGGCGGCGCCGCACATCTTCGGCGGCCTCAAGGTCGGCATCACGCTCTCGATGGTCGGCGCGGTGGTCGGCGAGTTCATCGCCTCGAGCAGCGGTCTGGGGAATTTACTGCTGATCGCGAACAACGCGTTCGACAGCCCGCTGCTGTTCGCCATCGTGATCCTGCTCTCGCTGCTCAGCGTGGCGCTGTTCTACGCGATCGAGCTCCTCGAAGCGCTGGTGCTCCCGCGGCCGCTGCGGCGCAAAGCGCTCGACTTCGAGTTGGCAGCGCGCGCATGAAGGCCGTCTCCGTCAGACCGGCGCCCTCTCCCGCCTCGCCCTGCTTCGTGGAGCTGAACGCTGTCTCCAAGAGGTACCAGCTGCGGGCCGGCACCGATCTGCTCGCGCTCGACGGAGTCGACTGCGCGGTCGCCGAGTCCTCCTTCTGCAGCATCGTGGGCCCGAGCGGCTGCGGCAAGAGCACGCTCTTGATGATCACGGCCGGGCTCTACCTCCCCAGCGCGGGCAAAGTCGCCGTCGCTGGCCGGCCGGTGGATGGACCCTGCCCGGACGTGGGAATGGTGTTCCAGCGCGACCTTCTCCTCGAATGGAGGACGGTGCTGGACAACGTGCTCTTGCCGATCGAGGTCAAGCGGCTGCGCAAGGCCGACTTCGTGGAGCGCGCGAAATCGCTTCTCGGCCTGGTCGGGCTGGGCGGGTTCGAGGATTCCTATCCCGGCCAGCTCTCGATCGGCATGCGGCAGCGCGCCGCCCTGTGCCGCGCCTTGATCCACGATCCCGCCCTGCTGCTGATGGACGAGCCGTTCGCCTCGGTCGACGCGCTGACGCGCGAGAAGCTGGGCCTCGATCTGATCCGGCTCACGACCGAGCCCGCGAAGACCGTGCTCTTCGTGACCCACAGCGTGGAGGAGGCGGTCCTCCTCTCCGACCAGGTGCTGGTCATGAGCCCGCGGCCGGGCCGGATCTTGCGGCGGCTCGACGTCGACCTGCCCAAGCCACGCACGCTCGGCAGCCGCTCCGATCCCCGCTTCCACCGCCTGGTCGGCGACATTCGAGGTGCGTTCCAGGCCGCGGGCGTTCTCTCTTGAGCCCTCGGCGTGAGGAGGATGCGTCCATGACCCAGCAGAGGAGCGAGCGCGAGAATCGGATTTCAGGATTGGTCACCCGGCGGGGTCTGCTCCAGGGTGCCGCGGCCGCCGGCGCCGGACTCTTCTTGCCGCGATCCGCGACGGGCGCCGAGCCTGGCGCTGCGCTGAAGAAGACGTCCCTGCGCTTCAACTGGACCGCCAAGGGCGAGTTCACGCCGCTCTACGTGGCGCGGGAGCTGGGCTTCTTCAAGGAGCAGGGCGTGGAGGTCGAGCTCCTGGAGGGCAAGAGCGGCACGCAAGCGGTCCAGGTGGTGGGGACCGGAAACGACGCCTTCGGGTTCGTCCCCTCCATCCAGGTCATCCAGGGCATCAACCAGGGCATCCCGCTTCGGGTGGCGGGCACCTTCGGGAAGGTGACCGGGATGTGCTGGGCTTCGTGGCCCGACGTCCCCCTGGACGGACCCAAGTCGCTCGAGGGCCGCAAGGTCTCGCTCTCCTCCGCGTCGACCTTCTTCCAGGTCTGGCCGGCGTTCGTGAAGAAATTCAAGATCGACACTGCCAAGGTCGAGACCGTGAGCGCCGATCCCTCCGCCCGGGTCGGCCTCTTCCTCAGCCGCCGTCTCGACATCATGGCCGACATCTTCGTGGCCAACGACTTCGTCGTCCTGCAGAACAAGCTGCCCGACAAGAAGCTCAACCTGCTCCGGCTCTCGGACCTCGGCTTCGACCCGGTGGGCTACGTCCTGGTCGCCAACCGGTCGGTGGTCGAGAGCGATCCCGACCTGGTCCGGCGGGTGACACGGGCCACGCAGAAGGGCTTCCAGGCGATGATCGACTCGCCCAAGGAAGCGGCGGCAATCATGACCAAGCTGTACGGCGAGCGGCTCGGCGCCGCGATCATCGAGGGCCAGGTCACGCGGCTGCTCACGCTGGTCAACCGGGAGCCGAAGCTCGGCATGTCGAACGAGTCGGACTGGCAGCGGTCGCTCGATCTGCTGCACGAGGCGGGCGTGATCGACAAGAAGCTCCCGCTGGGCAGCTATTACACGAACGACTTCCTGCAGGCCTGACGCGCTCAGATCGGAGTCGCGCGCGGCATTTCCAGGAAGGCGCGAGCGCAGTGCCAGAAGAGCCGCCGGTTCACGCCCAGCGCCAGCGAGTGCGCCAGGCCGGGCAGGATGCTGAACTGGCGGTCAGGGCTCGGCAGCTTCCGGTAGAAGTCGAGAAGGTCCTGCTCGGTGGCGATCCCGTCGTGCTCGCCGCGCACCACCAACGTCGGCGCCAGTACCTTCGCCGGATCGACCACCGGCAGGTTCGCCGTCATGTCGAGGTAGGTGCCGGTGGGGACGGTTTCGCCGAACGGCAGCTCGGAGTCCGCCATCGCCTCGGCGACGGCCGGGTCCGCCGTCCCCGGCTTGTCGCGGGAGAAGATGCTCCGGATCATCTCGCGGTCGCGCTTGCGGCGATTGTGCGTGCGGAAGTACTCGAGCTGGTCGGCACGCTTCTGCAACGTGGGCGAGCCGGCGCCCGTATAGGTGAACGCCATCAGGACCAGGCGATCGACCCGCTCCGGGTGCGCGGCCGCAAAAACCGCTGCGCGCAACGCTCCCGAGGACTCGCCCATCAAGTGCATCCCCTGGCGCCCCGTCTCGCGCGCGACGACCGCGCTGCCTGCCGCGAGGTCCTCGGCTCCGCT
>Ga0137394_10003581_pt1 | contig 11707 bp, 11 predicted proteins | sample czobulk116metaG_FD_108278 | JGI IMG/M metagenome (GOLD analysis project Ga0137394, IMG submission 108278) | Vadose zone soil microbial communities from Angelo Coast Range Reserve, California, USA - czobulk1.16 metaG | ecosystem: Environmental > Terrestrial > Soil > Vadose zone | place: USA... | reverse complement strand
CCGCCGGCTGCGGGGCGGCCGGCGCGGCCGCGGGCCGGGCGGATCCCGCGCCGACGGCGGCGCCCGCCTCGGTCTCGATGAGCGCCACCACCGTGTTGACCGGCACGGTCTCCCCTTCCTTGACCTTGACCTCGACCAGCGTGCCGGCCGCCGGCGCGGGGATCTCGGCGTCCACCTTGTCGGTGGAGATCTCGAAGATCGGTTCGTCCCGCGCCACCTTGTCGCCGGCCTTCTTGAGCCACTTGGTGAGGGTCCCCTCGGCGATGCTCTCACCCATCTGGGGCATGATCACGTCGACGCGCATGGTGCGCTCCTTTAGTACGCCGCGAGTCTTCGCGCCGCAGCCAGGATCTTATCCTTGTTCGGAAGGAAGAACTCCTCGAGCGGCGGGCTGTAGGGGACGGGCGTGTCGGGCGCCGTCACCCGCAGGACCGGCCCGTCCAGGTAGTCGAACACCTCCTCGTTGACGATGGCGGCAATCTCGCCTGCGATCCCCCCGGTGCGCGTGTCCTCGTGCACCACCAGCACCTTCCCCGTCTTCCTGGCCGAGGTCAGGAGGGCGTCCTTGTCGAGGGGCAGGAGCGAGCGCAGGTCGATCACCTCGGTCTCGATCCCCTGCTCGCGCGACAGCGTCTCGGCCGCCTCGAGGGAGGGATAGAGCATCGCCCCGTAGGTCAGGATGGTCAGGTCCCGCCCCTCGCGCCGCGTGGCGGCCCGGCCGATCGGCACCACGTAGTCCTCCTTCGGCAGCTCCTCCTTGATGCGCCGGTAGAGGTACTTGTGTTCCAGGTAGATGACCGGGTCCTCGTCGCGGATCGCCGCCTTGATGAGCCCCTTCGCGTCGTGGGCCGTTGCCGGCGCCACCACCTTCAGCCCGGGCGTGTGCACGAAGTACATCTCCGGGTTCTGCGAGTGGAAGGGGCCGCCGTGCACGCCGCCGCCGCTCGGGCCCCGGATGACGATCGGCACGCCGGCGCCCCAGCGGTAGCGGTTCTTGGCCGCGAAGTTGGTGATCTGGTCGAAGGCGCAGGAGATGAAGTCGATGAACTGCATCTCGGCGATCGGCCTCATCCCCATCAGGGCGGCGCCGATGGCGGCGCCGACGATCGCGGACTCGGAGATCGGCGTGTCGATCACTCGCAGCTCCCCGAACCGCTCCAGCATTCCCTCGGTCACCTTGAAGGCGCCGCCGTAGATACCGACGTCCTCCCCCAGGATGAAGACCCGCTCGTCGGCCTCCATCTCTTCCCAGATCCCCTGCCGGATCGCCTCAACGTAGGTCGTCAACGCCACGTCCGGTTCTCCTCACTCGTGATAGACCCCGACCAGGCATTCCCGGGGCTCCGGGTACGGCTGGGCCTCGGCCCAGGCGACCGCCTCGTCCAGCTCGGCCTCGATGCGCGCCTCCATCCCCCGCAGCGCCGCCGCGTCGACCAGGCGGCGTCCCAGCAGGTCCTTCTCGAAGCGCCGGATCGGATCCTTGCGTTCCCACTCCGCGAACAGGGCCTTGGGCACGTAGCCGGCGTCGTCGTGCGCCGAGTGCCCGGTCATCCGGAAGGTCACGAACTCCAGCAGCGTCGGGCCTTCTCCCCGGCGGGCGCGCGCCACCGCCCGGCCGACCGCATCGTACACCTCCAGCACGTCGTTGCCGTCGGCGGTCTCGCCGGGGATGCCGTACCCGGGCGCGCGTTCGGAGAGGTGCCGGACGGCCATCTGCCGCGAGACCGGCGTGGAGTAGGCGTACTGGTTGTTGTTGCAGATGAAGATCACCGGCAGCTTCATCACCGCGGCGAAGTTGATCCCTTCGTGCCAGTCGCCGCGGCTCGCCGCTCCCTCGCCGAAGAAGCAGAACGAGGCCTGGTCGGTGCCGTGCATGCGGAAGGTCAGCGCCGTTCCGGCGGCCACCGGAATGCTGTCGCCCAGGTGGGAGATGAACGCGACCAGACGGTGCCGCAGGTCGCCCATGTGCATGTTGCCGTCGCGCCCCCGGGTCGGGCCCGTGCGCCGCCCCATGTACTGCGCCAGCACGAGGGCCGGCGTGAACCCCTGCATCAGGAAGACCGCCATGTCGCGGTGCGACGGGGAGACGATGTCGTCGTGGCTCTCGTCGCCGCCGCGGCGGATGTGCATCGCGGCACCGACCGAGATCGCCTCCTGGCCGCGGCCGACGTAGACGCCGCCCACGATCTTTCCCTGCCGGTAGAGGTTCCGCTCGATGCGGTACTCCAGGGCCCGGGTCAGCTTCATGTAATGGAGCATCGTCAGGAGGGCGGCGTCGCCGGGCGCGAGACGGCCCTCCGTCGCGGCGCCGGTCTCGGCGCGCTTCGTTCCCGCCGGCTTCGGGACGGCGCTCACGGGGCGGGCCACCACGGCTCCTCGTAGCCCGGCTCGCGGTAAACCCCCTTGAGCGTCTCCTCAGGGGGCGGATACGGGCTCTCCTGCGCCTCGCGCGCCGCCTCCTCGAGCGGCGCCGCCAGCTCGTCCGCGACGGCCGCCATCGCCGCAGGGGTGGCGTGCCCTTCCTCCGCCAGGAAGGCCTCGAACCGCTTGATGGGATCGCGATCCTTCCAGGCTTCCAGGAGCCCGGGCGGCACGTAGCGCATGTCGTCGTGCTCGGCGTGGCCCCGCATGCGGAAGGCGCGGCACTCGAGGAGCGTGGGGCCCTCGCCCCGGCGGCCTCGCTCCAACGCCCGCCGGGTCGCCGCGTGGACCGTCAGGATGTCGGTGCCGTCCACCGACTCGGAGGCGCAGCCGTAGGCCGGGCCGCGCGCGGCCAGGCTCTCGACGCGGAACTGGCGTTCGGTCGGCGTGGAGTAGGCGTAGCCGTTGTTCTCCACCACCAGGATGAGCGGGATCTTGAGGACGGCCGCCAGGTTCAGCCCCTCGTGGAAGTCCCCCGTCGAGCTGCCGCCGTCGCCGATGTAGGTCAGCGCCACCCGGTCCTGGCCCCGCATGCGCGCCGCCAGGGCGGCGCCCGCCATGACCGGGATCAGCGTGCCGAGGTGGCTGATCGGGCCGATCAGCGCCCGCCGGGGCACGTTGCCGAAGTGCAGGGTGCCGTCCTTGCCGTGCGTCGGCGCGTCGTAGCGCCCCAGGAACTGCAGGAAGAGGTCCCGCGGGGTCACGCCGCGCACCAGGAGCGACCCGATGTTGCGGATCATCGGCGCCAGGAGGTCGGTCGGCTCGAGCGCGCAGGCGGTGCCGACCGAGATCGCTTCCTGTCCCAGGCTGCTGTAGAGCCCTCCGAGGATCTGCCCCTGGCGGTAGAGGACCGAGAGCTTCTCCTCCACCATGCGGGTCAGCCGCAGGAAGCGGTGCATGGCGAGCAGTCGCTCGCGTGGCAGGCCCGGGTTCTTCATCGGCGCGGCGCTCCCCGGCGGGATCAGAGGTGGATCCCGCGCGCGTGCAGGTTGAGCGCCGCCTCCCCCATCGCCTCCGACAGGGTGGGGTGGGCATGGATGGCGTGGAACAGCTCTTCCACGGTCGCCTCGAGACGCAGGGCCATGCCGCCCTCGGCGATGAGCTCGGTCGCCCTCGGCCCGATGATGTGGACGCCGAGGAGCGCATCGTAGCGCTCATCCCCCACCAGCTTGACGAACCCCTCCTGCGCTCCGAGGATGGCCGCCTTCGCGAGCACCGGAAAGGGGAAACGGCCGACGCGGACCTTGTGGCCGCGCGCGCGCGCCGCCTGCTCCGTGAGCCCGATGCTGGCGACCTCCGGCTCGCCGTAGGTGGCGTTCGGCACCTGGTCGTAGTCGATCGGCGCGGGGTTGCGCCCGGCCATCGCCTCCACCGCCACGATCCCTTCGTGCGACGCCACGTGCGCCAGCATCGGCGTCGGCACCAGGTCGCCGATGGCGTAGATCGACGGGTCGCCGGTGCGCAGACGGGAGTCCACCTTGACGAAACCCCGCTCCAGCTCGACCCGCGTCCCCTCGAGGCCCAGCTCCTCGGTGAGGGGGCGGCGTCCGACGGCGACCAGGACCACCTCGGCCTTCAGGGTCTCCTTGCCCCCCTTCTCCGACTGCACCTGGGCCTCGACGCCCTTCTCGCCGACCTTGACCCCCTCGACCCTCGTCGCCACGCGCACCTCGATGCCGCGCTTCTTGAGGGCCTTCTGCATTTCGGCCGAGACTTCCTCGTCCTCGAGCGGCAGCACGCGGGGCAGCATCTCGACCACGGTCACGGCGCTGCCGAAGCGCGCGTAGATCGAGGCGAACTCGACGCCCACCGCCCCCGCCCCCAGGATCAAGAGGGACTTCGGCACGAACTCGAGCGCCAGGGCCTCGGTGCTGGTGATGACGCGCGCGCCATCCACCTTCAAGCCCGGCAGCATCTTCGGCACAGAGCCGGTGGCCAGGAGCACCTGGCGCGTGGCCAGCAGCCGGGCGCCGCCGGACCCGCCGGAGACCTCGACCTTGCCGGGGCCCTTCAGGCGGCCGTGGCCCTGCACGACGGTCACGCCGTTCTTCTTCATGAGGTACTCGACGCCCCGCGCCAGGCGGCGGACCACGTCGCTCTTGTGCTTGTGCGCGCCGGCGAGATCGAGCCTGATCTCCCCGGCCACGACGCCGAACTTCTTCGCGTCGCGCGCCATCTCCAGGACGTCGGCCGTGTGCAGAAGCGCCTTGGTGGGGATGCAGCCGATGTGCAGGCAAGTGCCGCCGAGGGCCGGCGACTTCTCCACCAGCGCCGTCTTGAGGCCGAGCTGCGCCGCGCGGATCGCCGCCACGTAACCGCCGGGACCGCTGCCGATGATGGTCAGGTCGAAGGTCTGCTGGGTTTCGGCCACCTGGATCCTCCCCTTGCGCGCTCGCGTGTGCGCTGCTGATCCGGCCCTCGGCCCGGATCGACGCGGGCGCCTTTTGAGCCGAAGGCCGGCGGGCTTCCGGGAAGTGGAGCGGATTATAGCAATCCCCTTTCCGAGGGGTCAATTCAGCCGGCCGCCGCGGCCAGGAAGCGCGCCACGTCGTCCGGCGTGTTGTAGATGTTGGGCGACACGCGGATCAGGTTGTCGCGCAGGCTGACCACGACCCCCTTCTCGCGCAGCCGGCGGTAGATCGTGCGCGTGTCGTCGAGCGTCGGCCCTTCGAAGGAGAGGATGGTGGAGCGCCGCGCAGGCTCCAGGTCAGAGACGACCCGCAGCCGGGTGGTCTCGACCCCCTGCAGCAGCCGATCGAGCAGCCGCCGCGCGTGCGCCTCGATGGTCGGCAGGCGCACGCGGTTCACGAACTCGACGGAGGCGGCGAGGGCGCTCAGGTTGAGGAAGGAGGCCGTTTCCGGCGCGTCGAACCGCCGGGCCCCTTCGCTGAACTTCAGGGCGGGCTCGCTGCGGCGGTTGAGGTGCCGGGCCGACTCGATCACCAGCCAGTTGGCGTCCGGCACGCGCAGCCGCTCGAGCACGCGCGGGCTGACGTACGTGAAGCCGCTGCCGTACGGCCCGAACAGCCACTTATAGCCGCTCACCGCCAAGACGTCGATCGGGTCGTCCGCCACCCGGAAGTCGAGCGCCCCGATCCCCTGGGCGCCGTCCACCACCAGGAAGATCTCCCTCTCACGGCAGGAGGCGGCGATCGGCTTCAGATCTACGCGGTAGCCGGTCGTGAAGGCCACCAGGCTCAGCGCGATGACGCGCGTGCGCGGACCGATGGCGCCGACCAGGGTGGCGGCGTCCACGATCCGCCCGGAGGCGGGCGCCACCTGGCGCGTGGCGACGCCGTCGGCCTCGAGATTCAGCCACGGGTAGAGGACCGCCGGGAACTCGCCCTGGGAGACCAGCACTTCGTCGCCCCGGCGCAGCGGCAATCCGCGGGCCGCGAGGTTGAGGCCGTGCGTGGCGCCCGTGCCCAGGGCGATGCTCGCCGGACTGCAGCCGATCAGGCGCGCCGCGGCGGCGCGCGCCCGGGCCGGCAGCTCCTCGAACAGCGTGTCGGGGATCTCCTCGGGGTGCTCCTTCAGCCGCAGGGCGCGCCGGACCTCCTCGGCCGTCTCCTGCGGGAAGGGGCCCTGGGCGGCGCAGTCGAGATAGCTCCGGCCCCCGAAGTCCGAGAACTGCGCCCGCCAGCGCGTCGTCTCGTCCGCCACCTCCCCCCCCCGATCCCCGGGCGGACCACGGGTCCCCCGGCACGCCCGGGCCCCTTTCGGCCCGTCCCGTCATGATACACCGCGGCGCATCCGGTATAATCGCGCCGTGACGCGATGGCCCGCCCCGAGGATGGCCCGATGAGCACGGTTCTCTCCGCCCGCCGCGAGGAGCGCTTCCTGTCGCCCCCGCCGGAGGTGACGATCACCAACGCCTTCGCGCGCCCGTTCGACAATGTGGTGGCGACCGCGCGCACCTGCTATTCCGGCAGCGGCATCGTGCGCGACGCGCAGATCCTCGGCGATCCCGAAGCACCCGCCGAGACGCGCGAGGAGCGGCGGCGGCGGCGCGACGCCCTGGCGCGCGACCTCTACCAGGCGGGACACCACACGACGCTGCAGCACGCGCACTTCCAGTTCGCCCTGAGCAACGTCAGCCGCCAGTTCCTCTGGTCGTTCCTGCACAGCCATCCGTTCTACAACTCCGAGCAGGTCAGCCAGCGCTACGTGGCGGTGCGTCCGGGCAACTGCGCCGTGCCGCCCCTCGAAGGCCCGGCCCTGTCGGTGTACCGCGAGACGATCGAGCGGCAGCAGGCCGCCTACGAGGACCTCTGCCGCCTGCTCGTGCCTCCCGCCGCCGCGGCCTACTACGCCCGCTTCCCGGCGCGCCGCCACTACGCCGCGAAGTACGACAAGGAGGTCCGCAAGAAGGCGCAGGAGGTGGCGCGCTACGTCCTGCCGGTGGCCACCTTCGCCTACCTGTACCACACGGTGAGCGGCCTGACGCTCCTGCGCTACCAGCGCATCTGCCGGGAGTTCGACGCGCCGCTCGAGCAGCGGATCGTCGTCGGCCGGATGGTGGAGGAGCTCCTGGCGCTCGAGCCGGCCTACGCCGCCATCCTCGAGGAGCCGATCCCGGCGGAGGAGATGGTCGAGTATCGGGCGCTGCGCGAGTCGGCCCCGGCGGACGACGCCGCGCGGCGCGCCTTCCTGGCGGAGTTCGACGCGGACCTTCTCGGCCGGGTCTCCCGCCTGGTGGACCACCCGGCCCGCAACGAGGAGACCCTGGCGGCCTCGGTGCGCGAGGTGCTCGGCCTGGGCCGCGAACGCCTGCCGGACGACGACGCCATCGCGCTCGCCCTCGACCCGGCGCGCAACCGCTACCTGGGGGAGGCCCTCAACCTCACGACGCTCAGCAAGCTGTCGCGCGCCATGGTCCACTGCCACTACACCTTCCGCAAGCGCATGAGCCACGCCGGCGACTCGCAGAACCAGAGGCACCGCATGACGCCGGCGTCGCGGCCCGTCCTGGAGGCGCACCTGACCGGTGAGCCCGACTTCGTGACGCCTATCCTGGTGCTCGAGGACGAGACGGCGGGGCGGCGCTACCGCGAGGCGATGGAGGCGGCCTGGGACGGCATCGGGCGCCTGCGGCGCCTCGGGGTGCGGGACGAGTTCGCGCTCTACCTCCTCCCCAACGCGGTGTCGATCCGCTTCACCGAGTCGGCCAACCTGCTCGACCTGCACCACAAGCACGCCATGCGGCTGTGCTACAACGCCCAGGAGGAGATCTGGAAGGCCTCGCTCGACGAGGCGCTGCAGATCCGCGAGGTCAACCCGCGCATCGGCCGCTACCTCCTGCCCCCCTGCGGCCTGCGGCAGCTGGCCGGCCGTTCCCCGATCTGCCCCGAGGGACGGCGCTACTGCGGCGAGCGGGTCTGGACCTACCGGCTCGAGGATTACCGCCGCGTCATCTGAGGCTCCCCGGTGACCATGCCGCCCTCCCTGGACGAGACCGTGACCGGCCCGGCGCTGGAGATCCTCCCCGGCCAGCTCTTCGGCCGCCTCTCCTTTCCGGACCTGTTCGGCCGGGCCGCACCGGTGGAGGTCGAGGTCGGCATCGGCAAGGGGCGCTTCCTGCTGCAGCAGGCCGAGGCGCGCCCCGACGTCGACTTCCTGGGGGTCGAGTGGTCGCTCAAGCACCTGCGGGTGGCCAAGGAGAGGGCCGAGCGGCGCGGGCTGCGCAACGTGCGGCTGTACCGCGCCGACGCCCGCCACGTGATCGCCGACCTGGTGCCCGACGCCTCGATCGTCCGGCTGCACGTCTACTGTCCCGACCCCTGGCCCAAGAAGAGGCACCGCAAGCGCCGCTTCTTCGTCCCCGAGACGGCCCCCCACCTCGAGCGCGTCCTGGCCCCGGGCGGCTACCTCGACGTGTCGACGGACGTGCGGGAATACTTCGAGGATATCCTCGAGGTGCTGGCGTCCCGCACGGGGCTGGTCGCCGCCGCCGACCCTCTCTTCCCGGACGAGGCGGCGCGGGCGGGGACGCACTACGAGGAGAAGTACCGCAAGGAGGGGCGCGCGATCCACCGCGCCTCCTACCAGCGCCAGGCCGGCGCGGCACGGGGCGTCGCCGGCCGTCCATCCTGAGGCGGACCTCCTAGTAGCTCAGCTCCATCCCGAGGAAGAGGTCGCCGGGGCCGACCCGGGCGCGGATCGCCACGGGAGCGCCCGGAGCCAGGAAGGCGTCGTTCAGGAACAGGGCCATGAAGTTCCCCAGGACGGCGCCCGCCATGACATCCGCGGGGTAATGGACGCCCCCTTCGACCCGCGCCCAGGCCGTGCCCACGGCCAGCGCGTCCAGGCCGATCTTGATCCCGAGCTTCGCCCCCTCGGGCAGTCTCGTGGCGTCCACGTTGCGCCGGGCCATGCCGACGCGGTAGAAGGCTTCCGAGCTGTGGCCCGAAGGAAAGCTCAGGCGGTCGGAATGGTCCGGACGCTCGCGATCGGTCGCCTTCTTCAGGGTCATGGTGACGCGGGAGGTCGCCTCGTCCCCCAGGTACTGAAGGAGCAGCCGCTCCACGCGCGACCCCCAGGCCGCCTTCCTCCCCGGAGCAGCGACGCCCGTGGCGTACAGGGCGTACTCCGACCAGTCCCGGAGCGTGTCGCTGACGTCCCGCGCTCCATGGGGCGACCAGAAGATGGGGGTCCTGCGGGTCGCCCAGGAGGACAGGTTGTCGTCCCAGCCGGTGGCGGCGACGAGCGCGGCTCCGGCGGCGGGCGCCCAGGTGTGCGGGTCCTTGAGCGCGCCGGACGCGGCCGACTTCCAGCGCGCCGCCGTCGGCCAGTAACGGGTGCCGCCGGCCTCCTGACGCTCGCGCAGCGTCGCGCACCCGGCGAGCGCCGGCAACGACAGGCAGAGCAGGGCCGCGACCGACGCGGTCGCGCGGCTCATCCGTCCACTTCGACGATGATCTGCCCGTCCTCGACGCGCACCGGGTAGGTGCGCACCCTCAGCTCGGCGTCGATGGGCGAGACCCCGGTGCAGAGGTCGAAGGTCCAGCCGTGCCAGGGACAGGAGATCACGCCGTTGTCCTCGAGGTACCCCTCGCCCAGCGGTCCGCCTTGGTGGGGGCAGGTGTTGTCGAGGGCATGGAGCGTCCCGTCCACGTTGAAGATGGCCACCACGCGCTCGTTGATCTGCACCACCTTACTGCTGCCCGGCGGGACCTCGTCCGCTCGGCCGCAGCGCGCCTTGATCGGCATCCTTGCCCTCTCAGCGGATCAGGTAGTCCTCGATGTTGGTGGGTCCGTAGGAGCAGCCGGTCGCCTCGCGAATCCGGTGGGCCACCAGCGCCAGGGCGCGCCGCACGCCGGCGGTCTTCTCGGGGTCGGTGAGCGGCTCCAGGCGCACGGTGATCCCCTCCCCCTTGGGCGAGAGCTGGATGAAGAATTTCTGGGTGTGCCCGCGATCGACGACCAGGGTCTCGATCAGGGCCGCGCGAGACTCCCGCTCGCGGAAGAAGCGCTCGACCTTGACGACCCGATCGCCCTCGCGCACGACGAAGGGCTCGAAGTGTCGCTGGCAGTCGTCAATGCTGACACGCCCTTCGAGGACGACGTGCGGCAACGGGCGCTCCGCAGGATCAGGCCAACTCGTCCAGGATGAAGCCGAGCACCTCGTCCGCGTGCTCCTTGACCTTCACCCGGGGGTAAATCTGGCGGATGGTCCCCGTTTTGTCAATCACGAAGGTCGTCCGGTGGATCCCTTCGAACTCCCGGCCCATGAAGTTCTTGGTGCCGAACACGCCGTAGGCCCTGCAGACCGCCGCCCCGGTGTCGCTGAGGAGCGGGAACGGCAGCCCGTGCTTGGAGGAGAATCTCTGGTGCGACTCCAGGCTGTCCCGGCTCACGCCGAGGACGACCGTATCGTTCTCCTCGAATCGTCGCGCGGCGTCCCGGAAGCCGCAGGCCTCCAGGGCGCAGCCGGGGGTGTCGTCCTTCGGGTAGAAGTACAGCACCAGGTTCTTCCTGCCCAGGAAGTCCTTCAGGGAAAGCGCCTTCCCCCCGGTCCCGTCCAGCGTGAACGGCGGGGCCTTCGATCCGATCGCAAGCGCCGTGTCCTTGCCGTTCCTGCCCTCCTTCCCCATCCACCCCCCCTTTATGTGATCGCGCCCTGCCCGTCGCGCGGTGCGCGCCGCGGCCCGACGCCGCTCTGAACGTGTGGCGGCATTTTATCACACGGGGCGCGGCATCCAGGTGGCGCTCCGTTGTCGGTGCCCTCGCGCTCTGCTAGGATGCGCAAACCACGATCCTCCGGAGAGACGACCATGGCCCGAAAAGCGCGGCGGCAGGCGCGCGAGCGGATCGAGCGGGACGCGCTCGGCGCGCTGCGCGTGCCCTCCCGGGCCTACTACGGCATCCAGACACTGCGCGCCGCGCGCAACTTCCCGGTGAGCGGCCGCCGCCTGCCGCCCCTCTTCGTGCGCGCCTACGCGCACATCAAGGGCGCCGCGGCGGAGGCCAACGCCTCGCTCGGGCTGCTCGACGCACGCCGCGCCCGCGCCATCCGCCGCGCGGCCGGCGAGATCGTCGCGGGCCGCCACTTCGACCAGTTCGTCGTCGACGTCTTCCAGGCGGGCGCCGGCACTTCGCAGAACATGAACCTGAACGAGGTGATCGCCAACCGGGCGATCGAAATCCTCGGCGGCCGTCGCGGTGACTATGGCCGGGTGCATCCGAACGACCATGTCAACATGTCCCAGTCCACCAACGACACTTTCCCCGCGGCCATGCGCATCGCCATCCTCATGGCGTTTCCCGGACTACTGGCGTCGCTGCGCACCTGCGAGGCCGCCCTGCGGCGGCTGGCGCGCCGCTTCCGCCGCACCGTCAAGGCGGCCCGCACTCACCTGCAGGACGCGGTGCCGATCAACCTGGGCCAGGAGTTCGGCGCCTACGCCGCGATGGTCCGCCGCGCCGCCGCCCGCCTCGAGCAGGCGGCGGGCCCGTTGCGCCGCCTCAACCTGGGGGCGACCGCGGCCGGCACCGGGCTCAACGCCCATCCTCTGTACGCCGCGCGCGTGGCGCGGCTGCTGTCGCGCGACACCGGGCTGCGGCTGGCGCCGGCCGTGGACCTGGTCGAAGCGGCGATGAGCACCGCCGACTTCGCAGCCTTCTCCTCCGCCCTGCGGCTCCTGGCTCTCGACCTCGGGAAGATCTCCAACGACCTGCGCCTGCTGGCTTCGGGGCCCGCCACGGGCCTGCGCGAGATCGAGCTGCCCGCGGTCCAGCCCGGATCGTCGATCATGCCCGGAAAGGTCAACCCCTCGATCTGCGAGAT
>Ga0137394_10003580_pt1 | contig 11710 bp, 9 predicted proteins | sample czobulk116metaG_FD_108278 | JGI IMG/M metagenome (GOLD analysis project Ga0137394, IMG submission 108278) | Vadose zone soil microbial communities from Angelo Coast Range Reserve, California, USA - czobulk1.16 metaG | ecosystem: Environmental > Terrestrial > Soil > Vadose zone | place: USA... | reverse complement strand
GACAACGCCGTGCTTCCCCTCGTCGGCGGGCACGACACCTTCACGTCGATCGATCAGGTCAAGCGCTGGTTCGACGGGCGAGACAGCCGCCGCGTGCTCCTGGTCAGCGACGGCTTCCACATGCTGAGACTGCAGATCATTGCGAGACGACTCGGGCTGACGCCGTTTACGTCGCCGGCGGCAGGCTCGCCCATCCATGCCAACGTGCGGCGGAACGCCGGGTACCTGTTCGCCGAAGGGTTCAAGGTGCCCTACACGTGGCTGTTCCAGCGCTGAACCACCGCACGGGGCCACTGTGAAACTCGATAGTAAACGAATCCATACCGGCCGGGTCATAAACCTGGACGTGGACACGGTGCGCTTTCCCGATGGCTCCACGGGAGAGCTCGAAATCATCCGGCACCCAGGAGCCGCCGCCGTGGTGCCGTTTGCATCGGATCCGCGTGGTGACGATCCGATTGTCCTGCTGATTCAACAGTACCGGTATGCCACCGATGGGACCGTGATCGAAATCCCGGCGGGCCGGTTGAATCCTGGAGAGGATCCGCGGGTATGTGCGCAACGGGAGCTGCTGGAAGAGGCAGGTGTGAAAGCCGGGCGGGTCGAGCGTCTTACTACTATATGGACAACGCCTGGCTTCACGGACGAGCGCATTCACCTGTTTTGGGCAGCCGACCTGACCGCGGACAAACACGCCCGCGAGCCGGACGAATTCATCGAAGTGGTGCGAAAGCCGCTCTCGGAGGCTCTGGAACTCATCCGCAGTGGCGTCATTTCAGACGCAAAAACCGCTTTGGCGCTGCTGTTCGTAGCTGGTTTCGTTCTGGAGCATTAGTCCTTTCCGTCCTTCGGATCTAGACCAAATGTGGAATTGCGTCGTCCCTAGGCTGGGACAATATTCCCATTTCGCAACCCGCTGCGAATCGCAACCGATTACGTGATAAGGAGTTACTCCACCAGCCTGGGAGGCACGGTTTGTGCCGAGTCCACATAAAGCGAATCAGGGCAGGGTTTTTCGTGTTCCTGGTCGAAACGCAGGAGTAGCTATGCGGACCACACTCAAGCGTCCCACGCCGGCGATCGATCCGCAGCGCGCGCTGCAGCGCGAGGCGCTACACGAGCTGGATGATGGACAGGTTGTGATGCGTCATCTGGCCGGTGAGCCGCAGGCATTCGGGACCTTGGTCGACCGCTACCAGACTCGGCTTCTCAATTTCGTAAACCGGACGATCGGCGACCGCGAGCGTGCTGAGGACCTCGTGCAGGAAGTGTTCATCCGGGTCTTCCGCCATCTCCACCGCTTTGATCAGACCAAGAAGTTCTCGACGTGGATCTATACGATCGCGTCGAACCTCGCGAAGAACGAGCTGCGTAACCGCAGCCGCAACCCCCTGGTGCTGTTCCAGACCATCAAGAAGAACTGGGAAGCCGATCATCGGCCCCTGCAGTTCGAGGACACCACCGCGCGGCCCGATGACCTCTACCGGAAGCGGTTCCTGAAAGACGCCGTGGACCAGTGCGTCCAGCGGCTGCCGGAGCACCACCGCGAGGTATTCGTGCTGCGGGAGCTCGAAGGGAAGAGTTACCAGGAGATCGCCGAAATCACCGGGTGCAATCTGGGGACCGTGAAGAGCCGGCTGAATCGGGCCCGCAATAGCTTCGCCCAGCTCATCGGCCCCGTCCTCATTTAGCTACAACTCGCCCTGTTTCCACTCCGGCCCGGGAACACGCCGTGGCCGGGGTGGTACATTTCTCCCATGCTTTGCAGGGAGTATCTCGAGCGGCATAGCGAATTCCGGGACGGCTTAATCACGTCCACCCGGGAGCTACGTCGCTTTGCACAACACTTGGCCCACTGCTCAACGTGTCGTCGCTACGACGCGACGATCCGTGAGGCCATCCAAGCATTGCACGCCGCTTCCCCCATTTCCCCGTCACCGGATTTTCGCCAACGCCTCGACGCGCGGATCGCGGTCGAGCGCCGGCGAGTTCCCCGGCTGCCCGCGCACGCTGGTGTGTCGGCAACGATGCTGGTGATCGCCGCGGTTGCGCTCTTTTTCGTCGAGTTCGCACAGCGGCCGCGCATCGCGCGCGCGCCGCTCTTGCCGCCGGTCGCGTTTCCAAACCCGGTCGCAAACGCCGGGCTGCCGTTCGTCTCATTCCAGGACCCCCGCGCGCGTGTCGTCAGCGGAAATTCATATCCGTACGGCACCACGTTCTTCCAACCTGCATCGGCGTCGCGCTAAAGCAGCTGTTCGGCTAACTTCGCTGGATGGCGGCGCTCACCCTCGATGCACTCCTTCGCAGTCTAAAGAAGGGCGCTCCCCTCCCCGAACCGGTCTATCTGCTGCACGGTGACGAAGATGTCCTCAAGGACGAGGCGATCCGCGCCCTCGTGGACCGCGCGGTGGGGTCCAGCCGGGACTTCAATCTCGACGTTCGGTTCGCCCCCGATCTGACGCCCGAAGCGTTTCACGCGCTGGTGAATACACCCCCGATGCTGGCCGAGCGGCGCGCCGTGGTGATTCGCGGCGTGGAACAGCTCGGCAAGCGCAAGACCAAGTTGCGCGACGAGGTGGTGCGGTACCTGGAGTCGCCCAATCCGACCACATCGCTTGTGCTCGTCGTCGCAGCGGGCGAGGAGCCCGATGCCGATCTTGTCCGGGCATCGACCTCCGTGGCTTTGGACGCGCTCGCCGCCGAGCGCGTGCCGCGCTGGCTGCAACACCACGCCACGACGTTGGGGCTCACTCTGGCTGCGGACGCCACCGAGCTCCTGCTCAAGGCGGTCGGCAACGATCTGAGTACGTTGAGCCGGGAGCTCGAGAAGCTGGCATCGCTGACCGCTGGAGCCGGCGGCCGCCCGGTAACGGCCGATGATGTGTCCAACCTGGTGGGTGTGCGTCGCGACGAAACGGTGTTTGACCTGGTGGAAGCGGCACTGGAACGTCGTGTGGCCCGCGCGGCTCAGCTCGTCGAGTCCGTGCTCGAGCAGGCTGGTATGAGCGGGGTCAAGATCGTGTCCCTGCTGGGAACCCACCTGGTGGGGACAGCGCTCGCGCGGGCCGAGCGCGATCGGGGAGTCCAGCCGGCGCGCTTGCCGGACACGACCTACCGGCTGATGCAGAGTGTCCGTCCGTATGGTATGCGCAGCTATAAAGAGGAAGCCGCTCGCTGGAGCGCTTGGAGCGGACTCTGGACCGCCCGTGAGCTCGGCCGGGCACTCCGCGCGGCGCTCGCGGCCGACAACGCATTGAAGACGGCAACCGTGTCTGATGATCGAGGCATTGTGACGCAGCTTGTGCTGGGATTTGCGGCGACGAAACGGGAGGCTGCGTGAAACTGGCGGCTAGGCGGTTTGGCGGTTTGACGGTTGGAATAGCGGTACTTCTAACCGCCCAACCGCTCAACCGCCTGGCCGCTCAGACCGACAGTCGTCTCATCGAGGCGCTCCGTTTGGCTCAGTCGGGCCAGGTCGATTCCGGCCGCGCTATCGTGCGCCGGCTGCTCGCGACGCTCTCGCCGGGCGACTCGGTGTTTCCGCAGGCACTCCTCGCGGCCGCGAAGGTGGCGCCGGATGCGCCGACGGTGGCCTCCAATCTCAATCGTATCGTCGTGGAATACGGCGCCGGTCCGTGGGCCGATGACGCGCTCCTGCTGCTCACGCAGCTCTACTCCGCCCAACACGATCCCGCGCAAACCGTCCAGGCCGCCGAGCGATTGAACCGTGATTACCCGGACTCGCCGCTGCGGCCGCGCGCGAGCTTCTACGGTGGCCGCGCGTACTTCGAGCTGAAAAACGAGGCGCGCGGGTGTGAGCTGATCCGGCAAGCCCAGGACGGCGCGGGAGACGATGTCGAGTTCAAGAATCAGGTCAGTTTCTATGCGGGGCGCTGCGGCCCCCCCAGCCCCTCGGCGACGGCGACAACGACCACACCACCTACTGATACCGGCGCGAAGGTTCAGCCTCCGGCGGCGCCACGCGCCTACGCCGTGCAGGTGCTCGCCGTAAAGAGCGCCGCGCAAGTCGATGAGATGCTCACGCGCCTGAAGGTGATGGGGTTCGAAGCGCGCGTCGTACGAGACTCGACGGGTTTCTTCAAGGTCCGTGTCGGGCGCTACGCCACGCGCGAGGAGGCGCAGCGCGCGCAAGCGCGCCTGAAGCAAAGGGTCGGCGGGCAGCCCTTCGTGGTGGATGAACCGTGACGGCGGTGACCGAGACGCCACTGATGCAGCAGTACCGTGACATCAAGGCCCGCCACCCGCAGACCATTCTGTTTTTTCGGATGGGCGACTTCTACGAGATGTTCGAGGACGATGCCAAGCTCGCCGCGCGCGAGCTGGGGCTGACGCTCACCTCGCGGAATAACGGCGCCGCAGCAGAAATCCCACTCGCTGGCGTTCCCGTGAAGGCCGCCACGGAGTACCTGCGGCGGCTGATCGCCAAAGGCCACCGCGTCGCGATCTGCGAACAGATCGAAGATCCCAAACTGGCCAAGGGCGTCGTCCGCAGAGCGGTGGTCGAGACGGTCACGCCCGGCACGGTCCTGACGGACGATTGGCTGGTTCGGAATCGTAATAACTACGTTGTGGCGGTGGATCCCCGCGGCACGACCGCGGGGCTCGCTACCCTCGATATCACCACCGGCGAGCTGATTCTCGAAGTCGTGCCCGCTGCGGAGATCGACTCCGTACTCGCCCGCTACGAGGCGCGAGAGGTCGTGCTGCCCGCCGAGACCTCGATTGCCTCGCCGCGGGCGACGGTCACGGTGCGCGAAGCCTGGGAATTCGACCCCGCGCTCGCCCGTGAAGATCTCACGCGCACCTACGGCATCGCGTCGTTGGATGGGCTGGGCGTCGGTGTAGACGACGGCCCGGCGATCGGCGCCGCCGGCGCGTTGCTGCGCTACGCGCGCGAGCTGAAGCCCGGCGGTCTGCCGCACCTGGCTCACCCCACGATCGTGCGGCGCGGCGACGTGCTGCCGCTCGACGAGATGACGCGCCGCAATCTCGAGCTCGTCGAGCCGCTGCGTGCCGGAGGCGGCGCCGACGCCGACGCCGCGACGCTGCTGGGAGTCATCGATCGCACGCTGACCCCGATGGGCGGCCGGTTGTTGCGCCGCTGGCTGTTGGCGCCGCTGGTGGACCCCGCCGCGATCAACGCGCGACTCGACGCCGTCCAGGTGCTCGTCGGCGATGGCCGCGGCCGCGCGCGCCTGCGCGAGGCACTCGACGGTGTGCGGGATCTCGAGCGGCTGGCGGGACGGGCAGCCCTGGGCCGGGCCACGCCGCGTGAGATGGGCGCGCTCCGCGATTCGATCCTGCGGCTGCCCGACGTTGCGGGCGCAGTCGGCGGGTTCGACGGCCGCGAGCGGTCTGCCATGCTCGAAGCGACAGCGCAGGACCTCGACCTGCTCTCCGACATCGGCGAGGAGCTGTCGCGCGCGTTCGTCGACCACCCGCCGGCGCAGCTCGATGACGGGGATGCGATCAAACCGGGGTACGACTCGGGTCTCGACGATTTGAAGGCGGCACGCGACGGCGGCAAGCAGTACATCGCCCAGCTGCAAGCGCGCGAGCGGGAGCGCACCGGCATTACGTCGCTCAAGGTCGGATTCAACAAGGTCTTCGGGTATTACATCGAGGTCACGCACACCCATCGCGACCGCATCCCGCCCGATTACGAGCGGCGCCAGACGCTGACCGGGGCAGAGCGCTACGTCACGCCCGACCTGAAAGAGTACGAAGCGAAAGTCCTCGGCGCCGAGGAGCGCATCGCCGCGCGTGAGGCAGAAGTATTGGATCAGCTGCGGCGGCGCGTCGCGGGCGTCGTCACCCGCGTCCAAACGACGGCGGGTCTCCTGGCTCGGCTCGACGTATGGGCCGCACTGGCCGATGTCGCCGAGCGCGAGCGGTACGTGCGGCCGGAGGTGACGAGCGATTTCGCGCTGCAGCTCGAGGGCAGCCGGCATCCCGTCGTGGAGCGGATGATGGCGCGCGAGGCGTTCATTCCCAACGACGTGACGCTCGACGAGGCGGGGCGCGTCGTGCTGCTCACGGGGCCCAACATGGCCGGCAAGTCCACGCTGCTGCGCCAGGTTGGCCTCTGCGTCGTACTCGCGCAGATCGGCTCATTCGTCCCCTGCCGCCGGGCCAGCATCGGCGTCGTCGATCGGCTCTTCACCCGGGTCGGCGCGTCGGACAACCTGGTGCGCGGCCAATCGACCTTCATGGTCGAGATGAGCGAGACGAGCGCGATCCTGCATGCCGCGACCGCGCGCAGCCTGGTCCTGCTCGATGAGATCGGCCGTGGCACGTCGACCTACGACGGCGTGGCGATCGCGTGGGCCGTCACCGAGTGCCTGCACAACAGCATCGGATGCAAAACGATCTTTGCGACGCACTACCACGAGCTGACACAGCTCACCGAGGAGCTCGAGCACGTCCGCAACTTCAACGTGGCGGTGCGTGAGGTCGGCGAGGAAATCGTGTTCCTGCACCGGCTCGAGCCGGGCGGCGCCGACCGCTCCTATGGAATTCACGTCGGCCGGCTCGCGGGGCTGCCCGCCCCGGTCGTCACGCGGGCGTGGCAGGTCCTCAAGCTGCTCGAAGCCGGCCATCACGTCGCTAAGCAACCGGCTCCCGCACCACCCGATGCAACTCAGCTCGGGTTTTTCGGCCAGGCCCCTCCCCCAACTCCGGGCCCCGATCCCCTGCTTCTCGAGCTCGACGGCCTCGACGTCAACTCGCTGTCGCCGCTCGACGCTCTGAATCGGCTCGCGGCGTGGCAGAAGCGCCGCAAAGATGGAGGCTCCTGACGTGCGATCGATGTTGCTCGTGGCGTTCGTGCTGACTGCGTGCCGCGGCCGATCGCGGCAGCCCGATGGGCAGGCCAGCCAGGCCGCGCCGCCACCCGAGTCCGAAGCGCCGGTCGCGCTCAATCCCGACGCGCCGATCGCATATCCGCCGGCGTTGTTCGATCGAAAAGTCGAAGGCGACGTGCCGCTGCGGCTGTTCGTCGATTCCACCGGCAGGCTCATCCCGGAATCCACGCGTGTTGCGGAGCCGAGCGGTTATCCGGCGCTCGACTCAGCCGCGCTTGCCGGCTCGATGGCGTTGCACTTTGCGCCGGCGAAGCGGCACGGCGTCGCGGTGGCGACCGCGTTCCTGCAGCCGGTGGAATTCCGCCAAGTAGGTACGACGCGTACGGGGACCGTGACGCTGCCACCGACTCCGGCGCCGACGCCGCCTCCAGCGGCCGCGCCGCCAGCCGCGAGACCCAGACCGCGTCCCCCGGTCGTCCAGCCCGACACCACGCGGGCAGACACGACGCGGGTTCGCCCCGCACCAGCCGACACCACGCATCCACCTGCTGATACAACCAAGGCGCGCACGGACACGAGTGCCACAGCACATTAAGCCGTACGCCAACGTCCTCGAGACGATCGGCTGGACCCCCCTGATCCGGATCAACCAGGTCGCGCGCGGGATCCGCACGCCGGTATTCGCCAAGGCGGAGTTCTTCAATCCCGGCGGGTCGGTCAAGGACCGCATCGGACTGGCGATGATCGAGGCGGCTGAGCGCGCGGGTAAACTCAAGCCCGGCGGTTTGATCGTCGAAGCGACGTCGGGCAATACCGGTGTGGGATTGGCGCTCGCGGCGGCGGTAAAAGGCTACCGCTGCATCTTCACCATGCCGGACAAGATGTCGCAGGAGAAGGCGCGGCTGCTGCGCGCCCTTGGTGCCGAGGTCATCATCACCCCCACCGCGGTGCCGCCCGACCACCCCGACAACTACATCGTGAAAGGCCGCGCCATTGCGGCCGCGCACGAGAACGCGATTTTCGCAGACCAGCACTACAATCCGGTGAACCCCGACGTGCACTATCACACGACGGGACCGGAAATCTGGGAGCAAACCGAGGGCAAGGTCACGCATTTTGTCTGCGCACCGGGGACCGGCGGCACGGTGAGCGGCGCCGGGAAATACCTGAAAGAGAAAAACCCCAGGATTCGTGTCGTCGCGGGCGATCCCGTCGGATCGATCTATACCGACTATGCGAAGACCCGCCAGCAGCACGACGGGGCGCCATACAAAGTCGAAGGTATCGGTGGCGACAAGATTCCGACGTCGCTGCACTGGGACGTCATCGACGAATGGGTGGTCGTGAGCGACAAGGACGCGATGCAGATGGCGCGCCGCCTGTCCAGGGAAGAGGGGCTGTTCGTGGGTGGATCGACGGGCGTGAATGTCGTCGCGGCGCTGGACGTCGCGCGCCGGAGCGACGATCCCAAGGCGCTCGTCGTCACCGTGCTGGCGGATACCGGCGAGCGGTACCTCAGCAAGGTCTACAACGAGGAATGGCTGCGCGAGAACCAGTTGATCGACGACGAGCGGCTGACGGTGGGCCGGCTCGTGGCGGCCAAGACCGGCGACGCGCCGCCGCTGATCCACGTGGCGCCCGAGGCGTCCGTGCGCCAGGCGCTCAATCTCATGTCGACGTACAACGTGTCACAGCTGCCCGTGCTGGACGGCGATGACGGCGTGGGCGCCATCTCCGAGCAGGCGCTAATGGCGCGGGCGATCGGCCAGCCGAAGATCCTGGACAGCCCCGTCCGCGACGTGATGGATCCGCCGTTCCCGGTCGTGGATGGCGAGTCCCCGGTCGCGCTGCTCACGACGCTGCTGTCGCGCACGACGCCGGCGGCGCTGGTGCGACGGAACGGCAAGGTCATGGGCATCGTCACGCGCTACGACCTGCTGCATCAGCTGGCGGGCATCCGCTGATGCGGATCACGGTGCTGACGGGCGGCGCGACCGCCGAACGTGCCGTCGCGTTCGCGAGCGCGTCGCAGATCGTGGCGGGGCTGCGCAGCCGCGGGCATGAGGTGAGCGTCGTCGATCTCGCCGGTGGGCCGCTCGACGAGCGGACCGAGCGCGAGTTGTTGGGAGGGGCCGTGGGCGCCGCTCCCCCCGCCGTCGACGCTCTGGCCGAGCGGGAGCGGCGGATGCTCTCCGAGGAGCTGAGCGACCTGAAGGCGGTGCGCGAGGCGGAGGTGCTCTGGCTGGCCGTGCATGGCGGTGCCCTGGAAGGAGGCACGCTCCAGGCGGTGCTCGATGTGATCGGCGTGCCTTATACCGGCAGCGGTCCGCTCGCCAGCGCCCTGGCGATGGACAAGGACCTGTCCAAGCGGTTGTTCCGCGCGGCTGGTGTGCCGGTGCCCGCGTGGTTCATGGCCCCGGTTGGGCCGGAAGACGTGACCACCGCGCTCGGGTGGCCGGTGATCGTGAAACCGTCCAAGCAGGGCTCGTCGGTTGGCTTGACCCTGGTCAAGAAAGCCCAGGACTTGGACAATGCGGTCAAGCTGGCGGAACGCTATGACGATGAGGTGATGGCTGAACAGTACATTGCGGGTCGTGAGCTGACGGTAGGGGTCCTGGGAGAGGTGCCGTTGCCTGTCGGCGAGATCGTTTCCAAGCACGAGTTGTTCGACTATGTGACGAAATACACACCGGGAATGTCGGAGGAGACCTTTCCCGCGAAGATCGATACGGTGCTAGCCCGACAATTGCAGGAGTATGCGCTGACGGCGCACCGCGCCTTGAAGCTCAGCGGCTACTCACGGATCGACTTCCGGGTGAGTTCCGAGGGAGACATCTTCTGTCTTGAAGCAAACTCCCTGCCAGGAATGACCCGCACCAGTCTGTTCCCTCAGGCCGCGCAGGCGGCGGGCATCCCCTTTGCAGAGCTTTGTGAGCGTATCGCAAGCCTGGCGCGGAACAACAGGGCTCGATAGGGGCGATAAAAACCAGACGCCCTAACGGACACGTAGGAGAACAGATGGGCCCGCAGCGGATGTACGGTTTGACTCCATGGGTGCGGCGACTGCTCGTCGCCAATCTGCTCGTGTTTCTCGTCCAGAACACCTTGTTCGTCGACGGGACTCTCACGAAGGCACTGGCGTTTGCTCCCGTGGACGCCTGGAAGCAACCCTGGACGTTCATCACGTACATGTTCCTGCACGCGGGGATTCTGCACCTCGCGATCAACATGCTCATGCTGTTCGTGTTCGGCTCATCCGTGGAAGAACGCATGGGCGGACGGATGTTTATTCTCTTCTACCTGTTGTGCGGGCTCGGTGGCGCGGCCGCGTCGTTCGCATTGACGCAGGCCGTGGTGGTCCCCCCCCAGGTACTCGGCGCCTCCGGTGGGGTGCTCGGCGTCGCCGTCGCGTTCGCCTGGTACTGGCCCGATCATCCGGTGTTCGTGTTTCCGCTGCCCGATCCGATTTCGGCCAAGTGGCTCGTCACTTTCCTGGTCGGGCTCGATCTCGTGATTGCGTTGCTCGGTGTGAGTGACGGCATCGCGCACCTCGCCCACCTTGGCGGTGTGGGGACCGCGCTGCTCGTTCTCAAGGGCCAGGACTGGCGAGCGACGCGCGGTGAGCGGAGTGGGCGGCAGCCGTCGGAATCGAGCGTGCTGGTGTCGCAGCCGCCGCGTGTCAGCCGCAGCGGGGCGATCCCGCCCTCCGCTCGAGCCTCCAAATCGCGCCACAATCCCGACCCGCGCGCCAACGCCGAGATCGATCGCGTGCTCGACAAGATCAACGCCAGCGGCGTCGACAGTCTCACTCCTGCCGAGCGCAAGTTTCTCACCGAAATCAGCCGCCGGCTGCGTACGCCACCGAAGGCGTAGTGTCAAGTCGGCGTCGGTACTAGTCGACATTGATATCCGCTGGGTGCCTTCCCAAATTGGGCGGCAACCAGCGCAATGCTCGTAAATCTCGTTCCGGAGTTCCTCGCAACTCTGGCCGCGCCAGATCGCTCCGCGGCGTACCACGAGTATCTCAATCGCCATCGTCCCGTGTTGAGCGCGTATTGGCAGAATTACGTGCTCGATCCGGAGTCACCACACGCCGAGCCGATCATCGAGACGGCGCTGCGAGCGGATCGCGCCGATCTCAAACGCCTGCTCGAAGACGTGGATGTGATCGCGGTGGCCGAAGACGCGCTGCGTCGCGCGACCGAAATGCTCGAGGCCGATTGTCCGGTTGACCTCTACGTCATGGTCGGCGTCGGCGCCGCCAATGCCGGCGAGCTGGTGGTGGGTGGGCGCGGTATCGCGTTCGTCTGCCTGGAGCATTTCACCGGTCGCGCGAACGCGCAGACCTACGGCATGGGGCTCGCGCCCGAGCTGTTGCCGCTGTGGATCGCGCATGAGGTCGCCCACGCGCTGCGCTACACCTCTCCCTCGAGCCGCGCGGCGATGCGCCGCCTCGTCGGGGAGCTGGGTGGCGGCGGGTACTACGACAGCTGGGAGATCGGGTCGCGCGCGACGTTGCGGGAGCTCGTCGTCAACGAGGGTGCAGCGATCGCCGCATCCCAGGCGGTCGCGCCCGGGTTCGAGCCATGGGAGTACTTCGGGTACAACCGCCGGCAATATCGCCGGCTGCGCGAGCTCGACGCGTTCCTGCGCCGGGCGTCCGGGACGGACCTCGACTCGACGGGCCTGGGCCTGCGGCTACGCTACCTTTCCGGCGGCATGAGCCCGGCAGCCCGACTGCTGGCCGGTAAGGTGCTGCCCGAGCGCTCCGGCTATTACCTCGGTCTCCGCCTGGTCGAGAACTACTTCGCTGAGCATGGCGCTGCGTCCACGGTGCGGGCCGCGGTCGAAGAGGTGCGGCAGGCGGACGATCGGGCCTCGGGCAT
>Ga0137394_10003579_pt1 | contig 11717 bp, 9 predicted proteins | sample czobulk116metaG_FD_108278 | JGI IMG/M metagenome (GOLD analysis project Ga0137394, IMG submission 108278) | Vadose zone soil microbial communities from Angelo Coast Range Reserve, California, USA - czobulk1.16 metaG | ecosystem: Environmental > Terrestrial > Soil > Vadose zone | place: USA... | reverse complement strand
GGGGCGGGTATCGGACATAAGCGCGAAGCTCATTCTTTACTGTGGTGGAGGATTTCGTTCTGCATTAGTCGCGGAAAACCTGCAAAAGATGGGCTATTCGAACGTGGAATCCATGGATGGCGGCTGGAAAGGCTGGGTACAGGCAGGTCTGCCTACAGCGAAGGATTAGCCGCGAACCGGATTCGCCTTTTGGAGAAAATTGGCTGGGGCGGAAGGATTCCGGCAGCACATGCGCGAACGCCAAAAACCCGGCTAATATTACTTTTCGCATGGCTACCTCCCCCGTTCCTTCCTAATCGCCAAACTACGGACACTGTGCGTGGCACTTTTCAGTCCATACGTTTAGGAACCAATGTGGAGTGGAATCAAGCGAATGGTGCAACTCAATTGGAAGTTAGAGCCTCTACCCTGCAAGAATCTCCGGACACCGTCATCTGTGCCGGGCACTGGGAGCAGCAGCACCAGACGCTGGGAATGTAAATTATGTGGACACACTACGTGCGGGATATGCCCGCAGAATCCAAGGGTTTGAAGGTGCCGCCGTTTGACTTGCCGGGCAGCCAGGGCCTAACATGGCCCGCAAAGAGCAAGCTCCTTCTCCAATCATGGTCGGACGGACCATTTCGCATTTTCGAATCCTTGAGAAGCTGGGCGAGGGAGGAATGGGCGTCGTCTATAAGGCCGAGGACACCAGGCTGGGTCGCTCGGTGGCGCTGAAGTTCCTCCCCGAAGAGCTTTCCAGGGATCACCATGCTGTCGATCGATTTCGACGGGAAGCCCATGCCGCATCAAGTTTGAACCACCCCTACATCTGCACGATCCACGACATCGATGAGCACGAGGGCCAATTCTTCATCGTCATGGAGCTACTCGAGGGAAAAAATCTGAAGTCTTACATCAGTAGGAAGCCTGTCAGCACTGCGCGTCTGCTGGAGCTTGGCATGCAGATTGCCGACGCGCTAGATGCCGCGCATGGGAAGGGCATAGTCCATCGCGATATCAAACCCGCGAATATCTTCGTGACAGCGCGCGGCCAGGCTAAGGTCCTCGATTTTGGCCTAGCCAAACTGTTCCGGCCGCTGGCCTTTACGGTGACTGCTGGCCCCGCGGCGGCGGAGACGGCAACGATCTCCACTGCGGCAGGCCTGCTCGTCGGCACGGTGGACTACATGGCTCCGGAACAGCTCGAAGGGGAGCCTGTCGACCCGCGCACCGATCTTTTCGCACTCGGTCTGGTACTCTATGAGATGGCCACCGGGGGCAACCCCTTCCTCGGGCAGTCAGCCACTTCCACGATCGCGAACATCCTGAAAGAAGAAGCGCCGCCAATTGCGCGGCGCAATCCCCTGGCTCCCCCTGAGCTGGAGCGCATCGTGAAGAAATGCCTGCGAAAGCGCATCGATGAGCGATATGCCTCGGCCCGTGACCTTGCGGTCGATCTCTCAGCTTTGCGTCGCAGCCTCGAACCGACGGGGCGGCGCTCTGCCGCGGTGGCTGCCGAGCCTGCTGCACCCCTTGCGATTGCACGCGGCGCGGTTCGCGCGCTGCTCATACTCATTCAACTCGGGTACCTGGCGATGTACGCGCTCGCTCTTTACAAGTTCCACGACGTGCTCCGCGCCAGCCACGAGCTATACGCGTCGGCTACGCTGGGCAGCGCACTTCTATTGGCTGGCGTGCTCGGCGTTCCAGTGCGTCTCTATCAGATCACTGCCCTAGCCTTCGACTATCCCGACCTTGGCCTGAAGTTCCGCTGGTTGTTTCCGGCCGTATTGTTGCTCGACACGGTTTGGGCCGCGACGCCCTTACTCTTCCTCGTTCAACTCCGGGGACTTGTCCTGGTCTGTGCGGCCGCTCTTGCCTTTCTTCCGTTCTCGCAGCGCACGCTACTCTACGCTGCCTATGCTCATTCCGGTGGCCGCTCCTCCGCCATCCAGATGCCAGGCTCTAACTGACTTGGCTAGCAGGTGGATATCGTGTCGAAGGGAAATATCTGGAATTTGCTGGTATTAGAATAGGTATTAAATCTACCGTCGCCAATTTCTCAGCGATTCTAGAGAGTGAGTTTGGCTGGGGCGGAAGGATTCGAACCTTCACCGTCCTCATTAACAGTGAGGTGTCCTACCAGTTGGACCACGCCCCAGCAGGCTGTCCACGGCCCCGATTTTGACGGGGGCCACAGTTACCCACGATAGGTAGGCTCCGCCGCAAAAAGAGCAGCGAGGGTCCTTCTAAGATACCACGACCCTGCTCTTGGCCAATGCTGCAGTCAAAAATGAGGAATGGTACAGTTTGGATCAGAGGTGGCGGAAATGAATAGTTCTGATTCCGCCAGCTTCAGTAGCAAAATACGCGATGCCGGAATTGGCGAAAATCGTTCAGAATTGTCTTACCAAAACACACCCAGGCACAGCAACTCGCAGGCTGTCCCGTTGCTTGAGTTGCTTGAGCGGAGCCTTGACTTGAACTGATATTCGCCCTAGGATTTTGGGGCTCTGATGCTTCCTCCGTAGGCATCGATACTATGAGCCAGCGCATGCGCATTTTCGTCGTGCCGGCCATCGCAATGGGACTTCTGGTACCGGTCGCACTGGCACAGAAGCCTCCGGCTCCGCCCCCTGCGCCTCCGCCATCCCCAACGCCAAGCCGTCCTGCGAATTCCGCTCCCCCGAGTTCGGAGCCAGATCAACGGATGGGCGATCTTGTGATGTTTCTCCGAGGACGCGTTGCAACCAACGACGGCACACGCCTTCCACACGATGTGCTGGTTGAGCGGGTTTGCTACAACAGCGTGCGTCAACAGTTGTATGTATCTTCTCAAGGCGATTTCAGCATGCAATTGGGATCGAGGGCCGATTCTTTCCTTGACGCTAGCGGCGACCGGCCTTCGCAATCTGGTGTGGCTCGCAAGGACACAGATATGGGAATTCCGCGGCGCGAGTTGCTGAATTGTGAGCTACGAGCCTCAGCTTCTGGTTTTCGCTCCAGTGTCATCAGCCTCATGGAATTCACTGCCCCCGACAGGAACATTGACGTGGGCGTTATTGTGGTAGAGAGAGCGGCAAAGATTGAAGGCATGACGCTGAGCGCCACACCTTACCAAGCACCGAGAGATGCCAGTAGAGCTTATGAGAAAGGCGTCGAGGCGGAGAGGCACGGCAAACTTGCCGATGCACGGAAATATTTTGAACAGGCAGTGAAGGTCTACCCCAGGTACGCGATTGCCTGGTTTCAGTTGGGCACTGTTTTGCAGAAGGAAGAACAGAACGATGCGGCTCGCAAAGCGTATATCCAAGCCACAACCATGGATACCAAGTTCCTGCCGCCTTATCTGTCGCTCGCGCTAATGGCCTACAGGGCGGAAAATTGGACAGAGGTCCTTAAACTTACTGGTCACATCCTGGATCTCAATCCGTTGAATCAGGCGGCCGCCACTGGTTACATCCTGGATCTCGATCCATTGAATTACACCGAGGCCTATTTCTGTGACGCGGTGGCAAATTACAAGCTCAACAAGATCGAGGACGCCGAAAAGAGTGCGCTCAAGGCGGAACACCTAGACCTGCGCACTCGTTTTCCGCACGTGCATCTCTTACTGGCTGAAATCTTTGCCCGAAAAAACAACTACGCTATGGCGATCCTGGAGATAAAAACTTACTTGGACTTAGCTCCGCATGCGAAAGACGTTGATCATGTACGGGAGCAGCTGGCAAAATTGGAGAAGCTGAACGGCTCGGTGTCAACCAGTGAAAAACCCGATCAGATGTGAGTATCGCCTCGGTAGCCTCCTGATGGATAGGGTTCAGCGCGGTTTCGCGAAAGGCACGACATTCTGACCGAATTTTCTGATTCGGACCTCACGGCTGCGCCTGGCACGCTTCTCCCACTAATACTGTGGCGCACAAGGCTGACTCCCGATCATTCGGTAATCGGAAACTGGCCCACAGCCCAAAAAATGCGGTGACAGAATGTTTGAACTTCTCCATGCGCTCAAGCATCAGACTCCTTGACGATGGCCGGCCTGGATTGAGCGGGAGGTGCATGTGGAAAGCAATCCATTCGTTTTCACCTCGTTTTATCGTTGCGGTTGAAACATGCAAGCGGAGATCTGGTTCGAAGGTTTTGAAGGTACCGCAAAGTTTGAAAGGGAAGTCGCCGGAGAGTACTTGAGGACAAGTGGGCGCGAAAGTTGCATTCCAGAATGTTTTGATGGAAACTATCGCGTCAAGCACGACCCGGGCCTGCACTTCCCGGTTAATTCGTGGGACGCCCTGACCACAGCTCCTTAACGGAGCGATCCCCCGCAAAGTGCTGAACAGACATGGCCCAGATTTTTCATCGCAGTACGAATTTCATCGCGAGATTCAGTGTGTTCTCGGCCCTTTTCCTGGTCGGAATCGCGCTGATCGCCGTCCTCGCGGTGGCGCGTTCGCCCTACATGACGCGGCAAAACATTTCTCGTGAGCAGCCGGTGCAATTCAGCCACAAGCATCACGTCGGCGATGACGGCATTGACTGCCGTTACTGTCATACCGGCGTCGAAACCTCCGCGGTTGCCGGTATCCCCCCAACGAAGACCTGCATGAACTGCCATTCGGTGCTCTACAATACGGCGTCCTACCTCGAGCCAATCCGCGAAAGCTATCGCACCGACAAATCATCGAGTGGGTCAAAGTTCATCGCCTGGCTGATTTCGTCTATTTCAATCACAGCATTCATGTCAACAAGGGCGTGGGCTGTTCCTCGTGTCACGGGCAGATCAACCAGATGCCGCTGGTCTTCCAGGCCAACACCTTGCTGATGCAATGGTGCATCGATTGCCACCGCGATCCCGAGCCGGTTCTCCGGCCCAAAGATCAGATTTTCAATATGGATTGGAAGGCGCCTGACAATCAGGCGGAAGTCGGCGCCGAGCTGAGAAAGTCGTACAACCTTCGGACAACGGTCGAGCTGACAAGCTGCTCGACCTGTCATCGCTAATGGACGGTATGCGCGAGCGCGAACAACACGAATACCTCGACGAGCGGCACGAGCACGACGAGCCAGCCGTAGAAGCCAAGTTGCACCAAGGTCCGATGGATCTGGCCGCCGTTCGCGCCAAGCTCCAATCGAAAACCGACAAGCAGTATTGGCGCACCCTCGAGGAGTTGGCTGGCGATCCGGAATTTGAAGAATTGCTGCATCGCGAATTCCCCCGCCAGGCGCCTTCGGAATGGGATGACTCGGTTGACCGGCGCGATTTCCTGAAGTTGATGGCTGCGTCGCTGGCGTTTGCGGGTCTTTCCGGCTGCGGCCGCACGCCGGAGCAATATGTCGTGCCGTACGTCAAGCAGCCTGATGGCATGACGCTCGGCAAGCCGCAGTTTTATGCCACGGTGATGCCGTTTGGCGCGGATGCCATTGGTCTGCTGGTGGAGAGCCACGAAGGGCGCCCGACGAAAATCGAGGGTAACCCCGACCATCCGTCGAGCCTTGGTGCGACGAACGCTTTCGCGCAAGCTTCGGTCCTGAATCTTTACGATCCGGATCGCGCACGGACAGTGACGAAATTTGGAGAGATCCAGACTTGGTCGTCCTTTGTGGAAAGTGCGCAAGCCATTGCCGCTGCAATGAAGGGCTCGAACGGCGAGGGGTTCCGTATCCTCACCGGCATTATCACTTCGCCGACGCTCGCCGAGCAGATTCAGTCGCTCCTGACGCTTTTTCCGAAAGCCAAGTGGCACCAGTGGGAGCCAGCAGTCGGCGACGGCGCGCGTGAAGGCGCGAAGCTCGCCTTTGGCAGCTACCTCAATACGGTTTATCGCCCGGAGAAGGCTGACGTCATTCTTTCGCTCGATTCCGATTTCCTGGGCAGCGGCCCGGGACACATACGCTACGCGCGGGAATTCTCGCGTCGCCGCAATTTGGATCAGTTCGCGATGGCCGATCGGATAAGCAGCGAGATGAGCCGCTTGTACGTCGTCGAGCCGACGCCCAGCGTCACCGGTGCGACCGCGGATCATCGCTTGCCTTTGCGTGCTTCCGAAGTGGAACTCTTCGCGCGGGCGCTGGCAGCGAAGCTCGGGCTAGGCGGTTCCGGCGCTCTCTCTCCTGCCGCTGAGAAGTGGCTCGACGCCGTCGCCAAAGATCTTCAGAAACACAAGGGCGCGTCGCTGGTCGTCGCCGGCGAACACCAACCCGCGGAAGTTCATGCGCTGGCGCATGCCATCAACGCAGCGCTCGCCAATGTCGGCGCAACGCTGTACTACACCCAGCCCGTCGAAGAGCGCCCTGTGAATCACCTCGAATCGTTGCGCGAACTTTGCGCCGATATTGACGCCGGCAAAGTCGAGACGCTTCTCATCCTGGGCGTGAACCCGGTTTACACCGCGCCCTATGATTTCCATTTTGCATCCAAGCTCAGATTCGATGAGAAGTCGAAGAGCAAGAAAGTTCGCACAGTAATTCATGTGAGTTCCCATTTTGACGAGACGTCGGAACTCTCTGACTGGCACGTTGCCGAATCGCATTACCTCGAAACCTGGGGCGACGCTCGTGCTTTCGACGGGACGCTCAGCGTGATTCAGCCGCTGATCGCGCCGCTCTACCATACGCATTCCGCGCGCGAAGTACTTGCCGCTTTCGGCGACAAGCCGGGAGTCTCGGATTACGACGTGCTTCGTGAGCACCTGAAGGCCGGGAATCCCTCCGCCGAGCTCGAGAAGCCCTGGCGGAAAACTTTGAACGATGGCCTGGTAGCGGGCTCGGCCTTCGCGCCAGTCAACGCCGCTCTGAAATTCAGCGCCGCCAGCCTTCCCGCCGCAAAATCCACACCCGCTGACGAAATTGAATTCATTTTCCGCCCCGATCCGTGCGTCTACGACGGCCGCTTCGCAAATAATGGCTGGTTGCAGGAATTGCCAAAACCGGTCACCAAACTCACCTGGGACAATGCCGCGCTCATCAGCCCGAAGACTGCGGAGAAGCTCGAACTGGCGCACAGCGTCGCCTGGCGTGGCGGCGAACACGGCAAGGTTTATTCGAACGTCATCGACATTCTGCTTTCGAACAGCAAAGTCACCGCCGCAGCATGGCGCGTGCCCGGCCAAGCCGATGGCGTCGTCGTGCTCCCGCTCGGATACGGCCGCAAAAAAGCCGGCTACACTGGAACAAACAAGGGCTTCAACGCTTACGCTGTGCGCACTTCCGACACGCTCTGGACCGCTTCGGCCTCCAGTAGCGCGATCAAGAAAACCGGGGAAGATTATCCGCTCGCTTGCACGCAGTACCACTTCAACATGGAAGGCCGGCAGATTCTCGCCACCGGCACGCTCGAGCAATACCGCAAGAATCCGAATTTTGCCAACGAGCATGCGGAACTGCCGCCGAAGGAACTCTCGCTGTACAAAGGCGAAGCCGAATTTCCCTACGACCGCGACAAGTGGGCGATGGCCATTGACCTCAACAAATGCAACGGCTGCAATGCTTGCGTGGTCGCTTGCCAGTCGGAAAACAACATTCCCGTCGTCGGCAAAGACCAGGTGATGCGCGGCCGCGAAATGCACTGGATCCGCATCGACCGCTACTACGAAAAGCTCAAACCGACCGTCGGCGACGCAGCGGCCTACGACGAAGCGCTCGACAATCCGCCGACATTCTTCCAGCCCGTTCCATGCCAGCAGTGCGAGAACGCCCCGTGCGAGCAGGTCTGCCCCGTCGGCGCCACCGCACACAGCGCCGAAGGCCTGAACGACATGACCTACAACCGCTGCATCGGCACGCGCTACTGCTCGAACAACTGTCCGTACAAAGTGCGCCGCTTCAACTTCCTGCGATTCCAGGATTGGGAAACGCCGCAACTCAAGCTGCTGCGCAATCCCGAAGTCACCGTGCGCAGCCGCGGCGTAATGGAAAAGTGCACGTACTGTGTGCAGCGCATCAACAACGCGCGCATCGAATCGGAAAAGGCCAACGCTCCGATTCAAGACGGTGCGATCGTCACTGCATGCGAGCAGGCTTGCCCGACTGAAGCCATCGTCTTCGGCAATGCCAATGACAAGAACAGCCGCGTCGCAAAGTTGAAGGCCCAGCAGCGCAATTATTCACTCCTCGGCGAACTGAACGCGCGCCCGCGCACCACCTACCTCGCGGCAGTGCGCAATCCGAATCCAGAATTGGAGTCGGCATGAGCGCCGGGCAACCGCCATTCGATTCTAGGGAGATCCGCCGGCTCTCGCCGGTGATCGGGCCCGGGCACACCTACGGCTCAGTCACGGACAAGATCAGCGCCATTGTTCTGACCCGTCCGACTTCACTCGGCTGGTATATCGGATTTTTGATTGCCTTCAGCCTCATGGGCATGATGACCGTCGCCATCGGCTGGCTGGTCATCAAGGGCGTCGGCATCTGGGGCATCAACATTCCCATCGGCTGGGGGTTTGCGATCGTCAATTTCGTCTGGTGGATCGGTATCGGTCACGCCGGCACGCTAATCTCCGCAATTTTGTTCTTGCTGAATCAGAAATGGCGCACTTCCATCAACCGCTTCGCCGAAGCAATGACTCTTTTCGCCGTAGCCTGCGCCGGCATTTTCCCGCTCATCCACACCGGCCGCCCGTGGATGGCGTTTTACATGTTCCCCTATCCCAGCACCATGGGACTCTGGCCGCAGTTCCGCAGCCCGCTGATCTGGGACGTCTTTGCGGTTTCTACGTACGGCACGGTTTCGCTGATGTTCTGGTTCGTCGGTCTCATCCCGGACCTTGCGACGCTCCGCGATCGTTCCGTCCAGAGGCCCATGAAAATTATCTACGGGATGCTCTCGATGGGCTGGCGCGGTTCCGCGCGCCACTGGCATCGCTACCAGTCGGCCTATTTGCTTCTAGCCGGTCTCGCCACGCCTCTGGTCCTTTCCGTGCACACTGTCGTGAGCTTTGACTTTGCCATTGCCATCGTTCCCGGCTGGCATACCACGATTTTTCCGCCGTATTTCGTCGCCGGCGCGATCTATTCCGGCTTTGCCATGGTTTTGACCATCGCCATTCCGCTGCGCAAGGTCTATGGCCTCGAAGACTTCATCACCATGCGCCACCTGGACAACATGGCCAAGGTCATGCTCGCCACCGGCCTCATCGTCGCGTACGGTTATTTCTTCGAATTCTTCCTGTCGCTCTACAGTGGCAACAAGTTCGACGTTTTCCTGGTCCAGCAGCGCCTGCACGGCCCTTACGCGCCGTTTTATTACGCGCTGATTCTCTGCAACATCCTGTTGCCGCAAATCCTGTGGTCCTACAAGATGCGCCACAACGTCACCTTTCTCTTCATCATGTCCATCGTCGTGAATATCGGTATGTGGCTCGAACGCTTCGTCATTGTGGTCATCAGCTTGACCCGCGACTTTGTGCCTTCCGCCTGGGGCCGCTACAGCCCGACGGTCTGGGATTGGGCCACCTTCATCGGCACTATCGGCATGTTCGTCACTCTGCTCTTCTTGTTTGTCCGCGTTCTTCCCGCGATTTCCATTGCCGAGATGCGCGAACTTGTGGCGGAAACTTCCGAGGATGAGAAATAATGCACCTGCAGCGCTCTCATATCTACGGCGTAATGGGTGAGTTTGGCGAACCGGAAGAGCTGATTCATGCCGTGGAGAAAATTCGCGCGGCCGGCTATCGCCGCGTCAACGCCTATTCGCCATTTCCCGTGGAGGGTCTTTCCGAGGCGATGGGCCTGAAACGCAATATGGTGCCGTTCATCTGTCTGCTTGGCGGACTGGCGGGCGGTGTCGGCGGTTTTTTCTTCCAGTACTGGGCCGCGGCGATCGCCTATCCAATGAACGTCGGTGGTCGTCCGCTCAATAGTTGGCCGGCCTTCATCCCCGTCACCTTTGAACTTACGATTCTCGGCGCCTCGCTCGCCGCGGTTTTTGGCATGCTGGCTCTGAACAAACTGCCCCAGCCGCACCACCCGGTTTTCAACGTGCACCGCTTCACGCATGCCTCCTCGGACCGTTTCTTTGTTTGCATCGAGGCCAAAGATCCGAAGTTTCACCTGGAGGAAGTAGCGCGCCTGCTCCAGAATGTCCACGTGCACCACATCACCGAGGTGTCCGATGATTAGCATCTCGCGTGGCCTCATCGCTCTCTGCGCTGGTGCATGCTTCTTTTTTGCTGGCGGCTGCGATTATCTCAAGCAAGATATGGCCAACCAGCCGAAAAACAAGGCGCTTTCTCCTTCGCCGTTTTTCGAAGACGGCCGTTCTGAGCGCCCGCTCGTCGAAAATACCGTTGCACGCGGCTCGCTCGCCAACGACGAACTCTTCGTGCCCAAGGATTCGAATAATTTCCCCTTGCCGCTGAATCCCGCGCTCCTCGAACGCGGCGAAGAGCGCTATAAGATTTTCTGTACTCCCTGCCACGGGTTGCAGGGTGATGGAAACGGCATGGTGGCTATGCGTGGCATGAAGCGTCCGCCCACCTATCATCAGGACCGTCTTCGCCAGGCGCCCAACGGCTATATCTATGACGTCATGACCAACGGCTTTGGACAGATGCTGGGCTACTCGGCCGAGATTCCTCCGCGCGACCGCTGGGCCATCATCGCCTACATCCGCGCCCTGCAGCTTAGCCGCAACGCGAAAGTCGCCGACTTGCCCGCAGAGCTTCGCGAGAAGCTGAATCAAGGTGGCTCGTCTGCCCCCAAGCCCGAACGAAGCGGCACCAAGGACTCGGCAGGAGGCAGCGAGTAATGGCAGCGCAGGAATATCAGGCTCCGGAAAGCGTCAGCCGCCTGCAACAACGGGCGCTGTTCGTCGGCGCCGTCGCGCTGCTGCTGTCCGTTCCCGGCGCCGTGCGCACTCCCAACCTTTTCTATCAATCCTACTTGATGAGTTTCTTGTTGATTCTCGGCTTGACCGTCGGCTCGCTGGGTCTCGTGATGCTTCAGCATCTCACCAGCGGCCACTGGGGCATCGTCATTCGCCGTCCGCTCGAATCGGCTACCCGCACGCTGCCGCTGCTCGTTGTGTTTTTCATTCCCATCTTCTTTTTCGGCATGAAGTATCTCTATGCCGCCTGGCTTAGCCCGGAAGAGCTGGCCAAAGAGCCGCTCTCGCAGTTTCAACAATCCTACCTGACCGGCGGCCGCTTTCAGGTGCGCGCCGTCATCTACTTTGTCGTCTGGCTGGCGCTAATGTTCATCTTCAATATTCTGTCCAAGCAGCAGGATACCAACCCCGAAGACCGCGCATTGCGCCTCCGTTTCAAAATGCTGGCCGGCCCAGGCATCATTCTTTACGTTTTCGCGATGAGCTTTGCGGCCATTGACTGGGTCATGTCCCTTTCGCCCCACTGGGCCTCCACCATCTACGGCTTCCTGTTCGTCGCTGGACAGCTCATCTCTGCGATGGCCTTCATGATCGCTGTCGTCGTGCTCCTGGCGCGCACTGAACCTTTCGCCAGCGTTCTCCAAAAGCGCCATCTACACGACCTCGGCAAATTGCTCCTCGCCTTTGTGATGCTCTGGGCGTATTTCGATTTCTCGCAATTGCTGATTATCTGGTCCGGCAACCAGCCGGAAGAAATCAGCTTCTACCGCACGCGCCTTTATGGCGGGTGGGGCGTCGTCGCCGTCATCGTCCTGGTATTCCACTTCTTCGTCCCATTTTTCCTGCTTCTCTCGCAGGACGTGAAGCGCAACCTGAAAGTGCTCCCGAAGATCGCCGTGTGGCTCATCTTCATGCG
>Ga0137394_10003574_pt1 | contig 11721 bp, 10 predicted proteins | sample czobulk116metaG_FD_108278 | JGI IMG/M metagenome (GOLD analysis project Ga0137394, IMG submission 108278) | Vadose zone soil microbial communities from Angelo Coast Range Reserve, California, USA - czobulk1.16 metaG | ecosystem: Environmental > Terrestrial > Soil > Vadose zone | place: USA... | reverse complement strand
CGATAAAGTCCACTTCCAGCGCCTGCAGCACTTCCGCTTCCGCGAAGTGTCCGATGCGCACCTTGGCCATCACCGGAATTGTCACCGTGGCCATGATTTCGCGGATCACTTTGATCGACGCCATGCGCGCCACTCCGCCCTCTTTGCGGATGTCCGAAGGCACGCGCTCCAGCGCCATCACCGCGCACGCGCCGGCCTTTTCGGCGATTTTCGCCTGCTCGGCGTTCGTCACGTCCATGATCACGCCGCCCTTGAGCATCTCGGCCAGGCCGACTTTCACGCGCCACTCATGCGATCCTTTGTTTCCGTTGCCGCTTCCATTCACCTTCTTCGCATCCATGTCACTTCTCCTCTCGCTGCTGAACTTCTCGACGGTCTCTCTCCATCAAATCTCCTTCACTTTGCCCGATGACCACAAACCTGCCTTTGCCTCGCGCCAGAACGTCTCCGGCCTCATTGCGAATCTCTCCAGCCATAAAAATATTTCTTCCCTGCTGCTCCGTCTCGCGCCCTTCCACAACAATCTCATGCTGCACGTTGACCGGCTTCAGGTATTCCACCGTCAACTCCGCCGTCACCGCGCGAACTTCGCGAAACAGGCAGACCTTCCCCATCGCCTCATCCAGCAGGGTGGCAATAATTCCCCCGTGCGCAAATCCTCCGCCACCTTGGTATCTCTCACCCAAGACAAACCGTCCAACAATCCGCCGATTCACGTTGTCCTGTTCAAACGTCAATTTCATCCCCCCGGCATTGTCTCCGCCGCAGCCAAAGCATTTATTCGCCGGATTCGGCGCCAGGGTAATCGTCTCGCTCAATTTATGGTTCGCTCGCCTTTTTTCTTTACTTCGGTACCTCTTTGCTTCATTTCTTCACACCAGCGCCACTCGGCTGCGTTCCGCCCGGCGGACTCCGCGCTGCCGTTTGCGCATTTCAATCTTCAGCAATTCCGCAAGCGTAGCCACGCCGCGCGCAATCCGTTTCTCATCCAGGCTGGCAAAACCCAGCCGCAGGGTGTTCGGCAGTGGCGATTGCACGTAGAAGTACCGTCCCGGCGCAAACAGCACGCCGCGTTCTTTCACGTGAATCAACAATTCGCTGGCATCGAATCCGGGCGGAAGCTCAAGCCACAGGCACATGCCGCCCTCGGGCCGTGTCCAGCGTGTGCCTTCCGGCATATGCTTTCCGAGCGCTTCATCCAATGCCGCCAGGCGCGAGCTGTAGACCTTGCGCATCTTCGCGAGGTGCTTGCTGAAAAGTCCGCGCCGCAGAAATTCCGCGAGCGTAGCTTGCGCGAGTTGATCGGTGTGCAGGTCGGTCGTCTGTTTCACCACGCGCAGCCGTTCAATCGCCGCCGCCGGAGCGACAATCCACCCGACCCGCAAACCAGGAAACGCCACTTTCGCAAAGCTATCGATATGAATGACCAAGTTCGAGCGGTCGAGCTGCTTCAACGAGGGAATGCGTTCCTCTCTGGCATGCAGCCGCGCGTAAATATGGTCTTCCACCACCGGAACCTGATGGCGCGCGGCCAACTCCAGTAATTTGCGCCGCGATGCTAATGGCATCGACGTTCCCGTCGGATTGTGAAAGTCCGGCGTCACCAGTATGAGCTTGACGCGATTGGCCGCCAGCGTCGCTTCCAGCGCTTCCAAATCGAGTCCCAGCGATGTCCCCGGCTCCGCGTGGGTTTTCACCGGAACACTCAGGCACCGCGCCCGCGCTCCGTGGAAAATCGCCACCACCCCCGGATAAGTTGGATTTTCCATAATCACCGAATCGCCCGGCCGCACAAATGCTTTGCTGATCAGATCAAACGACTGCTGGCATCCATCGGTGATGAGCAGATTTTCATCCTTGGCCGCGATGCCGTCGTGATGAAGCATCTCGAGCAGCGCCTCTTTCAAGGGCGGATAGCCGTCCGACGGGCCAAGATTCAACACTTCCGCGCCCTCGCGGCGAAGCACCGCGTTCACGCAAGTCTGCAGCTCCTCGATGGGAAAGAACTCCTCTGCCGGGCGCGCCATCACAAAAGAGAGTGCATCTTCCGGCACATTGGCAGTGAGGCGGCTGAGAATCTCTTCCCCGCGTTCATCGGCGAAGAGCAGTTCCCACCGGATTCCCCCGTTTCCATTTAGGACCGGAGGCGCAGGCGGCGTGATCTTCAGTCCGTTGCCGTTTCCTCTGATGAACGTCCCGCGTCCCACGTGGCCCTGAATCAGCCCTTCCGATTCCAGTTCGGCGTAAGCATTCGCCACCGTCGTGCGGTGAACGCCGAGCATGGTCGCGAGTTCACGGCTGGCCGGAATGCGGTCGCCGGGGCGCAAGTCACCTGCATGAACGAGGGCGCGCAGTTGGTCGCGAAGTTGGATGTAGAGGGGAACGTGACTCTGTGGCTGGAGATGGAGTGGAAGCATTGTCTCTCACCTTCGGTCAATTCTACCAGATATTGGCCTGCTGCAAGAGCCAATTTGTCTCCGCCGGGCGACCCTTACGTCCGGCCCAGCCGCAAGCGGTCCACGCACCGGCTAGAGGTCTCAGAGGTGGGCCGCGTCGCCTCCCTTAAGCTCAGTAATGGCGCTCCCGACCACTTCGATGGCGATCACGATTTTCAGATCCTCAGCGAGTGGCAGGAGCTTGCGAATTCTTTTCTGCGAGCGGCACCAGGTCCCGGATGCACAGCTTCGTCAGGTCGTTGGCGTCGCACTGATAAATCTGCTTGATAGGCAAGTCCTCGTCCTGCACCTGGTACTGCCCCGACGCCATGTCCTGGGCATCATCGGTTGACGAAGTCACCACCGGGCTCCCCTCCCGCGCGCGCACCCGAAACTGCCGCGACGAAGGTTCGTAGTTCGCGTAGCTGAAGCAGTGTTCAATGCAAGCGCGCTCGGCGGCATGCCCCACGAATTCCATCCGCGAATCCTTCGGAGCTTCAATCGTCACAATCACTCGCATCCCCGGGGTCAGCTTGTTCACCAGTTCCTCAGCGTGCTTTTCCAGCCGGTTCAGCCATCCGGTGTCCTGATACAGAAACGCGAAAAAAATCCCCGCGCAAATTCCGAATCCTGCCAAATGCCATTTCCGCGGCTTGATACCCCCCAGCACGCACAGACCGAAAATGGCCGAAATCGTCGTCAGTCGCGATCCCAGCAATCCGATCCATCCTCCCTCTGGAAACGGGCGCAGATTCTCTGGTAGAAGTGCCGTCGCGCAAAACGCCACTGCGTACAATTCGAGCGGCAATTGGAATTGCCGCCGCCGATCGTTTTCCTTTCTCCGCGAATACAAATCGGTTCCTGCGCAAACAAGCCCGAAGAAAAACGCCGCACCCGCTAGCCAAACGTACCGCGTTCCGAAGAGCCCCAGTTGATCTGCGCCGTTATAAAGACAGAGCGGTCCGCGATCCCAATCTCCGAGCAGCGAAGCTCGATGCGCAACGTACCAGCGCACCGCAACAAATCCGCCGGCCGCTGCCAGCGGCAACGTCAATTTCCACCACCCTGGTAATCTTGCTCTAATCTTGATGTAAGCAAACGTGCCAACTAGCCACAGAAAACCGATCGGGTGAGCGAGCATCGCCAGTAGTGCAAACGGCGCGGCTGCGATCCAATCGATTCGCCGCGCACGCCAGAGAATCGCCAACCCGAAGCAAGCCAGCGCGACCGACAAATAGTAGTTCATGAAACCCATGTTGAAGGAATAGCCGTAAGCCAGCATGGCAATGCAGGGCACCAGAAGCCACGGCGGGCGCCCCGTTACCACCGTGACAAAAGCGAAAACTCCCCAGAAGAAAATCAGCACGCAAATGGAAACAACAACCTTCTGCGCTGCGGCAATGCCCACAAGATTGGCCGCTTGCAGCAAAGCGACATCAAACAATACATTGCTCCATTGCTTGGCAATGTACAGCCCCGGCGCTTGCCCCTTTTCAATCAATTGCGCAAGCCATGTGTTATAGACGTGGCTAGCCAGATCACCGGCCTCGAGGCGCCGGTGCCACACGCACGGGATAACAAGTACAACGGATAGAAACAGGATGCGCAGCTTGGATTCGCGCAGAAACGCAATCACACCCGCGGATTGCATGCCACTCGCCGCCATTCCCACCTGGAGATCACCAAGTTGCTCTGTCAAGATCGCTCCGGGCGATTCTACTATTGAAGAGCCTCGGTTCTCCCCGAGATTCGGTTGATATTATGCGTCTTCCCGAAACAAAGGAGGAATCGTGCAGACGAGATCGTGCCATGTCTTGCGCGGTCGCCAGAATTTCATCGGACCACTTCGATGGCTGTTCCGGGGAGTGCTGTTTCTCCCCATGAGCCTCCAGACTGCGGGCCTCGCCCGCGCGCAGGAACCAGCGCCAGCAGCAAAGTGTCCCCCCGCGGCGCGAATCGATTCGACGAAGGACACCTATGGCACCACCGTTGTGGCCGACCCCTACCGCTGGCTGGAAGATCAAAACAGCCCGGAGACCCGGGCGTGGATTTATGCCGAGCAAAAGTGCACGGAGAGTGCACTTTTCGAAGCTCCCGGGCCGTGCGGAACTCAGCAAGCGGCTCACGGACCTCCTCAATACCGATTCCTTCGAAGCGCCGGTGGAACGAGGCGGACGCTATTTTTTCCGAAAGCGCCTCGCGGGCCAGGATCTCTCCCTTCTTTATGTTCGCCGGGGCTTGAACGCCGACGAGATCTTGATCGATCCCTGCCCTGGAGCTCCGACCACTCCTCGAGCGTCACCTTTGAAAATGTGAGCCGCGACGGCAGATTCGTTTTCTACGGTCGGCGAGACGGCGCGCAGGACGAAATCACGCCCAGGGTGCTGGACGTCGAAACAAAAACAACTCTCCCCGATGCTTTCCCTAAGGCGCAGTATTTCGGTCTTGAGCTCACACCCGACAATAAGGGCGTTTACTATTCGCGGGTGACTCCCAATGGGCCACGCGCTTTCTACCACGTGATGGGCAGCGATGCTGAAGAGGACAAGCTCATCTATGGGAACACTTTTGGAAAAGAGAAGATTCTTACGCTGCAACTGTCCGAGAACGGCACGTATCTCGTCTAGCTAATCATCTACGGTTCCGGATCGGAAAAAACCGAGATTTATGTTCAGAACGTTAAGGAGGACGGCCCGGTGGTTGCCGCGGTCAATGACGAGGAGTCCATTTTTTATCCGACCTTCGCCGGGGATCGTTATTTCATACTCACGAATTGGAAAGCTCCCCAGTGGCACGTTTTTGGCGACACCCGCGTGGCGCCCTTACATGCTCGAAAAATGGCGACGCGGTTGCAAGCTACCAACGGTTCGAATCGCCCGATTCTGCTGCTCTACGACACGAAATCCGGCCACTCCGGCGGACGGCCCATCAACAAGATCATCGAGGAAAATACCGACGTTCTAAGCTTCCTGTTCTGGCAGCTCGGTGTTTCCGTAAACTGAATTGCACAAGAAAATCGACCGCCGGGATAGTGCTTCCCTCAAGGAATGAAAACCTGACATTCTCCCCCGCCGCGGAAGCGCGTCCGGAAAATTGAACTGTGACGTCTCCCATCGGGCCATCGACCCACTACTGCCCTTTCGTCCAGTATCCCCGGGCGAATCCATCCCTCAAGCTAGAAACAGCGGTAAGTGGCTCCCAGCGGTTCCTTGGCGATGCGCAAATTACTCCATCTCGGTATCGTCTTGCTGGCCATATCCTTAGCCGGCTGTGCCGGAACTGCCCTCAGCACCAAACAGCCTCCGCCTCCGACGCCGTCTTCGATCACCGTAGTCGTGTCACCGCCCACGGCGAACATCCGCGCTAGTGACTCTTTTCCATTCTCTGTCGCTGTGTCGGGTACCACAAACATTGCGGTCACCTGGTCCGTCAACAACACTACCGGCGGCTCGGCCGCGCTCGGAATGATTGGCACCAACGGGAACTACACGGCGCCAGCTGCGCTTCCTAATCCCAATACCATTACCGTTCGCGCCACCAGTGCCCGAGACGCTTCCGCTAGCGGATCGAGCAGCGTTACGCTTCTGAATCCGACGCCGGTTCTCACTGGCATCAATCCTGCAAGCGTAGGCACGGGAAATTTTTCACTTACGGTGACGGGAACCAGGTTTGTGAGCGGTGCTCAGGTGTTCTTGGACACGGCACCACTCCAAACGACATTCGTTTCCGCCACGCAGCTTACGGCCACAGGCGCCGCTTCTTCCGCGGGCACGTACGCCATCACGGTGACCAACCCGTCTCCCGGAAGCAGTTCCTCTTCCAGCGTCAATCTACAAGTCACCGGTTCGCCGCAACCTTCCAACTGCGGAAGCATGTCTCTCGGTCAAGGCGCGCATCTCGGTGGCTTCGTGCCGTTTCCTGCAGACAGTCTCTGGAACACCGATATTTCCTCCGACCCCGTTGACCCCGATTCCACGGCGGTCGTCAATTTCATCGGGAGCGGCATTGGCATCCACGCGGACTTCGGGGCGGGCCAGTATCAGGGCTCGACAATCGGTATTCCCTACCTGGTTGTTGGCGCGCAGCAGCAGCCGGTCACGGTCAATTTCACCGCCTACGGCAACGAAAGCGATCTCGGGCCCATGCCGGTTCCCGTCACGGCTCCAATCGAGGGCTACCCCAATCCCGGCACGGGCGACCGCCATGTCCTGGTTCTCGACAATTCGACTTGTTTCCTCTACGAACTCTACAGTTCTTATGTGTCCGGAAATTCCTGGAACGCCGGCTCGGCAGCAGTTTGGGATCTTCTGTCGAACGAACAGCGTCCCTACACCTGGACCAGCGCCGATGCCGCCGGACTTCCAATCTTCCCCGGACTCGCGCGTTATGACGAAGTCGCCGCAGGAAGGATTTCTCACGCGCTGCGCTTCACCCTGCAAAACAGCCGCGCCGCGTTTATTCCTCCCGCTTCGCACTGGGCTGCAAATTCCAGCAATGCAAACGCTGCCCCCATGGGAATGCGCATGCGCCTGAAGTCCAGCTTTGACGTCTCCGGGTATTCCGTCGCGAACCAGGTGATCCTGAACGCGCTGAAAAAATACGGCATGATCATGGCAGACAACGGTTCGGATCTCTATCTTAGCGGCGCGCCAGATGACCGCTGGGATAACAACGACCTCCACGCTCTCGGCCAAGTGAAAACTTCCGACTTCGAAGTGATTCAGATGACGCCGCTATACACGCAGAACACCGTTCCCACCGGAGCAGCGCCGCAAATCACTTCCTTCACGGCGAGTTCGAGTTCCATTTCGGCCGGCACACAGGTCACTTTGTCCTGGCTCGTAAGCGGCGCTTCTTACGTGATTGTCTCCCCGGATGCCGGCGCCGTTCGAAGCACCAGCGTGGCCGTCGCGCCCGCGCGGTCCACCACCTACACGCTTTACGCCACGAACGCGTACGGCCGCACCACGGCAACCGTCTCCATCACCGTCCACTAGCCCGCATTTCTCCAGCGAAACTGTCCAGCACACGAATCCATTCTAGGGCCCGCCTTCTGAGTCGGACCGCTCTTCCAGCCCATGTCTTTTGCGAGATTGCAGAGAAGGGACAGGCCCGGCAGCATAACCTGCAAAGGAACAGCGAAGCGGAATCCGCACCGAACGATGCGATTCGAAACCTACTTGGAAACTTGGTTTTCGCCTAGACGCTTCAAACGATCGCGCAAACGCCGCTGCAACGGGGTGGGTGTGTTGGGATTGAAAGCAACGAGATACCACAGTGGCTGGCTGCGATCCCGGCTCAGCCAAGTCAACGTCGAAGCATCCGCGTTGGGATGCCGCGCCACATTTTCGCGAATCGCTCCATACGGATGTTTCGCCAGTTTGTTCAGCGTCTTGGCATTGGCTCGCGGGTGCTCGCTGATCAGGCGCAGTAGGTAAAAATCCTCTTCCGGCGCTTGCTTTACCAGTTTCTCCAGCATTTCCGGCTTGGCATCCGAGCTCAGGACTAGCCCGATCTTTTCATCCCAGGCCGTATTAATCTGATTCAAATCGCGGGTGCGCGCATGAATCAATTCTTCCAGAATGCGCCGCTCCTGCTGCATGCGGGCGATCGGCAGCTCCGTGCCCTCAAGGGAATCGAGAACGCGGAGAAGGTGCTGCCTCTCGCCAAAAACGATTTGCGAGGTGCGCGTGGCCGCGCCTTTTTCCCTCTCTTTGTGCTGAACCAGGTCGGAACGTCGCATTGTATGGTTGCTCCGGCCCAATCCCTTCCCAAGCTCTTTGCGGGACCGGGCGTTTACTACAGCCTTCGAATCACACGCCACACGAAGGGCATGAATCACTTCATTGTGGCTCCAGCGGATTATGTCCCGCGTGCGCGATGGGGTAAAGTTTGGAGCGAGCCGCGTGTGCCCGAAGTGCAACTCCGGTTTGGGGAGTCCGGTCGACTCCCCAGGAGTCCAACACCGGACCGCCTGCCGTCGCGGTTTTGAAATGCATTCGATGAGGGATAAGAAGATGTCGGCATTCGAAGAGCACAAAGAAGAACTGGAGAAATTCGAGCAGATGTTTGGCCGCGAGCGGGGACGGCTGGCCGTGTCACTAGACCGCCTTACGAATGCCTTGGTTCTGGTGGGACAGCACGGGGTTTACTGCACGAGCCGGCGCAATCCGACGCTGCCTGCGATGGATCTGCGCATCATCAATCAAGAGTTGGTACACGCGAAAGAGTTGGTGCAATCCGTAATGGAAGAACTGCGGCGTGCAAGAGAAAAACAGGAAAATTGAAAACTGGAGGAGTGAAGTTAGAAACTAAGAGCCACAAACCAAGAACTAAGAACTAAAGACAAAGAACCTGAGATGGCCGACACGCAGGGTCTATTCCGGTTGCAAGAAGGGATTCAAGTGACGCTCGTTCCCGACGGTGGTGACCGGACCATGGCCCGGATGCACGATGGTCTCGTCCGGCAGGTGCATCAGTTTTGAGCGCAGCGAATCCATAATCTGCTCCATGGAGCCGCCCCAAAGATCCGTCCGGCCGATGCTGCCTGCAAAGAGTGTGTCTCCCGAAAAAAGCTGAGGCGTGCGAGGCGTGATTTTATCCGCTTCGTCCGGAGGCATGCTTGGTGCAGGGTCCTCTTCGGCAGCTGGCTTTTTCAACAAATCGGTGAGGGCGATTTTCTCGCCAGCCTCATCTAGAACGGTGGGCACTGCCGGAGCGCCGGTAACCTTGCCGGCATGGTGCGGGAGATACAGCGATACACTGCCCGGCGTATGGCCCGGTGTGTGTATGACCTGGGCTTCAAACGATCCCCAGCGAAGGATGTCGCCTTCCTTCAGCAATTGATCCACATCGGTAAGCTCCGGCGGGTGGACGCCAAGGAAGGACGCCTGCATCTCCATTGCTTGATAGAGCGGCAGGTCGTCGCGATGCATGAGCACGGGAGCGCCCGTGTATTGATGAAGTTTGCTCAAGCCGCCGACGTGATCGATGTGCGCGTGGGTGCTGACGATGGCCTTTACGGTGAGCTTATGACGGCCAAGAAGGTCCAGGATGCGATTTACTTCGTCGCCCGGGTCCACCACCAGCGCTTCGCGCGTGACCGGATCACCGATGATCGAACAATTGCACAGCAATATTCCTACAGGGATGGTGATGTGAATCAATCCGTCACTCACGGCATTCAGTGTCGGTCGGCCGTCGCTCATGTCCGGGATTATATCATCAGCCATAAAGCGACATACGGCCGTCGCTACACGTCCTGTCGCTCTCGTTGATAGAATGCCATTTGATTGACTGCCCTTTGCTAAACTGATGAAGGAGGATGCGCGGCGCGTCGAAATGGCTTCGCCAAGTACAGCTCTGAACACGCCGCTTGCGGCCGTGCATGCTGCCGCAGGCGCGAAGATGGGCGTTTGGTTCGGCTGCGCCCTGCCGCGTGACTTTGACGACGCGGCCGCCGAGTATCGCTATGCGCGAGACACTGTCGCGCTGATCGACAAGAACTACCGTGCCTATCTCGGGTTCACCGGCCCCGACCGCGTGCGCTACCTGAACGCGATTCTGACCAACAACATCAAAGACCTCCTGGCAGGCCACGGCGTCGTTTCCCTGCTGCTGAATCCGCAGGGGCACATTCTCGCGGAGATCGAGACCTATGCGTCTGCAGACCGGCTCTTCTGCGTGTCCTATGCCATGATTCGCGAGCGCCTGATCGAGTGGCTCAACAAATACATCATCATGGATGACGTGACCCTGACCGATGAGACCGCGCGCTACGGCACGCTCGCACTGGAGGGTCCGAAAGCCGCCGCGATTGCTCAAGAGCTTTCCGGCGTCGACCTCACGAAGTTTGACCACCTTTCTTCCCACGATACCTCTGTTGGCGCGATTGCCGGTCGCAGCATTCCCTGTCGGTTGGTCAAGCGCTCTCCGGGAGGAGTCCCCGGGGCAGAGTTCGTCGCCGAAATCGCAAACCTGCCCGCCCTTTGGCAAGTTCTTTCCGAGGCCGCGCGGAAACACGGCGGCGGGCCGATCGGATACTCGGCGCTGAGTGCCATCCGCCTCGCCCAAGGCATGCCATGGTTCGGCTACGACTTCGGCGAAAAACAGATCCCCCACGAGGCGGGCCTCGAGGACAGCCACATCAGCTACACCAAGGGCTGCTACACCGGCCAGGAAATCGTCGAGCGCGTGCGTTCGCGCGGCCAGGTAAACCGTCAGCGCGTCCGGCTCACTTTTTCCGGCGATCTAGTGCCCGAGCCGGACGTGCCCCTCATGCTCGACGGCAAAGAAGTCGGCTACGTCACGCGCGCGGCCAAGACCTGGGACCCACCGCGCATCATCGGTATGGGCTACACGCGCAAAGAAGCCACCACGCCGGGAACCGTGCTGCAGTGCGCCAGCGGAACCGCAACGGTCATGAAGTAAGTGGCAAAAGGGCGACTGCCGACTCATGAACCGCCGATAGGGAGCGTGAGCGCATCTGCAATGCGCGTCTGGTATGCCAGCGACGGGCAGTTTTGAAATATTATCTTTACTTCGCCTAAATTGCGGCGAAAGGTCCCTCAAGCAAGGCATAGCGGCTGGGTACAGAGCTGTTGGCCGTCCCATGAGGTTCTTGCTCTCCCCTTCTGGCAGCGTCCAAGTTTGCTTTGCACCAGTTTGCTAGGCCTCCGCTACGGCACCTCATTGAGAGGGGACACACGAAATGCGACTGAAAAGATTTTGTGTATTGGTATTTGGCCTAGCGATGCTTCTCATGGTGTCATCAATCGCGCGAGCTGATGACATCACTGAGTGGAATCAACACATGCTGCGTGCGGGCACGGTTGGCGGCACCTCACCGCTAGTGATGTCGCGCGTCGCCGCGATCGTCCAGGCCTCTGTGTTCGATGCCGTCAACGGCATCGACCGAAAGTACGCACCGGTCCACGTGCCGCCGGGGGGTGCTGCCGGCGCATCGCGCCGTGCCGCGGCCGTGGAAGCGGCTTACACGGCTTTGCTGGCGCTGTATCCAGCCCAAAAGGGCACGTTCGATGCGCGGCTCGCCGTGTCGCTAACGGCCATCGCGAGCGATCCGCATGAAACCAAAGCGGGCATCGCCGACGGAATCACCTGGGGTCAGACTGCCGCGAACGGCATTCTGTCCTGGCGCGCCACCGACGGCTTCACGCCGGCGCCGCCTCCCTTCCAGGGTGGGACAGCGGTCGGAGAATGGCGCCCCACCCCACCCGGCCTTTTGCCCGGCGCGGGTCCTCAGTTCGCCTACATGACGCCCTGGGTG
>Ga0137394_10003573_pt1 | contig 11725 bp, 9 predicted proteins | sample czobulk116metaG_FD_108278 | JGI IMG/M metagenome (GOLD analysis project Ga0137394, IMG submission 108278) | Vadose zone soil microbial communities from Angelo Coast Range Reserve, California, USA - czobulk1.16 metaG | ecosystem: Environmental > Terrestrial > Soil > Vadose zone | place: USA... | reverse complement strand
ATTTTCATCGGGATTTTTCCTCTGCAACTCCGGAGATTCCGAGAATCGTAAGGAGCACGCGCTTCAAACCAGCTTCCCTGCCGGCGGAGTCGTACCATTCCTGCAGCGAATGGGCCCCGCCGCCGCTGCCGCCCGCGCCGATGGAGATGGCGTCGATGCCCAGGGACAGAGGAATATTCGCGTCTGTCGAAGAACGTTCGATGCGGGACTGATTGCCCACAACCTCGTCGGCGGCGCGAAGTGCAGCCAGTAGCGGCGAATCCGCAGCCATTTCCCCTCCAGGACGGCTGCCCAGCAGTTCGACCTTCCATTCCAGCTTTCCCTTGGAGCGGTCGCGCGCGGAATCCATCTCGTCACGAACGCCCGCGGCGATGCATTCCCGAAGCGCGGATTCGAGGCGCGTCAGTTCATCCTCGCTCTCCGAACGGATGTCGACTTTCAAGCGCGCTTCGTGGGGAACAGAATTCACCGACGTGCCCCCTTCGATCTGGCCGATGTTGAACGTTGTGCGAGGGCTGGCCGGAACTTTCGTGTTGATGAAGCGCACGGAGCCACGGACAAGTGCGTTGATGGGATTGGGCATGCCGAAGTCAGACCAGCTGTGGCCGCCTGGGCCGGTGATCAGGGCTTCGAGCCGGCGTGAAGCCAGCGCTTTCGTCGTCACGTGATCGGTGCCGGACCCGTCGAGCACCACAACCGCTTTGAGTTTCCCGCGGTAGGTATCCACAATCGCGCGCATGCCGCGAAGATTGCCTTCGCCTTCTTCGCCAACGTCGCCGACGAAAAGAATGGTGCGCTGCGGCTTGACGTGCGCAAACTGCACGGCACGCGCCAGCGCCAAGAGCGCCGCTACTCCGGTGCCATTATCGGAGATTCCGGGCGCGGCCATGCGGCTGCCTTCGCGGTGAACCTTCACGTCCGTGCCGGGAGGAAAAACGGTGTCGAGGTGCGCGGCAATAGCGACAATTTCTTTTTCATTCACGCCGCGCAGTTCCCCGATGACATTGCCGGTCCTGTCGATCTGCGCCGTCAATCCGGCTTCGGCCAGTGACTCTTTGACCGCCGCAGCGCGCTGCGCTTCCTGAAATGGCGGCGCCGGGATTTCCGTGATGCGTACTTGCTGGTCGTTGACCCAGGATATATTGGGCGTAAACCAATCGAGAGCGGCGCGGACTCGCGCGTTGTCGGGAAGCCGCGAACCTTGGGCCTGGCGTGGCGCGTGGGAAGGAGCGGCGGAGCGAACCGGCATAGCCAAGAGAATAACGCAAACGAGGGCACGTTTCACCGTCGGCTTGCAAGGCCGTTTCCCGCTCAATTGCGTGCGGCCTCGGTGCACAGGGCGAGAACTTCCGCGTCGGAGAGGACGCGCGGGGACTGCTTGGCGGCGTCAAAGATGCGCGTGACGGTGGCATCGTCCGCAGGAATGCGGTGCTTCTCCAGCCAGAACAGCACGTTGGATTTGCCGCTCATCGGGCCGATCTCGATCACCTGGTCGAGGCCGAAGAGATGCGCGGGCACCCCGCTATAAACGGCATTGGCGAGCTCGAGATCATTTTTTCGAAAGGCCTTTATGATCGCCGCGGCGTGTACTCCCGTGGCGGTGCGGAACGCGTCATACCCGACGACCGGATAATTCGGCGGAATCGACGTGTGCGTGGCCTTGGCGACTTTTTCGCAATACTCCTTGAGCCGGGAGAGGTCCTGGTCGATGAGGCCCATGAGGCGAAGGTTGACGAGCATTAATTCCATTGGCGTGTTGCCGACGCGTTCACCGAGCGCGTTGGCTGCCGCATGGATCTGGTGCGCACCGGCGGCGACGGCCGCGAGAGAATTGGCGATGGACAAGCCGCGATCGTTGTGACCATGCCAGTCGACGCGGATTTTTTCGCCGGACGGTTTCACCACTTCGTCGATGGCGAATTTCACGAGGTTGAACGCGCCGTTGGGCGTGGCGTGGCCGACAGTGTCGCAGAGAACGATGGCGCGCGCGCCGTTTCGAATGGCGGTCGAGTACAGCCGCTTGACGGTATCGGGATCGGTGCGAATGGTGTCTTCCGTGACGTACATGGATGGAAGACCGCTCTCGACCGCGAACCTCACCGCCTTTTCGGTGGTGCGCTCGAGGTGCTCGACCGTCCAATCTTCCACGAGGCGGCGGATCGGGCTGGAGCCGAGGAACGTTGCTGCCTCAATGGCGATGCCTACGGCCTGCGATACTTCCACGATGGGGCGGATATCGTTTTCAAGGGTTCGCGCCGCGCAGTTAGGCTTGATGTTCATCCGGTGCGTGGCGATTTCGCGAGCCAGCGCTTCGGTGTGCGCATAGGCCCGCGGCCCAGCGCCGGGAAGACCGATATTGACCGCGTCGATTCCCAGGGATTCCATCAGATGCAGGATTTCGATCTTTTCTTCGACGCTGGGGTCGAAGACGGAGGGATTCTGCAAACCGTCGCGAAGCGTTTCATCATTCATCAGCACGCGCGTGCCCGGAGGAATCGCCGGCGGCGTGGCGGCGTTCCAGTCGTAGATCCATTCGTTCTGCTGCACGGCGGGCCTCGTTTGCTGAAAAAGCGATAATTCTAATTCCGCAAAATATAACTCTGCGGCTGTTGAGCCGGATCCGGGCGATAGAGCGTCTTGCAGAACTCGCAGCGGTAAATCTCCGCCTTCGCACCAATAAGCGCCGCTACTTCCTTCGGGTAATCGTAGTAGCGCTTCAAGTGGCCGTTGCAGAGCTTGCCCTTCTCGTCTTTTTCATCGCACGCGCGCTGTTTGGGTTTGCGCGTTTTGATTTTCGGTGACGCCGCAGTCTCTTCGGGCATGGAACTCCTCTCTACAATCCGTGGTCACGGAAAAACGTTTTCATGGCACTGCGGGCGTTTCGCAACTTCGCGCCGATACCGCCGGAAAATTCAAATTGGAGAAAAGCGTCCGCGGCGTGCTCCAGATCCGCGCCATAACGGTACCACCAGGGCTTTTCGCGCCGCGCCAGGCGGTCGACATCAATGTATTTCATTTGGACCATTTCGAGGAGGCCCGCCTCCCCATGCGTGCGGCCCCAGCCGCTCGCGCCACACCCGCCATGCGTCGCTTCCGCAATGCCGAAATAGCTGATGGCGTCGTTCACCATGACTGCTCCGGCGCGCATTTCCGCCGCCAAGGCCATTCCTCGATTCTTGTTCTTTGTCCAGATGCTCGCCGCAAGCGCAAACGGCGAATCGTTGGCCCGGCTTATCGCTTCCCTGGCATTCTTCACCACTTGGATGGCGAGGATCGGCCCGAACGTCTCTTCTTGAAATAACCTCATGGAGGAATCGACATCGGCGATGACCGTGGGCTCAAAAAAGTTGGGACCAAGATCAGGGCGCGAGTTGCCGCCGCACAAAACCTTAGCGCCTCGGAAAACGGCGTCGTGGACTAAATCGCTCATGCGTTGCACGTGCTGCGGCCGGATGAGCGGGCCGACGTCGGTCCGAGGATCGCTGCCCGGACCGACGCGCAGTTTCTTCGTTTTTTCCGCGCAGAGGGCCATAAATCTTTCCGCGACGGATTGCTCGACGAAGAGCCGCTCGACAGAGAGGCAAACCTGGCCGCAATTCGTGTAGCTGCCCCAGACGGCCGCGCTGGAGGCCACCTCCAGGTCCGCATCCGCGAGAACGATCATGGCATCTTTACCGCCAAGTTCGAGCACGGAAGGAATCAATTTCTTTGCGCAAGCCTCGGCAACCCGGCGGCCGGTGGCTACGCTTCCTGTGAATAGCACTTTGTCTGGTGAGGCATCGATCAAGGCCTGGCCGACTTCCCCGCCACCTTGGACAAGCGTGACGAGATTTCCTGGGATTCCTGCGTCGATGAAAAGTTTCTCGATCAGCGCACCGCATTGTGGCGTGAAGTCGCTGGTCTTGCACACCACGGCATTTCCTGCGGCAACGGCCGGAATGATCTGGCTGAGCGGTATCGCGAGCGGGTAGTTCCACGAAGAAATGATGGCGATGACACCGAGAGGGTCGTAAGCCAGATAGCCGCGTTTAGCTTTCGCAGCGGTGCTGTGATGCGGAATCCGCTGCGTGCGCAGAGCGTTCGCGGCGTTCCTGGACCAATATTCCGCCGAATCGAGAGCAACGAAAATATCCGCAAAGAGGGCCTCCACACGCGGCTTGCCAGATTCGCGAACAACAGCGTCCGCCAATTCATTGCGCGAGACCATAATTCGTTCGCGAAGCCCATGCAATTTCGCGCATCGATCGCGGATCGGAACCTTCGCCCATGCCTCCTGGGCGACTCGCGCGCGGGAAACGATCTCCGGCAACAGTGACGACGGCGTTCTCTCAAAATGCGCGACCACTTCCCCCGTGGCCGGGTTGACCGAAGGAATCGTGTCGATGGGAATGGCCGTGGCCGCCATAAGCGCGATTCTAACCGATTTTGAGGCTGGGGTGTGGATGTGGAATTACCGGCCGCGGAGCCCTTGCCAGCGAGGAAACCGCGAACTCAACCGTCACTCGATGCCCCACTTGGCGAGCTCTTCTTTGGTCATTGGCGCGAAGGCATCGGAAGTGTAGGAGATCTTTCCCTTCAAGCTACCTGGGACGCGCTTCTTTCTCAAATGAGGCACGGCCACAAGCTTGGCGACCGGCGTCCTACCACGAGCAATTATGACTTCCTCACCTCGGACTGCCTTCCGCAGAAGCATTGAAAAATTCTTCTGTGCCTGACGGACGGTATACATAGCTTCCCAGATGATTTAACTGATTTTGATGAAGGGAGGTCTCTTACCCGAGCCTGGGGAAATGCGACGGAAGCTCGGCCTGGCATTCAGATTGTCGAAGAACATGGCTTGCTTAAAGGTGCCACGCCTCTTCGTGTTGTACTTCGACCATAACGAGGCCCTGCGAAGGCACGGTAGGGCCGGATTTAGAGCGGTCCCGGAGTTCGTACAAGCGATCGATGTCCGCAGGCATGAGTTTTCCGCGCCCGACATCGAGCAGCGTGCCCACCATCTTGCGCACCATATAACGAAGAAACGAGCGCCCGCGAACGGTGAAGACCAGCTCTTCGTTATCCGCGGTGCGCACCAACTCGGCCGAGTAGATTTCGCGCTCGGTGGATCGCTCTTTGTCGTCCTCTTCGGAGCCCGTCGAAGCCGCAAACGAAGCAAAGTCATGCGTGCCGACAAACCGGGCCGCGGCGTCGCGCATGGCGCCCTCATCGAGCGGAAAGGGATAGTGGAGGACGTAGCGCCAGACCATCGGCGGCACCACCTTCCCGCGATACAGCCGATAGCGATAGATTTTGCCGCGCGCCGACCAGCGCGCATTGAAATCCGGACCGACCTCCTCCGCGCCGGCGATTCGAATCGCGGGAGGGAGCAACGCGTTCAAGGCGCGCTGAAGTTCCTGCGCTGATAAATGCGATTGCGTTCGAAAGCTGCCGACTTGGCCAAGCGCGTGAACGCCTGCGTCGGTGCGTCCGGCGGCATGTAAAACGACGTTCTCCTGCGTCAAGCGCCGAAGCACGCCAACGATTTCCCCCTGAATCGTCGGCTTGTTCGCTTGAATCTGCCAGCCGTGGAAATCAGTGCCGTCGTACGCGATGGTGAGCTTGAAATAGCGCATGGAAACCAAGTTATCAGTTTTCAGTTATCAGTTTTCAGTCTTCAGTCTTCAGGGGAGGACGAGATTGGGCAAGTTTTAAGAAGCACTATGGAGCGGTGCGAACGAAGCGGCTCCCCGGCTTCACCGCCACGCTGCCGCCGCGGCAGAGCGGGCAATCTTCTTCCTCGTAGCTGGCGATGGGCAGTTGTATCAGCGACTGCGCTTCAACTTCGAAATCGATCTTTCCGCCACTCCGGTCGATCAGCGCACCGGCAGCAACTACGCGCGCGCCGGCTTCTTCCACAACGCGAATGGCTTCTTGCGTAGAGCCACCCGTCGTCCAAACATCTTCGACAACCAGCACATGCTGGTCTGGGGTCAGCGAGAACCCGCGCCGCAGCGTCATCATGCCGCTGGCATCGCGCTCGACAAAGAGTGCAGGCGTCCCTCCACCGGGCGAGCTCTTCGGCTCAGGCAGCGCCCGCGCAACTTCCTGTCCGATGATGAGCCCCCCGACGGCCGGTGAGACCACCGCCTCAATCTTAATGTCCGAAAAAAGGGCCGCCAGCGCCTGCCCCAGCTTCTCGGCGAAGCGCGGATATTGCAGGACAAGCGCGCACTGAACGTACGTGCCGCTATGCAGCCCGCTGGATAGCTCAAAGTGCCCGTGGCGGATGGCGCCCGCCGTCTCGAACTGTTTCAACAATTCTTCGCGTTTCAGCATTCGGCCCAGCTAACCGCCGCCAGCTCCTAACCGTCGAAATGTCAGCAGACTAAGCCGCCGCGCCAAGCATTGTCAAGGATGAGGGCCCCTGCTAGACTCCTTCGTTCGGTCCGCGCAGCCCAGCCCTCGCGACGATTTCTGGACCGTCTCAGGCAGAGTGACCGCGAAACTGTCAAATTTCGGTGATGGCCTCAAAACGGTCAACTTCTTGAAACAAATTCCATTCTGCGAACGTTTTACAGAGTTGAGTCAATACAAATTTAGCCCCTTGAGGGGTGAATCTTGAGGGTAAGGAGCTCTATGAAGACGCTGTATGCTCGACCGCTGTTGGCCGCCATACTGGCCGTAACGCTCGTGGGAGGGCCCATTTCCCCGGCCTTCGGGCAGGATTCGCCGCAAAATCCGCAAGCAGCAGCCGACAAGGGGGCCACGCCAGTCGTGCCGGTTTCTCTTGGTTCGTCAAAGCACAACTATAGCCGGGCGCCCAAGGCTTTTCCGAGCCTGCTTGCTCCTTACAATCCCATCAAGATCGAAGAGCCGGGCCTCACCAATTCACCGCGCATCGACCAGCTCATCCAAGACGGTAAGCTAGTGTTGAGCCTGCAGGAAGCCGTGGAGTTGGCGTTAGAAAACAGCATGGACATCGTCGTGGCACGCTATAACCCCTGGTTCGCGGACACGAGTATCCTGAAAACGAAAGCCGGCGGCTTTGGCTTCGGCACTCCCGGCGGGGTGTTTGGCAGTTCGACGGCAAATATTCCGTTTTTGAACTACGATCCCCTCATTACCTCGACCTTTAGCATCGACGACCGCAACATCCCGGTCAACAACCCTCTCACTTCCGGTACCGGCACGGGCCTTTTAACGCTCACCAGACTGGTGTTGCACACTTCGACCTTCAACACGCAATATTCCCAGGGTTTCCACACCGGAACGACCTTCTTTTCCTTCTGGGACAACACGCGCTCTTCCTCCACTTCAGCCGCCAACCTGTTCAACCCTTCCGTGCAATCCTCAATATTCGTGGGATTCCAGCAACAGTTGCTGAACGGTTTCGGGCGTTCTGTCAACACGCGAAATATCCGCATCGCCAATAACAACCGCACGATCGCGGACTGGGCCTTTGCCCAGCAGGCCATCACTACAGTTACCAACGCCATTACCGCATATTGGGAACTCGTCTTCTCGCGGGAAAACGTCAAGGTGCAGCAGCAGGCCGTAACGGTCGCCAACAAACTATATAACGACAACAAAAAGCAACTGGAAATCGGAACGATGGCGCCGCTCGACGTGACGCGCGCCGAATCCGAATTGGCCACCGACCGCCAGAACCTGATCGTGGCGCAAACCCTGCAGCTTCAGAATCAGCAGATTCTGAAAAACGCCATCAGCAAGAATCCGCTTGCGCCCAACCTCGTCAATGTCGAGATTATTCCCACAGAACTGCCGTTTCGGCCGGAAGCTATCGAAGCACCCTCGTTCGAAGAAGCCGCGAGGGAAGCATTTGCGAAGAGGCCGGAACTGCAGGAAGAAGCACTCAACCTCCTGAACGCAGACATCGACGTCAAAGCGACACGCAACGCGCTGCTGCCGATCGCCACGCTAACGGCGCAGTATGGAAGCGTAGGATTGGCCGGCGACGCGCCGATGAGAGGCGCAACTACCCTTGTGAGTAGTGGAATTCCTATCGTCGATGCAAATGGTATCCCCGTGTCCGTCAACGGCACCCCGATCTTTGCTCCGGCTACTTCCGCAGCCATTACCGGCACAGTGCACACTGGCTTCCCGGACGCCATGAGCTCGGTCTTCCACAACAATTTTCCCGATTACTCCGTTTCACTAAACTTGCAGATCCCTCTCCGCAACCGTTCCGCACAGGCGGATAATCAGCGCGCTATCCTTACGCAGCGTCAACTCGAAGCGACGTTGCAGCAGTTGAAAAACCTCGCCTTGCTCGACGTCCGCAATACCTATATCTTGCTCACCCAGGACCGCGCCCAGGTCGATGCCGCCAGCAAGGCGCGCGAACTGCAGCAGCAGACGTTTGATGCGGAGCAGAAAAAGTATCAGCTCGGCGCATCCACGGTCTACCAAGTGATTCTGACGCAACGCGATCTGATCTTCGCACAGGGCACGGAACTGCGCGCCCTGGCCAATCTCGTCGAAGCCAAGGCCAATTACGAGCGCGCCGTCGGGCGGACGCTCGAAGTCAATCGTGTCACGATCGCGGATGGCAAGAGCGGCGAAGTCGAGCGCGAAACACTCATTCCCGGCACGTTGCATGGACAAGTGGTTGGCACGGAGAAACTCTCCTTTAACGCCGGTCAGAAATAATCTCGTCAGAAACTTGTTCGGCTCGGCCCGGGGAGCAACTCCCCGGGCCCGGTTCCTCTTCTCCGGCTTGTGCAGCTCCCCTATCCGATTCCCAACGGCCCCCTGATGCCGCGATTCGCGCTTGACAAGCGAGAAGAGCGGACATACGTTTTCTCGCACGGTTAGTCTTTCTTTCTTGAGTGTTCCCCATGAACTGCCAAACTATGTTTCAGGAGGAGAAGCTATGAACTACAAGTATGCTTTCTTCGCCGCGCTACTCGTTTCCGGAATCATCGCTATGGCGTTACGAACTGCATCGCCCCAGGAGAAGCCCCGGACTCCAGCCGACGGTCACGAACTTCATGTCCTGGCGCCCCATCAGATGGATGGCAAAGTGATGGGGCCCTACCACCATTACTGCAAGGCTGTTTCGAGCGATGTGCTCGAATGTCTGATTTACGAATCCACCGAACCCAACGCCCTGCTCAAGCAGGTCGAATATTTCGTTGCCAAAAATGTCTCGCGTTCGAACGTTTCCCTCGAAAACTGGAACAAGTTCTATCACGATCACGCGGTCGAAATTGCCACCGGGCGCGTTCAGGTCCTCGACCGGTCGTCTGAGGAGGCCAAGAGCATCGCGGAAGCTGCAGCTCAAACGGACGGCATTATCTTTCACCTCTGGTGGCCCGACGACGGCAAAGCACCGAATGGAACCGTCAAACACGCTCAATCGGTAGGCCACAAAGAATTGACCGCCAAGGAATACACCGCCAAGTGACAACCGCAAATCGTTCGAAAAGAGCCGGTGCAGGTGCGAGACCTGAACCGGCTCTTTTGTTTCAATACTTTTCACGTCTGGAGCGTGAACTGATGCTCTCTTGTCTTCGGCGCGACCACACTACCCTTGCCCCTCGGGAACCTTTCGAATAGCATTAATCTTTGCCGTCTTTCGGGCCGATGATGAATCCTTCCCGGGGAGCGATCAGCATGAGCGAAACATTGAAGGGAACCACGCAGGCTCCGCCTCCGGCCGAAACATCTTCAGTTGATCGAGCGCCCTCCGCCAAGGAACAAGCCTGGGAGAAAAACACCCTCAGGCCGGCGCTGGAAAAAAGCCCCGAGAGGCAGCGCGAGTTCACGACCATTTCCGGGTATCCCATTCGCAGGCTGTACACGAAAGCCGATCTGCCGAATTGGGACCCTGACCGCGACCTCGGCTTGCCTGGCGAGCCCCCGTATACCCGCGGCATTCATTCCACGATGCACCGCAGCCGGCTTTGGACCATGCGCCAGTTCGCGGGCTTTGGAACCGCCGAAGACACCAACCAGCGCTTCCGCTATCTCCTCGCGCAGGGCCAGACCGGCCTGTCCACAGCTTTCGACTTGCCCACGTTGATGGGCTACGACTCCGATCACCCGCTCTCCGAAGGGGAAGTCGGCAAGTGCGGCGTGGCCATCAGTTCGCTCGCGGACATGGAAGTTCTCTTCGACAAGATTCCCCTGGCAAATGTCACGACCTCCATGACCATCAATTCGCCGGCCGCCATCATTTGGGCGATGTATCTGGCCGTCGCGGAAAAGCAGGGCGCGGACTGGAAAACAATTTCCGGCACGCTCCAGAACGACATTTTGAAGGAATACATCGCGCAGAAGGAATACATCTATCCCCCGGAACCTTCGATGCGGCTGGTGATCGACACGTTCGAATTCGGCGTCAAGAACACGCCGAAATTCAATCCCATTTCGATCAGCGGCTATCACATCCGCGAGGCCGGCTCGACCGCCATTCAAGAACTTGCCTTCACTCTGCGCGACGGCATGGAGTACGTCGAATGGGGAATGCGCCGCGGTCTCGACGTCGATCAATTTGTGCCACAGCTCTCGTTTTTCTTTAACGCGCACAATGATTTCTTCGAGGAGATCGCCAAGTATCGCGCAGCCCGCCGTATCTGGCACAAAGCCATGGTCGAGCGCTACAAATCAAAAAACCCGCGCTCCTGGGCGCTGCGCTTTCATACGCAGACCGCCGGCTGCTCTTTGACCGCGCAACAACCCTACAACAACGTTGTCCGCACCGCGATCCAGGCCCTCGCCGCGGTGCTCGGTGGCACGCAGTCGCTGCACACAAATTCCCTCGATGAAGCCTGGGCGCTGCCGACGGAGTTCGCCGCCACCATTGCCCTGCGCACCCAGCAGATCATCGCCCACGAAACCGGCGTCACAAACACTGTCGATCCGCTCGGCGGCTCCTACTTTGTCGAAACTCTCACCAATGAAATCGAACGTGGCGCTTGGGATTACATCGAGAAAATCGACGCCATGGGCGGCATGGTCGCGGCCATCGAGCGCAGCTACCCGCAGCGGGAAATCGCCGAAGCCTCCTACCGTTACCAGGTGGCTGTGGACAAAAAGGAAAAGATCATCGTCGGCGTAAATGATTTCGTAGCCGAGGAAAAGCCTCTAGACATTCTGCAAATTGACGAAACGGTCGCGCACCGCCAAGCCGCCCGCTTGAAAAAGCTCCGCGCCGATCGCTCCCAGGCCCAGGTCGACCGCCGCCTCAGCTCCCTGCGCGCCGCCGCCAAAGGCAAAGACAATCTCATGCCGTTTATCTACGATGCCGTGAAATGCTACGCCACCCTCGGAGAAATCTGCGACGCCCTCCGCGACGTCTTCGGCACCTACGAAGAAGTCGCCATCACCTAACTCTTCTCTGTGCTCTCTGTGACCTCTGTGTTGAAGCCCCCTGCCCCATGACCGACAACGAAATCACGCACGAGATCATCGGTGCCGCCATAGAAGTCCACAAACTTCTTGGACCTGGCCTGCTCGAATCAGCTGACGAAGCATGTTTGTGCCATGAATTTGCGATTCGCAAAATCAACTTCCAAAAGCAAAAGCCGGTGCCGCTCGTATACAAAGAAATAAAACTCGCTTGTGGCTTCAGGCTGGATCTGCTCGTGGAGGAGCGGGTTGTCGTGGAACTCAAGTCGGTGGACGCACTCGGGCCGATCCATGAAGCCATCATGCTAACTTATCTTAGGCTGTCGGGTCACAACCTCGGCCTACTGATCAGCTTCAACGTTTCAATATT
>Ga0137394_10003572_pt1 | contig 11725 bp, 14 predicted proteins | sample czobulk116metaG_FD_108278 | JGI IMG/M metagenome (GOLD analysis project Ga0137394, IMG submission 108278) | Vadose zone soil microbial communities from Angelo Coast Range Reserve, California, USA - czobulk1.16 metaG | ecosystem: Environmental > Terrestrial > Soil > Vadose zone | place: USA... | reverse complement strand
CGCACCATCGGCCACCGCAAACTCCGGACTGCCACCGAGCGTGATCGTAATGACTACGCTTGCCGTTTTTGCGTTGACCACCGTGGCCGAATTCCCGCTGTGATTAAAAAAATACACCTCGCCGCGAACCGGTTCGTAAACCAGCGCGTCGGGATTGGCGCCTGTCTCTACTTTTGAAATCGTGCGCAGCGTCTTTAGATCGATAATGCTTGCTTTCGATTCTTTTCCATTTGATGCGAAGCCGCGCTCAAGTTCCGGCGCGACGATAAATCCGTGAACGCCAGGAGTATCGCCGATCTCGCCGCTTACTGCGTTCTTGGTAAGATCGACGACGACCACTTTCGTCGCGTGCGAGAGATAGAGACGGCGCGCCGCCGCATCGACAGTCACATAATCCCAGCCGCCTTCGCCGCCGATTGGGATCTCGTTGAGAAATTTGTAAGGATCTTCGGCGATCGCGGTCGCGCTCAGGCAGGCAATCCCGCAGCCAATCGAGAGGATGGTTTTGACTTGCATTCGCAACTCATAAGCGAATTTGCGCGAATTGCCTATCCGTCGCTTTGTCATATTCAGCGAGGAAGAAGCGGAACTCGGAATCTTGGCAACGGAATTCTTCGCCGAAAAAGAATCCGTCATTTCACATTTGCGATCTTTACGATACTGCCCTTCGCCTGCGGATCCTTTGGATCCTTCACCACCGTCACGTACAATTCTTTCTCGCCTTCGCTGAAGGCGACGTTTGTTGTGCCATCACCGGCGGCGATCTCAAATGCGTGGAGAAGCTTGCCGTCGGGAGATATTTTCAAAATCTTACCGCCGAACCATTGGGCAACATAAATGTTACCCTTGCTGTCGATCTTCATGCTATCAGGTCCAAGCCACCAGGATTCGACCTTGTTTCTTGTGAGAAGGTTTAGCAGGGCAAAATTCGATCTGTTACTCAACGAGCCGTCGTCATTGATTTTGAATTTCAACATGCAGTTTCCGACGGTTTCGCTGACGTAAAGCGTCTTTTGATCTGGAGAGACGCCTATTCCGTTGGCGTAATTGAGGTCGTCCGCTACCTCGACCCATTGCTGGCTGCCAGGCGCAAGATAGAGAATTTTTCCCACGACGGAGGTTGGCAGGTCCGCGTACGGGCCAAAGACCGTGGCATAAGCACCACCGTTGGCGGTTACGACGATATCATTTATCCCGCCTTCGAATGGCTTGCCGTTTTTGTCGGCATCCCAACGGCGCACCTGCTTGCCGGTCAGGTCGACTTCAAGAATAGCGCCATGCTCCTCTGTGCACGCGAGCAGAAATGTCTTCTGTTTCGTGAGCGCCAACCCGTTATGCCCGCAACCCGGAGTATGATTCAGTACCGTGGTCGTTTTGCCGTCCCATTTCGATAGCGTGTTTGAGACCCAGCCAACGTAGTAAAGGTTACCGTCAACGTACAAGGGGCCCTCGGGTCCAAGGATATTGCTGACGATGACCGTTTCGTCGGCACACGCTGCTGTAGCAGCCAACATTGCGCCAACGGCGAAGCAGATAATTTTACTTACTCTCATTTTGATTCTTTTCCGATCCTAGATTCGCAGATCTCCAAGATTTCATACGCCGTGCTCACGAGAATCCGTTAAATTGTTGTATCGTTAAAGCGCAAAAGCGCGCGTCTATGCTCTACCGCCAAGCTGATGCTCGACTGGCTCAAAGAGACTGAAATGGCCAAGCGTCTGGAAACCGCCATTGCCCGCGTCATCGCCGAAGGCAAAGTGCGCACCTACGACATGGGCGGCAAAGATTCCACGTTAGAACGTTGCGAAGGCGATTGCGGACTACGCCGCTTGATTTCCTACTGGGGGGTGTCCTGGTCCTCTGCGTTGCCACGAAGAAGTCAGCGGGAGAGAATGAATGTGTGCGGTCCTCGCCGCCGGACTCTGGATGGCCGGGACCCGACAGAAAAGAAGGCGATATCTATGCGGGAATCGTTGGAACAAAAACGAAAGAGGGTTCGCAAAATTCATGCTCGGAATCTTTGTGACGGCCCAGCTCTTTAGGACACCGTCGGCTTCGAGGCGCAAATCGTAGTGAAGCCTCCTGGCGTGATGCTCCTGGACGACAAAAATCGGCCGCTGGTGGGGCTTGCCGCGCTTCGGCGCGGGCTCGGGCGTTTTGCTGAAATCCCGTTTACGCCGGTAATCCGCTAGCAATTGATCGGCAGGAGCGGTCCCGCGGGATGTAATTAGAGAGATCATGAGTGGTCGGCGGGCTTAACTTGACGATGCAGTATCTTTGGCGATCTCGCGGCGAACCTCGCGCGCCTTCTTATCCGTGCGGATCCCCTCGAAGCGAGGGTGTCGAAGCATGTTGTTCTGCGTCCATTCGGTGAACCCGATCTCAGCGACCAATTCGGGCTTGACCCAATGAACTCCAGCACCGCGAGGCGGATCGCCTTTCTGAAAGGGCGAGTGGGACTGTTTAAGGCGCTGAAGCCGGCAGCGTAAATCCAAAAGCATTTCGCGATTGAAACCGGTGCCGACCTTGCCGGCATAAACCAGCGTTTTTCCGTCCGGCTCATAATACCCCACCAGCAGCGCGCCGAGTCCCACCCGCGAGCCTTCGGGATCGGTGAACCCACCGATGACAAACTCATGGCGGTTGACACACTTGATCTTGATCCAGTCCCGGCTGCGCCTGGAAACGTATGAGCTTGCGAGGCGCTTGCCGATGATACCTTCCTCGCCCCGGTGACAGGCGTCGCGGAAAAGCCGCACGCCATCGTGCGGGTTGAACTCGGTCCAGCGAATGCGCTCAGACCATCTTACCGCGTCGCGCAGCAGTTCTTTGCGCTCGATCAAAGGCAGCAACCTAATGTCAGAGCGAGCAGTATAGAGCAAATCGAATACGTAAAAGTAGGCCGGGAACTGTTTTGCGCGACGAGCGATCTCCTGCGGATCGCGCAGATGGAATCGCTGCTGGAGCATTCGGAACTCAGACTTTCCTTTTTCATCGAGACTAACGATCTCGCCATCGACCAGCGCCGGCTTGAAGAGGCTTTCCTCGAGCGCACGCGGGATCTCGGGAAACCAAATGGTGTCATCGTGTCCATAACGGCTAAAAAGTTGTACGTTTTCTCCATCGAAGCGGCCCAGGACGCGTTGGCCATCAAATTTCGGCTCGAAGATCCAGTTCGAATCATCGAATGGCTCAGAAATCAAAGTACAGAGCATCGGCGGCACGAATCGCGGGAGCGGACTGGGCTTGAGCGAGCGCAGTGCGCTTTGCTCCGTCGCGCAGTGACTCGAACCAGGCTGATGATGCTTGGCTAATAAGACTCCGGTCATAAGCCATTTGGTGTGAGATCACGCCGGCCGCGTGTTCCAGTCCTTAGCCAGAGCGTGCCGCCGCCGCTGTGAGATGCTGTTCGAACCACTCGCGGGCCAGGCGCGCCACCTCGTCGAGTGTTCCAGCCTCTTCGAAGAGGTGCGTTGCCCCGGGTACAATCACGAGCCGTTTTTCGCAGCGGAGCTGCGCCAATGCCGCCTTGTTTAATTCGATGACCTCGAAGTCATTCCCGCCGACGATGAGCAGCGTGGGTGCCTGAACACGCGGCAGCGCCGCACCAGCCAAATCGGGGCGTCCGCCCCTCGAAACGATCGCGCCTACGAGTTGAGGACGCTCGGCCGCAGCGACCAACGCAGCCGCCGCTCCGGTGCTAGCGCCGAAATAGCCAATCCGATTGTGTCGTGTGTCCGGATATTGCGCCAGCCAGTCGGTGACGGCGACGAGCCGTTGGGCGAGCAAGCCGATATCGAAACGCAGGTGTGCCGTGGGCGAATCGATTGCCTCTTCTTCCGCAGTGAGCAAGTCGATCAAAAGCGTCGCCAAATTCGCTTCGTTGAGCATCGCTGCGACATGACGATTGCGTGGGCTGTGCCGGCTGCTCCCGCTGCCGTGGGCGAAAAGCACGACACCACGAGTCGATTCGGGCAGGTTCAGGTTACCCTGGAGTGTCAGAGAACCGACTGGAACAGCGACCAGTCGCTCATCGATTGTCGATCCTACATTTTGGGTCACTGAATATCTCCTACTTAATAGTTCATACTGCGAACGGAAATGTCTCCGGGACTTCGCCCTCCTCCCATTTGGCCGTGCGTTCGAGCGGTTCGACCGCCCGCGTTTCATCGAAGTGAAGCACGGCATCGAATTGATCCCGCAGTCGCGCCCAGAAATAGTGGCTCATGCGCTCAGTATCCGGCAGGTAAATAACCCCGATTGCGCGCTCTAGCTTCGGCTCTCGTAACACATCCATGGCTGTGTCGCCCTCGCGCCAGGTAAGTAGAAATTGCGCCACTCCGGTGTCATGAAAAATCTCCTCGTAGCTGTCGCTAAGGCCGGGGCGGACACGCTTGCGCTCAGCCGGCCCGCCCCAATCGGAAGCCGCGGTGACGGTGCCGTGGTGAGTGGTAAAGCCCACCAAAACGGCGTCGCTGCCGTAGCGCTGGCGCACGAGCTGGCCAACGTTCAGCTCGCCCCGCCCGCCCATTTGCGTCGCCCGCGCGTCGCCCAGGTGCGAATTGTGCGCCCAGACAACAACCTTCGCACTCACGTCCTGGCGGTCGAAATATTCGACCAGCGCATCGAGCGTCTGCACCATGTGTTGGTCGCGCAGGTTCCAGGAAGAAACCTCCTCGAGAAACATCGAGCGATAATACTCCTCGGCGTTTTTGACCAGGCGCGCATTTTGTTCGGCGTAAAAAAGATCATCCTCTGCCGCGCGACCATGGCGCCGCCCGTCCCGAATCGCCCGCTGTTGTAGCTCGATCAGTTGTGCGATGACCTCCTCCTCGCACGATTTCGCGAGGCCGAGGCCGGCAGCGAACCCATAGTTCTGCGTGTCGTGACCGAACTGGTCGAAACAGGCATAGCGCGCGCGCGCGCGCTTGGCCGCTTCCGGATCAACCTTGTCGAGATATTGCAGGACGGCCTGCATCGATGCGCGGAGACTGTACAAATCGAGCCCGTAAAAGCCGGTCCTGGTCGCACGCGGCGAAAGCGCTTCGTTGTGCGCATGCAACCATTCGAGAAACTCGACCACGTCCGTGTTGCGCCACATCCACGTGGGAAAACGTTGAAAGTCGGCGAGCGCTTCTATGGCAAATTCATCGTTGCTCGCGCCGCGAACATAACGGTTGATGCGATAGGCGTCAGGCCAATCGGCTTCGACGGCAACGGCGGTGAAGCTTTTTTCTGTTATGAGCCGTTGTGTGATTTGAGCACGCTCATGGTAAAACTCGTGCGTGCCGTGCGATGCCTCACCGATTAATACAAAACGCGCGTCGCCGATTCGGTCCATCAGCGGATCGTAGTCATAGGAAGCACCAGTTAGGCGATGCGCAGCCTCGCGCACTGTTTCGGTTAGCGTTGTCTCAGTCGTGGTTTGCATGATTGCCGCCTTTGCATGTTTTTCCTTTTCAAGGTTGATGTGCGATGACCTGCTCGCTTGTCTGTCTGAGTAGATCACGAACTTCTTCGTCGGAAGTTTGTGAAAAATCCTCGTACCAAAGCCCGACGGCGTAGAAAGGTTCCGGCGTGACCGCGCAGATAATATCGTCCACGTAACCTCGCATCTGGTCGCAGATTTCGGGCGATGCAATTGGGACCGCCACGACAACACGTCCAGCCTGGTGCTGTCGCAGTGCTTTGATAGCGGCGACCATGGTCGCGCCCGTGGCCAGGCCATCGTCCACAAGTATTACTGTTTTGCCGCGCACGTCGAGAGCCGGACGATCGCCGCGGTAAAGCTGTTCGCGCCGGGTCAACTCCTGTTGCTCTCGCGCGACAACGGCATCGACCTGCGGCTCTGAAACATTCAAGGCCCGGACCAACTCGTCATTCAAAACGCGGATGCCGCCCGGCGCGATTGCCCCCATCGCCAGCTCGTCGTGCCCGGGCACGCCCAGCTTGCGCACCGGGAAAACGTCCAGGGGGGCATTGAGGGTGCGAGCTACTTCAAAGCCTACGGGAACGCCGCCGCGCGGAAGCGCGAGCACGATCACGTCCGGACGATTGGCATAAGCGGAGAGCTTCTCCGCAAGCAAGCGGCCCGCCTCTCTGCGATCACGGAACGGCTTGTTCATGCAAGACACCACCTAGCCAGAGGTCGCGTATTTCGCGCGGCAATATGTGCTTAACGTCCTCAATTTCTCCGCTGGTAACGCGCTTTGAAAGCAGGCAAAACACGGCGCGCGCGATTGTCTCAGGATCTACATCGTCATCAGTTTTGAAGTATTCACTGATTCGGGCCAGAAACTCCTCGCGGTGCCGTTGTTTTACCGGCTTTCCTGCCGGATCCCAGCCCTCATAATAGATGCCCCGAATGAGCATCGGCAGCTGCGCTCCGAGTTCGGCCACTTCCTCAACTGTCAGGCGGTCACGTAACGCATGTAAAACCGCCCGCAACGCCTGGTATGCTTTGTGCCGATCCCAACCCATTTCCTCCATTAACTCTTTCAGCCAACTGTTGGTTTTTTGCAGCGTCGTATCGAAAACTTCAAGGCCGGTCGCACTCATGGTATTTTCATTTCTTGGTCAGAAGCAGCCCTTTGCAGCGTGCTCCCCCAGAATCTTTTTGAGTCGATTTACATTCTCCTGATCCTGACGCTTTATGTCTCGCCATAACTTTTCCAGTTCTGGGTATCCGTCCGCGTTGGCGATGTACTGATCGTAACGCCACAGCGCATCGAGTCTCTTGCTCAGGCCGTGTATGACGTCATGATCATGATTGTCCATTCCTCGTGTCTCACCGAGGTGCTCCAGATCTCTTTCAGCGACTAATGACATATGTGTTCCTTTCCGTGCAGGGGTTTCCCCGATGACTTCTTCAGCACCTTCAAATCCCCTTTGTTTAATTTCGCCTAACTTCCTCCCCTTCTGGGCCAATTCAGCTTCTTCGATAAATTACGAATCCCGAGTTCTAATTCGGGTTCGCTGCGGAATGGCGCATCGGTTCGGTAACTAAAGTGGCCTTTTCGCTTCGATGAGGATGGGGCGCAGGCTGTGCGTGAACTCCTCCGCACGAAACCATGCGCGAAATTACGTTGAAGTAATTTCAGCAAACGTCGCTGGTCTCACATTCCAAACCATTAGCCTGCGGCCTGGGATTGCGCTCGCCCCGGCCGCGACATGGTTTGTTCTATTCCGTCGACGAAACGATAGGGCTCCATTTCCGGATACAAAATGGAGCGCCTGGTTCCCTCTTTCGGCCAAGTGTAATGACAGTTCTCGCAGTAGTATTCCTTTTCTATCAAACCTAACTTGGCCAGAAATCCCATGGCCAGATTTGGAATGAGAGACTGGTGAGCAAACTGTGGATAATGAACTTTCAATGACCGGCATTCCGGGCATCGAATCGCGTTACGCAATATTCCTTCGGTCGCGTCCCACTCGAGCAAGAGTTGCTGTGCGCGCTCAACTTGATCCGCGGGAACATCGATCCACACGTCGGCGTCTTCCTTCGATACAAACCAGAGCTTTTCGAAGAGCTCATCGTCAATCTCGGCCGTAATGCCGGCGCGAATGAGCCGCTTCTGGATCGGCTCCGCCGTGGCACAGTCCTTAAAAGTTACAACAGGAACTCTCACCACGAGCCAATCTTATCCTCTCGCTCCGAAGAGCAAGCAAATGTCAATTTGCTCACATGCGAAAACGGCGACCGCTTCATCGCCCGGTAGCGATTCAAAGTTATGAGGGCAGTTCTTGCAGCCGCAGAAGACACGAATGCCGTAGCCGCGCTTCCTCGTTATCTGCGAACCGCCAATTATCTCGCTGGCGCGCAAATTTATTTGCAGGACAACGTGCAGTTGCGAGAACCCCTTCGGCCTGAACACATCAAAGACCGGCTCCTTGGCCATTGGGGGACCTGTCCGGGAATCAATCTCATTTACGCCCATCTGAATCGAGTCATCCTTCGCGACGATCTCAATACGATGCTTGTCACCGGTCCGGGTCACGGTGCACCAGCCAATCTTGCGAACCTTTACCTCGAAGGTACGCTCCATGACTTCTATCCAGAGCTGACATTTGATGCGTCCGGCCTGCGCAAGTTTGTCCGCGCGTTTTCGTGGCCCGGTGGTTTTCCGAGTCATCTTTATCCCGGCGTTCCCGGGACGATTCATGAAGGCGGCGAGCTCGGCTATGCCCTGGCGACAGCGTTCGGTGCGGCGTTCGACAATCCCGAGCTGCTCGTTGCCTGTATCGTCGGCGACGGCGAGGCGGAAACGGGACCAACCGCGACGGCATGACATTGTCCGAAGTTTCTCGATCCGGCAGAGAGCGGTGCAGTCCTGCCGATTTTGCACGCTAACGGCTACAAGATTTCCAATCCGACAATTTTTGGCTCGATGAACGATGAAGAACTTCGTGCGCTCTTCACCGGATACGGATGGGAACCGCGGTTCGTCGAAGGCGACGATCTCAACGGGGCGATGGCGGCTGGAATGGATTGGGCACTGAGTGAAATCCGGCGCATTCAACATGCGGCGCGCGCCGGAAGGCCGATCGCGCAGCCGCACTGGCCGTTACTAATTTTGCGTTCGCCGAAAGGTTGGACGGGAGTTAAGGAACTGGACGGCAAACCAATTGAGGGTTCGTTCCGGGCGCACCAGGTCCCGGTCCCTGGTGCTAAGAAAAATCTCAAATACTTGCGGCTAGTAGAGGATTGGTTGCGTTCGTATCGGCCGCAGGAACTCTTCGATAAAGACGGTGCGCCGCTACCCGACATTCTCAGTTGCTGCCCGCGCGGCGATCGCCGAATGGGCTGCAATCCGCATACCTTCGGTGGCCGGCGACGTCGGCCGTTGAAATTGCCCTCGCTTGATTCCGACGCATTGAAAGTCGATCCGGACCGCCGCGGCGAAGTGCAGATCAGCTCGGTAGAATTTCTCGCCAAATATCTGGCAAAGGTGATTGCGCAAAATCCGTGGGGTTCACTCCGCTTGACGGCATCGCCATGTGCACGCGATCCGGGGCGCTCGATCCCGGCATTTTGCTTTACCTGCTGCGAGAAGGCATGACGGTAGAGGATCTCGACAAGACATTAAACAAAGAGAGCGGCCTCAAAGGTCTTTCCGGCCTGCCCGGCGACACTCGAATAATTCTACCTGCGGCGAAAAATGGGAATAAGCGTGCTCAACTCGCGATCGATGTCTTCGTGCATCGTCTCCAGGCCGGGATTGGTCAGATGCTAGCCGCGCTCGGTCGCCGACCCGATGCGCTTATTTTCACCGGAAGCATCGGCGAGAGTGAACCGGAAATTCGAGCGGCCGCCTGCAGAGGGTTTGCCTGTCTCGGGCTGGAATTGGATCTCGAAGCGAATGCGGTATCGCAAGTGGATTCGGACATTGGGGCGGCGAACAGCTCGGTCCGCGTGCTCATCATTAAATCGCAGGAAAATTGGCAGATCGCCCGTGAATCCGCCGAACTGCTCCGGGAAATATGGCCTAACGAATCCAATAAATAAACGCATCTCGCCTATTCTGCGACCTCTTCGGACAAATCGAATAAAGAAAGATCGTGATCATGTAGAGCGAGATTGTCCAAATGATCAGGACCAGGAATTCTTCGTAACTCCAGTTCGTTTCATTTCTCCACGAAAAACTTACCCACCAGTTCAAGACAGAACGAGCAAAGTCGCGACGGTCAGAACCATGTGCACCTCGTCGATCGGATTTCTCCGGCGTCGGTAAAACACGCGGCCCGCGCCAGAAACCAGATTAGGTATGCCGAGGCCGATGATGAGTGAGATTAGGACCGAGATGAAATCGAATTCGCCCATTTGCGTCGGGATGGTTCGACTAGTCGACTCCTTCCCTGAGCTGGCGTTCGTACTCGGCGCTGTCGAAATAGCCTTTGGATTCTGCGATGAGTCCGTTGTCGATCTTCCAAAGTTCATAGCCGCTGATTCGAACGCGTTTTCCCGTGCCGCCCGGTCCGGTGTTCGTTCCAGTTAACGTCCAATGGAATGCGGCCGCATTTGATTGACGCTCCAGCTTGTCGAACGTCACGATCATGTCCGGAAAATCGCGCATGAATCCTCGCGCGATCTGGGCAATCGCTGTTCGTCCGACCGCAGGCGGTCCGTCGTTTACGCTCAGCGAACCATTCTCGGCGAAGAGCGCGGCAACGCTCTCGGGATTTCGGCTGCTCCATGCCTCGGCATAACGCATCGCAAACTTCGTTAACTCGCCGAGATCATTCATAGCGGTTTTCTATTCAATTTGCGGCCGACACCCGCCGACGCAACAAGCTATGGCGTGGCAGGCGGCCGCCTCTACAAACCTTGTGCAGAAGCCACCTGGCACGAGGGGGCAAATCTAGTCAATCTCGATGGACCCTTCGCTTACCATGACGCACGAGCCCCCGACCCAGGTTGCTTGAACGGTGCTGTCCGCCTTCTTGGCGCGAGCTACGAGAGTACTTGGGCGGCCCATCTCTACTCCCTGTGCGATGCGCCAGATAAAACTGCCGCCTTGCTCTTCCTTGTAGTGAGCGAGCAGTCCGGCGAGTGCACAACTGGCGCTGCCAGTAGCGGGGTCTTCAGGAACACCGCTCAGTGGAGCGAACATGCGAGCACGAATATCAAAGCCGTCGCTCACCCGGGTATACAAATGCAGTTGCGGGTTGACTCCCAGATCGCGGATCGCATCGAACCCGCTCATATTGATACGGGCGCGTTCGAGTGCCGCGCGATCTCGCAGTTCCGTGAATACGAAAGGAAGACCGACCGAACAAATTTGCGGATGATGCGTGTCCGTCACGATGTCCTCGCGGTCGAGCGAGACGGCGGACGCGACCAACTCGGCCGGCACGGTTTTCCCGAGAGAAAGCGACTGCGGCGCCGCGAGTTCGCAGCGCACAATCCCCTGTTTCGCGCGGACCGCGACGGAGACTAAGCCTGCTTCTTCCTCAAAAGTAACAGTGAGCGAGGAGTTGATCTCACCGAATTCGCCGGCCGCGGCAAGAACGAATGCGGTCCCGACGTTCGGATGACCCGCAAACGGTATCTCTGCCGCAGGAGTGAAGATACGAACGTGACGCGTGTGGCCGGTTTTTGCCGGAAAGACGAACGCGCTCTCGGAGAAGTTGAACTCGCGTGCGATCTGCTGCATCTGATGATCAGAAAGGCCGTCCGCCTTGGGCAGCACGGCCAGCGGATTTCCGCCGAACCGCGTCTCTGTAAACACGTCACAGGTGTAGCATCGATATTTCATGACGCGGGAAGCTAGCTCCGAAAGATTCGCGAGCAAAAGCGGCAGATCTCGCCGCTCCGGCAAGTTTATTCATGCGTGCGTCTTCGGCGCGACGATCTCACGTAAATTGTAGGTTGAGTAGGCCTTTGGCTTATTGCCCTTGGCGATGATCTCGTCCACGACGCGGGCAAACTCATCCGTGTGCCAATGTTTCCGCGTTTCCCACCATTGTTGTATGCCGGGATAGGCAATGAAATCGCTCAGCGTCCGATCGATCTTGCCCCATGCCGATGCCGTGAGTATGCCGTCCAAATAGGAGAAATACATTGCTTCGAAGTGGTTGAAGAAACGGTTGAAGAATGAGCTGAACCTGAGTTTCGAGACAGCATCGAGATCGGCGAAAGATTGTACGCCTCGAAGAAAAATTGCGCTGAGCTCCGCGCTATCGTGCAGAGCGCATGTCAGATCGCCCCACTGCGCAGTGAGAACAT
>Ga0137394_10003571_pt1 | contig 11725 bp, 14 predicted proteins | sample czobulk116metaG_FD_108278 | JGI IMG/M metagenome (GOLD analysis project Ga0137394, IMG submission 108278) | Vadose zone soil microbial communities from Angelo Coast Range Reserve, California, USA - czobulk1.16 metaG | ecosystem: Environmental > Terrestrial > Soil > Vadose zone | place: USA... | reverse complement strand
GATCAACAATAACTTCGCGCGGCAGGAACTCCATATTCTCGAATGGGTCCAAGCGATCCGGCCTGAAGGAGTCCAGGTCCAGCTGCTTGATTCGTTCCATCTGGGTATGAAAGAGCTGGACCGGCGGATTTCCGCGGAGCCGGAAGACACGGTGCGCGCCTCGCCGGTCGCCATCGAACCAGAACATCCGAAATCCTATCTTCTGGATGGCACGGATCGTCGGCTCATCCTGCCCAGGCATGAACCCCCACGTGACCACGACGTCCTTGCCCGAGCTGCGGTGCTGCTCGATGGAGCGCAGGATGTCGGCATGAGACTTGGGCGGCGGAGTCAGGAGGAACTCCTCCACGTCGAGGTGCACGAACCCGTGCTCGCTCTCGAGGAAGCGGCCCATCTCGGACTTTCCGGTTGCGGGAATGCCGGTGAGGAGAAGCAGTCGTTGCTTGTCTGGGGCAGTGGTCAAGAGGACCCTCTTTTTCAGGGTCTGGCACCTGTGCAGGCCAGGCATGAAACCGTTTGAGCCCGCAGCTCTTCTTGCGGCGGTATCCGAGTTGCTGTCTTCCCAGAGCTAGCAACCACGCCGCCTGAGGCTCCTCCCTGCGAGGATTGGGCTCGTCGAATACTTCTCTGGAGGTCTCTTGGCTTAGTCGTTCCTGATGGGGGTGCTCACTAGCCCGGCGCTCCTGTAGCTCTTCAAAAACTTGGCTCTGCGACCGGGAAAGTGAGAATCAATCCGCTCAGCCTCCGCAAAATAGAGCACCAGAATCCCACTCTGGAGCACCCAATGCACCAGGAGCCCGAGCAACAACTTTAGAGGCAGGGCTATCAGTCGAGCCAGGAACCAGATTGAAGCATATTCGACCGAGGCGCCTGCGAGTTGCTCAAACGGCGATGTCATCTGGATAAGTGCATAGAAGTAGAGTGCCACCGTCACCCACATGGGCGGCCGGATCAACTTGCTCTCTAGCCTTCCGACCAACAGACACAAGGTGAGCCCGCTCGTGACGGCCGACATCCACCTCGTAGGGTGGCCCGCTGTGGCCGGTGCAGCACCAATGGCACTCTCAACTACAAGCAGAGTCGCGAAAACGATGCCCCATCCAACGAGGGCGCCCGTTTCAAGCCGTCCATGGGGTTTGGCGAGATAGAAATAGCAAACCAGCATGCCGAAGGAGCTACCATACGCTCCTACCGCTCGCAGTATCAGTCTCATGTGATCAGATATCAGACCTGCTGCCGATAGCAGAAAAGCGAGATAGATCAATCCCAGCGCGCCAAGGGCGCTAACCCACCACGCCCGGAAGCGTCTCGATGCCTCTTCGGCGTTCCTGCATTCGTCACGGCGAATAGCGATGTCCACGGTCGCAGATATGAAGATCAGCCACGCAATCGTCGCGAGTTGCAAACCATTGGCCATTAGGTCCAGGGAAGCAGAGGAGAACGGGACCGTTTTTCTTATTCCAAAATAGCTCAGAACACCGAGGACGATGCCGAACACCCACTTGTTCTTGAGAATGATTACGAGGAGAACAATTAGTCCCGAGGGAGCCCAGGTCCGCGTGTTTGATAGGTATTGCACAAATGAATCGGCCTGTTCCTTCATTTCATCGACGCGATCAGCCAATGTGCCTCCCTCAGCGAACCGCCACGCTGACCTGTTTCCCCTATCCCTCTCCGAACTAGGTCTGCTACGCCATCGGCGTCTCAGTTGCGTCTACTGAAGCGTCTCACGAGAGTCAACCGTCCCAGGGTCCCCGATTCCACCTACAGTCCTATTACGAGGCGGTCGGGGTTGCGCTTGGGACTCGGCCCATCCACACGATGTTCGAGTCCTCGAAGAGCAGTCGGGCGCGAAAAGACGTCATTGTAGACGTTAGTAAGACGCCCATCCTGTACGTTCGCTCAATCGGCAGCCTCAGTCACCGTAATCGACAGATGGCGAACTACGCAAGAGGGAGCTAACAATGACAGTTGAACTGCTCTCGGCGCTCGCAACGATCCTCCTAGCGCTGAGCCTCGCAGTCGAGCGTGCAGTGACGATTGCAAAGGGGCTCTGGCCCTGGCTTGCGATCGAAACGGTAACGAGTGGCGGGGAGACCGACCTCGTTCGAGACCGTTGGCGACGCTTGGCGGTTCAGGCTACCGCGATCCTTTGCGGCTGGATCACCGCGGGGTTCCTTGTCCAACCCCAGCGAGGAGACACGCCTCAACTCACCTGGAACCTCCTAGGGTTCGTCCAAGTCGGATCCGGCTCCGGCGCATTTACTCTTCCCGTCCTTATCGTCGGCGTTCTGGCCAGCGGTGGTTCAGCTCTATGGAGCAACGTTGTGGGATACACAAAGGCAGTTAAGGACGCCAAGAACGCCGAGAAGGCCTCTACGAACCTCTCCTACATCACTCAGGCACAGGCTGCCGGTGTTGCACCCCCGGTAAAGGTTTCGTTCGACCGGCGCACATTGCGTGCGCTAGATGAGGTGAAGAGCACTCCCCCGAACGCCTTCGCCTCGGAGGCCTGACGGTCATGCAAGTATCTACGCTAAAGGCGACTCGAGACGGAGGCGTGATCACCGTCGGTATCTCCCTGCCAACTTCCCCCCATTCTGCGGCCGCTGTCATCTGGCGTTTTTCGGCTGATGGAAAGAGAGAGGCTGAGGTCGGCGAATTGACGAGCCTTGTGCCGCCTGTTCCGATTGGGGACGCTGTGACAAATAACTCAAAGAAGTTCTACGTACGAGGCAAGGTCCTGAATGAAAACGACAATCCGCCGGTGCCCTTCCAGTTGCTCGTCACGGTTGGCCAAGGCGGAAAGGCACTCCTGATAGAGGCGCCGACCGAGAAAGAGGACAGTCGCATCGGCAGCAAAGATGTTCGGTTCATCTACAGATTTGTTGTGGAGGTGGCATCGTGAGTCACGGACGATGCCCTACCGCCCTAGCCGTGCTCGTTTCCGTGGGCGTGATAGGAAGTTGTACTTACTCTGCCTGGGCGGCCGAGTCCAAAGAGCAGCAACTCCGGAAGGCTCTTGAGAGGACCCTGAACTCTCCCATGTTCGGCGTGCCGGAATCTCCCGCGTTCGAGCTACTGCCCGAAAAGGCATCCGAAGTAGTTCACATCCTGACTCCCAAGGATTTTGCTGCACAGGCCCAGACGTGGTTCGACGGAGACAAACTGAAGGTCGGTGTTGCCGTCGACGCGCGACCCTTCGTTCGAACAGGTGGGTCTCTGATTCAGTACCGAAGCTCCCGATTTCGACAGATTGCTTATCGCACGGTTCTTTCCGTAGGGACGGCGCTGGCGAGCGAGGGATCCAATGACGCTCTCTTTGCGGCTGGGCTTCGTATTCCGATAGTCAATAGCGGCGACCCACGTCTTGACAGGGACCTGCTTCTCCACATGCGGAGGCTGGCGAGTACTCTAGTCAGCCTCAAGAGAGACCCTCCGAGCGACTGGAACGCGAGCCTAGGGGATTGGGCTCGTGAAGACTCGCTTGATCAACTTACCACCGGGGGGGAGAGCCAATCAGATGGCATTCTGAGAGACTATCTCGCTAAGCACTGGAACAGCCGAAGCCTTGATATAGGGCTGGCGGGGAGTGGCTTGGCCAAGCGAACAGTCATTGCTCGCGACAACCTCCTGAGCGACCGAGCGGGGGTTTGGGGGGCGCTCGGCCTACCAATCTCCCGATCAAGCCAGCTCTCCGTAGGCGGCAAATTCTCCTGGGCGCGCACAGATTCCTCCGGCCAGGAGACAAGCCGACGTTCACTGGGAGGCCGCATCCAGTCATTCCCTACGGAGGACTTTTCGCTTTCGCTAGAAGGTTCGAAGATATGGGCACAACACCACGGACGAGATGGACTCGACGACAACTGGACCCACCTCGCCGCGGGAGCTGAGATGTACGTCCCGGAGCTCGGGGGTTGGCTAGGCGTTACATATGGTGGGGACATCGGCCGCGTTGACGACCAGCGCGCAAGGATTGATCTGCGCTACGCGCTCTATAGGGCGCGCATCATAAAACGGGGTTAGGGCACTCATTGTCAAGCTGGCTAGACGATCTGGCGGGCCGGAACAACCCGTTCCGAGGCTTCCAACTAATCCCGGTAAATAATGTCGTTGCTTGCAAATGGCGGCGCCATTGCCTCCAGAACGTGCGCGATCTTATCGCCTACATTATGGAGCACATGAACCTCCCCAGGCAGCACGACCACTCCTTCATCAGGCCCTAGGGTCACGTCGTCCCCGTCTACCGTCATGATAAGCGCGCCCGAGACTACTAGGAATATGGACTCGGACAGAAGGTGATGGTGAGTCGTTGTACTCTCCCCAGCTCGTATCTCTAGGATCCGAAGATCCAGATTGCCTGTCCGCAGCAGTTTCCCTCCAGCAAGCATCCTCATTACACCATACGGCCTCTGGATGATCTCGGCAGTTTCCACGCTAAACACCTTCATTGCAGAAGCCTCTCGCCCGAATGACCCTCACAAGCTCCGCGTACGTCTGCTCAAGGCTCTCGCTGGCACCAAGTATGTGATCCGCAACTGTTCGAATTCCCTCAATTTCAGCCTCAATCGGCATTTGGCATAGTCGCTCAAACTCTATGAACGACAGGGCAGAATCTTCCTGCCGATCCCTGCGGCAGTACCGTTCATAGCGAGCCGTGATGGAGACGTTCAAGAATACTGAGATGCTCTCGCGGTACAGCTGCCGGACTACCTGTATCCCAACAGGGTGACGAATTCCATCAATTAGGTGAACATGACTTTGGGGGCTACAGTGTGCAATCGTACGCTTCAGGAACTCGGCCGGACTAAGCGTATCAACCAGACCCTTGCCAATGAGCTGCATAGACTCACGCGTGATTGGTAGGTCCTGCTCCACAACCAAACTGCCAACGTATGTACTAAACGAAACCACATCCCAGGCGAAGTTAGACGTAAGCTTGCTGATGAGGCTGGATTTGCCTGAGCATATCGGCCCACATACAACAAGAGCTCGCCGAAAGCCTTTAGTCATCGCGCAGTCTCTAGGGCAGAGATGAATGCCTGCAGTCTCTCTCTATCTTTCTCTCCTGGCCTGCCTTTGACCTCCACGCCTGTCTGCACATCCACCCCGTCAGGATTCAGCTGAGACACATAGCTGGCAACGTTTTCCGGTGTGAGCCCACCCGCAACGAGCACCAATTTGCCCGAATCCCTAACTTGGTCTACGGCGGCGGCGTAGGCCTCGGGTGCAAGAGACCCTTGCACCGTCTCCCCAGCGGAGTAATGCTGGCGATCAATCAATACCAAGTCCGAATGCCTGACCAGATCCGCCCTTCGTTCACGAGAGTCGTCTGGGGTGCTTACAGCGATGACGCTGATTCTGTGCCTTCCTAGTGCCGTCCAGAGTCGTCTGAAATCTGCAATTGTACTCCCTGTCCAAGTCCGGTTATGGAGCTGAACGAAGGTTGCGCCGATCGCATCAGTAATTTCCACTACCCCAGCGGGTGACGCAACTCGTGTCACTACTACGACACCCAAGCAGGACCTCACATGAGTAGCCCTCTCGACTATGATTCTATACATCGTAAGCCGTTCTGGCCGAAGCCCATTGATACAATGGACACCGAGAAGAGACACGCCCATTTCCAGACATGTTTCGGCTGCAGCAACGTCTCGAACGTCACATACCTTGCAAATCATGTAGCCTCGCAGAGGTGCACCCGCGACTACCGGAGATAAACCGCGAATGGATACACCAGTTTAGCCGTAGCGACAATACTTGTTATCCGCCGCCGATCATTTGAGCCACTAATACGCGAGGCACACGCCTTGTTGATTTGATAGCGTATGAAATCCCCCAGTGGCGCTCCCGAACGCAACCCACCCGCCACTTCGTATTGATTGAGGTCGATCCAAGATGGTTGGCACACAAGACGTTCACAGACCAACGCTGACGAACACCCAACCATCACAACTTGACGCGGGAAGCGCGCGAACGCCTGACGGTCCTGTGAGTACCAGCGGTTTCTGCCTATGGTCCGTGACCGGTATGCTGAGCGTGTCTCCGCCATAACTAATGTGGGTGCCTCACCGGTCCGCCTCAGCTCTCCAGCCGCGAATTCTTGAACGCGTCTCGGATGGCACAGGGTGCCACCGTATCCCCAGTAAACAAAACCTAGGGCCGCCTCTTCATCTAACTTCATGCTAAACACCCTACTGAGGGTGTAGCCAGAATGAGGTCCGACAATCATGTAAACGATACTGGCAGCACCAACCTCGAGCGCCTGCCTGTCGCGTACTCTTGGGGTCAGCTAGAATCCCTCCCTATCCCATCCGTCAACAGTGGAATTGTTATGGATGCACTCCAATATGCGCCTTCGACTGAGAGAGAAGACTCCGATTGGGCTCACATAATCCTTCTCCTTCGTCGACCAAGACCGGGCGTAGGACGTTTCTCCCAAATAGCCCCCTACCTCTCGCCTCATAACGGCGGGATCCATGACGCCGTGATTCGGCATTTTCATCTGTGCCCAGCGTCGCTCACCGCTGTAGCGAACGACGAACATTTTGGGTATCTCACTACCGTTCAGCAGCATCGCGTCTCTGACCCTCTCAAGGGTGAATCCCGTTAGAACGTTATCATCAAACAGGAGTGGCTCCTTGTCTGCGAAATCAGGAGCTCTTGTACCCATTGGCCCTATCCAGTAGATCTCGGCGCCTTGATCTCGGTAGTGACTATAGTTCGCGATAAAAACGTCGACCTGCCGTCTTCTCCGACGACCGATCCGGAAGTAGGTCGCGAAACACTCCAGAACCAGGGGCAGTTCTATGCCGCCCCAGCCGATTCCCACCGCGGCGACGCGCCGTCCGCCTCTTATCTCTCCGAGGGCACTTATCGCGACCAAGGCGTTCTCGCCGGGGTGGTCCGCCTCCCTCCATCGGCGTACCAGACCGGATATCAGCGGTCTGCATTTCTCTGGGTCCAGATCTCCTAACCAGGCTTCCAGTTTGCTACAGAGTCCCTTTAGTCTGTTTGTAACCAAAGTGGCCGCGTCGCAAGCCCAAAGAAGATCGGAACGACTAGTGGAGAATAGGTGCATGAGAAACGTGAAGTATGTGTGCACGCTCAGCCTTACAAGCTGATAGAGCTTACCCTCCTTGTCTCCCTTCGAGAATGCAAGAGAAGAGACCTTGGACGCGACGGGACAATCAATGTCCCACTCACGGAGTCTCTGTGCCATGAAATGGGTAGCATGGATAAACGCGAAAAGTTGCAGGGAGGCGTTACGTAGTTGGTCTAGGTATCCAAGGAGGAGCTTCCACATCGCGAATAACTCCGGGTTGTCTAACTGCCGAGCCGGAAGCTTGAAGATCATATCGGCAACGGTTGGACCCAAGGCAGAGATCGCGATAAGTTCATCACTTATCAGGCGAATACGGTCGATGGGGGAGGCGTTTCTCATGTTGGTGTAGTAGGCCTCACCCCGGAGGAGAACCTTGCTTGGAGTCCACAAGATGCGCCTCTTGCAAGGGCGGCCAGGCTGCCAGTAGGAAGGTAGCTCGGCATCGAAATAGTTCAACAGCCTACGAAACTCTCTGTTGTTAGTGAGAAGGAGAGTTCTCCAATCCTCTGGTTTGAAGTATATAGCCCCTGAGCGGTGATCAAAAATGTTTGGCTCAATCGTCCGAATACGTCCTGTATTGGCCAGATTAAGTGACTTCCGCAGGTTTTTCTTGGAGAGCGCCGCCAATGAGTCTAGGCGATTAAGGATCGACCCGTCTTGGATCTCGGTCGTGGTCTCGCGCATTCTGAGCCTTCTGCAGAAGGGGAGGGTATTTAGTATGTACTTGGTCGCGATAAGTCCAGTCAGCGTTGCGCGACCCGTCCTGACGGGCAAGATAATAGGCGGACCCGGCGCGTAGTGGTTAAGTCTATTCAGGGCAAATATGATGGGGGCTTGTTCTGGGGTAAATTGCCGGGCGAAGGTTGAGTAGTCAGTGTTCGGCTCTACGAAATCGAGGCCAACAATTCGGTCATGCCTGACACCCAGCTTGTCAGCGACGCCGCTTATGTCCCGACCATTTCCCTGATAAGTTACAAGGTGTGCGTCCCGGGATATGTTCGCGAGTTTGGTCCCAGCAGGCACTAGGACAAATACCCCACTCTGGAGTAGCCGGTCAAGGATCCTGCCGAATCGCCGAGATTCTACGAAGCTGAGCCGTCGAGCTATCCCGGGTAGTACGACGAGAGCATGAAAGACACGGTCGAAGAGCTTTTGGATTGCCTGGTCTAGAGTGTCATCTGTGAGCCAATCTCCCGTAGCGCCGCCCTCGGCTGTTCCCCTCAGGAAAGGCTCAATACAGAACCTTAGCCTCTGCTCCCGGCTTATTGGTCTCGGTACCACTGAGGCGCGCTTGGGAAAGAGAAGGGCGTGGGATGGAGGACATCATCACGTGATGAAGCCCCCGAGGTGCCGCGGGGGCCTAGGTAAGGATCATCACCGATGCTTCTTGATATGTGGGTTCTTGAAGGCACCACTGCGCACTGAGGAGCGCTCGATCGCCGAGATGGTCTCACCAACTCGGTACCCGGCCAAGTACGAGGCGGAGTTTCGGGACTTGGGCTTACCATGGGTGGCTTCTTCGTATCCACGGCGGAAATCTGTATTTGCTGCAGCTTCGTCTGAACCGTTTCTAGCTCGCATCGCCATGACCGTTGCACCCTCCTTGAGTGTCTACTGGGTCTTCCAATGGGTGGGGTCAATACCGCCCACAGCCAATGTAGGCGGTGTGTGCTCATACCATGCCAGCGCAGTCCCGTCGTCCCCACCCAACTCCGTAACTCATTTCCCAGATGTGGCTTACCTTTGAAAGAGCTGAGCGCCATGATACCCCGTTGAAGGCGCATTGCAAGGGGTTCCTGGTGTTTCGCACGTGGTAGTTTGTTCCGTTGATAACTCGCGTCCGAGCCCTTTGGAGGGAGCCGACTCAAATGCGTCCCGAGGGGTCGACCGCCAGCGCCGAGTCTGGCTTCTATCCTAACTGGAGTGCGTCTCACGTTTGTCTGCGCTGGCGTCTATCCCGCTGGCAAAGGCTACGGCTTGGCCGACGGCCAGTATGGAACTTTAGTCCCCCAATGCCGGCCCGTTCAAGGCCGGGTCCTCAACTATTGCGGCCTTGGCCGGCGCTCCTCACAGGTTACCCAAGCGCGGAGCTTCCTGAGCGTACGCCTATCGGGACCAAAACGGCGGCTTTCGACACGCCATACGGTCGAGGGGGCGATTCGGAGCATTCTGGCAAGTTCTCGCTGGCTCAGACCCAGCTGGCGCCTTCTTCTTAATACTGCTGCTCCGATCGTGAGGGCAGTGCCCTCAAGGTCATAACCGAGGAACGCGAGCACCCAGGGGTAGAGCCTGACGGCAGGTTTCGTCCGTCCGGTTTCCCAGAAACGTATTGTCTCGGGGTGTACAGAGAGGCGTGCCGCGAGCTCGGCCCGGGATAGCCCCTGATCTATTCTTGTCCGCCGAATATGTTGGCCGATGGTTGCCGGGTAGCGCGTATAACCGACTGGCTTTTCTTGCGTTCTGGGAACCTTGGCTTGCAGTAGCAGAAAGGGGGCGCAGCCAGTACCGGGAGGCGTGCCGCTTCCCGTGTAGCGATTGAGAGAGTCGAACAGAATCCAGTCCTCTCCGATGCTCGACGAGCGTCCGACCGATCGGTCGCTCCCGCCCTCGATGCTTCCGTAGGTATGAGCGTCCACGGTGGTCGTGTCCGGTCCGATGACGCGCAGAAGGTAGACCGTGTCTCCGGAGTTGTTGAGGCTGAGCCCCGCCGCGGTCAGGCCTTGCGCGCGCTGCCACGCGACGGCGGCGCTCCCGGTGAGAAGCCTCACCTCACCGGGTGCGAGCGTGCCGGTGAACGCGAACCGCACCGTGCGGTCCGCGTCGGTAATCCGGTACTCCTCCAGCGCGACGGGGCCGACGTCCTGGTTCTGCACCTCCAGCCATTCGTCGTTCCTGGAATCATAGAGACCGTCCCCATCCCAATCCCGGGCGGGCCCTGCCAGGATTTCATTGAGGCGAAGCCCCGCCGCATCGGCGCGGATTGTCGAGACGGCGCGGGCGCCCGCGCCGGCCACCGCACCGGCGCCCCCTCCCGCGGCGTCACGAATGAGGAGTGCTTCCACTGCGACCGCCGCGGCGATCGCCCCTACCAGAGCCCAGACAACGGTTCCCCACATGCGGATCATCGAACTTCTCCTTTGCGCGCGAGCGCGGTTCCGTCGGAGGTCGATTCAATACGCGAGGAGCGGCACGGGGGATCGTTCGGTTGTCGAGAGCCGGGGTGAAGCGGGGTCAGTACGTTTCGCGGTGCCGGGTGCGCCACACGGCGCGTGGGGCTCCTTGATCGGGGTGGAGACGGGGCAGCGTCCAGAGGACGGGGATCACGAGGACTGCCGCGATGAGGGTCGAGAGGCCGGGATCCGCGAGAACACCCGCCGTGCCGGGCTCATGCAGCCACAGGGCGAAGAGGATCGAGGAGAGAAACAGCCCGCGGACGCTCCCGAGTCCGAACACGGCGATGGTGATGCCGGCGAAGGCGAGCGGCAGAGGCCAGTAGAGGACGGTCGAAGCCTGGGTCGTGAGGCCCAGCGCCCCGACGAGCCCGGCGCACGCACCTCCCATCGCCAGTGTCCAGAGCTGCACCGCGTCCACGTTCACGCCCGCGGCCACCGCGGCGAGGGGGTTCTGGCCTACGATTCTCAGATCCATACCGAGCGCCGACGCGCGCAGGAAATGCGCGAACACCAGCGAGAGGAACACCCCGAGCATGAGAAGGATGATTCCCCAGGCCAGGACCGACTGCGGCCCGACACCGAGCACGGGCGCGGGCATCTCGCGCGCGAGAGGAAGCAGCGCTCCGCCGAGCAGGAGTCCGCTGAGCACTTCGTGAACCGCGAAGCGCCACTTCAGCCATATCAAGAGTGAGCCCACCAGAGCGCCCGCGCCAGCTCCCGCGAGCACGCCCAGGAGTGCCCGGACCGGTGGATCGATCGAGGAGATGCCCCCGATGACCGAGGCGACGGAGAGCCCGGCGAGGAATTCGGCGTACAGGCCGAGGTTCAGGACCCCGCTGTGGAGCGGCACCAGGAAGGCGAGGCCAAGGAACAGAAGATTCACGAGAACGAGAATTCCCTCGCTCCACGACCAGGACCAGGTGGTGGGATCCCAGCTCACGGGCTGAGGCGCCAGGAGCTGCGATCCCGCCGCGAGCAGGAGAAAGACCGCCACGTTTCCGAGGAGCGGGCCCCAGCCCGCGCGAACGCGTCCTGGAATCACGCGGCGTGCCCCGACATCTCGTCGATGATCGCCTCGCGCGTGAGCGTCTCCGTCACGGGAAGCCACACCAGCCTCCCCGCGGCGAGGACGGCGAGGCGGTCCGCGACGCGCAGCGCCTCCTCCGGATCCTCCGTTAGCCAGAGGAGGCCGCTCCCACGCTCGCACTGGAGCACGAGCGCCTTCCTCACGTACTCCTGCGCCTCGAGGCCCAGGCCCTGGGCGGGAGAGCGCGCCACGAGGAGGACGGGATTGCGCAGGACCTCGCGCGCGATCACGATGCGTTGCCGGAAGCCGAGACTCAGGAGCGCGAATCGATCTCGCGGCCTCGCCTCGGGGATCTCGAAATCCGCGAGCGAGCGAACGGCGTTGCCCCGGATCGATTCGAATTTCAGCCAGCCGCGGCGG
>Ga0137394_10003570_pt1 | contig 11728 bp, 12 predicted proteins | sample czobulk116metaG_FD_108278 | JGI IMG/M metagenome (GOLD analysis project Ga0137394, IMG submission 108278) | Vadose zone soil microbial communities from Angelo Coast Range Reserve, California, USA - czobulk1.16 metaG | ecosystem: Environmental > Terrestrial > Soil > Vadose zone | place: USA... | reverse complement strand
GGCGGCGGCGTGACCATCATGTTGCCGGTGAGGAACAGGAACCAGGGCAATGTCGCCGCCGCGACGGCGGAAGCCCAGGGCGCCGAGCGCAAGCGCGAAGCCACCGAGCTGATCATCCGCCAAGAGGTCGCGGCGGCGTTCACTCAGCTCGACGCCGCACAACGCGCGCTCGAGATCTACACGCGCGGAGTGCGGGACGTCGCCGAGCGCAACCTCGGGGTGGTTCGACAGGCCTACGAGCTCGGCCGTATCCCGCTGCTCGACGTGATAGCCGAGCAGCGCCGGTACATCGACATCGAGATGGGCTATACGGATGCGCTCAGGCTCGTGTACGACGCGGGGATCGAAATCCAGCGGGCCGTCGCGGTGGGAAGCCGCTAGGGGATGGACAGGAACGGGGACACGGAGGATATCGTGAACGACTCGCCGCACGCCCGCCGGCGAGGGAGGATCGCCCGGGCCTGTCTGTTCGGGCTCGTGGCGCTCGGCCTGATCGCGCTGGGCGCGGCGGGTGCCACGGTGGCGCTCCGCCGAACGGAAGGCGCACGGGCTCCGGCGACTTCAATGGCTACCACCCCGCCGCCCGCGCCGGCGGAGCCCGCTGGAGATGCCGAGGTCGTGCTCTCACCTGACGCCCTCGCCCGGGCCGGGATCAAGACGGCACCCGTGAATGCCGTCGGCGCTGGAACCGCCGTCACTGTTCCGGGCAGCGTGATGGCTAACGCGTACCGCGAGGTCAAGGTCACTCCGATCGCCGCCGGAATTGTCACCAAGGTGCACGTCGAGCTAGGGGCCGTGGTCAAGCGTGGCGCTCCGCTCATGACGCTGTTCAGCGCGGAGCTGGCGGATGCTCAGACCAAGTACATGTCCATGTCCGCCATGCTCGAGGCGGACCACAAGAAGCTCGAGCGCACACGGCAGCTCGTGGACATCGGGGCGGCAAGCCGCCAGGACTTCGAAGAGATCACGGCCGTCCACGAGGCCCATGCGACCGAGGTCGAGGCCGCGCGGTTGCGCCTCCAGCTGCTCGGACTGACCGCCGAGCAGGTGCGGGCTTTGACGAGCCCGAGCCAGATCGTCACGACCATCGTGGTACCCGCGCCGATCACGGGCGTCATCACGTCGCGCTCCGTCAACCTCGGCCAGGTGATCGCCATGGGTCAGGAGCTGCTGTCGGTGACGGATCTCTCGGAGGTATGGGTCGTGGGCGACCTCTACGAGCAGGATTTCAAAACGGTCACGGTGGGCTCGGGGGCGACCATCACTACCTCCGCCTATCCCGGGCTCATGCTGCGCGGTCGCGTCAGCTACATCGACCCTCGCGTGGATCCCCAGACCCGTACGGCCAAGGCTCGAATCGAGGTGCCAAACTCCGATGGTCGCCTCCGGCTCGGCATGTACGTGACCGTGAGCTTCACCACGCCTGGTGGCACCGCCGTCGTCGTGCCGCGCTCGGCCGTGCAATCCATTGGAGATCGGCAGGTCGTCTTCGTCCCGGCCAAGGGCGAGGAGGGCAAGTTCATCCAGCGGCAGATTCGGCTCGGCTCGGCCACCGCCGATTCCTATGCGGTGCTGAGTGGCTTGAAAGCCGGGGAGACAATCGTCACGGAGGGGAGCTTCTTCTTACGTGCGGAAATTCTCCGCAACGCACCCGGGTCCGACAAGATGTGAGGGGCCATCCGATTTGCCGGGCACATTCATAGCGAGCGTCTGATGTATCTGACTTCGCGTAGAGCCTCAGGATTTTCCCTCGCGCTCGATGGCCGTGATCTCCACGTCGGGGGGCACGCCCTTGAGGGTGAACTTCACGAGGTCGCCCACCCGCGCCTGCTCGAGCACCTTCGGGCTCGCCGCCTTGAACCCCATGGTCATGCCCGCCGGCATGTAGCCCGGGATCTCCTCGTGGGTCAGCACGATGAGCTGGGTCTCGGGGATGATGGCGCGGACGACGCCCGAGACCACCCAGCTTCGCTCGACGCCCACGAGGAGCACGCGCTGCTGGGCCTCGCGCAGCCGCTGCTCGAGCCGCGGGATCTGCTGACCCCAGGCGAGCCAGCCGAGCAGAAGGCCCACGCCCACGGCCAGGTTGAGCAGGATCACGGCGCGCCAGAGCCTCATCAGTGCACGTGCTCGTCCGCGGGCGCGGCCGCGACGCTCTCCTGATTGAGCGCCTGCAGCTCCGCGAGGAGGGCCTTGATGTCGAGCCAGCCGGGGCGGGAGCCGCCGGGAATCCACCGGGCGCGCAGATAGCCGCTCCGGTCGATGAGGAATTCCATGTGGGGCGGCAGCGGGGAATCGGGAAGGACGCCCGCCGGCGTCAAGGTGCGCCGGAAGAGGCCATAGGTCGCGACGATGTCCGCGGCGCCCTCCGTCGCCACGGGAAAGAAGACGGGCGGGCTCGGGCCGAGGCGGGTCAGCACCCGATCGCTCCCGTTCATGGGCACCGCGATGACCGCGGTGTTGAAGGCCTGGAGGTCACCGTATGCCCGGGCGAGCTGGTGAACTCGCGGCAGCGAATACGGAAGGGTGAAGAGCACGAGGAGCACCGGCTGGCGCCCGCGATAGATCTTGAGGCTGCTCTGGGCGGGCCCCGTGGCGAACGTGAAGTCGGGGGCGGTGAGGCGCGCGCGGCCCGGCTCGGCGATCGGGGTCAAGCTCCGAGCCTGCTCGGCGGCGGACAGCGCGCGAGTGAAGTTGATCAGGTCCCAGCGGTCTTCAACCGACAGCTGATCTCCGAAGCCGGGCATGGCGGGGCCGAAGCCGTGCGTCAGCCACCAGAACATGTCCCCCGCCGTGTGGTCATTGGTGTGCGGCGCGGTCAGATCTGCCGCTCGCTTGGGCAGGCCGGCCGCCGCCGGTCCGTCCCCGCGCCCCGTCGAGCCATGGCACGCGGCGCAGCTCCCCGCGAAGAGCGCTCCTCCATGAGCGACGGAGGCCGTGGTGTAGGGCACGGCCGGGCGTAGATACGTCGTCGGGTACGCGTCGACGGCCAGGGAAGGCAGGGCCTGCTGGAAGCCGGCCACGAGCGCGATGGCGGCACCCGCCAGCAAGAGCGGGCGCCAGCGTTTCACGAGGCATCCGGCGATCACGGCCAGGATACCGATCAGAACGATCTGGGCGCCGATCATGACCTGCGTCTTGACGCCGGGCAGGCTCCACGTCACCTCGGGCGCCAGACGAAAGCTGAAGGGCCAGAAGGGCGTCTCGTGCCGGCCGGGCGGCGTGACGGCGAGCGTGCCGGCCACCCCCAGGATGGCGAGTCCCACCAGGGCCTCGAGCCCGATGAAGCGCGCGAGCCCTCGCATGGCCGGCCGACCCACGGTGGCGGCCTCTCCCCCGAGATGCGGCAGAAAGCGCCGCCGGTTCCAGGCCGCCAGCGCGAGAACGGGAACGAGGAGCGCGCTCTTGAGCAGCACCAGATGCCCATAACGCGTCCCGAACAGCGAGCCCGGGTCCCCCGCCTCGTACCACGTGTTCCAGATCCCCGTCGCGATGATGGCAAGCATGACCACGAGCGCCCACGCCGAGAAGCGCCGCGCCGTCAGCACGGCGAAGGGGCGCGCATCGGCGCCGGCCTCACGGCTGGCCGCCGCGCAGAGCAGGGCCAGAGGTGGCAGGGCACCCAGCCAGAGGCCGACACACACGAGGTGGAGGCCATTCACGAGGGCAGGCACAGCGCTGGCCGGATTCACGCCGACGGCATGGCCGGCCCACGCGGCCGCGCCCGTGCCGAGGGCGGCGAGGAGCCAGGCTTCGAGCCGCCACGCGAGCCAGTCGGGGTGCGCCTCATCCTGCTCGCGCAGAAGCACGAGGGCGGCCATGAGGAGAAGGAGGGCATGGCGCAAGAGCCAGACCGTGCCGAACTGGGTCTGACCGAGAAGCCGCAGCCAGGCCGACGGCTCGAGGATCGCCGCGGAGCGTCCCGTGACGACCGTGATCTGGTAGCCGAGCACGGCCAGTCCCGAGAGAAGCACGAGAGCGGCGAGCGCGAGCGTGAAGCGCCCAAGCCTGCGGTGCCAGGCGCGCACGGTGGGCTTGTCGCTTCGTCCCGCGAGGAGACTCAGCGCGAAGATCCCGACGAGAGCGAGCCCGGCGCCCAGATGCGCGACACGCAGGGCGATGCCGAATGCGCTCATTTCTCGATGGCCTTGGGCGCGGCGGCAGGCCTGACCGTGAAATCGAAGCTGGACTCGACGATGTGCCCGTCCACCGAGAGCACGCGGTAGCGAACGGTGTAGCGGCCCGCGCGCAGCCCCGGCGTCCGAACAGCCAGCGTGGTCGAGTCGACCGGATCCACGGCCGCATCTCCCGCATCGACCGGCTTGCCGCCGGCGTCCCAGACGCTCAACCGCGCATAGGCGGGCTCGATGCGCTCGCTGAACCAGAGGCGCACTTCCTCGGGCGGGCGCGTCACCGTGGCCCGGCGCTCGGGCTGAGAGCGTACGAGCAGCGAATGCGCGAGCGTCGCTCCCGGGAAAACGAGGACCGCGAGTACCGCCACCGCCACGGCGTGGCGGTGAATCATTCGTCCTCCTCGGCCGGCCCGCGCAGTCGCGTGATGATGACGACAAGCAGGATGCCCGCGAGCAGGGTCAACCCTCCGGCGAGCAGGGCCAGGATGAGAGGGCTCATGGGCGCGGGAGTGCGCGGGCCGCCGTGATCGGCGGCGGCGACCATGGGCAGCGCAACGATGAGGGCGGCGGCGAAAGCAAGCGGGGTGCGCGTCACCTCGACATTATAATAGGCGCATGCGGCCCGCCTCAGCGCTTCCCGTGATCCGGGCCCTGCTCTTCGATGCCGGCAATACGTTGCTCAGGATGAACTACCCGGCCATCGCGGGGCATCTCAGAAGCCGCGGCCACACGGCCGCCCCCGAGGCCATCGAGGAGGCCGAGCTGCGCGCCCGGGTGCGGCTCGACGCCGACCTTGCGCGGGGCGCGTCGACGGAAGGTCGGGTGGCACAGGACAGCTATCTGGCCTATCTCCTCGAGGGCCTCGGCATCACCGATCCGGCCGAAGTCGAGGCCGCCGCGGCCTTCCGCCAGAGCTACAACGCGCCCGCCGGGCTCTTCGACCGCGCTTTTCCGGAGGCGCAGGCGACGATCCGTCGGGTGAAGACGGCCGGGCTCGTGGTGGGCGTGGTGTCGAATTCGAACGGAAACGCTCACGCCTTGTTGAAGCAGGCAGGCATAGGCGCGGATCTGGACTTCGTCATCGACTCGGCCGTGGTCGGCGTGGAGAAACCGGATCCGCGGATCTTCGAGCTGGCGGTCCGTCAGGCGGGCGTGGCGGCGCACGAGGCGGCCTACGTGGGCGATCTCTACTCGGTCGATGTCCTCGGCTCCCGGGCCGCGGGCCTGCACCCGATTCTCCTGGACCCGCGCGGCTTCTGGGGCCCGCGCGACTGCGCGATCGCGCGCGATCTTGCTGACGTGGTGCTCATGGTTCTGGGTCCGGGCGGCTAGCTCGTCGTCCGGGCTTCGTTCACGAAAGGAGCACGGCAATGCGTGGCTCACGGCGTTTCACCCGCTTCCTTATGATTCTCCTCGCGGCAACCGGTCTCGTGACACTGGGCGCTCTCGCGGCGTGGACCGTGGCCATGGCGCAGCATCAGCACGCGCCCTCGACGCAGGCCACGGAGAAGCCGGACTGGCTGGTCAAGCTCGCCCCGGCCGCCCGCACGGAAGCGATCCAGCGTCAGCTCCGCGGCTTCGAGACGACGATGGCCGAGGTGGCGTACCGGTACACCGAGATGTACTGGGGCGGAGTCGACGGCAACTGGGAGTATGCCGCGCACATGCACGGGGAGATGGGCAAGGCGCTCGAGCTCGGCCTCGAGCGACGGCCCGTCTACCGCAAGAGCGCCGAGCAGCTCTTCCTCAAGGGGGCTTTTGTCCAGGTCGGGGAGGCGATCCAGAAGAAGGACGCGGCCCTCTTCAAGGAGCGGATCGAGACGCTGCGCGCCTCCTGCTCGGCCTGCCACGCCGCCGAGAAGCACGCCTTCATCAAGATTGCCGTGCCCACGGTCCGGCGCAACCCGATCGAAAAGCCCTAGCGGGGGACCGCTCGATGGATCAGTGGCGCTCCTGGTGCCCATGCTCCAGGGGCGAGCCGGTGGTATAGCCCCTGAGCTGGTCGTAGTATTTGATCTGCTGAGCGGAAAGGACCGGGCGGGTTTCGAGATGTGCTCGCAAATGGACACCACGGAGCTGGGCCTGGAGCCCTGCGATCCTTCCAAGCCCGCCCTGGAGATCGGCCTCGCGGATCGTGCCCGCGCGGAACTCCCGCTCGAGGATTGCCTCTTCCGCGAGGATCATGTTGCCCAGCCGCTGCGCCTCGCGCGCCATGTCGTCAAAGAGCCGCTGCACCGCTCGCTCCTGATCGACGCTCAGATGCAGCCGGCCCTCTTGCGCCGCATCGAGGACGTGGCGGGGCCCCGGATAGCCGTTCAGCTCGGCGGTCCGGGCCAGGGCCATCCCGCGTCCTGCACGTAGATCCGAGATTTCCTTCTCTGTGAGGCCGCGAATCTCGGTCGATCTCTGGTCACGGTACGGCGATGTGAGCACATCCTCGGCGGCCAGCGGGCCCGTCATCGACAGGACCATCAAGCATGAGGCGAGGAAACGCATGGACACAGTCCCCCTTTCTTGCCAATGTGTCATGGCGTAGGTTCCTACGCATGACCATCCACTTGATGACGGCGGGCTTCTCCTTCGGCCCTGAGCTCCGGCCGCGGAGGGTATGGGCGTGATCATCCAGCCCATCGACTACCTCTTGGTCGTCTGGTTCCTTCTCGCCGCCGCCTCCACGGCGTACGTGGGCTGGGATCAGTTCCGCAACAACCCCGAGCCGACGGTCATGAAGTGGGGCTTCATCCTCGTCACTCTCTACATGGGCCCGCTTGGACTTCTCCTCTACGTGCTCGCCGACAAGGAGCCGCGACCGGGGACACACGAGCGGTTCACGGCCGCCCTGTGGAAGCAGGGTGTCGGCAGCACCATCCACTGCGTGGCGGGGGACGCCACCGGCATCATTCTGGCAGCGGCGATCACGGCCACGCTCGGCCTTCCCATGCGCGTCGACCTCGTGGTCGAGTACGCGGCGGGATTTGCCTTCGGTCTCTTCATCTTCCAGTCGCTCTTCATGAAGGAGATGATGGGCGGGAGCTATCTGGAGAATGTCCGCAAGACCTTTCTCCCCGAATTCATCAGCATGAACGCCATGATGGCAGGCATGGCGCCCGTCATGAGCTTCCTGATGATGGGGCGGGACATGCGGGCGATGGTCCCGAGCGAGCTCTTGTTCTGGGGCGTCATGTCCCTCGGCGTGATTGCCGGGTTCATGGTCGCGTACCCGGTGAATGTGTGGATGGTCACGCGCGGCCTGAAGCATGGGCTGATGACCGAGCGTCGGCCGGGTTCGCGGTTCGACCTCCAGCGGAGCCACGAGCAGATGGGACACCACGCCGGAGGCCACGGGACAGGCCACGCACCAGGCACCGCGGAAGAGCACCCGCGGCATCACGAGATCGAGAGCGACGTGACCGCGCCCCAGCTGACCGCCATGGCCGGCGTCACCGCGCTGATGCTCCTGGCCGGCCTTGTCGTCCCGGGGCTCTACGTCAACCTGTCGTTGAGCGCCCACGACGTGGGCGGCCGCATCATGCCGCCCGGCATGATCATGGATTTCGACACGCCGGCCGCGGCCATGCGGGACATGTCGGCGATCCACCCGAGGCAGATCACCTATCGAGCAGGCAAGGATGCCCGCGGCGACACGGTCCTGGAGCCCCGGATCGAGAACGGCGTGAAGGTATTCGACATCGAAGCGTCGGTGATTCGGTGGACGATTCTCGATGAAGTGGAGGTGGACGCGTACGCCTTCAACCGCCAGGTGCCCGGGCCCCGCCTGCTGCTCGTCGATGGGGATCGCGTACGGATCAATTTCCGAAACGCGCTGCCTGAATCGACCACGGTGCACTGGCACGGCCTCGTCGTTCCGAACGAGATGGACGGTCCGGCCGAGATCACCCAGACGCCGGTGCCCCCCGGCGGGAGCTACCGCTACGAATACACCGTGGAGCAGTCGGGCACGTTCTTCTATCACACCCACGACCATGCCGATCGACAGCAGGCCTTCGGCCTGTATGGCGCCCTCTTGATCGAGCCACGAGGGAGCACGCAGATTCGCGCGGATCTCGAGTACACGATCCAGCTTCAGGAGTGGCTGAAGCGGCGATGGCTCACCTATCCCGCCATGCTGATGGAAGGCAGCCTGCCGAACTTCTTCACGATCAACGGGAAAGCGTATCCATCCACCGACGTGATTCGCATGAAAGTGGGCCAGACGGTCAAGCTGCGCTTCATCGGCACCAACAATAACTTCATCCACCCCATGCACGTCCACGGCGGTCCGTTCGAGGTTGTTGCCCTCGATGGCGTGACCCTATCGCCGACCGCACGCTACCTCGCCGACACCATCAACGTCGGCCCCGGCCAGCGCTGGGACGTCATCTGGAAAGCGCGCCGGATCGGGAAATGGCTCGTGCACTGCCACATTCCCCACCACACGACCAACAACAACGTGGAGGAGAAGGGCGGAGGCGGCCTCACGATGATCATCGAAGTCGCCCCGGGCTCGTGAGACGACACGGCGCCCGGACCGCTAGATCCTGCTCTAGGTAATCCTCAGCGCGCGGCGGAGGCGCCCGAGCGAGGTGGCGCGCGAGGCGAGGAGGTTGAACGGACGAGGGCATGCCTGCCCCTCCCCCGGCGCATTGCCGGCACGCTACGCAGGTGGCTGAACGAAGGGGTAGCGGCTCAGCGCGGCGAGGACTTCGGCCTTCATCTTGTCCACGGCGAGCTGGGTGCGGCCCTCGAAGCGGAGGGTCAGATACGGATTCGTGTTCGAGGCCCGCACGAGGCCCCAGCCCTCGGGAAAGAGGATGCGCACGCCGTCGATGTCGATGGTCTCGTAGCGTCGCTTGAACTCCGCCGCGAGCTCGGCGACCACGGCGAACTTCTTGTCGTCGGGGCAGGGGGCCTTGAGCTCCGGCGTCGCGACGAGATGGGGGAGGGTGTCGAAGAGGGCCGAGATCGCCCCGTCCGTCTGTGAGGCGAGCTCGAGGAACTTGCACGAGGCCAGGATACCGTCGTCGACCCCGTACCAGTTCTCCCCGAAGAACATGTGCCCCGAGACCTCGCCGCCGAGGAGAATGCCGTCATCGCGCATCTTCTGCTTGAGATGGGAGTGGCCCGTCTTCCACATGATGGGCTTGCCGCCGTGGGTCCGGATGTCGTCGGCGAGGGCCTGAGAGGACTTGACGTCGAAGACCACCTCCGCGCCCGGGTGCCGGGTGAGAAGGTCACGCGCGAGGAGGGCGAGGATGAGGTCGGCCTCGTGGCGACGCCCGCGATCGTCGATCACGCCCATGCGATCCGCGTCGCCGTCATAGGCGATCCCCCCGTCGGCCCGCGTCTCCACGACCTTGGCCACGAGGTCGCCCACGTTCTCTTCCATCTCGGGATCGGGCAGATGATTGGGAAAGGTGCCGTCCGACTCGCAGTAGAGCTCGGTCACCTCGCAGCCGAGCCGGCGCAGCAGCTCGGGAGCGAAGCTGCCCGCGATGCCGTTGCCCGCGTCCACCACCACGCGCAGCTTCCGGACCAGCTTCACGCGCTCAGTGATCGCGGTGAAGTAATCCTCGCGAGGGCTCCGGGCGGTGCGCTTGCCTCGCCCACGCTCGAAGTCGCCGGCGCGTACGGTGGCCAGCAGTCCCTGGATCTCCGCCTCGCTGAGCGGCGCGGCCTCGGCATGGACCATCTTCACGCCGTTGTCGGAGACGGGATTGTGACTGCCCGTCACGGTGGCGCCGCCGTCCAGCCGCCAGTGCGCCACCGCGAAGTAGAGCAGCGGCGTGTGGTTGACGCCGATGTCCACCACGTCGAGGCCGGTGGAGAGCATGCCTTCGGCGAAGGCCTCCTTGAGAGCCGGCGAGCTCGTCCGGTTGTCCATGCCGATGGCGACGGTGCGGCCGCCCCGGCGGCGCACGAGGGTGCCGTAAGCGCGTCCGACCTCGGAAAACACCTCCGGCAAGATGTCGATGCCGACCTTGCCTCTTACGTCATACGCTCGGAAGATATAAGGGTTGATCTCGCTCATGATCTATTCAGCCCTCGCCTCATCGTGCCGCTCGCCTTCGGCTCGTGGCGCGCTTCGGCTCGAACAGCCACATAGGCCCGGAAGATGTACGGGTTGATGTCGATCACGGACTCGTGAGCCTCAGATGACGGCGATGGCTTCGACTTCGATGAGCCATTCGGGCTGGGCGAGGGCGGCCACGGCCACCAGGGTCGAGGCGGGGCCCTTCTTGCCGAAGAACTCTTCCCGCACGGGAATCAGGTCCTGCCGGTGCCGGATGTCCGTCAGGTAGGTGTTGATCTTGACGATGCTCGCCATGGTGCCGCCCCCCGCTTCCACGTGGGCCTTCACGGAGCGGAAAACCTCCCGCGCTTGACCGGTGAAGTCGCCCCGGTGAGCGGGCTGCCCTTTGCCGTCGTAGGCGACCTGGCCCGCGATGAAGAGGATGGTCTGGGCGCCGGAGACCTTGATGCCCTGCGAGTACGTGGGGGGATCGAATACGCCGGGGGCGCAGTACCGCTGGATCTCTGCCATGTGAATCTCCTTGAGGGCTCCTGCGTAATGGGCGAATATTGCAACGCCGTTCGCGCGTGACGCCCTCTACGCTAGAGGCGCGCGCCGCTCGAGTCAACCCATATTCCGGGGAACCCACATGCCGAAGGAATTCCTGCTCGTGCACGGCGCCTGTCATGGCGCGTGGTGCTGGGACGAGGTGGCCGGCCGCTTGCGCGCCCGCGGCCATCGCGTGGCGGCGCTGGATCTGCCGGGGCACGGGCGTCGGGCCGCCGAGGTGCGGCGCGCGAGCGTGGCCTCGTACGCGGCGGCGGTGGCCGAGGCCCTGGCCGCCGAGGGCATGAGCCGCGCCGTCGTCGTGGGTCACTCCATGGGCGGCCTCGTGATTCCGAAGGCCGCCGAGCTGGCGCCCGCGCGCATCCGCCACCTGGTCTTCCTCGCCGCGGTCGTCGTCACTCACGGCGGCAGCCTGGCCCGGACGCTCATGACGCCGGCGGGTCGCGAGATGATGATCGGCAACGCGGCCGCGCGGGGCGACGGCGCGTTCCTCTACCCGGCCGAGATGGCCTGGGCGCGTTGGATGGGCGACATGCCGCGGAGCGATCCGCGCGTCTCGCGCGCGCTCTCCATGCTGACGCCGCAGGCTCTGCGCCCGCTCGTCGAGCCCATCGACATGCGCGTCTTCCACGGCCTGGGCGTGCCCCGCACGTATATCCGCTGTCTCGGCGACCGCGCGGTGCTGCCCACGATCGCGGCGCAGTGCGCGGCCCGGCTCGGGGTCACCCCGGTGGACATGGACTCCGCCCACAATCCGATGCTCTCCCGTCCCGAGGAGCTCTGCCGGATCTTGGAGCGCATCGAGGCCTGATCGTCCGGCTCCAGGTGCGCGCACGGGTATGGTATCTTCCCCGCGGCCCATTCGAGCATCCCCGAGGAGTCGCTCCATGACGAGTGCGGAACCACCCGAGTCTCTGCCCGCGGGAGGCGTCGAGATGCCCACGAGAGACGGGAAGGGCCGCCGCATCCTCGTCGTGGACGACGAGCTCGACATCGTGAACCTCCTCGTCGAGGTCCT
>Ga0137394_10003569_pt1 | contig 11731 bp, 16 predicted proteins | sample czobulk116metaG_FD_108278 | JGI IMG/M metagenome (GOLD analysis project Ga0137394, IMG submission 108278) | Vadose zone soil microbial communities from Angelo Coast Range Reserve, California, USA - czobulk1.16 metaG | ecosystem: Environmental > Terrestrial > Soil > Vadose zone | place: USA... | reverse complement strand
TGTTGTTGTCATGTTGTCGCAGTTGTCATGTGGTGAACACAGGGGTGCTGGACCAAGGGCAGGTACAGGCAGGTCATATAGCATCGCCTGGGATGCTACAGCCATTGTTGGTGAGTGTAGATGATGAGGAGCAAGTGGAATGCACCTACCTTCTAAAGAACACAGACATCCAGACATCCAGACAGATGGATGAGTCACAACACTTCATCACCACCACTGCCACCACCACCTTCACCTTCACCTTCACCATCATCATTTTAGTCATCATTATTATCATCATCAGACAGAGGGAGAAGGACAAGTCAAGACAGGAAAGGAAAGGATACAAGCAAGCAGGGCACACTTACTTCCTAAAGAGCATGAATGGACAAACAAGTGTGGGACCAGCATGTCAGTATGGAATGGTTACAATTCTTGACTATAACAGCTCCATTCTTATGACTCCTTCTCTAGGCCAAGGCTCTGCTCCATCTGATGGTAAAAAAGTCGATCTGTGAGCTCAAGCTCAAATAACCGCTTCCCTTCCATGGTTCCCCAGATCCTTGGGTTTGACAGACCAAAGGTGCCCTCACCAAGAGCATCCTCATAATCTTCATAATCCTTGTCTGTCTGTTCCACTTTACCCTCACCCCTCACATGCTTGAGAATACCCTGCCTAAAGTGGTCTGTGAACAGCATGTCAAGTGGGCGAAGTGTTGGGTCCTGAATATGATCCAGTTGGAGGTGCAGTCCATTGATGTCTGCATTGCCATTGGTAAAGGCAGTGATGCAGTAATTATTCTGCCAGAGACAGTCAGATAGCTTGTGTATTCCCTGAAATGGAACTGACATCGGGATCTACTCCAAATTCATAATTATCCCATGCACTGTGTAGGTCACTTCGTAGTGTGATCAGATTCTGCACCGAGTCGATCTTGGGTGGACCACCCATAGCAACTATGTCTGCACTGTCTGTGATCTTGCTTGGATATCCTTTGCGTGTCCACTGGTTGAAGAAATACACATTTAATAGGGCTACAACGGTGTTATGGAAAAAGTTGCTCACCTCAGCATCGTGGGCACGGGAAAATATGTAGGAAACATTAAGCCGACTGTATGTTTGTGATTGCAAGCCGGTGATGAGGCATTTTCCATCTCTAGCACGACCACGAATGCGGTAGTATGGTTCCTTCAAGGGCAAGATGAGTTAGCCCTTACCAAATACAGTTTAGAATGCACACTAACGCGAGCAGTCGTGTTTGAATCTGCGGGCTTGCGAGAACGGCTTCCGGCAACCAAGAGACCCACACGAATCGGTTCACCAGCTACAACAGAGGTGGGTTTTGAAGGCATATGACAAAATAATTGGCTACTTACAAGTGGAGAGCAAAACATACTGTCCTGGTTGCACGATTTGGTTGTCCGACTGACATAACCCTCCGTGTTGCTGTCGGGTGAGGTCATATTGAAATACCCGCCAATCCGTGTTGTTGGTGAAAATAAATGACGTCAAGTATCTGTAAAAGTCGTCCCATCGGAGAGTGCCATATTGCCAGAAGCCTGCATTGGCGGTCAACGGAGTTGCGAGAAAAAAAGCAAAGAAAGGGTATACCAGCGATGACACTACCATTCTTCGCTTCAAATACTTCCACGTTCCGTCTTGGCAACTGAGGTATACTAAGGTCCATCTGGTTTTGACAAAGATTAGAAAGAGGAAAGAGACTTGAGAGGAGTTGAGAAGAAAGGAGCTTCGATCCGGGAACTTCGTCATTCCCAGGGTCTTCCCCCTTTCGACCAACGCGACCAATCCGACATCCGACCAAAAAACTCGCACGGGACTGCGCACGGGACTGCCTCCCACCCGACGAGACAGGTCTACCCTTCCACTGGCATGTGGTCCATCGATTCGCCCCGAGTCCGACCCAGCGCGCCTGGACAATGATGCAACATGGTATTGAGGGGTTTCGTCCTGGCTCGAGCAAGGCCGGTCCTACTTTGGACCAGTCTTTGGTGGTCGTCGGCCGTCTCGTTAATCCGTGCAGTGTGTCACGGTGCGTCTCTTTTCTCTTTGTCTTGCCTTTCCCTTTGCCTTCAAGTTTCCTTTCCCCTTTCGGAGGGTCGTGAAGCAGCCGAGGAAAGTGTAGCCAAGTATAACGAAGACTTTTTTATGGGTAACAAAATTCGCGTGGAAATCTCCCATGGTGGGGGACGTTTCGCAAAATTCAGTGGAGAATTCAGTGGAGATCCGGGCGCATGTTTCAAGTGCGGGCAAATGGGCCATTGGGCTAGGTGAGCATGAATTTTCTGTTTCTGCCCCCGCCCCTCCCAGTGCTTCTCGTCTGACGTTCATTCATTGCCATGCCCTCTGTCCGCCTGTCACCGCCAACCTTTGTGCTCGCCCTCACCACCAGCTTCGCCGACATCCGACTCCTCTGTTGCACATTGTCCTTCTCCACCATGCTCACCACCTATCTCATCTGCGTGTGTCGACATTGCGTCGCCTTGTCCCCTTTCGCCACTCCTCCTGATGCACCACTAACCCCTCCGCTTTCCCCCTTGCCACACACAATTCCGATGCCAGTACAATCCGAGTACACGACCGACATCGCTCTTCCCTCGTCCACCGATCCTTTGCCCATGCCGTCTCTGCATCTCAACCCCACTGGCACTGTGCACACTCCCCCTCTTGCTGCAGTTCCAACTCCAGCCCCTTCCCTTCTGCCCTCTGAGCCCTGATCCTACTGTCAACAATGCCTGCCATCTCTGTCCTTGCTTGGAAGGGCCCTGGCACAACGAGTATAATATTTATGTGTACATAAGCATTTTCTTGTGTAATACTAGTCTTTCATTACATGTTGGTGCAGACTGGTGCAAGGTGCAGATGAATACAGTACCTCTCGAAAAGACTGACATGCCTGGCACACCAGGCATGCTTTGTGACCCTAATCCGAGGTAAAGGCCAAAACAGGCCAAACGCCCTGGGAACCGGCGGTGCGGACCCCCTGGGCACTTTCGGAACTTGTTTTCGGTGCAATCCCCCTTGGAGTGACCAATAAGCCGGACGTACGGACCACCATGTGTTTTGCCACGTTTGGCTTGACCAAGTTGACCTCGGGTTAGGGTCATGAAGCGGTGCTGTATGATTGTGAAGATGAACTGCTTGCCGTTGTGTAGGGCTAAACCACGAAGGCCTAGCAATGAGTTCGAAGGGGGGGAAAGACACTGGCCCTCTTTGCAGGACCGAAAGATTTTATATGCAAACCATACCACTGGTAGAGACAAGCACTTCTACCTATGAGCCAAGAACGAAAACAGTACAAAGATCAAGCATCCATGTGGTAGCACCGGCGACACATTCACTCGGCGGTGACAAGGAAAGTAGCGGTACTGAAAATGGGGAGGAGGTAATAAACTGTGGTTGCGATCACCAATGGGCACATGGCATTCCTAAGTCATTTGTTGAGAGCGCGCGGATCGTCACACGGCCCCGATGTTAGTGAAACATTTAGCACTCGGAGCTATTCCTCTGGTGTGTACAGTACTGCCCACAAAGAAATTAGGGTCAATGCTAGTCAATCATCATAACCTAGCTCCTTGTCCCGCTTTGCCCTTCTCCAAGCCTGTCTTTCCTCATCGGTCAGCGCCCACCAACTCTCCACCTCGTCCTCCAGCTGCATTTCCCACTTCTCTTCCAACTCAAGCATCTTCTTACTCTTCTTTGGTGGTGGGGGCGGTGGGGGGGGCGGCGGTGGGGTACGTCGCGTTGAGTGCAGTGGCGCGATGTGGCGAAGTGCGGACTTGCTCGTCTTCGCGAGCGGCGACGCGATTGGAGACGAGGAAGCCGAAAACGGCGCGCTTGGATGCGAGGCGGCACGCCTGATCAGCTCCCGCATGGGGGTTTTCGGACCAAACCGACTGAGAGTATATCGTAATTTCCCTGGGGCAGGCGTTTCTCTCGTATTGCCCGGTCTCGGTCGGTCATCCTCCTGGACAGAGACATCAGCCTTTGCATTTTCCTGGGAAAGGGTCAGCAAGAAAAACGCCGAAACTGCTACCGAGCCAACCTTGAACTGTACTGGTGTTTCGGGCTCGGCTGGACGGGACTTGGACTTATGGTCCTTGTTAGTACGGGACATGGATGTACCTTCAACATGATGTTCGCCTTTCCCGGATACCTCCCCTTCCTCATCGTCTACCGCCACCCGTTCATTGCTGGGTTCGATTCCCGGAGTAGCGTCGTCATCTACAGAACGAGGTTCACGGGCTTTTTGCTTTCCCTTGCCGTGTTTGGGCCTAGATGACGACCGCCTCTTCGGAGCGAGTATCAGTTCGTCCTCACCATCAGAGGTCCGTTGGAACACAGGTGCATCATCATCAACGGGTTCGCGGGCAAGTTCAGCAGGAGTGGGAGACGAAGCCGGATGGTCGTATCTGGACTCAGAGCTAGTGCCCTCCGGATTTCTTCCATCCTTCCAACCTTTCATTTTCCTTTTCCGCGGCGATGTGATGACAACCTCTAAGATTGACTTCTTCCTTGATTTGTCAGCCCTGCTGCTCTCCGGTCTAGAGTTTGCACTGCCATCACCCTTCTTCGCGCTCTTGCGTTTCTTAGGCGTCCTTTTCACGCCATTTACTTCCTCATCGTTCTTCGTATCGGATTTCATATTTCGGCCAGGGTCCCCTTCACCTGTAGCATCGAGGTTAACCTCGGAGGGTGGTGGCAGGTCTGACCGACGTGACGTGACGCCGTCTCGTGCAGTTGTCGGCCAAGTGAGGTCGGGTCGGTCCTCTATTAGTGATTGGGGATGGCCAGTACGTTTTCGTTTTCTTCGCTGAACAGGGCTCTGCTGCGGCGAGGAGTCGGGTGCGGTAACTACATCAAGAAGATATGGCCGCGGAGGAGTAGAGTTGATCACTGTACTTGCTGGAAAAGGGTCAGAGGGAGGTAATAACGGGCTCGAGCTGGGAATTGGGATTGTCACGGGGTCGGAAGGCGGCTGTGGATTATTTTCGACTGGGATGGCAGTCATGGCACTTTTGTCTGGGCGTAGTGTCCGCTTTTCTTTCGGCTTTCGGACAGGCGTCGTGGCAAAGTTGTCATCATCAGTGATGTCGATGACATCTTCCGTATACTCTGGAGACTGCTTTGTGGCTTTGCGGGTGTGCATCTTGGCACGCTCGGCGATGTCCGGGGAAAAAATGTTCAATTCGGGGTCGGTGATACCTTTTGCGCCATTGACCACGGCAGGATCAGAATGGGTCACAGCCGTTTGTTGATCCTTATGTGGTGTGTGAGGAAAGACAGGGTCGCTGACGGACGAATTTATTGAGGGATCAGCGCCAGTGCGACCAAATATTGGTCTAGGGCGTGGTCTAGGGTTTCTCTTACTCGAGGCCTCCGAAATTGTAGACAAGTCGACGTGAGGAGGCGGCGGGAAAGACGAGATTGTCGACCTTGCCGAGTGGTCGGCTCCCACCGAGGACATGTGTGAAGTGTTCTCCGCAGGTATCGATGTGAAGGCACTTATGCTAGAGATAGCAGCCTCTGACGGGGATACGAGGGAGGGTACGTCACTGGTACGAGGCCAATCCTAGCTTGGAGGATGCGCACCTGGGAGAACGGGAGAGAAGGTAGGGTGACCCTCAATTTCCGAGGTGTATTCCTCTTCGCTATCTTCGATGATCCAGTCATTTTCGCCCCCGGCCATTATGAGAGGGTATGGTGGCTGTCGAGAGCAGAGAGCGCGTGCGGATCACACATTTGTACGTGACTCGCGCGATGCTCGTGTCACGTGACCGACATTCGCTCGCAGTGTATGCATGCGCTGTACGCGTTACCGTGCATATATCTTATCATGTCTCCCACCGAATCATATTCGCCCACACTCACTCCAACCACACCCCCTAGGCCGAGATCTTCGAACAAGGTGCTTCCATCACCCCTACGTCCGAACTCTGCGCCTCAGCCCTCCACCTCCCAACGGCCCACGATCACACCAACTACGTCCCCATGGCCGGCCATTGGTTCAGCGGTTTCCCCTGCAACCCCCCCTCCCGAACGCTCGAAGACGAGGGCAATGGACCTACTACGTAAACACTATGGGTTAAGCGTCACTCCGCCATCACCGTCCGGGCGACCGATGGATCCAATGGACTTAGGTCAGCACTCGTCGAGGAATATCCCGCGTCTGACTAACAAAGTAGCAGACTCACCGGCCTTTGACGCGAAGGTGTATTACGATCAGCTCATTACCACAGCGTCTCTCACGACACTGCTGAAGAAAGAGAATGATCTGCTTACAGGTGAGTTGTAGAGCAATATCGTCGCATATAGTCGTGCTTACATGCTGTCTGGCCCAGAAATGAGGCAGCTTGACGGCGAACGCCAATCTCTGGTTTATGATCATCATCACGAACTCATCGATGCTACTGATACTATCTCTGCCGTAAGTCGATTGGTCGCACGCTCTCTCTTTTTCAAAAACTCCGTATTTACACGCTGGTTAAACTACGCTTATGCGTCATAGATGAAGACCCGGGCCGACGACCTTGACTCGAAACTGGAACTCCTCAAAGCAGCATTCGATGAGATATCTCGTCTGAGTGCCGAAGTTGCCATTGAGAGTTCTCCCCCGCCGAGTTAACCCGTGCTAACTGTGATACCCCATAAACTTGATCCCTCACGCTGTTATCGGCGCAAGGCCCGGTGCGCTCGGTCAACCCGATCTGGCGACGTCATTCCCTGCATCCTCATGCCGAGGATTGACTGCCGGAGTCTGTTTGACTTCAAGTAAATGGCCTATGGATATACCAGTTCGATAGAGTAGACACGTGCCTTAATTGTTCATCACAGTAGTCGTAGACTTCTCTATAATGTTTCAATCGATGCCGGCGGTGCATCATCACTAACATGGTGCAGGTAGCCGTCATTGCTGCCAACATCGGGTCGGCGAAAACCATCGTCATGAAACAAAGAAGAAACTTTACCTGCGACAACAGCAAGCGTGGTCACTACGTATTGCCACAAAGCAACTTCAAAGGGTTCTTCGGGTGGGTTGGCGCACACATTTCGGATGCAATTATACTGGACATCTGACTTAGTTGAAGATCGAAAAAATAAGAAAGGGACGGTAAAGCGCACTGATTGACAGTCCCTGTGGTATTGACATTGTTGCCCAACCAGTCGCAGTCGCTCGCATAATTGACTCGTCGTATCGCAGAAAAACTGTGCCGTTTCACAGTTGTCACGTATGATGGTATTCAAGAATCCCAGCCCAGAAGCGTTCATATCGGAATACGTGCTCAGTTCGAATATGCAAGGCTGCTTCTCGGTCATGTTGGCATATCTGAGGTCCATGGACGTCTGTGTTATACTGACAAACACATAATTGATGGCAGAGAGCTTACGTGCAGATGGAGTGTAAGCATATGGAGCCGCCAAAATTGTAATAGTCGGCTAGCTCGGGAATATTTGACGGTGTGCATTGTTCGTCGCGATTGAACTGACACGGCTGACCAATGGCAACAAGCGGGCGGCAGGCGTCGCCCTCGTCCGGGCAGAAGCTTCCCGTAGGACACAACGCTGGTGCTGTCTGATTCGCGCTATATCCAAATGGAAATACATCGCGTCGGCATTGCCGTAGGATGCAGGTCCCGTTTACTATGCCTGAGCAGTAGGTCTGGGCGTCGCAGTCGCTCGTAAATCTCTTCGTACGGGGGTCAAGGCGGTTGGAGGTGACTGAGCACGCCTTCCCAAGAGCAGACGGCGAGTATTCTGACGCAACGACAAGTGCCGTGAATGTTGGCTCCAGGAGGACGAGGGAAAGGGCTCTGGGGATGTGCATGAGTGACGGAGGTATTTTAACGGGAGCATACTGCGATCTAGTGAGACCAGAATACGGAATCAAACCAGGCGGTAGCGTGATCGTGCCGGAGATAAACGGTTTAGATGGATGCTCGCCAGCATTGCAAACGAGACCAAAAATCTTTCTTCCCGCAACATCGAGATTGTTTTGGTAATTCGACAGGTCGAAGCTTACGACAGTTGATCAAGTAGCAAAGTCAGAGATCATCGCGGTCAGCAGAGGGAATTAAAAAAAGGGCGTCTTGGGTCTGTCCATCAGCTTTCCATCGACAAAGACATCCACCTTTTCATCCCAGAACGCGATGAAGCCTTTGATGTCTGATGACTCGGGAAAAGCCGTGCGATACTCCCAAGCAAGTCCTTCTTTCTTCTTCGCAGGAGATTTGACTACTACGTCATAATAGTTTGCCACCCCCTAAACCATTATTCGTCATCGTCTCTTCGTGAAGAAGCAAGCAAAAAAAAGCACCTTGTAAGGGCAGCCAGTCGTCCGCTGGGAGTGCGAAAGGTGTTCAAGCCGCACATCGCCTTTGGGAATGTAAGTCCTGGCAGGCAGACCAGTTTCAAACAGTAGACGTGGCTTGGTCGTGTTGGCCAGTTCTAGACCGTCGACCTCAATGCGGACGTGACGCGACGACTGGCGGATATCTATTCTCTGGACAACAACTTGAAGGTCACACGAGCCTGCCAACAGCATTAGATCATAGAATTCGTACCTTGTAGGGGTCCCTGGGATGAATGTAGATCTCCTCATCCTCTTCCAACCAAGCGTCCATCTTGTCGAAGGTTATTTTGACGAGATCCCTAAAGTTTCCATCGTTGCGAACGGTAACGGCCGCTTCGGCAATGCGCTCTCCTACGACGATGTCATACGTGGTGGACACATCACCCTGCTTTGGGTTCCGCAAAAATCTTTCAGGCACGTCGGTCGAGTCAAAATAATATGAGGGATAATACGGGATCTCCCAGCTAAGTTGTTAGTTTAGCGTCATTGTCCATCCTGCCATTGCCAGGAGAGTGAACTCACCCTAATTTTGCCTTATGTGTATCGACGATATACTGTCTGTTAAACAACACACGCACACGCCTTTGCGCATCCTCAATGTAACCAGCGTGTGGGAATGGAAGAGGCATACTGCAGTTGATGGTAGAGCGTGGTGCGGGATCTTCAAAGGCGGCGAGATTATAGGAGATCTTCCATGATTCATAAGCCGATTGGTAATGAGGAAGGACCGAGAGTATCCCTGGGAATTGATCCCGGCTCACCAAGTAGGAGGTACACGAGAGCTATTAAGCGCTTGATATATGAAAAAGTCAAGCATTTGACATACAGCATTGTTGGGGTAGTGGTAACCTGGATCGTTGCCAGCCACTACTTCGATCCGCCCCGGGTTCGATTCCCGGACAATGCAATTTTTGTTTGCATTGAGTAGTATTAGATGTCTTTTCTATCCTCAAGGTAGTCTCTTAGCTGTTCTTTTTTGGCCCCCATTTTTCAACAGCAAGAGCACATACATGTATCTTGACCGTGGGAAAGCTTGCTATGTCAAGAGCGGCGCGGCGGCCCGCCACTGATAACCACGTCAACGCGCCAACGTGTCAACCACTCATCAAGTGTGGTCACTTCGTGGTATGCCCAACTTTCGTCAGACCCTTGGCCTCGTTGGTTTTACGACTTTCGTCTACTACCTGGTTTCCTACCTCCGCAACTACCAACCTCATGCACCTTTCTGGAGTGCCTCGGGTGACGGGTTGGAACGCTCGTCCCGAATAGTCGCTGTGGGCGATTTACATGGCGATATCGAGAATGCGCAGAAGGTTCTTGAAATGGCGGGAGTGGTTGACTCAAACGGTAGGTGGTCAGGTGGGGTAGACGTTTTCGTGCAGACGGGTGACATCATTGATCGGTACGCTCCTCGATTTTCGTATCCTGTATTTCTGACTCGATGGCCTAGCGGTGACGACACGATCCAGCTGTTTAACTGGATGGAAGAACTGCGATCGCAGGCTCTGGGAGCTGGCGGGCAAGTGCTATCCCACCTAGGAAACCACGAGTGGATGAACGCAATCGGTCAGTGATGCATCAAGCATGACGTATATAATCCCTTTGTCGATGATCTAACTGCATATCTAGGCGATTGGAGGTGTGTTGTCAGCACTGCATTCGGTATCATATGCTTAAGTGTCAGTAGGTTCGTCCCTCCAAGCGAGATTAAGACCTTTGGTGGTGTCGCCGCACGGCAGGCTAGGATCTCCACGGGTCACATCGGACGTGCCTGGGCTGCAAACTACACGACCACGTCTCGCCTTCCTCTCCACCCGTCTCTTGGTGACCCAAACGACGACTTTCCTCCCGCCGCTGGATCGTTGGCTGATGGCTTACCTGAACCACTCTCCTACGCCGCTTATTCTTTCGTACATGGGGGGCTTTCGCCCAACTACCGGCGGCTCTCACCCTTCCCGTCTGCGATAAACGCTATTGGACGTTCACTGCTGCGCAAGTTACAGCACAGAGTACAGCCTCCGCCTCATCCGCCCAACCCATACCCTGGTCTGCCATATACTGCGACTTCCGAGGAACAATCGTTCTATGGATCAGAAGGCCCTCTATGGTATCGTGGATGGGCAACGAAAGACGAAGGTGAGGTGTGTGGAGAAGTGGACTCGGTATTGAAAAGAACAGGAACGAGGAGGATGATAATGGGTCACACACCCAACTTCGAGGTGAGCGAGTTGCTCCTTGGGCATAAGATGGCGTTCAACATTCATTGCAGGGAATCGTGTCGCGTTGCAATGGCAAGATCATCATCATTGATACCGGTGAGAACTCAGATTGATATTCGCATAATGTGTGAGGCTAATCTTCGAAACAAAGGCATTTCGCATGCATATGGCGGCGCGCTATCCGCGCTTAGCATGAAATATACCCTAGTGCCTGTTCCATCGTCATCATCATTGAAGGAGTGGAGGGAGAAAGAGATAGTGAGGGCCGTATACTTAGACCGCTCTGTGGTCCTCGTCGACGAGGAACGAGATGTCTTCGGCGATATTTGAATGCGTATTGCGCAGGATTTTACTGCGGCGTTCGTGAATAGAAGCTCTCCCTAATTGTGTGAACTGAATAAGATTCTTTTTTGAGAAATAAAAAAATGGGCGTCGCCGCCCGCTGAATTTGACCGAGTTCGAGCTGCCATAAGCAGAGCAATTCCCGTTCTCCGCCGCCGGCCGTGCTTAGTATGATTCTCAACTACCAGCTCTGCCAGCCCGGGCCAGCCCCTGACAGTACAAATCTGATATGGTCCACTTGCTCTCACCCTATCATTTCGCTTCACTTCCATCCCCTTACGACAGTCCCAGATACGCTTTGCTAGATGTTCAAACTCTTCTCGAGTAACCACGCGGCATCAACCCCGATAGATTGCTCCACCAACAACTCGCTAAATGAGACCTTGCCCGGCGGACCATCTCCGGATACTGCTGTCCCTTTGCATGACGAAGCAATCGACAGCCTGAGACCATACCGCGCGTCGGCCGAATCGGCCGGGACAGAGTCCGAGTCACGTCCACCACCGCAACACCCTTCTCGGAATCTTAATATCGCGGACACACGAGCTAGGTATCCACGCGGGCTCCTTTCTTCTGAGGCGCGTGGAGAGAACAACCCTGCTGTCGTGGGCGCCGATAACGGAACTGGGGAAGGCTCTCTCAGCGAGGAGGCAAGACACTCGGCATCCGTGGAATCCCGCCACCCAAATCGCAGCGTCGCCACCAACGTTGTGATCGGTGACGGCGCGTTCGCGAACGGCGCGGCTACTAGTACTACTGCGAACGAGGCTCCCGACGTCGACCCAAGCTTGCAGTCGCGTGCGGCAAGCGCCGACGAAGAGC
>Ga0137394_10003568_pt1 | contig 11731 bp, 10 predicted proteins | sample czobulk116metaG_FD_108278 | JGI IMG/M metagenome (GOLD analysis project Ga0137394, IMG submission 108278) | Vadose zone soil microbial communities from Angelo Coast Range Reserve, California, USA - czobulk1.16 metaG | ecosystem: Environmental > Terrestrial > Soil > Vadose zone | place: USA... | reverse complement strand
GATTGGGTGGCCAACGTGACAAAAGGTGTAACGACAAAAAGCTCGAATAGAGGCAAGAGTTCGTTTGGCAAGGATCGCCGCCGCAAACATCACCATTACCTCGTCAGTGTCTACTATGCCGACGGGGAAAAGTTCGGCCGCGTTTACACAGATAAGGATAAAGCGACGCGCTTCGCGGAGCGCCAGCGCCGCTCTCCGGTGGTAAAGTCCGCCCGGATTACCCAGGTATCCTGATTCTTCTTGCCTGCAGCGGATTTGGCTTTAGGCCGGCTTGGGCTGGGAAGGCTTGTCGCCCTCGGGCCGGTCATGCTATAAGAAGAAGGTCGTTGAGCGGCCTTAGTATAGTGGTAGTACGGAACCTTGCCAAGGTTCAGGTGTCGGTTCGATTCCGATAGGCCGCTCCAGATTCTAGAAGACTTACGCCGCTGCCAACGATTTCCATATTTTTCAATACACCGTTAAATGATGGCTCTTGCATCCGATCCGGTTGCATTGCTGTTCCCACTCAGGACGACGAGAATTGGCTAGTTGGGTGCTAGTCTTCGAGCGGCTTGACTGAGCTTTTAATCCATTCAACAGTCCGATTGAAACGGCCTTCTTTCTGGCTGGCGGAGCCGTCAAGAAAAGCGTGTGCTTTGAGCGGCTCGACGTCGAGAAAATATCCGTTGGCTCGAAGCATCGAGTCCGTTAACAAGAAAGCGACTCGCTTGTTGCCGTCTACGAAAGCTTGATTATGCGCCAAGGACTCCATCAGAGCAGCGGCTTCCTCGAAAATATCCTGATAGTATCCTGTCTGCGGACGGAGGATAGCGGACTCCAGCAATCCTTTGTCACGGATACCGTCGAGTCCGCCGTATTCCTGAATCGCCAACCGATGTGTCTCGATTGCTTCGGCCACAGTTGGGAAAATGCGGGGCACTACTTCGCCAACAGCTGAAGCAGCTTGTCGTTCTTCTTCATCGACTTTCTGACGTGCGCCATGAACTCCGGGCGAACAGTGTTCTGCGTCGGGGCGACGTATCGAATGTAGTGCTCTGCAGCCTGCTCCAATACGTAGGTGGTCGTCTGACCATTGTCGTCGGCCAGCTTCTTGAGTTTCTTATAGAGAGCTGTCGACATATTAAGCCCGACCTGTCTTGTTGCACCCATAAAAGCCTCCTAATGAATAGTGCCAAGAAAACCTTTAATTGTCAAGACTCATCTAGGCCAACCTACATGTACCTATGCCCCCGGCCAGGGCAGCCTTTTTCGTACCATCCGAAAAATGAAAGCCCGGAGCGGCACTCCCCCGGGGGCTGTTCTCCCCAACGTGGGCCGACTCGACCCCGGCGGCATGGAGATGGTGGACGGTGGAACGCGGGAGGCCCCTGATCGAGCAGCAACCTCATCGGGCGTGGGGTATGGGCAAGACCTTGTCGTCAACCAAAGTCGCCGCGAAGGCCAGCGCTTGCCGAATATCTTCATCCTCTAGCTCTGGGTACTCGCGCTTCAGTTCGGCACGGTCAGGATAGATGGCGAGTGCTTCAAGCACTCGGCGGACGGGTAAGACGGAGGTTACGGATGCAGGGCTCGCCGTTCATCCGGGCAGGATCAGTCGTGATTCGATCGAGTTTCTCCACCTGTTTTTCGCCTTTTCTAGACAGGCACCAGCGAGTGTTTGATAAGCTCTCCGCGTGATGTGCTGTCTCTCTGAGAATACCCGAACTAGGCCTCGAGGGCATCGATTTTGACAATCGAGGGAGCTATGCGCTTTTGTTTTCCATCATTTTCCAATCAAGACCCTGCCCCAAAATGCTAAGTGCCGCCGTTCGAGCGCGTTAGATTTAACTACGCGAACCTTGCCAAGGTTCAGGTGTCGGTTCGATTCCGATAGGCCGCTCCAGATTCTAAAAGATTTACACCGCGCCCCGTTCCTCATACTTTCCAAAACACCGCAAAACTTTAATCGCTACTTCATGCTTTTGAACTGTATCCCGCGCACGGTAGACTTCGGCCATACCGCCTTGGTCCCAGCGGCTCGATGTTTCTTTTCGAATAGAGCAACACAAATATTGAATGCTTCAGGACGCGCTCAGCGTCCTGCAATCGCTGATGCTTCGTTGCACATAGCAAGACGTTGCGCCACGCTTTCAGGAGCCAGTAGATCAAACCTGTTTGGCGCCATGCCGGTGCGAAGAGGAAGCTGCCGCCACAGATCCAGGCTCTTCCGATACCATGCGCAAGCTTCTTTCCGGGCACTGCCTGCACTGGGGCGCTTCGATGCCAAGTCTCCCAGGCCGGCATAGATGTCCGCGAGGATATACTGAGCGAGCGCGTTGGGCGGCTTGGCGACTGCCGCTAATTCAACCAACTGGAGCGCTCCCAGGTATCCGTCACGTCCCTTATCCAGCCTGCCGAGTTTTGTCAATGCAGCCGCAACCTTGGCACGGGCCGCGGCTATCTGCAGGCTAGCCACGAGGTCATCGGCTTTGGAGAAAGGAGGTGCTTCAAACAGGCGCGATGCCTTCGCATAAGCAAGCAGCGCGCTGGGTTCATCTCCCATTTTTTCCAATGCTTCGCCCTGGAAGACATACCCTGAACCAAGTATTGAGGCTATCTCGGATCTCTTTGGATCGGATGCCAACTGCCGTTCCTCTATTTCGACGCCCTTGCTCAGGTACTGCAAACCGGTTTTTGCCCTCTCAGAGCTTGCCAAAGCCTTGCCCATGTCGAACCAGGCAGAACCTAGTTCTATTTCGGTCTCAGCATCGCGCGGACCCACCTGAGATAAGTACTTGAACTTGGCAAGTTCGACTCTGTATTCGGTGACTGCTTCACGGGGATTGCCGCTGAGCAACATGGCATCACCAAGGTGAGAGTGCGCTGCCGCCAATTCGTTTTCAAGCCACGCGTTCGGGGTAGCGTCAGAACCGCTCGCTAACTTTTCCAGAATCTTTAGAGCCTGACGTCCGTGCTCGATCGCTTCACCTGGTTTTCCACACTGGACCAAATCGGCAGCGATTCGACCATCCAGATAGGCGATACCCTGCTGCGCCAACGACTCGGTCGGCTGGAGCGAAGCCCACCTCCGATTTAGCTCGAGAGCGTTAAGATGATACTGAAGTTCCAGCTCTGGTTTCTCTGTAAATCCACTACCCGAGTCGTTACCCTCAGCATCAGCGAGAGCAATCAGGTCTGTACTAGCTTCGCGAAGAACGCGAGGATCATCTTCGTGTCCGCCCATCAGAGCTTGCGTGATCTGCAACGCCTGGCGCGCGTTCTCTCTAGCACCCGGGAGATCCCCCATTTTCATCAGTAACGAGCCGATTGTTCGATAATTGGAGGACAAGCGGGTCTGGTCCAGGATGTCTTGGTGAGCGCTGTTAGACACAGTCTGCCGCAAGCGAAGAGCTTTGCGATAACTGGCAAGCGCTCCCGCCGAGTCCCCCAAATTCGACGGCGTGTAGGGTGAGCCTTGTGCATCCCCCAGCCTCTTGTAAGCTTCCGCAAGTTCCAGCTGCAGCGGAGAATCCCCCTCTGCTTCCTGGGCCAGACTGTCTAAATACTGCAAACCAGTGTCGACCAGCATCTTCTCTACCTGGACTGAACCTGGCAGCTGGCGAATAGGATCGCGCAGGTCTATGAGAGAGTTGGCCAGCTTGCGAACATCGTTAAACCGACGTTCGGCGCGAAGCCGCTGCTTACCAGCAATGTCCGCCTGCTGCCGAGCGATGTGAGCCTGGCGAAGCGTCACGCCCAAGCCCGCCAGTATGGTTAGAGCAACCACAAGGGCTGCAGCGACGCCTGTGCGTTGGCGGAGGATAAATTTTGACGCCCGATAGCTGAACGTATCTTTGCGCGCGTTGACGGGAAGATGTTCCAGATGCCGCCGGACATCCTCCGCAAACTGTTCCACCGATGCATAGCGCCGCTGCGGCTCCTTGCGCAAGGCCATCTGCACGATATTGTCGAGGTCGCCGCTCAGCCGCCGGCTGAGTTTCTCTGGAGAGCCGTCGCGCACCGCACTCACCCGCGCGGGAGCGATGTGCTTCGCAGCACCCCGCATCTCTCCATTCTCCGTCTGGCGGACCACAACGCTAGGTTTCTCCGGCTCGACTTCGCAGACGGCGCGAGAAAGTTCGTGCGGCGTGTGGCTGGCCACGCGATATGGACTGCGCCCGGAGAGCAACTCGTAAAGTACGACTCCCAGCGAGTACACATCGCTGGCGGTGGTGATCGCCTCTCCTTTGATCTGCTCCGGGCTGGAATATCCCGGAGTCAAGACTCGGAAAACTGTCAGAGTGGGTTCAAACTGGGCGGCAAAAGCGCTTCCTTCCAGAATCTTGGCGATGCCGAAATCCAACAGCTTGGGAACACCGTCTGAGGTCACCAGGAGGTTGCTAGGTTTGATGTCGCGGTGGATGAACAAATGCTGATGTGCGTACTGCACAGCCGAACAAACCTGAACGAACAGTTTCAACCGCTCGGTAGTGGGAAGCTTGTGAATGTCGCAATATTCATCAATGGGCTGGCCTTCGATCAGCTCCATAACAAAGTAGGGCACACCTTTTTCCGTTGTGCCGCCGTCGAGCAGACAAGCGATGTTTGGATGATCGAGGCTGGCGAGAATCTGCCGCTCGTTTTTGAAACGATTAACGACGAAATCAGAATTTTGACCCGCGCGGACCAGCTTGATGGCAACCTGCTTCTTGTACTCGTCGTCTGCGCGGAAGGCTCGGAAGACCTCACCCATGCCGCCAACGCCGATCTGCCCCATGATCTGATAGGAGCCGACACGCCGGCCGAGGAGTGCGTCGGGCTCAACCTGTGATGCAAGCGCAGAAGCGACTTGTGCCAAGGGTGCGTTGAGGAAATCGGTACCGGTCCGTTCGTGAAAAGTGATGAGGGACTCGAGTTCCCTTTGCAAATCGGGGTCGGTCGCTCCCATTTCAGCAAGATAGGTCTCGCGTCGCGCAGGCTCCAGTTGCAGAGCCTCGTGCAGCTTGTCCTTGATCTCGTTCCAGCGTTCGGGAAGCATCAAACTGAGTCCTGGTGTTTCCAATTAACCCAACGTCGCATTAAACGTTCTTGGAATGTTGGAGCAATTGTTGCCTGCTTGACCTAATAAAGCCGCGACACTATGTCAAGCACCAAGGGCATGTCCCTAGCCGCGCGCTGTAGGCTCAGACTTTCTCTGTGCCGTCCATCTGGCGATACAACCATGCGCGAGCCGTAGTCCATTCCCGCTTAACGGTGGCCGGCGAAACCCCGAGGACCTGTGAGGTCTCGTCAATCGTGAGCCCACCAAAAAAGCGTAATTCCACAATGTGACATTGCCTCGCGTCCAGTACGGCAAGACCGTTCAGGGCATCGTCCAGTGCAACCAGGTGCAGCTTACGCTTCTTTGGAAGCGCGACAGCCTCGTCGAGGGTGAGGGTCAAGTTGTTTGCGCCGCGCTTGGCGGCACGGTGCTTCCGCGCGTGGTCTACAAGAATTTGCCGCATGAGGTGCGATGCCACAGCGAAAAAGTGTGCACGATTGTCCAGTCTAAGTGGCTCTTGGTCTACGAGACGCAGGTAAGCTTCGTGCACCAATGCGGTGCTCTGCAGTGTGTGGTCGGCGCGCTCAGCTTGGAGGTGGTGATGGGCAAGACGTCTGAGTTCATCGTAAACCAGGGGTAGTAAAGCTTGCAGAGCTTCCTGCTCGCCGTGTTTCCACCGTACCAACAACTCGCTGACCGGCTGGGATGAATCAGCGCTCACCGTGTCACCCGCTCGTTGTTTCTCGTTATTTTCGGGGACAGAAGATCGGGAAACTTCGTGGGAAGCATACCGCTGGTCTCAAGTGCAGTCAATCAGCAAGCGCAAGCAAGTAAATCAGGAACCGCCATTGCGGTTGAGTCGCGTCGCGCGACAGATTGCCAGCAAGAGTTTCTACCAGCGCGCTAGCTGCCTCAGGGTCGTGCCAAACGGTTGATTCCCCAATGGATAAAGCAAATTCAACGGGATAGGCCATGCCTGCCTAAGACTCCAAGTCCGTCATTTCTGTAGTCTCCGTAAAATGTTTTCGTTCTCGTGAGCCATTTTGGCCACCGTTTGCGCTTTGTAGAACAAGAGGGATTTGTGACGGAGGCCATCCGAGGTTTCTCGGAGGTCCATTTGAACAAGACTTTCGGGTCTCTTGGTGGATTCGAATTTGTTCGCTGTTCATGGCGATCGCTGGACTGGAGAGGTGAGGGATGAGCTGCTTGACGCGCCGATTTGATCCGCAGTGCAGCAGGACCTCAACCAAAGCGGCCAACCCCTACCCACACGAATGTTCGTTGCTATCGACGGGCGGACGTTCGGAAGACGAAGAAGCAGTGGACTACTCTTTTAGAGGACTTGTGCTGCGATTTCTTGCTATCTAGGATGCGTTCCATCGGTTGCTATGTCTCATAAGTTTTTGCGATGCCGGGGCCCAGCGCGATCATGAATTCCCTGGAGGTATGAGACCGCAATAGAGAAGGCGCGGGAGCCTTTTCGCAAGAAAGAGACTAGGCGGCGCGTTTCGGACAACGCCTGCACATGCGGATTTGGATGAGTACTCATCGCGGCTAACTAAAAGGAGGAAGCTTTCGTGACTCAATCACTGCCCAGCACTCCGCCCAGCAGTCGGTTTACCCCATGGCTGATTTTGGTGACGTTGATGGCATTCAGCGTTTTGTTATCACCCGCTCAAGCGTCCGCGCAGACGCTTCCAGTTACGGGTGATTCCTACACACAACAGGGCGCGCCAAATGCGAACACTGGCACTGGCGGTAATCTGTTTGTGCATGGTTCCACGACTGCTGACCGCAACGCCTACATCCAGTTCAGCCTGACGCCCCTTCCGGCCGGACTGACAAGTTCAAATGTGGCGATCGCCACGATGAAGCTTTTCGTCAACATCGTGACAACGACAGGAACCTTTGACGTTCATCTTGTTACGAGCGCATGGAATGAAAAGACCATCACCTACAACACGGCCCCTACATTGGGTGCGCTGGTAGCCAGCGCCGTGCCGATCACAGCATCGAGCGCGGGGGGCTACGTTGTTATTAATGTCAATTCGGCTGTCCGGGCATGGCTAAGTGGAACGTCGAATTTCGGTCTCGCACTCGTACCTACCTCCGGCAGCGCCATCAACGTTGCGTTTGACAGCAAAGAGAATGGCAACACGAGCCACGATGGGCAAATCGAAGTTGAAGTGGTGTCGTTCGGCCCGCCGGGACCTTCGGGTGCCCCTGGGCCTGCAGGCCCGACGGGACCTCAGGGGCCAGCGGGTGCGCCCGGCGCACAGGGACCAGCTGGGCCGGCAGGGCCCGCAGGCGCAGCCGGGGCTCAAGGGCCAGCTGGACCAGCCGGCCAACAAGGCCCACCAGGACCGCCAACTCTCAACCTCAAGCAGCTAAAGCTAGCTCTGCAACAATTTTACCGGCAGGATTTTTCTGTCGGCCTTGAGCCGGCTGCAGCAGCCTTCGACGGCACCCACATGTGGGTCGCGAACTGGGGGGATGGCTATCCACCTCCTCAAAACTCCCTGACTGAACTGAACGCCAGCGACGGCTCCTTTGTGAGAAACGTTACCGTAGGCAATAACCCTTACGGGATTTGCTTCGACGGGAGCAACATCTGGACCGCGAACAATGGCGATGGCACTGTCAGTGAAGTGCGGGTCAGTGACAACACCGTTCTGACCACAATCGGTGTCGGCCCGGCACCAGTCGGGGTCACCTTTGACGGTGGCAACATCTGGGTGGCGAACAGTGGCAGTACCACCGTCACCAAGATAAGTGCAGGCAGTGCCAGCGTTGTGGGAACCTACACTGTTGGTAACAGCCCTCAATGGATTAGCTTCGACGGCACCAACGTTTGGGTAGCGAACTTTAGCGATGGCACCGTAACCGAGCTAAACGCCAGCAGCGGTGCCTTGGTGAACACAATCTCAACTGGCGGCGGCGCGATCCGTACCGCCTTCGATGGAGCCAACATCTGGGTGGCTAACAACTTAGGTGGCACCGTCACTAAGATTCGCGCCAGTGACGGCTCCGTTCTGAACAACTTCCCCTTCACCAACCCAAGCGGGGTCGCCTTCGACGGGACCCACATTTGGGTGTCGAGCAATACCACTAATAGCGTCTATGAACTGGACCCAAGCACCGGCAACATTGCGGGAACGTTCGGCGGGTTCAGCCAGGCAAATATGCTTGCATTCGACGGTGCAAGCGTCTGGGTGCTGGACTTCGGTAGTGCCCAGATCTCAAAATTCTGAGTGCAATCGCAGGTGTGGAACGGAACAACATGGCTACAGCAATCCCCGGCGACAACCCCGTCCGCACCAAACCCTGGCAGGGCTTTTGACACAGACCTAAACGAGGTCGTACTTTATGGTGGTGCCAGCAGCAACGACACGTGGACTTGGGACGGCTTCAATTGGACCCAGGTATTTCCAGCCACCGTGCCCCATGACCGGTACGCTTATCCCATGGACTACGACGGTGCCGCACACGCCGTTGTGATCTTCGGGGGATTCAGCTCTGCCGGAGCACTTAGCGACACATGGGAACTTGCTCCTGCGCCCTAGGCCCAGGTGGGCTCGTGACCATCACCAACGATTCGACCAATAGCGGCAAGGCTAACGCCGTTGGAACTGGGCCTTTGACGATCAGGGCTTGTGCAGGATCGATCTGCGGGTGGACAACGCTGAGGGTGCAATGAGACTTGGAGGTCTGGCTTGGCCAGCGGCAACACCACGACCAAGTAAGGAGGTGCGGCGATCCTGCTGCTAGAATGGGAAGGTTATCGTGGCGTGGTTATTGCCTCGGCTACCTTGAGTCTTGCGAAAGACGTGAACGAAGGCCTCGAACCAGAGGATGACAAGGCTGAACACGAAAACCGAGTTATATCAGATCGTGCCCCAGAGCATTGCCGTAAGTCGCGGATTGACGATGAGACTTTATGGTGTCTTCATTTTCCATTATTTTCCAATTAAGGCCCTGCCAAAAAATGCTAAGTGCCGCCGTTCCAGCGTGTTAGATTTAACTTCTCGAACCTTGCCAAGGTTCAGGTGTCGGTTCGATTTCGATAGGCCGCTCCATAAAATCAAGCACTTACAGTCTCTGCTTCTTCGACATGGGAACACAAAGGAACAGAAGCAGTTTCTGCATCTGGCCGGATCATCTCAACCACCTTCAAGATGCGCTGCACGTTTCGCGGGGGTCAGCGCCTGTGCGTACAGGTCCATTGTGATTCCCGTGTTCGCGTGCCGTATTGGCTCCTGGTTTCGGCCTGCGGAAGTGTGCCCGCCTATCTTCTTTGTGATGCTTAGGCGTTTGGCGACAGGCTGCACGTAGCGCTGCTTCTTGAATTCTTCTTCCATGGTTCACCCTTCTTTCTGCGCATCCTAGCGCTGATTCGGTTGAACCCGTTAGCTTAGAATCTGTAGCTTAGTCACGCTCTCCCTTCGCTCCCCTTTGCGCTGAAGTCAAACAATGGTTTGGTGGACTGATGAAGCGTTCGTTCCCGGAGTGCGGTTTCTTTGCGCATCTCTTCTTCAGCCTCCTGCGCATGCCCTTCGTGAGCTAATGCTCGCGCCAATAAAAGATGATAGTTCATAGCTTGAGAATCAAGGTTCACTGCTTCACGCAGACATTCAATGGCCTGTGTATAGTTTCCGTTTTTCACTTCCAGGTCTGCCAGCTGATATAAAATTAGCGCCCGAAAGCGCGGCTGTTTCGGGAGGAGGATCAACGCACTCCGAAATTCCGTCATGGCCTCGTCATCCTTCCCAACTCCAGCGAGGGCTGCTGCGTAGGCTTCGTGAGTCATGGGTGATTTCGGCGCGAGTTGCAAAGCCAGACGGTGTTCACGTAAGGATTCCTCGTGTCTTCGCTGATTCCACAGCGCAATTGCATAAAAGTGGTGTGCAATCCAATTGTCAGGCGCTGCTCGAAGTGCGCTAGGATAAATAGAATTGGAGTCTTCGAAGCGAGGAACGGAACCGACAGTTAGTAGGAGCAAGGTCAGGGAAACTAATGACCCCGCAAAAAGAGAATCCCGAAGTGTAATTCCTGAATGGGTCAGCAACGTTGCGGCCAGGAGGCAAAACGGAATGGACACTAAGTACATATGCCGATCGTGAACCCAGTCTCCATTCCGGAATATGGAAACTCCCGCGACTGGAGTCAGGAATAAAATTGCCATCCAAATCAATAGCAATCGAACGGCTGGCAGGTTTCGCTGCCGCCTCCAAAGAATCCATACGGCCAGAAGGACAAGAACAAACGCGCAGCTTTTCACCGCGGTCCACCGTGAGCTCCATTCGACCGGATAGTAGAAGCTCAAGTGCAATGGCCAAAGAAAATTTCTGAAGTACAGGAGCAGCACAAGCGGGGCCTTCAGGAAAGCAGCAAGCCGGCTAATGCCCTGAATGTCCGGCCCAGGTCCTAGATTAAGACCAAATAAGAAAGTCCTGACAGCTAAATAAGCCCCAACCAGCCCGAAGTAGGGAACCGACCAGAAAAATCGTCTATAACTGAGAGACGTATTCTCCGGGCTGCCCCGAAAAACCTCGTATGCGACAACGAGCCAGGGAAGCATCAGGCCATTTTCCTTGGAAAACATCGCCAGCGCACTGGCAATCAACGACACGATAAGCCAACCGAAGTGCCCGTCCTCCTGGCGGAAGCGATGGTAAGCAAGCAATGAGACGAGCGCAAAACAAGCAACCAGTAGGTCTGCGGAAGCGGATACGTAAGCGACCGATTCGACGTGGATAGGATGCAACGCAAAGAATAGAGCGCCCAAAGCAGCCGTCCATTTCTCTCTCAGCACCGCGGCACCCAGGCGATAAACCAGCAATGTCACCACAAGGTGTAAGAGCAGGGACGTTAGATGCCACCAGGGTGTGATCTTCCCGAAGAGCTGGTTGTTCACCATCAACCACATCATGTACACGGGACGGTAATGTATCGCGTTGCTGATCACGCTGTGGGATGAATCAATGATATCCGTGAGAAAGAGGAGCTTCCAGTTACGCCAGGAATCAATCGTCCCATTCAGGAGAATGAGCGCTTCATCATCCAGAATAAAGTCGTATCGAAGATCGCGGCAATACGCGGCTAACGCCAGCATTGACCCTAACCACACCGCGCGGTCAGGAGTTATCCATCTCTTGAGGTCCATATAGCTCAAACAAACTATACAGGTGTGAAGAGTCTTGGACGGACTTGCGCGCGGATGGCGTTGTTGAGTCTGTTAACTCCTGACGCCACCAACCATGGAAATCAAGCCTGGACAGTTCGCGCGCCTCGATTCAGCAGGCCAGTAACAATTGCAAGGGCGAGGCGCGTTTCGCCAGGTTTGGAACTCCTCGCCGCATCCGACTGGGGGCCAGGGGCAGCAGCGCACGGTTGAGCATCTCGGCGCTGCCCGACGCGTGCTCCGGCGTGGCGTATTCCAGCGGAGAATGGCTAGTGTTGCCTCGGCTGACCATCACGAGTGGGCCCCGCAACGAAGCATGATCCGAGGAAATATCAATGTGGAACATCCCGCTTCAAATCAGATCGCGCTGTTTCCGGCCTCGTGACATCATCGGTCTATGATTACCGATGCAAATAGTTCCGTCGTGGAGGTCACTCCTGTACAAGAATTCATTCCTGGCTCGGATCGAGGAAATAGCGATGGGGCTGAAATCCCGCGACTGCTTCGCTCGTTCCGACATTTTATTGTTC
>Ga0137394_10003566_pt1 | contig 11734 bp, 8 predicted proteins | sample czobulk116metaG_FD_108278 | JGI IMG/M metagenome (GOLD analysis project Ga0137394, IMG submission 108278) | Vadose zone soil microbial communities from Angelo Coast Range Reserve, California, USA - czobulk1.16 metaG | ecosystem: Environmental > Terrestrial > Soil > Vadose zone | place: USA... | reverse complement strand
TCAGGCGCAAATCTCGCATCCTTACCGTAGTGAATGCGTCATCCGTGTCCAACTGTCAGAAGTGGCAGTGGCTGATTCGAGACCAGACTCATAGCGTATCTAAAGGAGCTAAAAGAGGGAGATACTCATGAATCGGGACCGAATGGGCGCAACCTTCCGATCTTTGCTGGTGATCGTCTGCACGGTTCTCCCAGCCAGCGACACCCTGGCATACATATCTTCATCCTGGCAGGAATCCACTTCCGCACAGAGCCGGGCATCTAAGATCCCCCCCCGACCAGCTGGATTCTTTTGTTGCTCCTATTGCTCTCTATCCAGACCCCTTGTTGGCTCAAACTCTGGGCGCCGCTACGTAGCCTGGTCCTGAAAAATCGCCTTCCTTTACCTCTATTCTTACAAACGGCCAGGTTGTGACATGGCGGTACTGCGCAGAACTGGGAGGCTGCCTGCTGGTAGTTTTCACAGTGGCGTTGCATCACATCTGGGTCGATTATCTCGCGTAGTAGGGGGTTGTTGTTTGATTCCTTTCTCGGTACCCGCACTGTTGTGGGTGAGAACCCGGCCCGGAATCACATTCTTGATCTGAGCCGATCACAGGCAAGGTCGAACAAGACAGTGAGTTGTTTTAGACAAGAACCGAACAGACGGACATTTCCGTCAGAAATTCAAGAACTCAGAAAAGAGAGAGGCAGCTATGCACCGACAAACCATTGTAAGTCTGCTGGCATTGTTCTTCCTGGCATCCGTATCGGCTTTTGGCGGCGACAAAGCCGAAGTCAAAGGGATGATCACTGCCCGGACCGGAGAAACGTTGATAGTGCAGACCGCAAACGGAAACGTTACCGTCGTCCTCACCGATGATACGACGACGAAGGATGACAAGGGGCTCTTTGGTTTGGACAAGCAGCATATGTCCAACGCAGTACTAATCCCCGGACTCAAGGTGGACGTTGACGGAACGTCCGACGATCAGAATCGGGTTGTAGCGAAAACCATCACCGTCGATGGCGACGACCTGGAGTCTGCCGAGATGATCCAGGCCGGTTTGCATCCAACCGCTGAGCAAGTCACGGCCAACGTACAGGCAATCGAGAGAAATCGTGGAGATATTGCTGCGAACAGGGTGCAGCTCGCCGCCCACAAGGAAAATATCGAAACCAACCAAGAGAATATCGTGACGAATCGTCAGAATATTGAAAAGAACTTGAGCAATATCGAGGCGAACACTAAACGCTTCACTGCATTGAGCGAATATGACGTGAAGGGTGAAGCCACCGTGAAATTCAAGGTCGGCAGCAGCAGTATCTCGGCGCAGGATCAGGAGGAACTCAAGAAACTCGCAGAAACTGCCAAGGGCCTCGCTGGGTATATCGTCGAAGTAACGGGCTATGCTGACTCGACCGGCGGCGCTGAGATCAATACGAAACTGAGTGAGGACCGCGCTAAAGCGGTGATTACTTGCTTGATGCAGCAGGGTAACGTGCCGATTCGGCACATCGTGGCACCGGGCGCGATGGGTGAATACGGAGCAGCAGCCCCGAACGAGACTAAAGCTGGGCGGGCTGAGAACCGCCGGGTTGAGGTTAAAGTTCTCGTCAACAAGGGAATCGCCGGCAAGTAGGGCATTCTCGCGGCTGTGAAATGTTGCATGCTCACGCGCTACCTTCTCGCGAGGCAGCGCGTGGGGTGCGGCCCAAAAGGGTTTCCTCTTAGGCCACTCGTGAGCATGGTCACCCATTCATGCCAAGCCGCCACGATACTACCCGCCGAAGTGCGCCGTCCTACTACCTCGTCCGCTTCCGATTGCTGACAGAATTGACAGTTTCCACCCGGGGAGGTGTCTGCCACTCTCCAGAGGTCGAAGAGAAATCAACTTCCTATTCCTCAAGCGATGAATGGCCGGCGCTAATGGCTGTACAGAGCATGCGAAGCAGTAAGCGACACCCTGAATGGAGAAATACCAATGGACAAGTTACTCAAAGTGATTAACAGCCCAGCTAGCGGGTGTGGAAGCTGCCATACGACAACCTGTGGGACGTGTACAACCGAAGCGCCCAAGAGCGAAGTTCGACCGACCTTCAGCCGCAGAGATTTAGGCCGGGCAGTTCTAGCCGCATCTGTGAGCACACTGCTAATTGGATGCTCGGACAAAGCATCCACTGAAAAAGCAGTCGAGGCGGCTCCCGCTGCTCCCGCTCTTTCGCCAGATCTCGCCGTTGTCCAGCAGTCGAAGGGCCCGATCATCACAACGCTCGAAGAGTTCTACAAGATGGGTCCTGGCCCATCGAGTTCGCACACGATGGGCCCGATGAGAATCACGTACGACTTTTTCCAGAGGGTTTCCAAGCTTCCAGAGGATCAGCTCAAGCGGGCCACTGCGCTCAAGGTCCATTTGTTTGGCAGTTTGAGCGCGACCGGCAAAGGTCACGGAACGGACAGGGCATCCCTCGCAGGCCTTCTGGGAAAAGCTCCAGCAACATGCCCTCCAGAGTTTCTCGATGGACTAGCTAACAATCCTGACGAAGTGCACAAGGTTACAATCGGTCCTACAACCCTCAACCTGACGTTGAAGGACGTCATCTTCGACGCCACGAAGGGCGAGTTCCATCACCCAAACACCATGACGGCGAAGCTGCTCGCCGGTAACGAAACACTCTATGAATTGGAATATTACTCGGTGGGTGGCGGGTTCATCGAATGGAAGGGCTACAAACCTCCTGACAAAGGACAGCCTAAGTACATCTTCGAGCATGCTCGAGATCTGAAGAAGTATTTGATTGATGACAAGATTCCCCTGCCGAAGCTGCTACTGGTCAACGAAATGGCCATCTCTGGCAAGAGCGAGAAGGATATCTGGGAATTTATCGATCAGGTGACCGAGGTCATGGTGCGTGGCGTTGACACTGGATTGAGCGTGGAGAGTGTTCTCCCAGGTCCAATCAAGCTGCATAGCAAGGCCGCTGCGATGCAACGCAATCTGAAAAACACCGCCAAGGGAGAGGCGGGAAGAGCGGTCACGCGGGTGGCGTCGTATGGCTTCGCGATGGGTGAGGAGAATGCACGCGGCCATATCATCGTGACTGCCCCCACTGCAGGTTCGGCCGGAATCATCCCCGCGGTCGTCAAGTCCCTCCGCGACCTCAAGACATCGCAGGAAAAGATTCGAGAAGGGTTTCTGGCAGCGGCAGCAATTGGTTATCTTTGCAAGCACAACGCGACTTTGTCCGGCGCTGAAGGTGGGTGCCAGGCCGAGGTCGGTGTTGGTTCTTCGATGGGAGCCGCAATGATAGCGCAGGCATTGGGTGCCGGTCCAAAGGTGGTCTCCAATGCGGCCGAGTCTGCTCTTGAACATCATCTCGGCATGACCTGCGACCCGGTGGCTGGTTACGTCCAGGTTCCGTGCATTGAGCGTTGCGCGTATGGCGCGGTCAAGGCTTGGACGGCATACTGCATCGCGAGCGAAGAGATCCCTGAGGAACGTCGCGTCGATCTTGACACGACTATTGACGCGATGAGCCTGACCGCAAAGGAAATGAATAGTAAGTACAAAGAGACTTCAGAAGGCGGACTAGCTGTATCTGTCGTGCTTTGCTAAGAGGCAGTATTCATTATTAGAGGCGCCATTTAAAACACCGATCGATACTCATTGCGTGGCGGACCCAGCATCCGGTGAGGAGGATTCATGTGCCGCGCCATACTTGCATTTGTCCATGTCCTAGTGGCACTTCTATGCGTGAGTCCCGCTCTCGGTCAGCATTCTCCCTCGGAATCCGCCGAACAGATTTGGAGCGATCTGGCGGCCGGCAATCACCGGTTCGTCGTGGGTAAGACTGCGTCGCGGGACCTCCTTGCTCAGCGAAAAGAACTCGCCAAGTCTCAACATCCCCGAGTCACGGTGTTGAGTTGCTCCGACAGTCGCGTACCTCCGGAACTGGTCTTTGACGGGGGATTGGGCGACTTGTTCGTGGTGCGCTCCGCCGGCGAGGATGATGATCGTTTATCGATCGGCAGCATTGAGTATGCGGTCGAGCATCTCGGTTCAAGCGTAATCGTCGTGATGGGACATCAAAACTGTGGTGCCGTGACGGCAGCCTGTTCCGGCGGAAAGTCGGAGTCGGTGAACCTCGATGCCGTTGTAGCTCCAATCGTCTCTTCGTGTAGCAAGATGGATGCGAAGAAGCCCGAGACTCTTGATCTAGCCGTTCGCGACCACATCCACCGTGTTGCGGAAGAATTGCTTGCGATGAGCGTACTCCTAAAAGAGGCGGTTGATAAGGGTAAGCTCACCATCATAGAAGCATATTACTCACTAGACACCGGTGAAGTAGTACGGCTACGTTGATTGAAGTGGGCATGCCACGTTGTCGTCCCCGCGCCGAACAGACTGACCTGTAAGTTCTGTCAGTGTTGTCCATGTGTTTCCTAAGTTTACCTTCCGCTCATTGATAGTGATGTCCCCGGCAGCGCCGGCCATGCTTTGGGGAGGATCCATCCATATCTGCTAGGCCCGCGCTAGCTTGGAAGGCGGCACTGGCGTCGCGGAAACGGTGGCTGTTGGGCCATGAACAAACAATTGTGGATGTGCGGCGTTGTTTCCCTTGTTGGAATCTTACTTAACGCGCAGGACGTATCCCCAGCGCCTTCTGAAAACCTGAAGGATGTCGTAGGTAAGCGATCCCAACAGTTCGTCGAACTCCTGCGACGAGCCGAAGCATGCGACGAATACGCTCAGTACAACGTGGCTAACGCTTACAGTACAGGGACTGGCGTGGCCAAGGACAGCGCGGAAGCCGTACGCTGGTGGCTACAATCAGCACAGAACGGAATCGCTGAGGCGCAGAACCGTATGGGATATCTATACGAGTACGGATTGGGAGTGCCTCAGGACTTTCGTGAAGCTGCGCGTTATTTTAACAGCGCGGCGGAGCAGAAACTGGCAGTAGCGGAACACAATCTCGGTCATATGTATCAATATGGTCAGGGCGTGCCACGTGACTACGCTCGCGCGGCGGATCTGTACGGGCAGGCCGCGGCCCGAGGTCTGGCACCAGCTCAGAACGAACTGGGGGTGGCATATGCGCGCGGTGCCGGCGTCCCCCAAAATGCGGCTTCACCTTTTAGACTTTTCGTCTCGCTGCAGAACAGGGAGAGGCCTCGGCGCAACAGAATCTCGGAATAATGTATTTGGAAGGTAGAAGCACGGCACGGAACTATCCCGAGGCATTGAGATGGTTCAGCCAAGCTGCAAATCAAGGACTCGTTGACTCGTATCGCAGCCTGGGACACATGTATGAGTACGGACAGGGTATAGACCGAGATCCGTCGAAAGCGGTTGATTTATATCGCAAGGCGGCGGAGCATGGTCTTGCAACGGCGCAACTCGAATTGGGCGACTTGTACAGGATTGGGAAAGGCTGTGCAACAGGACTATTTCGAGGCTGCAAAGTGGTTCCGGCGAGCAGCTGAACAGGGGCATCCAATCGGAGAGAACACTATCGGCTATATGTATTGCCGCGGTGAAGGCGTTAGCCGCGACTATCGACAAGCAGCGAATGTCTTCAGAAAGCAGCAGATCAGAATTATGCGCTGGCGCAGTCGAATCTGGGATTACTCTATCAGAATGGCTTGGGCGTTCCCTTGAATTACGCGGAGGCGTATAAGTGGTTCACGTTAGCTGCAAACGGCAGGACCAGCAGCAGACGCGCCCTGAAAGCACTCACGCAAATCATGACAAAAGCCCAGCTGCGCGATGGCCAGGCCCAGGGGTCTCTGATTGGCTGTCACACCACGGCAACCTCGAATTCACAGGCGAGAATGCTGAGGCGATGGAACTGGATAGCTATGCAGCCGCACCGCTATAGCTGGCTGACTGAATGTCTACCCTGCCGTTCGCTCCTTTGTGGGCGGTTGCCAAATCGCTTTCCTCGAACGGAAGAAAATTAGATCGTGGTAGGCCTTGTCACCAAAGGGAGCCACGACTACGGATGGTTAAGCATGAAGACTAGCGAGGACGATGAGGCAACCAGAACACCGCCGGACTTGAAAAAGGCCCCCATCTACTCACCACTGGACAAAAGTATAATCGCGCCGCTTCCTTGCCGTCGAGGCGGGTTGAGAATTATAAGGGTGAGGGAGAAATTCTAGTACATCCCGCCTCCATGACATGCGAATTGTCCAGTATTTATGCTGCTCCGAACCCCATGACATGCGTCCAACCCGCGTCAAATACGGCTTTGCGGGTTGACGAGAAATGCTTCGGCCCCCAGCGGGCGGCGGGATCATCGCGAGCCTCATAGCGCGGCATCTCGAGAGCACAGACGATCTGTTTGACAATCGCTCAAGCCCCAGAACGGAGGCGATGGTCGCAGCCGCGGTTCAGTGGGCAGACAGGATCATACGAAAAATTGACGGCCTGTACGCTACGAAGTGATTTCGCCTGGTCAGCGTGAAGCTAGTGAAAAGCAGGGGATCAAAATTATTGGCTCGGCCCGAAGTGGGGGAACCGGCCCGGAGTTTGGACCCCCTCAACAGGCCGGTGCAACGGACCGAGCCGCGTAGAAGGTTAACAATGTATTTGGCCAACGGTCGTTGCTCTGGAGCAATGAAGAACTTGATCCGCCACGCGCTGGCGACAGGAGGCAGCAAACTACCGCATTACCGCACCTGCGGCCTGTGGTTTTTTAACGGCCTCGGCAGCGGAAAGTTTGCGATCCCGGTGGGGCTCAAAGCGCGGTCCAACCGAACTCAGTTCACAAGCTTCCCCCGCGGTTGAGCAGGATCCCCAAAAACTGATGGCATTGATAGCCGAAATTAACGCCCTGCTGGACGCCAAGCAAAATCGACTCGACACGCGAAAGACCCCGCCGGAATGAAGTCCGTCAAGGCTATCACCGCGCGGTAAACGCCTGCCCCGCCTCGCCCAACTTTTGTTCCACCCCGTTAACGCCAGTCGCGAGAGCTGCCCGCCCCACGCGCCTTTGCCTTTTCCTACCCCACCACTATGTAGGTATCACCCGAGACGTGGGCGGGCACCCATAAATGGTTTACGTAGTGGGTTTGCACGGCCTTCACTGCATCGCGGGCGTCTGCAAACTGAGTTTGGTAGCCTCTGCTTGCGTATGAACCAAACTCAACTCCCACGGCCTTACGGAAACGTCTTCGATTTTTATCCACACAGCCACGTGGGGATCATAATTATCCGCTCGCGTCGGCCCAATCTTCACGCTAGGCTTCGCCCGACTTTTGTGACTACGAGACACTCATGCGTTCCTTTCTTCGACGGGTCGAGTTTCTCCTTCAAGTAATGTTATCAAGTGCGCAGGAATAGGACCCCTTATCAAAATGACAGAATCATCACGGTAGACGTTTTGGGCCCATCTCGGGTCGCTTGCAGCGTCGCTCCTTTGCGAGTATAAGGTGTCATCTTGGGTGATCAGCGTTACCCGGTAATTGTGGCTTCGACATATTCGTTGGACTTCAAGCGAAGAGAGCGTCCCATGATTCAGGCCGTTCAGAATCAGACTCTCGCACGACGCATCGGCGGAGGATATCTCGTCCAACTTTCGGTTGTCGTTGTTGCCTATCTTGTCGCCGGCAAACTTGGCCAAGCTACCACCAACATTAGGAGCAGTAATCTTGGACCGGTATGGCCCGCATACGGCATTGCGCTTGCTGCGATTTTGATTTGTGGGTACCGTGTATGGCTTGGGGTGGCGGCTGGGGCTTTTGTCGTGGCGTTCTTCAGCCCCGTTCCTCACATTGCTGCACTCGGGCAGGCGGCTGGAGCGACGTTGGCAGCAATGACAGGTGCTTTCCTCCTTCATCGCACTGCGAACTTTCACCCCTCGCTGTCACGCTTATCTGATGTACTCAGTCTGATTGCACTCGGGGGATTTGGCAGTTCTATAGTGAGCGCGTCAATCGGAGTGTCAGTGCTCTATGCAACCCGGGTCCATGCATATTCCGGCTTGGGCAGGGCGTGGTTGATCTATTGGTTGGGAGATGCGACTGGCGTCTTGTTGGTGACTCCAATCGCGTTACGTTTCACCGATTTCTTAAAGCTCCGCGAGCAGGCACGCATCGCAGAACTTGCCATGCTTCTGTTGCTGGTTGGGACGACCTGCCTCGTTATCTTCAGCGATTTGCCTGCTATCCCCGTCAAGCTGGATGTCATGGCGTTCGCCGTACTGCCCTTCATAATCTGGGCAGCCATTCGTTTCGGAGTGGGTGTAACGGCATTCTCGATTCTCATTGTCGCAGCCATCGCAACCATTGAAACCGCGTTGGGCTCCGGGCCGTTCACGAGCAACACTACATTCCTAAATGCTGTCCTGTTGGACGTGTTCTTCGGGATTCTTTCAATCTCCGGCCTGTCATTGGCGGCGGTGATCGCCGAACGGGAGCATGCCGACCGCGAACGAGAGCAGGTTGTAAGTAAGCAAGCAGCGATGGAAGCACGGCTTAAAGCTGATGAGGCCCTACGTGAGAGCGAAGAACGTCTACGTCTGGCAGCCCAAGCCGGGAAAATGTACGCGTACGAGTGGGACGTTGCAACGGACACGGTCGTGCGATCCAAGGAGTCGACGAATGTCCTCGGTCCGACGGATGAGCCGACTTTGCTTACGCGACAGCAGCTGTTAGCTAGAGTCCACTCAGACGACCGCGCAAAATTTGTAGCTGCAGTTAAGGACCTTACGCCCGAGAATCCGACGACTCTGATTACTTATCGCCTCCTTCGCGCTGACGGTAGTGTGATTTGGTTGGAGGAGCACGGGCGTGCCTTCTTCGACGCACAAGGGAGAATGCTTCGGATGATAGGAATGGTGGCGGATGCCACGGAGCGTAAGCGGGCGGAGGAGGCGTTACGCGCCAGCGAGGAACGGCTGCGATTGGCGCAGCAGGCCGCTCACATCGGAACTTTTGAATGGAATATTCAGACAGGCGTGGATACTTGGACACCCGAATTGGAGGCGATGTATGGTTTGCCGCCCGGCGGCTTTGGCGGAACACAGACTGATTGGGAAAATCTGGTTCATCCCGATGACCTTCAAGGAGTTCTCCGGTTGGTTGACGAAGCGTTGAAAACTGGGCGACCGATGACGGGAGAATGGCGCGTGGTCTGGCCTGACCGAAGCGTTCATTGGATCGCTGGACGCTGGCAGGTTCTTATGAACGAGGCGGGCGAACCTTTACGAATGGTCGGCGTCAATGTTGATATAACCGATCGCAAGGTGGCCGAAGAGGCTCTTGCAGGCATGAATCGAAAATTGATTGAAGCACAAGAGCAGGAACGCGCCCGGATTGGGAGAGAACTTCACGACGACATCAACCAACGACTCGCGATGTTGGCGGTCGAACTTGAGCAATTGCACGATAATCCTTCTGAGATTCAATCCCGCGTGCAAGAACTCCGAAAACAGACGACTGAGATTTCAGATGATGTGCAAGCACTGTCGCACGAGTTGCACACCTCAAAGCTGGAGTATCTCGGTGTTTTTGCGGGCATAGGAAGCTGGTGCAAGGAAATTGGGGAGCGACACAGAATAGACATCAACTTCACTAGCGATCTGACCACTCCCCCCATACCACTCGAAATTGGTGTTTGCCTCTTTCGAGTAGTACAGGAAGCTGTCCACAACGCCATTAAGCATAGCGAGACAAGACGAATCGAAGTGCAATTACGGACGGAGTCCGACGAGATTCATCTCATGCTGAGCGATGCCGGGAAGGGATTCGACATCGAAACAGCGAGACAAAGCAAGGGTTTAGGTCTCACGAGCATGCAGGAGCGAGTTCGCTTGGTGAATGGAAGCATTGTGATTCAATCAAAGCCGATGAGCGGAACGAACATCCATGTTCGCGTCCCTTTCAAGTGCGGGCACGGCGCTCAACAGGCCACCGGATAAATAGAGAAATCCCTTTCACCCATGATGAACGGCTGAGTGTTCCGCACAGATTCGTTCGAAGATGTGGGTGTCCACCTCAGCTTGTACTTGAGCAAGAGAATACCCGCACAGAATATCCACGTCGTATAAATTGGGGAGCTGATTGCCGAGCTTCTCCATCTGAATCGCCGTCTCCGCGTTACCTTGTGCCAACAGAAGATTTACGCACTCTCCACAAACTGCAACACGTGGATGCTCTACCTGCTGAGTCTTTGCTGCTGTGATAATCAGGTTGCCAAAGACTTCCAAAAATTTAGCTGAATCAAGCAGGCCAGCGTGCATGAACACCGAGAGTGTGTCAGCAGTATCCAGTGCGATGTATCTACCCTGCTCAATGGCCGCACCGATATCCACGCCCTCAGTCTGCAGTCGTGGAAGAAGGCTGTTCCGGTGTGACTCGGTCGCGGCAACGATAGCAGCATTCCCGGCCTTGAGAGCAGCGCCAATGAACTGCGTTACGTCAGCAAGAAGTCGACGATCATCAGAATAGAACCCTACCTCGTGGCGACGGGCAGTCTCCACGTTCGACAGCGGCGTAAGCGCGAGCTCGTCACGGCGGCGATGATGTGCAGTACGCTGATTCTTAGGATCGCTGAAAGCAGAAGATGTCTAACTCGCACTGACAAACTGCTTGCCCTGAAGAACGGCTTCCACAGCAGGCAGTAATTCGGTAGCAGCTTTCGACTCGACGACGTAACCGCCCCCACCCGTACGCAACGCTTCTTCTACGATATCAGGGGATCGCTGTTCACTCAGGAAAAGGATTTTTGTCTTCGGAGCGAACTGCAGGATTCCTCGAGCCGCTTCAATTCCATTAATTGTGGGAAGTCCGATGTCCAGCAGGATCAGGTCAGGTTGCAGTTCTTGGCCTTTCTGAACTGCTTCTAATCCATCCGACGCTTCGCTGACCACCTGCAGTTCCGGTTTCTTTTGAAGCGTCCTTGAGGCGAAAATACGCCAAGGCTCGTAGTCGTCGACCACGAGGACCCGAAATGTTGATCTTTCCAAGCAGCCTCCGCCAGTCAGGAGTTCAAGCCCGGATGACTGACGAGCGTGCTGCCCCGTGACCTAACAAGGATGACAGACGAGAGCGCTTCGTTCGTTGCGCGAGAGCAATCTCTCTCAAGGTGCTAAGAATAGCATCCCCTTCGGAGCCACGTCCGTAAATGGCACCGCTGTGCCTGATCGCGTTGAGTGGCGATAAATCGCACTCCTTGACCTAAATCCCCCTCCTCGACGTGCCACCGCTCTCCCCGCCTCTACCGCCGCTCTCCCCCCAACGTCCCCCTGCATGGTCGGTCTGCCCCATCGGTCCTTGCAAATTGGGGGGTGGAGCCGTTTTTTCCGTAGCCACATCCTACTCATCAACGGTTCACATGTATCGTTCTCCAAAAGGTGACTAAGGCTGATAATAACGGATAAGCGAAACTGCCGACGAGTCTCAAACTGTCAATCTCTACAGTGTAAGAAGAGCATGCCTCTGAATCAGAATAGTTACTTGACCTACGAGCCAGGGCTGTCCGCCAGACCTCTGGAGTTGCCTTTTCATTATTTCCGGCGAGTGAACCTATGGATCACCCCTACCGACCTTCGTTCTACGAGTTGCTTCTTGAGCCGGTCGTTCGCGCCTTCCGACTACCATTGGATTTTGTTTGCCCAAAGTTCAATGAAGATTGAGGTGCATCACCCGTAGACTTGCTTGCCGAGAAGAAGCTAGATAGCTTTGCACGAGAGTTGTCGATGGCGGCCGTAATGCTGCCATCGCACTACCTGATCCATCTGTCATTCCT
>Ga0137394_10003563_pt1 | contig 11741 bp, 9 predicted proteins | sample czobulk116metaG_FD_108278 | JGI IMG/M metagenome (GOLD analysis project Ga0137394, IMG submission 108278) | Vadose zone soil microbial communities from Angelo Coast Range Reserve, California, USA - czobulk1.16 metaG | ecosystem: Environmental > Terrestrial > Soil > Vadose zone | place: USA... | reverse complement strand
TCGGCGTGATCACCACGACGGCGTGGCCGCGCGCGGCGAAGGCCCGGGCCAGCGCCTCCACGCTCCACTCGCCGCCGCCCGGCGCGTGCGGCGGGAAGTACTCGTTGACGAGCGCGATCCTCATTCCGGCCTTGCGCCCACCGCGCCCACCCGCCGCCAGGCCAGCAGCGCGTCCTCGTACGCCGCTGTGGTGTCCGCGACACAGCGCTCCCAGCGGAATCGCGCGTCGATGCGCGCACGGTTCGCCTGGCCGAGCGCGGCCCGCCGCCCGGCGTCGGCCAGCAGCGTCGCGAGCGCCTCGGCGAAACCCTCGGGCGCGCGCGGGTCGCACAGGAAGCCGCCAGCACCGTCCTCGACGATCTCGGGGATCGAGCCGCGGTCGGAGGCGACCACCGGCAGTCCGCACGACATCGCCTCGGCGACCGCCAAACCGAACCCCTCCATCGCCGACGGGAAGACGAACACGTCGGCGAGGTTGAAGTAGTCCACCTTGTCGGCCTCGGCGACGTAGCCGGTGAAGACCACCCGGTCGGCCAGGCCCAGAGCCGCCGCTCGGGCCTCGAGCGTGGCGCGCAGCGGGCCGCCGCCGGCGATCACCAGCCGCGCGGCCGGCACGCGCGGCGCCACGCGCGCGAAGACGTCGAGCAGCAGGGGGAGGTTCTTGCGCGCCTTGAGCCCGCCGAGGAAGAGCGCCACCGTTGTGCCGTCCAGCCGATGGCGCGCGACGAGGTCGGGGCGCCGCGCCGCCGGCGAGAAGCGCGTGTCCACGCCGTACGGCACCACGGTCACGTGGTCGGTGCGGCAGCCGAGCTCGGCCGCCAGCTGGCGCCGCGCGAACTGGCTGCCCACGACGACGCGGTCGGCGGCGTTCATAACGCGCCGCTCGATCAGCCGGTTGAGCGGGCTGGGGTCGAGGTGATGGTGGTGGGCGACGATGGGCACGTCGAGGCGGTAGCGCCGGCGCGCCCACAACGCCGCGGGCCCGATGAAGCGCAGCGAGTGCACGCGGAGGACATCGAAGCGCGTGGCGTCCCAGACGCGCTTGATCGCCGGCGGCACCACGAGCGGCGCGACCCACCAGCGCAGGCCTCGCGCGATGCCGAAGCGGTGCACGGTCCAGTTCGGCGTCTCGGCGGGGCGGCGCTTGTGGCGCGCGAGGATCACGTCGAGACGGACGCCGCGGCGGCCCAGGCGCGTCAGCAGCTCGCGCTCGTAGGTCTCGCCGCCCGAGGTTGTCTCCGGCGACACGCCGCAGTGAGGGGTGCAGATTCGCATGGGTCAGGGCCGGCGGGCGACGATCTCGATGAACGGAGTCGCGGGCGTGAGCGCGTAGTACCAGCGCAGCAAAGGCCACAGCCGGCTGCCCGACTCGCGCGGACGGTCGTTGTCATGGAAGGCCAGCTCGCGGATGCCGGCGGCGCGGAAGGCCCGAGTGAGCTGCCGTGGCGTGAGCCGCCAGAGCGTGTTCAAGTACGCCGGCGGCCGGCCGAGCGCGCGAAGGTAGAGCCGCCCGAGCGGCCGGGGCATGAACGGTAGCCAGAGCACCTTATAGTGGCCCTCGTGGAAGGCCCAGGCGTTGTTCGTATGCAGATAGATCGTGCCGCCCCGCCGCGTGACCCGCACGATCTCGCGGATCGACTGCGCGATCGAGTGCACGTGCTCGATGGCGGAGAAGCAGTAGACGAAGTCGAAGGCGCCGTCGCGGAACGGCAGCGCCTCGGCCTGCGCCTGCGCGAAGACGCCGCCGACCTTGCGCGCCTTCAGCCCGCAGATGTCGATGGCGTCCCCGCTCTCGTCCACGCCGACCGCGCGGGCGCCGGCCCGGCTGACGAGCACGTTGAAGCCGCCGGTGCCGCAGCCGACGTTGAGCATGCGCCCGTTGAACGCGTCTGGGCCGACGAGACGCCGCACCCGCTCCAAGTGTTGCCGTTCCAGGCGCTCCTCTTCGTCCTCGCGGAGGGTGACCAGCGTCCGCCAATCCGGAATGGCGAGCGTGTCGCGGTAGTAATGGGTGTAGTAGCGGCGGACGGGCTCCAGCCAGTCCATGGCTACTCGACGACGCCGAGCCGGCGGCTCACGGCGCCGACGTACCAGAGGCGGCCGCGCGCGTCCACCGCGAGCGCTTGAACGCGGGCCCCCCGCGTGGGGATCGACAACGATGTGAAACGCTGGCGCGCGGGCTCGAAGCGGACGATCGCATCGCCGCCCATGTCGGCGATCCACACGGCTCCGGCGCCGTCGACGGCAAGCGCGGCGGGCACGGCCCGTTCGCCGGACGGCAGCGCCCACGCCGTCACCTCGAGCGAGCGCGGATCGACACGCGCCAGTTGGCGGCGGCCGTAGAGCGCGGCCCACACGACGCCGTCGGCGCCCACGGCCACGCTGCGCGGCCGACTCCCCGCGCCCAGCGCCACACGCGTGATGTCGCCGGTCTCGGTGATGCGGATGAGCTGATCGCTGCCGGCGGCGGCGGCCCACGCCACGCCGGGCCCGGCCGCGATGCCGTAGAGGCGATCGGCGCTGCTGCCGACCTTCGTCTCCTGCACCGCGAGCGGGGAGCCGCGCCGGACGCGCGGCGTCGCCGTCGGAAGTCGGCCGATCAGGCCGGAGTCCACGGTGAACCAGAGGACGTCGTGCGCAGGCGGCAGTGCCAGCGCCCACGGCGCGAGCATCGTCCGGCTTCCGCGCTGGGACGGCAGGGTGAACTGATCGATCGGCTCGTCCCCGGGCTTCACGCGCCCCGGGGGGTTCAGCCGGTCCACGCGACCCATGCCGCTGTTGGCGAGCCAGACGCCGCCGCCGCCGTCCACGGCGACGGCGCGCGGCTGCGTGTTCTTCTCGAGCTCCACGCGGGTGAAGCGCTGCGAGTCCGGCGCGAAGCCGATGAGCTGGTCGCCGAGCCGGTCGGCGATCAGCACCGTCCCGTCGGGGGCGACCGTGAGGCCGCTGGGAAACAGCGCGTGCGGGATCGGCACCTCGCGGATGGCCTGCGCCGCGGCCGGCGGCGCGAGGAGCAGGAGGACGGCGAGGAGCGCGAGCCTCACGCAGTCCCCGGCCGGCGCACGAACAGCCAGGCGACGACACCCCCGGCCGCGGCCATCACGGCGAGGCCGATGAAGAATCCCGGCTCGCGAAAGTTCCACGCGACGTGGTGACGGCCGGGCCCGACCCAGACCGCCTGGAACATCTCATTGGCCTGGTAGATCGGCGCCGCGACGCCGTCCACGGTCGCGTGCCAGCCGCGCGAGCTCGTCTCGCCGAGCACGATGTACGTCCCGCGCGCGCTGTCCACCTCGGCGCTGACGGCGCCCGGCGCCCAACGCCACGAGAGACTGGCCGCCGGCGCGGCCGCCGCCTCGGCGGGCGCCGCCGGACAGCCGTAGCAGAAGGGCCCGTCCGCCGGGAGTCCGAAGACGAGCTCGACGGCGCCGCGCGGCGCCGCAGGCCGCTCCACGCTGCGGAGCGCGGGCGTCGCATAGACCAACGGCCGCGCATCGAGGATCTCGTAGAGCCGAAAACCCTGCTCCTCGCCAGCGGCGCGCAAGCGCGGATGTTGTGGCTCGGCAACGCCGTCCCAGATCGCCCAGCGAATGCCGAGCGCGGCGTAGAGATCCGCCATCTCCTCCCACTCGCCCAGCGCGGTGGGCGAGCGCTGGATGTGGAGGAGACCGGGCACGCGGTATGTCGCACGCATGAAGGCGTAGGTCGGCACGTCGCCGAAGAACCGCGCCGACGGGATGCCGAGGAAGAAGTGATGGTTCGAGTTCAGCACGGGCTGCGCCGTGTCGGCGGTGCGCTCCGGCGCGGTGGCGAGCAGCACCGGCGCGCGCGGCTCGGCGCGGATGGCGGCGGCCAGCCGCTCCGGCAGCGGCCGGGTCCAGCGCGGCAGGATGTAGCCGCGACGCGGATCGTCCGGCAGCATGAAGGCGCTCGCCGCCACGCCGGCCACGACGAGGCCCACCAGCGCCACCCGCGGCAGCGCCCGCGACGTCTTCGCCAGGCCGAGCCACGCGGTCTCGACCAGCGCCAGCACCACCAGCCAGTCGATGGGCTCGAAGGACTTCTGGGGGATCCGCACGCCGGGGAGCACGGCCATGAGGAACCACAGCGGCGCGTTGCGGAGCGTGTGCAGCACGACGAATACGAGGTAGCCGCCGAGCGCGCACGTCAACGGCCCCACGCGCCCGCCCACGACGATCACCGCGACGACGACGGCGATCCATACCGCCGGTGGGCTGAGCAGGCGGGCGGCGTCCGCGGGGGTCATGAAGTAGACCGTCCACTTGTAGGCCCGGCGCATGTGCCAGTCGTCGAACTGCATGAAGTGGGTGCGCGCCGACTCGGCGAAGTGCGCGAACGCCGGGATGAGCAGCGGCGCGGCCAGCATCAGGGCGAGCGCGTAGCGCGCGGCCAGCTTGGGGATCTCCACGCGCAGCCGTCCCCAGCCGAAGCTGACTACGAACGCGAACACGAGCACCTCGTAGTAGAGCACGCGGTTGGGGTTGGAGCCGACGAAGCGCAGCGCGGCGCACAGAATCCAGAGCGCGTCCCACCGCCCCCAGGCCGGCCGCTCCAGCACCTTCAGCGTCAGCCAGAGCTGCCACGGCACCCAGGCCGCCGCCGCGAGATCGATCACGTCGCTGAAGTGCGCCAGCGCCTCGTGTGAGGCCATCGTGCCAACGGCGGCCAGCACGGCCAGCCACGCCGGCCAGCCCAGGTGGCGGCCGAGCACGACGAGGCCGGCCACGGCCGCGATCACGTGCAGGACGTTGATCCAGTGCCAGGCGGTGATGGTCGGGAGCAGCGCCACCGCGAGGAGGTGCACGGGATAGATGGGCCGATTCAGGATCTCCCCGAAGCGCGGCATGCCCATCGCCTTGTCGCCGTTCCAGAACCACGCGCCCCACGAGAAGTCGTGCAGGACACGGCGGTCGTATTCCAGGTGGCCGGAGAAGTTGGCGAAGCTCGCGCCCTGGTAGAGGTCGCGCTCGCCGCGAAAGAAGTCGCGGTACACGGGTGAGATCGCCGCCAGCAGAAGGAGCGTCACGACGACAGCCGCGAGCGTGATCGCCCAGCCCCGGCCGGCCGCGCGCGGCGGGGTGGAGGCCATGGCCGAAACGGTCACCCGGATTCCGGCCCGCCCGCCCGCTGTCCGTACTCGTAGGCCTTCCCGCGGTCGCCGCGCGTACGCGGATCGAAGCCGCTGGCGCGGCCCAGCCAATCGAAGCCCTCCTGGTAGAGGTCGAAGATGCGCTCGCGCGAGAGACCGCCGCGCTCGCGCAGCAGGGCGGTGTCGGTGGAGACGAAGCAGGACGTGATGTAGCCGCGCCGGGCCTTCATCACCGACAGCTCATACGGCATCGGATGGATCGTGATGAGATCGCGCATGCGGGCGCCCGCCCAGGTGCCGGCGTGCGCCTTGCGCGGGCCCGAGTTCTGCGGCACGCGCCCGTCGGCCTCCCACACGAGCCGGTTCGGGCAGTCCGGCATCGGGGTGAAGATGTTCCAGCCCCAGCGCAGCTGGCGCTTGCAGTGCCGGCTGAAGGTGGCGGCAGCGCGCTCGAACCACTCGCGCGTCTCGCGCACGGTGGTCTCCGTCTCGCCCGGCAGGCCGATCATCACGAAGGTGTTCGGCATGATGTCGGCCTTGGCGCAGGCCTCGATGAATCCGAGATTGCCCTCGGTCGTCGTGTACTTCATCGTCACGTCGAGGATGTCCTGGCTGCCCGACTCGATCCCCGCCCCCACCTCGAGGCACCCGGCCCGCCGCATCCGCTCCAGCGAGCGAAGGCCAAGATCGGTGCGGCTGTAGCAGCGCCAGATGACGTCGTAGCGGTCGTGATAGTGCTGCAGCTGGTCCATGAGCGGCCACAGCCGCGTCTGCTCCTTGAACGTGAAGACATCGTCGACGAAGAGCAGGGCGCGGAAGCCGAGGTCCTCGACGAGATGGCGCACCTCGCTCATCACGCGCTCGATCGAGTGGAAGCGCGGAACGCCGCCGGCGCTGCTGCAGAACTGGCACTTGAACGGGCATTCGCGCGCCGTCATGAGCGTGGCGGCCTTGCGCCCCTCGATCGGGTAGCCGTACAAGCGGATGTCGATCGCGCTGCGGTCGGGCATCGGGATGTCGTCGATGGTGCCGTTAACCGGCGCCACGCGGCGGCCCTCGAGGATCCGCTCGTCCGGGGTGGAGCCGGCCGGGATGCGCCCGGCCACGATGTCTTCCAGCGTCGCCTCGCCCTCACCCCACACCACGAAATCGAAGCCGTCCTGGATGGCCTCCTGCCGGCAGCGCGGCGCGTTGACGTGGGCGCCCCCGATGACCACGGTAGCGTCCGGCTGGAGCTCGCGGATCCGGTGCAGCGCGCTCACGGCCTTCGGATATTGCGGCGTGGTGGCCGACACGCCGTAGACGTCGAAGCCGGCCGGCAGCGCGTCGATCTCCTCGTGCATCACGGTCACGTCGTGCCCGGCCCGCTTGAGCCACGCCGACAGGTACAGGATGCCGAGCGGCGTGAAGTCGCGCGGCCCCTGCAGGAAATCATCGTAGGGGTCGTAGAGCAGGACGCGGCGCGACTTCGCCAGGCCCCGCGGCGCGATCTGGATCATCTCAACCTCCCGCCGGCCGCGCTCGACGCGCGGCGGAGCTCGCGCCACAGCCCCACCACGTCGCGGAGCGCGCGCGCGATCACGCGCGGCCGCGTCACCGTCGAGCGCCCCGTCACGCGCGGTCGCATCTCGCAGCGCACCTCGACGATGCGGAAGCCCCGGCGCGTCGCCCGCGCCAGCACCTCCGCTGGAAACGCGATGCCGGACAGCCGCAGCGGCAGCGACTCGATGGCGGTCCGGCGATACAGATGGACCCAGTTCACGTCGCGCACGCGCAGGCCGAACATCGCGCTGACGAGATGGTGGTAGCCGCGTGAGCCGAGCGACAGCCACGTTGGGTAGCCGGCGCGGCGCGTGCGGTAGCCGGCCACGATGTCGGCGTCGGGCGCGGCCTCGAGGAACGCCGTGAGCTCGGCGGCGCTGAGCGGGCTGTCCACCGGAGAGAGCACGAGGTACTCGTGCTTGCAGTTCGCGATGCCGGTGCGGACGGCCTGGCCCCAGCCCTGATTGACGGCATGGTGGACGGCACGCACGCCGCGAATGGAGCCCGCCAACTCGTCGGCGAGCTCACCGGTGCGATCGGCGCTGCCGTCGTCCACGATCACCATCTCGCCCGGCACGGGCAGCGTGGCGAGCTCGCCGGCCATGTAGCGCACCGCGGACACGAGAGAGGCCTCCTCGTTGTACGCGGGCACGACGATGCTCAGGCCGATCGCCATGGGCTCAGGCGGCCTTGACGTCGCCGAGCGCGCCAACGACCTCGCGGACGAGGGCGTCGGTGAGCTCAGGGTACATCGGCAGCGACAGCATCTCGTCGGCGGCGGCCTCGGTGACCGGGAAATCGCCGCGGTGGTAGCCGAGATCGGCGCAGGCCTCCTGCAGGTGGATCGGCACCGGGTAGTGGATGCCGGTCCGGATTCCGCGCGCGTCGAGGTGCGCGCGGACCGCGTCGCGGTCGCGCAGGCGGACGACGTAGAGATGAAAGACGTGCGTGGCGTCGGCGGCGCGGGCCGGGCACTCGAGCGGCAGCCGCGACAGGCCGGCGTCATACGCGTCGGCCGCGCGCACGCGCGCCGCGTTCCAGGCGTCGAGGTGCGGCAGCTTCACCCGCAGGACCGCGGCCTGCAGCTCGTCGAGCCGGCGATTGAAGCCGACGAACGCATGGTGATACTTCCGCCGCTGGCCGTAGTCGCGCAGCCCACGCAGGCGCTCGGCCACCGCGCGATCGCCCGTCACCACCATCCCGCCGTCGCCGAAGGCGCCCAGGTTCTTGGACGGGTAGAAGCTGAAGGCGGCCGCGTGGCCGAGCGAGCCGACGCGACGGCCGCGGTCGCGCGCTCCGTGGGCCTGGCAGGCGTCCTCGATGACGACGAGCCCGCGCCGGCGCGCGATCTCCATGATCGGGTCCATGTCGGCGGGCTGCCCGTAGAGGTGCACCGGGATGACGGCCTTGGTGCGCGGCGTGATGGCGCGCTCGAGCGCGGACGGATCGAGCGTGTAGCGCTTGGGATCGACATCGGCCAGGACCGGCCGGGCGCCGGTGTAGCGGATGGCGAAGGCAGTCGCGATGAACGTGTTGGCCGCCGTGATCACCTCGTCGCCGGGTCCCACACCGAGGGCTCGCAGCGCCATCTCGAGCGCCGACGTCCCACTGTCGAGGCCCACGCCGTGCCGCGTCTCGCAGTACGCGGCGAACTCGGCCTCGAAGGCGGCGCCCTCGGCGCCCAGCACGAAGACGCCGCCCTCGACCACGCGCCGGATCGCGTCGAGCGCGGCGGGCCCGAGGCTCCGGCAGTTGCTCACGAGATCGACGAAGGGCACGCCGTTCATGCGCGCGCCTGCGCGGCGGGCCGCACCCGACGGCCCGTAGTGACGGAGCGCCGGCGGCAGCGTGGGCACGCTTCGGTCCGCCCACGGCGGCGCAGCGGCTCGCCACAGCGGCAGACGTAGCCGTGCACGCGGGCCGGGTTGCCGTAGACCAGCGCGTGGGGCGGCACGTCCGCGGTGACGACGGCGCCGGCGCCGACGAAGGCGAAGGCGCCCACGGTGTGCCCGCACAGCACGGTGGCGTTGGCCCCGATGGTCGCGCCCTCCTCGATGCGGGTGCGGGCCAGCGTCCACGGCGCACCGCTGCGCGGCCGGAGGTCGTTGGTCAGCGCGACGTTCGGGCCCAGGAACGCGCCGCGCTCGATGGTGACGCCGTCCCAGACCGCCACGCCATTCTTGATGGTGACGGCGTCGCCGATCCGCACGTCGGACTCGATGTAGCAGTGGTCGCCGATGTTGCAGTGGCGGCCGATGATGGCGCCGCCGAGGACGTGAGCAAAGGCCCAGATCCGGGTGCCGGCGCCCACCTGCTTGCTCTCCACGAGCGCCGTCGGATGCTTGTAGAAGCGCGCCACGCTACTCGATGGGGACCGGGGCGCCACCGCTCTTGAGCGAGCGGTCGATGGCGGCCATGATCCGTACGACCTCGAGCCCGGTAGCGCCGCTGCTGAGCGGCTCGACGGAGCCGGTCACGCAGTCCAGGAAGTGCTGGCACTGGTTCTTCAGCGGCTCGCTGGCTTCCACCTTGGGGCTCATGATGTTCCCGTCGCGCAGCTGCAGCTGGAACTCGCCGAAGCTGTCGACGTCGCCGCTGATCGCCACGCCCTTCTCGAAGATCTTGATCTTCTCGAGGTTGTTCAAGTCGTCGAACACGATGCGCTGACGGCCGCCCACCACGACGACCTCCCGCACCTTGTTGGAGTCGATCCAGCTCACCTGGATGTTGCCGATGATGCCGCCCGGGTACGTGAGCGTGATGAACCCCACGTCGTCCTTGGCGGGATGCAGGAAGCGTCCGCCCACGGCGCTGACCGTGCTCGGCAGCATGCCGAGCAGGTACGTGAAGATCGAGGCGTCGTGCGGCACCAGGTCCCACAGCGCGTTGACGTCGGACCGGATGAGGCCGAGGTGCGTGCGACGCGACAGCAGGTAGTAGATCGGCCCGAATGTCGGCTGCGCGACGTAGTGCTTGAGGGCGCGCACGCCCGGGTTGTAGAGAAACGTGTGCGCCACCATGAGGCGACGGTCGGCGCGCTTGGCGGCCTCCACGAGGTCGGCGGCGTCCTCGACGGCGAGCGCGAGCGGCTTCTCGACCAGCACGTGCTTGCCGGCAGCCAGGCACTGTCGGACGATCTGGTGGTGCGTGGAGGACGGCGTAGCGACCACGACGGCCTCGACGAGATCGTCGGCCAGCACGTCGTGGATGTCATTCCAGGTGTAGCGCACGTGATGGCGCCGGACGATCTCGTTGAGCCGGCCGCCGTCCTTGTCGCACACGCCGCGAAGCGTGGCAGCCGGCAGCTCCGACAATACCCGGACGTAGTTGACGCCCCAGTATCCGCAGCCGACGATCGCGATGTTGACACTTCGGGCGGCCATCAGCACGTGCCTCGTATTTCCATGCCCCGCGCGGATTCTAGCATGTTATGTCGCTCCCTCAGGCACGGCGGAACACCGGCTGGATGACGGGGCCGCGCAGCCGTCCTTGCACGTCGTCGGCGTCGAGCGCCTCGGCCACGACCCCTAGCGCCGCGCGGCAGACCTCCAGCGTGCGCACGACATCGGCGTCGCTGTGGCGATAGCAGAGGTTGAAGCCGCCCGCGAACAGGATGCCGCGCCGGACGACCTCCTGCTGGAAGAGGCTCTTCATGGCCAGCGAGTCCTGGCCCTGGCGATCGGTGAACGTCAGCACCGTGCGCGGCGGCAGGCCGATGCAGCGCGTGCGCTCGGCGAGGCCGGCTTCGGCGGCCAGCGTGTTGTACCCGTCCTGCAGCCGGCGGCCCTGCGCCCAGAGGTGCGGGATGACCTTGCCCTCCCGGAGCTTGGTGATCGTCGCCTTGGCGGCGGCCAGCGAGAGCGCCTCGCCGCCGAAGGTGAACGAGAAGAAGATCTCGTCGAAGACCTGCATGAGGTCGCGGCGGCCGACCACGGCCGAGACCGGGAAGCCGTTGGCCATGGCCTTGCCGACGGCGGCGAGGTCGGGCGTGACGCCGTAGTGCTCCTGCGCGCCGCCCAGCGCCACGCGGAAGCTCGTCACCACCTCGTCGTAGATCAGCACGGCGCCGTTGGCCCGCGTCAGCGCGGCGACGTCCTGCAGGAAGTTCTTCGCGGGCTCGACCACGCCGACGGGCTCCATGATGACGGCGGCGATCTGGCCCGGGTACGCGTCGAACAGCTTCCGCAGCGACGCGAGATCGTTGTACGCGAACAGGTGCGTCAGCTCGCGCACGGCGGCCGGTACGCCGCGATGGCGCGTGGTCGCGCCGATGTACCAGTCCTGCCAGCCGTGGTAACCGCAGGCGGCGATGCGCTCGCGCCCGGTATAGGCGCGCGCCACGCGCACGGCGCCCGACGTGGCGTCCGAGCCGTTCTTGCCGAAGCGCACCATCTCGGCGCACGGGATGATCTCGGTCAGCAGCTCGGAGACCTCGATCTCCAGCGGGTGCGGCAGCGACAGGGCCACGCCGTCGGCGAGCTGGGCGCTCACGGCGGCCCGCACGTCAGGATCGTTGTGGCCGAGCACGATGGGGCCGAGCGCCATCGGGTAGTCGATGTACTCGTTGCCGTCGACGTCCCAGACGTGGCTGCCCTCGGCGCGCTGCAGGAACAGCGGCGCCACGCCGCGCACGAACTGCGTGTGGCCCTTGCTGAAGGTCTGGGTGGCGGACGGGATCACCTTCTCGGCGCGCGCGAAGTACTCCTCCGAGCGCGCGAGCGGGCGGGGCGTGGTCTCCATCGGCGATTCTCCCGGGCGGCCGCTCGCGGCGCCGTCGGCGCGCAGCGACTTCGCGTAGCCCTCGTTGCGGGTCAGCGATCGGTTGATCTCGAGCAGCGCCGGCTCCCGGCGAAGCAGCGCCAGCACCTCGTCCATGCCGAAGGCTCGCGGACCGCCAAGCCGCGCCCAGACCGCGCGCACGAAGTCGAGGTCGGCCGCCTCGTCGACTGTCCAGCGCAGGGCCGACAGGTCCTCGGCGTGGCGCACGTTGGCGAGACGGAAGCGGTCGGGGTGCTTCCAGATGTAGGGCGTCACGTGCTCGCGCTCGGACGACAGATGCGCCTCGCGCCACGCGCGGGCCAGGGCGGCG
>Ga0137394_10003562_pt1 | contig 11741 bp, 9 predicted proteins | sample czobulk116metaG_FD_108278 | JGI IMG/M metagenome (GOLD analysis project Ga0137394, IMG submission 108278) | Vadose zone soil microbial communities from Angelo Coast Range Reserve, California, USA - czobulk1.16 metaG | ecosystem: Environmental > Terrestrial > Soil > Vadose zone | place: USA... | reverse complement strand
ATGCGCCCTGTAGTGAGCGCAGCCGCTACAAAATCGTTAAGCACTAGGTCTAGCCGCAGGCGGGGAGATGCGCCGTACGCCGTCGCGTTTCTCATGTAAGTTGGACTGAAGTCTTCATCCGCGAGCTGAGCTACATCGCGCTCTACGAATACTTTTGACTCTCCATATGGGGTCACGGGATTGAGCGCAGCTGTTTCATCAAGGAACCCATCACTCCCCGCACCGTAGGTGCTGCAGGATGACGAGAAAACGAAACGTTTCGCACCAGCTATCTTCGCCAATTCGGCTAGCCGCACGGATGCCTTGTGATTGATCTCATAGGTCAGACCAGGATCGAGGTTGCTGAGCGGATCATTCGATAGCGCAGCCAAGTGCACCACAGCTTCGAATCCCTCTAAATCGGCGACTGTTATATCTCGAATGTCTTTCCGAATCTCGGGAATTTCAGGCGCCGCCTGCCCGAAGTCGCAGCCCGAAAAGAGATCGGTATCTAGGCCGATTACCTCATGCCCGGCCGCACGTATCATCGGCCCAGCAACCGCGCCGATATAACCCTTGTGACCTGTCAACAGAATCTTCATCTCTGCAGCTCCAGAATGCTTTTTACGAGCACAAGACTCACATGTACAACCGTCAAGTTCCCGTGGGTTAGTGCGAAATCCACGATTTAAATCCGTCTAGGACCTGGGAACGGCTAACCCATATGCTTGTAGAAGACTCTACCTGCTGTAGATAAGAATGCATTCGGGAGATTACGGAAGAGCCGGCGAAGTGCGTGCGACTCCCAAGGCGGTGCTTCCTGCCTCTCTGCCGCATTCGTATACCGATAATAAGTCAACAGTCTTCGCTTAGTTCCCAACCGATCCTTAAAAACAATCAGGCCCTCGTGGTCCAAATCGGAACGACCAAAGTCGATCTTTTGCGCCCCGGATGCCTTACTTTCCTCAATCAGTCGCCAGAACAAAAAAGGCATGGCGCCGAGATTGTGGAATTTTGCGTTCGAGCACCCGTATTTGTAAATAACGGACGACCCATGTCGCAGGGTGAGTATCGCGGCGATCGGGGTGCCATGTTTCCGGGCCAGCCTGATCTCAAGCTTGTCACCCATGCACTCGACTAGGTTTTGGAACCAGATTTTAGGTTGGGGAAGCAACTGATGTCGTCTTCTCGTCATCAGCAGGAGTCTATAAAAATCGTCAACGAGCTCTCGCGATCGGCCTGTCTCGTAACACAGCCGTTCCCTTTCAGCTCTTCGAATTTTGCGCTGAAACGAATTCTTGTGCAGTCGTTCGAAGAGTTGCTCCGAACTGGACTCCAAGTCTAGCTCATGAAACCAGAAGGAACGAGCGGGCTTCAACCCGTAATCCGCAACCGGTACTTCCAGTAACGGACGCAGCTCGAAATAACGTTGGCGATTATAATCACATTCGTGTCTGAGCCATTTCGTGAACATCCTGAACTCTTCGGCGTCGTTCAGCAACGGCTCGCAATGGTCTGCAAACGGGAGGGAAACCAAGCGAGTTCCAGTTATCCAGCTCGAGACACGGCAAACAACCAAGCCATTCTCTAAGGGTAATCCTGAAGGTGTACTAGTCAAGACCAACGGCTTGTAGCCATAAGTGCGTGCTGATGCTTCCAACCAACCGCGTTGATGGAACACTGACGCGTTTGGGTGGCGAGCAACAAGTTTATCCCAGCGGTTGTCGCGTAGTGGATCAAGAATTTGAATGTTTGCTGTCCCTGTTTGCTTGGGCGACTCGAATAACCGTTCATCTAGACCAAGCCAAGGTGATCTCGTTTCATAGCAAACCTCGGAATAGACGGTCGATCTCTCTCGAAGCACGCCGACATCCATCCCACGAGGAAACAAGGTAGACCCACCGCAAACCGGGTTCAACTAGGGCGGCACAAGCTACCGCCATTATGCCTAGGGGCACACGTTCGCAGATGTCGCAATCAGCCTACCAGACCCGTTGCTCCCGGAAGAATTTGACTTCGAGGTCTAACACGTAAGTTATTGAAAACAGGTAGTTTATGTTAATAGCCAGAATCGTCTAGATCAAGAGGCTTCGAATCAATCTGTTCGACCAAGGCCTCGGGAAACCTTTTTCCACCAGATGAGACCAGAGTTCCCTGCATTAAGGTCTAACGGCTTCCCGGACGAAAAACGATTACTGTTGGCCCCGATTCACCGTCGTACTGACGTTTCTCGGTAACTTCGAATTGGGTCTCGATGACTCGCATCATCATCTTCGGCCTTTTTTTGGTTTCGCCGTCGCCCAAAACACCCATCCTGACGACGAATACGCCCTTAGTTTTCAGATACTTCGAGTACTTATCCAATATCTCTTTGATCTGGCCCAGCGGAACGTGGTACATCGACTCTCGGAAGAGAATCACGTCGAACTTTTCAGTTGGCATGTAGCTGAGGAAGTCGGATTGCACAAAGCTATTCTTGTGCGTCCGACCGTTTTCTGCGGTTCGCCGCGTGGCTTTGGCTAGGGCGGCTTCTGAAATATCTACACCTATGTAGGTTTGGTATGCAGTCTCGGCCAATTCGTTCGCAGTATTGCCCGGGCCGCATCCAAGATCGAGAATGGTTCCGTTCGCGGCGTGCTTCTCAAGGTGATGGTAGACGCAGTCTCCGGCCGTGTTATCGATAAAATTCCATTTGCTTCCAGAAAACTCCTTATCCCAAAGCAGTTTCTTGATATTCGATGGGCCGTAACTCTTGATAAAGGAACTCATAAGGACCAAAGTTCGTTGGGCAATATTCATATTTTTATCTCCATTTGAGTTTATGACTAAGCCGGGAAATTTTTGCAAGCAATAGTTCGACGGCCGACTCAGCTCAACTGCTTGCCGTATTATTTACAACACCATCCTCAAACCTGATTCGAATAACAAGGATCTTTTGATTTGCCGCACCGCAGAGTTGTGGTAAATGGGTCAGGCGAGAATAACGAGGGTCAGCAGAACGTTCACTCCTAAACGGACCTTTTTACTGACTAAGCGTACAACAATAGCCGGTTTTGTCCCGGCGTACAGGCCTGCACCCCTGCTCGCAATCTGTTCCTCGGACCAGTAGGATTATTTCACGCTGCGCACTAATCTCTATGAGAGGATAATTCGTTAACTCCTGCCACACCCGGACTTGGTGGGGATGGGCCTTTAAAATGAAACGCGGGAGCCTGCTCATGTTTAGCTGTAGGGTGGTCGTGATTGTCTCTATTTTACTGTGCGTTTCTGGAACGTGCTTTGGACAACAGTGGTCCGGCATTATTGACCCGTCGCGAGCAGTTGACTGGTCCCGAGCTGGAGTTCCGGGCGGGATTCCGAACCGCACCACTCAATGTGGTCCGACGATAGCCCCGTACATTGGAACTGCGGGGACAATTAACAACGCTATCGCGGCTTGTCCGGCAGGTCAGTTTGTTTCGCTCGGGTCTGGAACTTTTGCACTTTCATCCGGCATTAGCATGAAATCGGGCGTCGTTCTGCGCGGCCAGGGCGCTAATTCGACCTTTCTAGTGCTTGCTGGCAGCGCCGGCTGCGGGTACACGGCTGGGGTATGTCTAGCCCCCGATACGATCCCGAGTCCCGGCGACGAGAAAAACGTTTGCGATTGGATGGCTGGATATTCAAAGGGAGCCACGAATATCACTCTCGCAAATTGCGGCACTACTAGTCCTGCCAGAGGTTCGATATCAAATCTCAAAGTCGGAAGTCTCATTATTCTAGATCAGGTAGACGAAGCAACTGATAACGGACAAATCTGGAATTGCGCTGTTTCCGGTATATGCGGGAATACCGATCCCGGCGGGGGCCAGCGTACGAATGGTCCAACTGTAAGCGGCATAGCGAATCGTTCCCAACAACAAACCGTTACCGTGACGAGTTGCGACGGTAACTCAACGGCTGGGCATGCTTGCGCGAGTGGTACGAATATCGCGATTTCCCCTGGCCTATACATGCCTAATTGGAGGACAGGCCAAAAGCCGCAGGCATGGTATGCCAATGCCTATCTCACCAACGCGGGACTTGAGGACGTGTCTGTCGATGGAAGCAGCGTTGGCGCCAACTATAATGTTGTGATAGGAGCTTGCTCGCAGTGCTGGGTTAAGGGCATCCGTTCCATGTGGGCCAGCCGGTCTCATATAACGTTGGACGCCTCGGCTCATTGCACTATTCAGGACAGCTACTTTTACCAAAGCCTTACTCATCAATCCGTGAGTTACACGGTGGAAATTTTCTGGGGCGGGTCAGACAATCTGATCCAGAACAATATCAGCCAGCAAGTGACTGACTCAATGCCGAATTGTAATGGCGGCTGCGAGGGGAACGTTTTCTCTTACAACTTCGCGATCGACGACGTGTGGATGCAATCCCTGGGTTGGATGCAACCCTCTTTTTACCAGCATGCTGCTGGAGACGCGCTCAATCTTTGGGAAGGCAACATTGGACCGGGGTATGCCTCGGACCAGGTTCACGGCACGCATCATTTCGAAACTTTATTCCGTAATCGGCTGGTAGGTAATCAAGCGGCGGGATGCGGGAGCGCCGGCGTGAACACATGCAGCCAGCAGACGATTCCTGTCTATCTTTACTCAGGAAGCCGGTATTTCAATCTTGTCGGAAATGTGTTGGGGCAGGCTGGATACCACAACACTTATGCCTCGATAGGTTCGGCAACTGATTCTCCCAACGGGAACACTTCCATTTATTGTTTAGGCGCCTCGGGCAACGAATGCAACCCGTACACTCCTTTGAATTCCTACTGCTTAGGAGCTAGCTGTACAGCGCATGGGGATTATGATCCTCAAGTTAGCACTTATCTTATGCGCTGGGGCAACTGGGATACGGTAAATAATGCCTCACGCTTCCTCGCTTCTGAAGTGCCCAGTGCCTTGAGCCTTTACGCTAACCAGGTTCCTGGAAGCCAAGCTTTGCCCGCATCCTTTTACCTCTCGTCTAAACCGAGTTGGTTCGGGAGTATTCCATACCCCCCAATCGGTCCGGATGTTACTAACGGTAACGTCGTCGGAGTTGGGGGCCATGCGAATGCAAATCCGGCACAGAATTGCTATCTAAAAATCATGGGTGGGTCCGTTAACGGAACCGGAGTTGCTCTCAGCTTTAACGCCGCTACGTGCTACGGTCAACTCAGTTCTCAGTTGCCGGCTCCGCCAACGAACCTAAATGCGACTGTTAACTGAGCTTTCTCCGGTTTCGCATACGGGAATGCACAACGCCAAAAAGCTCCCTTCCTGTGAGTGCGATAGGTAGGCCCTTCACCCAGTCCAATTGGTCAGAAGACGGATTTAAACCCGGGCCGAATAATACCGGCTGACAGCCCGCCGCCCGGGCAGCTTCAATATCAGTATTGGAGTCCCCGATGAAGATTGATCGGCTCAAGTCAATGTTGAAGTCCGCAGCGGCTGCGTGAAGCAATCCAGGCTTAGGCTTTCTGCAAGGGCACCCTTCCGCAGGGGCGTGCGTACAAAAATACACCGCGGTGAGACATACGCCGTCATTAAGTAGAGTCTTCTGCATTTGAGCAGTCATATCTTGTAGAGCTGCCGGCGTTAGCAGACCCCTCCCGACCGCCGATTGGTTAGAAATCACAATCATCGGTAGTTGAAGACTGGAAAGGTCTCTCAATGCTTTACGAATATCCGGCATGAAGACAAACTGTGACCAATCCAATACATAGTCGTCCGCTCGACGGCAGTTTATTACTCCATCTCGATCGATAAAGATGGCGGGGCCCCCAACGCTCCTTTTGCCGGTTGAAAATAGAATTCGCATAACGACGGGGGAGAACGTCGTATTCAGTTTCGACAGCTCGGTCGGATGGCATCGGTTGCTGAATTGGCGTCGGAGGCTTCAATTTCGGGATTTCCGAACAACTCCTCTTCAACAATCTCACAAATGATGTGGCCCGTTAGGATATGGCACTCTTGAATTCGGGCCGTTTCTTCCGAAGGAATTCGAATACTGCAGTCCGCGATATCTCTCAGGCGCCCCCCAGATGCACCAGTTAATGCAACTGTATAGATCGATTTCGATTTTGCGATTTCCACCGCTCGAATTATATTCCGCGAATTGCCACTGGTTGAAATGCCAACGGCAATATCGCCCTCTTTGCCCAATCCTTCCAGCTGACGGGCAAACACAAGATCAAACCCATAATCGTTACCTATTGCCGTTACGGATGAGGAGTTTACGTTCAGCGCCAGCGCCGCGAGTGCACGTCGCTCCCTCAGATAACGTCCTGTAAATTCAGCCGCTAGATGCTGCGCGTCGGCGGCACTTCCGCCGTTTCCAAAGAAGAAGACCTTCCCTCCCGCGCGAAGTGAAGCAACTAGTCGAACTGCGACTTGCGCCACCAACTCTTGAAAATTGGCATCGAGCAACAACCGTTTCTTGACTTCGATGCTGCGCTGAATCCTGTCCCGCACCAAATCTTGCAGCGGGTTACCATGTTCTTGCTGTTTCATATACCATCCTTGAATACATCGTGCTGCCGCAAGTATTGTTTTGCAATCGGGCACCTTCACTGGCTCGATAAATCGTTCACTTCAGATGGTCGAATCGCGAACTCGGGATATTTCTTGGAATGATTGCGGCAGCCGGGGCGTTGAGTTGCACTCTCCACCAGTTCAGCATCTCACGTATGGTGGTTGCGAGCTGAATTTCAGGGGTCCACGCACAGCAACTCCGGAACTTGGAGTTATCTCCGGCGACGATTGGCTCGTCACAAGCTCGGATAAGGGTCGGATCCTGCATTACCTCGAAACCGACGGATAACTGTGTGCGGATTATGTCGATTACCTCCTGAGCTGAGAATATCTGGTCCGCTCCTACGTTGTAGACCTCGCCAGCTGCACAATGCTCTGCCGATAACCAGAGTGCGCGAACGAGGTCGCGCACATCCAGGATCGCCCGGCGGTTCGTGAGGTCACCGACCATCATCAACGGGGGACGAATTCCCTGCTCAATTTCTATGGACCTACTGACAAGATCCGAGCACATATCGCCCCGTTTACCTGGACCCGTAGTGTTAAAAATCCGAACCCTTATTGAGGGGATCGAATAGTTTGCGAAATACTGCGCGGCAAGGAGGTCCTGAGCGACTTTGCTAACACCGTATGGGTGAAGAGGGCGAAGTGAATGGCTCTCCTGAACTGGCAATTCTCGGCTGGCAACTTCACCATACTCCGCGCTCGAGCAAGCGACGACGACCAAAGCCATGAGCCGATACGCGCGCAGGGTCTCGAACAGGTTTATGGTCCCTCCCACGTTTGTATCCATAGTTTCACGTGGTCGTACTAGAGATTCGACTGGATGACTCTGAGCGGCCAAGTGGAAAATGCGATCTGGCCGGAAAGCCGATATAAGATTCTGTAAGCGCGTCGCACTTCGAACATCGCAACACTCGAACGCGGCACCACGCCACATGTCCCCGGGTTCGCGAATATCAATTCCTAGGACGAAAGAGCCAGCTTCCAAGCAATACTTCGCGAGATATCCACCGATAAAGCCGGAAGCTCCGGTAATCAAGATGTTCATGACATGCCATTTCGTTCATGTGCGCTCGCATCCACTTCGGCATTTGCCAGCACATTTTGCGCTGTCAGAAATCGTTCCGGCGTGCCAATATCCATGCACCGCCCAGAAAAAAGGAACGCCTTAACGGTTTTCCCGTTTGCAAGCCAGTGAGGCAAAAGCTCTTCCTCTAGTGAGACCCGAACCGCGGGTGCTATCTGACAAAGAATGCGTCGCCTCACCATATAAATACCGGCGTTGACGTACTGAGAACTGGAAGAAAATTGTTTCTCCCTAAAACCCAGGACATTGCGGTTTTGGTCGATTGACACCAGTCCACAGTCAGCACGTCCGTCAGCGGCTACCACGACGAGTGATGCATCGGCTTTCGCCTCGTGATGCTCAGCTGCGAAGGCGCATAGGTCGGCAGGTGTGTAGCTGTCTCCATTCATCACAAGAGCAGCATCTGATCCAACGAGATCGGCAGCATTGCGGATCGCGCCGCCAGTCCCAAGCGGGGAAGACTCCGACGAGTATTCGATTGACAGATCGAATGCTCGTTCACCGAAATGTGAACGGATCACATCCGCCTGATAGCCAACTGCCAAAATAACCCGTCGAAAGCCGTACCGATGTAACTGCCTAAGTAGCAATTCTAGGAACGGTCGGCCTCCAACATTCGCCATAGATTTGGGAGCATCTCCGGTAATGCTCCTCAGTCGAAGGCCAGCACCTCCACACAGCAATATTGCATCAGTCATGCTGTGCATATACCTCGCGCCGCTCCTTAGCAAGTGATTGGTCGTAGGCTTCCTCCGGCTCATATACGACAACATCACTGCCGCGGTTTGAAAAGGTGAATGGGACGCACAACAACTTTTTCAGCCGAGTCCTCAAAGCCTCCCGTCGGTGGGGCGGTACAAAGAACAGCATAAAGCCGCCGCCTCCCGCACCCAAGAGCTTACCTCCAAGCGCGCCAGCCTCGAGCCCAGCCTCATAGATTTCATCGATGCTCGAATTCGAGATTCTTTCTGTAAGCGTCTTTTTTATTTGCCAGCCTTCGTGTAGCAATCGGCCAAATTCATCCATCGAGCGGCGCGGATTTGCAATGATTCCCTCAGCCTCGTCCACCATTTGAAGCATGGAGTCTAATTCTTTCTTTCGGTGAGGTGTCACTCTCAGTTGCTCTTTGGCTATCTCCGAAGCCGTTCGCGAGAATCCGGTGAAGTAGAGTGCGAGGTTCGTCTCGAGTTCCGCCATTCTCGTCTGGGAGGCCAGTATTCTTTTTACTTCGAACGTGTCAGAGGTCTGGAAGTTGATGCGGTTCAAGCCCCCGTAGGCGGCACTAACTTGATCTTGCGCTCCGACAGCCTCTTGCAACAGTTCTTGCTCCACGTGGATTGCATCAGCCGCGAGGGCGTGCTTATCGCGCATCTGGTCACTAAGGGCATAAAGCCCGAGTAAGAATCCCACAGTAAAGGCAGAGCTAGTACCTAAACCTGTCCGGGCAGGCAGGTCTGCCACGTGATGAACTTCCACTCCGTTGTCGATCCCCATGAACTGCAAACATGCCCGCACTGATGGGTGCTCGATTTCATGATTCCGAGCCACATTTTCTACCTTTGAGTAAGAAATGCGGCTGTGGTACTCGAAAAAGGGCGGCAACCATCTGCAAGTGATATAACAAGACTTGTCGATAGTTGTAGACAACACAGCTCCGCCGTACTCGCGATACCAGATCGGATAATCAGTACCGCCTCCAAAGAAAGAGATGCGAAGTGGAGTTCGTGTGATTATCATGAACTTGCACCAAGAAAAGGAGCCGCCTGCTCAGCGGATATGTGCAATGTGAGGTGTCCTTTCTCGCTGATTGTTCCACCTGTGCTCGGCGTCCCAGGCATCCCGCCATCCGCAAGGTACAGCCTCCAAACTGCGGGATCGAGATCGCGGCAGAGGCTTGCAATAATGATTGATCATACGCGCTTCGCACTCTCCCGTCGGGGGCTTCCGCGAGCATACCCACACCGCCGCGTTCACAGAGTTTCTGATTGCACCCTCATGCTCTAACGATACGCTTACGTCCTTCGTTTTCGATTCGAAGTAGCGTTTTGTCCCAGGACCTCTGGCATGACCATCTGAGGTTGGGTAGCCAACGCTGAGCATGCTTGGCCAAGCGCCAGCCCAACGTCGCCGCGACCCAGGAATATTTCCAGGATAGGTATGGCGGCACCAGCTGCCCTCCCAATTCCACCGCCAACTGCTTTGCTTGCCGAACCAGGTCGAGCCGTTCCGGATAAAAATAGATCAGCCAGTTCTGTAGATATCTCACGCAGGCAGCCCGGGTCCTGTCACTGTCTTCGAGGGACCGGAGGTAACTGATATGTAGCTGCATGGAGCACCACTGCGCATCACGTTTTCTGTCTGAGCGCCCAATGTAGCTCAGACTGTTGGACCCAGAAGCACGATAGTAAACTCTCGCTTCCGGAACAAATCGCACGCCGTTACTTGCAAGAAGGACTCGGCAGAAGTACTCCCCATCGTCGTCGCCCAACAACCTGGTATCCCATGGGCCGGCAGTTTCGGTCAACTCGCGGCTGACGAGCCAGGAGGCCGTTTGCATATAGAGGTTTTGTCCCATCTTACGTACCAGCCACTCGATGGGAGAAAGATCACACCACAACGCAGTGGGAACAAATTTTGTTCGATAATGCCTGTACAGAAACTGCCCCCAGCTCCCTGAAAGAACTACTGATTTATTAGGCGGTTTCTCCAATGAGGCCATCTGGCTCGCAATCTTGTCCGGAGCCAAGAGATCATCAGCATCCAGCCACTGAATATAGTCCCCCTTGCTGAGGGAGAAGGCTTTGTTTCGCGCCGCGGCGGCACCCTGATTTGTTTGCGTGAAAACTTTGAGGCAATCCGATTCAAACTGTCGCGCAATGGCCAGCGTCTGATCGGTCGAACCATCATCAACGACGATAATCTCTTTTTGTGTCCAGGTTTGCGCAAGTGCTGAGCGAATCGTGTCGGCGACCCACTCCTCTGCGTTATATGCCGGGATGAGAATGGAGACAAAAAGTTTCATGAGAGCTGAGTCCTTAACAATTCTACGTATACGTTGCGAGTCAAGTCGCCGACCGCATCCCACGAATGATGGGAGTAAGCATAGTCTCTTATCTCTTGTCGTCGTCTGCTCAGGTCTCTGTATAGCTCACTGGAGAAGTATGCCTCGATGGTCTGGGCCATGTCGATCGGATCGCCTGGCTTACACAGGAATCCCGTCCTACCCTCGATTATTTCTTCCCTGAAGGATCCGACGTCTGTCGCGACCACAGGCAACCCAAAACTGTACGCCAAGAAAAGTACGCCACTCTGGAAGATCTCTTTGTAGGGGAGTACCAAAACATCGGCGGCTTTGAGATATAGTTCCATCTCCCCATCCGGAATGAACTGTATCTTGAGGATGATGTTTCCTTGATCAAATTCGCGATGAACTGTTTGCCGGATCTCGTCCAGGTATTTCTCGCTTCCCTTTTTGGGTTCGCCCGCGATGATGAGGCGGTAATTCATATCCCTTTTTACGATCCGCCGAAATGCATCTAGTAAATGTTCGAGACCCTTGTATGGCCTAATTCTCCCAAAGAAGAGAATGGTCTTTTCGTCGGCCCGGATTTCAAGTTGCTGTTTTGCTTCGGCAGGGCTGAGATCAGTGTCTGGAAAGGCGTTGTTTATCGGATGCCGCAGTACGGTGATTGCTTGATCAGAAATGCCAAAAACGTGGTGGAGCTCGCTTTTCATCCTTTGCGTATGAACGAATATGTGATCGGCGAGCCGATACTGAATTCTCAACGTAAGGCGATTGAACAGCGAATCGTTCGAATCTCGTCTGCCCTGATTAACGTTATGTGCAGTTATGACAATCTTCTTCCGCAGGGCCTTATAATATACCATCATCAGAGTTCGATCCAAGTACTCAAATTTGTTATTCCATAGAATATGGAAAATTTTTGCCTCGGTTCTCGCCGCGTACCACAGAAGTCGTGCGTAGTAAATCACTATGTTGTATAGCTTCTCTTGGAAACTTGCCTGCTGTCGGTGATTCCCTCGCAAGTTGAGAAAACGCAGTTTGGGGGTGCTATGCAGTTCGGAGCTGTCCACTTCATCCCTGCCGATGACGTCGAGCCGCACGCCCT
>Ga0137394_10003560_pt1 | contig 11742 bp, 14 predicted proteins | sample czobulk116metaG_FD_108278 | JGI IMG/M metagenome (GOLD analysis project Ga0137394, IMG submission 108278) | Vadose zone soil microbial communities from Angelo Coast Range Reserve, California, USA - czobulk1.16 metaG | ecosystem: Environmental > Terrestrial > Soil > Vadose zone | place: USA... | reverse complement strand
TCCCGTTCCCCGTTCCCCGTTCCCCGCCCCACTCAACTCCAACTCTAACCCCAACCCCAACCCACAGGTCTACCCCTCCCAGCCCTCCTTCGCACCGCGCTCCTCGTGCTGCGCCGCACGGGCCGTCCCCTAGACATCATCCAGTCCTACGCGCACTTAACGCTTCAAAATGCGACTCTCCCCGCCTTCGCCGCGGCGCTGCGCGCCCGCGCCCGCGTCGCGCACGTCGTCGCCGCGTCCCCGCTCGCCATGGGCTTACTCGTCCCCCCGCCACGCGTTCCCCCCACGTGGCACCCCGCGCCCGACGCATTGCGCGCAGCTGCCGCAGAGGCTGCACGCGCCGTCGCACAGACGCAGGTGGTACAAAAGAGACAGGGCGATGGCTATGGTGATGTGGCGGCTGTCGCGGTTGCGTGGTCCGTGCGTGCGGCTGGAACAGCGGGAGATGCCACCTCCGCGACTGCCGCCGCCGCGGGGATGATGCCCGTTGTTGTGGGGATGAGCGATCTGCGAGAGGTGCACGCTGCGGTCGGGGCGTGGCGCTGGGCGAGGGACAGCGGGAGGAGGGAGGAGCTCGAGCGCAAGGCGGGGCTCGCGCAGGCTGTGTTTGAGCGCACGGGCATGGCGGGTTGGACGTGGGCTTCGGGCAATTGGGTGTGAAGTTTTTCACTTTCGCTGCATGGAGATGTAAAGCTAGATATATAGATTTTTTGCATTATGGATGAAGTTCGACTCAATGATGGTAACCACAAAAAGAAAAAGCTCCTGTCGTGCAAAAGGCATATTTTTTTACGAAGCATCACCCCCAACCCGCCCCTCTCTCACAGAGACAAACATTGGCTTGTCATCTTCTCACCAAACATCCGCGCCACGCCACTCCTCACCGCGTCCTGATGATACCTGCGTTGATAAGCTTGATAATCTTGTTCCGCACCGTCGGGTTCTTCATGTGGTCCTGCAGCGCTTGCGGGTTGCCCTGCGCCTGCTGCAAGATGCTCTGCATCACGGGATCCGTCATGATTTCCTGTTGAAAAAAAAAAGAAAAGCAACTCGTCAGCGGTTTGCGAGCCACCAGGGAAGAAGGACCCTCGAGCGAGAACGTACCGCAACTTCAGGATCCCTCATCGCGCGCTCCATCGTCTCCTGCTCAGTCTCGCTCGCACGTTGTGTGCTCATCGCGCTCTGAACCTTATACGAGAGCTCCTGGATCTCGCGCGTGCTTTTCGACCCCGCCGCCTCGTCCGTTTCACGAGCCACGTCGAGTGCCTCGAGCGCCTTGGTGTGCTCGCGCAGCGAAAACAGTACGGTCGCCTTGCGGATGTGCGCCTTGACTACCCATGATTGTGATCGGATCAGCTCCTCACGTCAACATTTGGGAGGAGAAGGAGCCCCTGCGCTGGGACCTTACCGAAAGTAGGATCGACGCGAATCGCCTCCTCCGCATCCTTGAGGGCCTCGGGCAGCGCAACGAGCTTGGTGTACGCGAGCGCGCGGTTGTTGTACCCACGCGCGTCGCTCGGGTCGCGCTTAATACTCTCCGTATAACTTTTCACTGCGCCGGCAAAGTCGCCCTCCTTGAACAGCCGGTTTCCCTCTTCGCGCGCGGCGGCCGACAATGCCGGGTCAACGTACGCAGCGCGGTCCGCGTCCGCCTTTACGCGCTCTGCATCCTTGAGCTTATTCAGGATTTCCGGCGTGCGATGTTCTGTAAGGGATTTTTCAAAGAAGCGAATTGCGGTTCCCAGGTCTTCCTTCTTGGCGTAGGCGGACCCGATGCGACCGTACGCTTTTGCGATGAGTTTGTAATCCGCGCGGAGCTAGGAAGTACCCCGCATGAGCTAGTGTCGTGGTGAACCCAGTAAAGGAGTAAAATATACCTCTCGGCCCTCATCAACTGCCTTCTGGCATGTTTCAATTGTCTGGTCGTAATCGCCTTGCTCGAAGTGCGCCGCTGTGCGAGTTGAGCCGATACACACACGTCAGGCTACAGGCCAATACCCACCAGCAAGATTTGTTAGGTATGCAGTATCTTTGGGCCACGTCTCCCAAGCCTTGTTGAAATGTCTGATGGCTGTCGTAAAGTCGCGCTTCTTGTACGCCTCCGCACCGAGCTTCTTCTCTGCCTCGGCAGCCTTCTTCGCAATAGCATCCTCATCGTCAGCCTCAGCCATCTTGACGTCCTTCGGTTCGTGTACCTCCGAGGAGGACGCTGCCGGTGTGGATTTCGCAGACAGCGGAGGGGAAGAAGGTGGAGACGCGGCGGACCCGGGAACGCCAGGTGGGACTTCATCCGAGCCTTCAGGCCGACTGAAGCCCTGCATGTCGATGCCCATGAGTGCCCCGAGGACGTCGATCATGCGCGGATCGCTACTGAGCATGGTCTGCGCCAGTTGGGGATTCTGCTGTATGAGCTGGAGCTGAAAGAAGAGAAGGGTAAGCGTGACGAGCGCGAGGGTGAAATTCGGAGCGCAGCAGCGTGCACACTTTTTGCATAAAGCTGGCGTCGGCGAGGTGCTTCGCTGTACGCGGGTTCGCGGCAAGCTTTGCGAACATGCGCGGATCGCTGAACATCTTGCCCATACCCATTGCCTCTGCGCCATCGCCGAGCTCGTCCGCCTCTGCGTGATCGCGCACTCGCGAGTCAGCGTCGAAAGGAACGAAAAGGCGCGACTCGCGGACGTCCAACAACGCACCCTTAGCAGCCTTGACTTCATCCAAGCCCTTGCGCAGCGCGGGGCTGTCCTCGATCTTGAGGCCAACCTCGTAAACCTCGATGGCTTCGACGTAACGTCGCTGACCGTGCAGCGCAGCGCCCTTGCGCGCATAGCCCTTCGCCCACGTCGGATTCACCTTGACGCACTGGAAGCGGGGTGACAGGGTGGCCCAGCTCAGTGTGCTGGGTAAGGTCGCTGACACCGACAGACACATACGTACCTGTTCTGCATCGGCGAGAGCGCCATCCCAGTCGCGCTTTCCAGCTTTGGCCGCGCTGCGGTTTGACCAGAGAACAAAATTGTTCTGATCTAGATCGAGAGCCTTTGAGAAGAGGTCGATGGCACGATCGTAGTCCTTCGCAGCGAAAGCCTTATTTCCTTCTGCCTTGAGAGCATCTGCCATGGTGATTGTGCACTCCTATTGGTGCAGGGACGGTCGCTGAAATCCCTCGGTCACGCCTTCGAGAACATTCCCGAATGCCCCTAACCTCACATTCGGGTTACCTCCTTTCCCGGAAAAGGAGTCGAAAACACGAAACACGCCATGCGCAAACGACTCGGAATACGTATGACGGATGGTATGAGCAGGCTTATTCCCCACCCCCATCGGTGACTCCGGTGAATGAGCGAAGAAAGCACGCTATTATGGTAATGCGTACATGTGCCAGCTTGCCCCGGAACGAACACGCAAATCTGACGGGGCTGGGGAAGGAACAAATCCGGAACTAAGAGATCCGACGCTTGTCAGACAAGAAAAGAGAACTGCAACCACGAGCGAGTTTGATCTGATCTGATCAAATGACAAGGGAGGAAGCGGCGGATCTCAAACCATCTCTCTCCTTGTGTCATCGTCTGCAGCTGCATCATGATGACTCAATGAGTTGTAAATATCACCTACAGTACTCAATCACGATACGCCAGCGCCCCATACCGTAACGCGACGTTGTTTCACTTCACCCTCACCAGACAATGACAAAAGCTCGGGCACCCACCTGTGTCCTTCGGCCGAGCGGCGAGCGATAACACGTCATCGCCGATGCAGACTGACACAAGTGCGAAAATAAGATCAACCTCCCTCAGGGCCCAACCGCCTCCAGAGAAGATGATGGTGGCACTGCTCGAGCAAAACGCCATCCATGATCGAACTTGAAATGAATTGTCCGTCCAGCGTCCAGTGGCGGAGCATCAATATAATATAATATTCTTACGGCCCTGAGGTCCTCCGGTCCGGTGATCCTTATCTATTCATTTCTCATTTCTCATTGCCTTTCATTTTCGCGCCGCACCACGGATCTTGACACTGCAACAGTATTGTATTGGACCCACCCCCACCTCAGGCGAACAGTTAGGGAGCAATACACACTGTACAACGAAGCAACGGACTGCTAACGGAGCGCAGCGCACTACGATGGCGTAATTTCGCCCTGATGTCATGCATGTGACCCACCGTACATAAATTGTTGTACGTACTCGAGGGACACACAAAACACGCGCCTGCAACCCTGCATCGCTTGTAGCTTACCAGTATGTGATCGATGATGCATTGATTCGGCAACCCCTACGCGTCGCAGGGTTACGTTTTGCAACGTTGCAGGTCACAGCCAGTGGCCGCTTCCCACATCCCATATGCGTATAACAGTAAGGTGACGGAGTGGCGAGCTGTGTGGGGCAATAACTGCGGTGTTAACCTGTTGGAGCCAGTGGCGGACGGTTGATGGGAGTGTGAGCGCGGACCGCCCGTGCAGACGTTTTTGGGCGGTTGAAGAACTCCACTCCACCGCAACGCACACGCACCTGGCACGTCGACTTTTCATGTCGGCATAAGGAACCGGCATGGGTTGCTGCACGCGTCAAGGCGCCCAAGTCCCAACGAATAAAACGTGTTTTTCGCATGCAGGCACAGGGGAGGGGAACATCGATGATCCCAGGTGTTTTGGGATGGCAGTGATGGACAAAGCGTTAGCGTTAAGAAAGAAAATTTGAAATGAAATGAAACGAAACGAAAACGAAACCGTTCCATTCGGACCGGAATAAAATAAAATAAAATAAAAGACAAACATTTAGCCCTCATGGGTCATGTCGGCTCCGACGAAAAGCCGCCACTTTGCCCGAAATTTTGCTAGGTGTTGGACTCGTTTACATCCGTTTATCGCCGCGGTACACGGGAAGTGTACAAGCGGAGGAGCTAGTTGATCGAGTGACCACACTCGCAAGCGGCTTAGCAAGCAACGGATCCACACGCCGGATTGTATCAGTTTACTACGACTTGCCCCGAATGTACCGCTCAGTACAGTACTGCGGTGGTGTTGTCCTCAGGCCTCACTGGCAGGCGCGAGAATAGAATAATTGAACTACTTGTATGTTGCCAGCCGCGTTAGTAAACTGTACATGTATGATAGCCATTTTGTGGCACGTGCTCGCTTACTCCAGACTTTCTTTCAGCGAATGCGGCTGCCAGGCTCAAACTCGGGCCCGCCCCTGAACTACAGACAGAAAAAACATCTCGTTCTGTCTGCTGCCGTACCGCTACATGATAGGGCTTGGAGACGCTCGAGATGATTTCGTCAGCTTCGATCTTTGGAGAAGAGACAGAGATGGTACTAGTAGATGCCTCAATGATTTATCCCACCAGTCGTAGGGAGTTGTCTAGACGATAATCGCTACACTCTAAGTTATGAAATCCGAACCTATTGACATTGTTCCTTTGAACTCGATGCCTCCATACACAGAACAGGTGGAGTGTACGTTGGCGCGGATCCTTTTTCTTACATGCATCAAGGCAGCTGAGTACAGCTCCCTAATGGTACCGTGATGCCTCCAACTCGGAATCCCGGCGGTTCCGGGTCGAGTCTGATGACCTTTGAAGGAGAACAAGCATCCCCATATCGCTTGGTAAATGCCCGTTATTGGATGCGGCGGCGGCGGCGGCGGCCCGGGAACTATATAATTCATAAATTCGTTTCCATCATTCAATTGCATCGTGTATCACACCACAGGATCAGCATCCCTGATTAATAGGTCTGATTATCGGTTTACCATCTCGAAGGGAAGAGCGCGCGGCGCGCACACGCCACTGCCGACGGTGCAACTTGCAAGTTATCCCCAGTAAGGAGAGACTGCTCATGCCATGTGGCCGCCGACTGGCCGCGGCCAGATTGACCAAATTAATCAGCGAGACGCATACGTCCATAATTAATAACTTACCAACAACGAACATATGAATTAACATGACTAACGAGTTCTTTCCGAGTGCTGGTCCTGTGTACAATCAAACATGACATGTAGAATTGTATGCAATCTAGGGGCTTCCTAAGCACCTTTGGGAAAAGAACTTGAAGCAGATTGAACCGCGCCGTGCCAGGGACGGCGAGTGGATATTGATACTGGTGGGTCGACTCAGACTCGTTTTCCCCGTCAAGCACGGGCGTTTCACCCTCCCGAAGCGAAGCATTGCGCCACACTTCTCCCAACTGCTAATGACTCCTCACCTCGCATATTGCATTGTAGTACAGTTCAGCATCGGATACGTAGGGAGGTTGATCAATTGACTCCAAGGGACGTCCCCGCCCCCGCGCGCCCGTCAGTTCAACTGATCCCCTGATGCCCGATGGCCCGATGTGGAAGGATGTGGACAGACAAATGCTTCCAATTCGAGTTCGGCGCCGGCGGTTCCCGACCACTTTGAAACCGTTTTATGTCGATTAATATTGCTGTGCTGTATGTATGGTGTGGGCCCAGTTCCCATCCATCCACCACCGCGTTCTCGTCTCAGTTCCATGCAAATCGCTGCGGGAGTAGTAATCATGTTTTTGTTCTTATTTTTATTTCGCGAGGGCATCGGACTGCTGTCTAGCACCGCATATTTCACTCTCCGAGAGAGAGGGCGAAAGAGAGCCCGCGAACGAAAGCACTTCTTACAGCCCTAGCGTGTATATGATCAAAGATAATCCGATGTCACTGTGATACATCGATCGCTATATAGTCCTGCCATCTCCCAGGTCCCCGAGTGATCGTGATATCTGTACGTTAACTTATCAAATGACAATGGCATGATTGTCCATCATGAAGCGCTAGGCGGTCGCCATTGACAGAGCGAGCAAGAGACTGTACTGTTACTATGACTGTATGCAGAACTTGTGCATTGCGCTTCTTCGCATCGAGGGAGGTGGATTACAGGAATTGTGTACTTCCTGCGCCGTGGGAGCAGGGATCTCCCCCACATCTTCACTACAGTAGCACTGCTATTGTCATTTATATTTTCCACGTCACCGTGGCACGTCTGAAACATCAGACTATTCCCGATACCACCGTGACAGGTTAGTTAATTAGTAGGCCCACATTGCGTTGTCGATTGCAGCGATCAGAGGAAAATAATACAGCTTCTCCGATCGACCGCAAGGTCATGCACAGAAAGGCCAAGCAAGAATAAAAAAGCAGTGGGGATACCATACTGAAGTTTGATGCTAAACTAGAGTACCGGTAGATCGTGCTCTATACGTCGATCGCCAATTTCCTTCGGCCCTTTTCTTGGCGATATGTTGCGCTGTTCGGCGTTAACTGGCAAGCGAGATATACATCCTGATGCCCGGTCCCGCCACGAGTTTGCCCATGACTGCGCAAGGAGGGGAGGGGGGATGAGGTAAATGCTGAAAGGGAGTTCTTACGGAAAGGGGACGGCGAAAGACAAGAGGCGTTGGTGTGTTAGACGGTGAAGGACCAAATGGAGGCAAGGGTATGCCATATGTGGACGTGGGGTTGCGCCGGCCTGAGAAGGAAGAAGAACCGATTGCCACGTACCTTTGTTTGTCCTTGGCCTTGGCACCATTTGAATTGTGAGCGTGCAACCGGTGACAGCCGGCAGGTACGATGTGCAACGCGACCGCGACCGCAAAGCACAACAGCGCAACAAAAAAGAGAACAATGATGAGGAGACTGGAAAAGGTTGGCCGCGTCAGTCCCCCACGGAGACGGGAGCCCTTATCGGGGAATTGGCTAGCGCGGGTCGCGTTCGCGCGAACTAGTGCTAATGACACACAAAAGGATGGCATACAGACTGGATTGGGGACAACAACACACAAAAAGGTGGCCGTATTGTTCCTTTGGTTTTTGTCCTGCTGTGCATGCAGAGCGCATACTGTACTCTCGAAGGGATTTCAAGCTTGGGCCAGCGGACAGGCGAGATCGCCACGAGATTAATTAAACACGAGATGTAGTTATACAGCCCAAAAATAAAATAAAATAGACGTTGAGTTTCAGTCCTCTACACTAGGTTAGGTTAGGGTTTGAGACCCTCTACGCGGTCGCAACGCCCGCTCATCTCATCAGCAGCGCCAGCGCCGCCTCCCCGACATCTCCTTCTTCTCCTCCCTCCTCCTTCCTCTCCTTCCCTTTTTCTTCTTCTTCAATCCCCCATCCCCTCGCTTTCCGCCCCCCTCCTTCTCTCTCCCCCCTCTCCCTCGTTCTCCCGTTCTCTGCCACCATGCAACAAGATGCGTCTCCCCAGGCTTCCTCTTCCCATATGATGAAGACCACGAAGCGAGGACGTCCCTTCCTAAAGGCATGTTTTCCCTCCCCCTCCCCTCTCCCTTTCTTACCCATTGCCCTCCCACCTCTTCACAGGACACCCTCGATCTCTTCGCAACTCTCGTCGTTTCTTTGCAACTCATAACTCACAAGCAATTCTTCCGATCCTTCCCAAATTCTTTTTCCACGTGCGTCTGCCTCGTTTTACCTCATTTTCTTCCTCTCTTTGCCCCCACCCCCCCATCCTCGCCAAATCACTTCTTTCTTACCTCCTTTTTCATGACCCCTCTAGTGATGAAGCCGCTGCCAATCTTGCTTCTCTCAAATTCTCTCAATCAAATCGCGGGCCAGACCCTCGAGAACCCTCACGAGTGATCACCACGACAACTACAACGACCTTCTCGATGACTCGCGATATGGCAAAAGCAATGTCACAACACTTCATGGACGCCCGTCTCATCGAGAACGCAGCCGACCCGTCGTCAAATCTCTTCAAAGATCGTGGTGTCTACGTTCTCACCCCCAAGGGTCTACATGTCCTCGAACGCTTCATCAGTCGCAACGGCATCAATGGCGACCATCTAGCCCATGTCTTTGCTACGCAACCAATTTGCATGAAGCTCCTCCATCTCGAACGTCGCTCGGTCGACGACGAGATCATTGTCTCCCAATCCGTCATCACAGCCCTATTCCGTCGCTTCGTCGGCCGCCAGACAAACTATCCTCAACATACAGGCCAGAACGTCGATCCTACAACCGCTTATCACGAACGTGCAAAGGGCATCCAGCTCCACGACTCTACAGACCGCCAGCCTTCCGGTTCTGGAAGGTCTCAACTCGTCAATAATCGTCACTGCTTTGCCGCCCTCGCAGCACTCGAGTGGCTCTGTGATTTCACCTCTGTCGTCGGTCGCGAGGAAGCCGCGGAGATGGCCGCGCAGTTTGTCCGTTTCGGCCTTATCATCCTTGTTAGCGACAAGCGGAAGAACAACGATTCCGCCATCATTTTCACCGTTCGTGGCTCCGCGCCTGGTGGCAATTCCCCTGTCAGCGTACGTCTCTCCATCTATTCTTCTTTCTGTGACGATTCGATCTTTTCTTTTTTTAGCAAACGGGCGAATTCCGATGCACAGCCAAGGCCGTTTACAAGATCACGGAAGAAGGCGTACGGACTGCCCGCTGGGATATCGCACGAGCTGGTATGAAGGATTCGCCCAATAGTTCAACGGCCAACCTTAGTACTACCGAGCGTCCTTCACTCGACAGGGATACCTCCTCCCCTAAGCCCTTGTCGTCCTCGGACGCTAAGATTCATCGGCGGATATCACTCGCCGAGAAGCTTAACGCAGGTTTCACCGCCGAAGGTCCAACGGAGAGACGAATAAAGGAGAGCAACACGGAGCGGTTACAGTTCATCATCGATAATCCGACGCTCTGCCATCTCTTTCGCGATTTCTTACGGGACAACTTTTGTGAAGAGAATCTTGCCTTCTGGCTCGAGGTTCAAGACTTTAAACGCAAGTTTAACATCACCTCGAGTGCCACCAGCGCCACTTTCCAACGGCCTGCACCGGAACGAACTGTTACGGCAGTCGGCAAGAGTCATACACCAGGCCAGCAGGCGATGGAGCAGCACCACGAGTCGCTCATTCAGCAAGCGTATTCGATCTACACTACGTACCTTGCCCCAAGCAGCCAGTCCGAGCTGAACATTGACCACGGACTACGCAACGAACTGTCGGCGTATCTGAGTGAGGTCATGCAGGGTCTGACGGGCACCCCATTCCAGGGCCGTCTCGAGGCAGAACAGCTGAGCTCGTTCAACGCGACACAGTTATCGATGATGATCCGGTTGTATGAGCGCATACAAACGCACGTCTTCCGGCTTATGGCGACCGATTCTGTGCCCAAGGTTGGTTGATCCCCTCTTTCGAATCCAGATGCTGGGAACTTATTGTCCGTGTCACATATAGTTCACAAAGACGCCGCGGTTCTTGGCCCTTCGCAGTCAAAATGATGATTTCGACTTTTTGGACAATGACGTGCAGTATCTGAGCAGTACGGGTCCAACGGTACCACCAGGTTTGGAGAGTGGTCAGGAGGTCGGAGGTGCGTATGTGACGGTATCACAAAAGGGTGCTGTTGCAGCGCACGAATCGCGGCCACGTACGGGAGCGGGAAGTGGGGATCGAGAAGCTAGTCGACGCGCATGGAATGACTCGTGAGGGAGCGAGTCCTCCCATCGTCGCCTTTTCTCGCTCCTACTTCGTTTATTTTCTTGTCTCCCCTCGGCCTCGATCCCGCATTTCCTTTCCGCATCATTCGCAAGTCGCATTTCACGCTTCAAAACAATGGGAACCGCACGCACCCCCAACTGCAAACCTCAATCAGCAAACGCGGCTCATCGGCCAGCTTGTACCGGCTCATTCTCCTTTCATCTGCTCGGCACTTTGTCCCGGTGGACTCTGCCGTTTTTCATGTGCTGTTTTGCTCGTTCAGTTTGGATTTTTCTTTTCGCGTACTCAGCAACACATGCCTGCCGTGGTGATATCCAATCCATCTCCTCTGCGCCATTTCAAATCCTTTTTTCTGTCCCCTGTCGTCCACAATCTCCTCTCACGGTATTACTACTCACGGCATGTATCGTTTCTCTTCCTCTTTTCCCACTTCCCTCCCTTCTCATTCATATTGTTGCCTTCTTTTCCCTCTGCGAACAAGCAAGAACTGGGCAAGTTTTACTTTTACTTTTTTTTCTTCGTTTCTTTTTCTGTTTCTGTACCATCTATCCGTAACCGTAAACGTACCTCGTACCTCTAGTAGCTTATCCACCCGGCGCCGTCCTCTTCGAGGGGGCAGGGGGGCGGCCTATTCACCCTAATTATCAGATGCTCCATTTGACTTGTAAGCACACGTACGAGCGTCTGAAACGTGGCGCGCAGACAACGGTGCACGTGACTACCACCTTGACACCAAACGTCCGCAGCTGCAACCACTCCACTGCACCCATGTCTTGGATATCAAACCCCGAGGGCAAGCCCGATCCTAACTTTACGGATGACGGGCCAAAAGTCCCAGACCCTGCCATCCCAAATCGCATGGTCTCGACCAAGCGCGCGAACCGACCTTTCCTTGCGTGAGTCCCTGCGTCGCAGTCCTTCCGACCCCTCTCATCACAACCATCCATTCATCACCGCATCACGATACCGTATCTGGCCGAAATAAAACCATATGACAACGACGACACTATTTCGTTCTCTTTAGGCACAAGGAATACCGCGACGAACAAGCGAAACTTCACGCCGCCTGGCTCGAGCGTGAAGAAGCGCGCCAAGCCGCGATCGCGCGGGGAGACCCGAATCCTCCCCGCGCGGAACCGGACCCGACGGCCGAGCGGGAGATCGGCCTGCTGGGCCTGTCCAAGTTTTTGTTCTGGGTCGCCGTCGGCCTCTTGCTCGCCGGCAAGTTCGTCACGGGAGAGTGGATGTGGGGAGGCGGCGGGAGGGCG
>Ga0137394_10003559_pt1 | contig 11742 bp, 7 predicted proteins | sample czobulk116metaG_FD_108278 | JGI IMG/M metagenome (GOLD analysis project Ga0137394, IMG submission 108278) | Vadose zone soil microbial communities from Angelo Coast Range Reserve, California, USA - czobulk1.16 metaG | ecosystem: Environmental > Terrestrial > Soil > Vadose zone | place: USA... | reverse complement strand
GGCCATTCATTGCAAGCCTGCTCCTGATTCGTCCTCGATGGCGGCCCGCCGGATGATATCTCCCTCGTTCAACCCAGAAACCACGACGGCTTCGAGATCATTTCGAGGACCCAGTTGCACTGCGCGTTTCTCAAAACTGCCCATAGTTTTCAGCCACACGAAGGGGTGATCGGCCTTGATGCCGATGCTCTTCCAAGGAACCACGAGAACATTGTTCTGGGTGCCGAGATCGAGATCCAGGGCGGCAGAAAGGTCGGGCAAGAGCCGCGGGTCGGTTCCCTGAACGGAAAAGCGCGCGGCAAATGACCTGACGGCTTCCGTGAATTGTCCCGTGTGCCCGAGGGGCGAGAATTCTTCGAGAACTGCGGGCAGAGTCATTCCTGGATAAGCATCTAAGTGCATCTGTGCGCGTTGGCCGGGATGTACTTTCAGAACATCCACCTGATTCAGCTCGACACGAACCTCCATTTGGGAGGGATCTACCACCTGGAGAAAAGGCACGCCCGGCCGAACCTGATCGCCCTGCTGCACGGTTCCCATTCGGCCGCCGAGCCAGATCGTGTTGTAGACGACCACGCCTTCCATCGGAGAGTGCACGACCATTTTTGCGGCGTTTCCCTGCGCATAACGCATGGCTTCCAGCGCGCGGTCGCGCTGAATTTCCTGAATCCGAATGGTTGACGCGGACGCGGCGCGCTTCAGTTCGTAGGTCTGTTTCAGCTGCTTGAGAGTGACTTGGGCTTCGTCGAGAGCTTCCTGATTTTTTTCGGCGTCAATGCGGGAAACAATTTCATTCCTCTGAAGCTCGAGTTCCGCTCGTTTGAGTTCGTCTTCCGCTTGTTTCATCGCCGTATCGTCTTTGGCGCGCGCGATGTCTTCCTCCGCCTGTTTCTGGGCGACCTGCCCGACAAGGTTTTCGTAGGTGCTTTTCTTATCCAGATAGTCTTTGGTCTGAGCCTGCGGATCGAATTCGACGAGGAAGGCATCTTTTTTCGCATGGGTGCCGGCGGGAACCAGTTTGGTGATGACCATGGAACCGACCTGCGCTCCTTCAAGCTTCGGGGCCAGGACCACGAAGGAACGCGAGGCTTGCGTTGTTCCATTCAGGCGGAGTACCTGCCCGAAATTCTTCCTTTCCACTTTTACGGTGGACTCCCCTCGGTTCGCTGCCCGCTGGCCCTGCCGGAAGTGCGCGAAGAGATACGGGATCGCAACGAGAAGCAGAAAGGCGGCTCCGGCTAGCATGATTTTGCCGGGCTTACCGCGCAATAAAGTGGCTTGATCCATGTCGCCCCGACCATACTCCCAAGGAATCCAAAGACCAACAATTTATCTGGGGTGTTGGACTTCCGATCCGGCGATTAGGTTGCATCCCCTCGATTTCACTTACCGCTTATAATGGGACGGCCGAATTCTGCTAGGGGAAACGCCCGGATTGGTCTGCGGTTGACCGCGCCGGGCTGTTGTGCCATCTCTAGCGTGAGTCTTCGACGGCGATGGGGTCGTCCTATCTGCAACGCCTATATGGAACTATCTTGCAAGATGGTTAGAAAATAAAGTAAAAAAATGAGGCCAAGCGCGTCGTAGAAAAAAATGAAAAGAAATGGTGCAAAAGTGAGCAGCGATCGCAAAGTCTATCGTTCAGCAGCATGGTTCGGCAGGCGTGATAAAGACGGCTTTATCCATCGCAGCTGGATGAAGAATCAAGGTCTGCCCGATGACGTGTTTGATGGACGGCCAGTGATCGGGATTTGCAATACCTGGTCGGAACTCACCCCCTGCAACGCGCACCTCCGGGACTTGGCCGAGCGCGTGAAACGCGGTGTATGGGAAGCAGGTGGCCTGCCGCTCGAGTTCCCTGTCATGTCCACCGGCGAAACCAACATGCGCCCGACCGCGATGCTGTACCGAAATTTGGTCAGCATGGACGTCGAAGAGTCGCTTCGTGCCAATCCAATAGACGGTGTCGTTCTGCTTTGTGGCTGTGACAAGACCACTCCCGCTCTGGTGATGGGCGCAGCTAGTTGCGACTTGCCAACGCTGGTCGTCTCTGGCGGTCCGATGCTTAACGGCAAGTACCGTGGACAAGACATCGGTTCTGGAACCGCTGTCTGGCGTTTCAGCGCAGAACTTAAAACGGGCAGAATGACGGAGCAAGAATTCTTCGAGGCGGAATCTTGCATGTCGCGCTCCGCGGGACATTGCATGACCATGGGCACGGCTTCGACGATGGCCGCCATGGTGGAAGCACTGGGCCTCGGCTTACCCCACAACGCAGCTATTCCAGCGGTGGATTCCCGGCGCGGAGTTCTCGCGCAGGTTGCTGGCCGCCGGATCGTCGAAATGGTGCGGGAGGATCTGCCCATTTCGCGAATCCTTGTTCGTGAAGCTTTTGAGAATGCGATTCGCGTCAACGGAGCGCTTGGCGGTTCGACCAATGCGGTGATCCACCTTCTGGCCATCGCGGGCCGAATTGGCATATCGCTCAAGCTCGAAGACTGGGATGGTCTGGGACGAAACGTCCCGACGTTAGTGAATCTTATGCCCTCCGGAAAATTTCTCATGGAAGATTTCTACTATGCGGGAGGCTTGCCGGCAGTTCTTCGTATGCTGGGGACTCAAGGGCTGCTGCATCGTGACGCATTGACGGTCAACGGCCGGACGATTTGGGAGAATTGTCAGGACGCACCGAATTGGAATGAAGAGGTCATCCGGCCTTTTGATAGGCCCTTGGTCGAACACGGTGGTATCGCAGTGCTGCGTGGAAATCTGGCGCCTGATGGCGCCGTGCTCAAACCCTCAGCAGCGTCTCCCGAGCTCATGAATCATCGTGGCCGCGCGGTCGTGTTCGAAACGATCGAGCACTACAAGGAGCGCATCAATGATCCGCATCTCGACATTGATGAAAACTGTGTGCTTGTGCTCAAAAATGCCGGGCCGAAGGGTTATCCCGGCATGGCCGAAGTCGGAAACATGGAACTCCCCGCGAAACTTCTCCAGCGCGGCGTGAAAGATATGGTGCGCATCTCCGACGCCAGGATGAGCGGAACCGCCTACGGCACGGTCGTTTTGCACGTCTGCCCGGAAGCCGCGGTTGGAGGACCGTTGGCGCTGGTCAAGGATGGCGACATGATTCGTCTGAATGTGGAAGCACGGACCTTGCATCTCGAGGTGGGGGACGAGGAACTCAAGCGTCGCCGAGAGGAATGGAAACCACCCGCGCTCGAAATGAAGGGCGGCTACCAGCAGCTTTACGTCGACCATGTAATGCAGGCCAACCTTGGGGCTGATCTGGATTTTCTGGTGGGATGCCGGGGCACCAAAGTCACCAGAGAATCCCACTAAGCTGTGACGGAGGTATATGAACCGAATTGATCTGGCCGGACGCCGCGCGGTCATCACTGGTGGTGCGCAAGGAATTGGACGTGCCATCGCCGAGCGGTTCCTAGAGTCTGGCGCCTCGGTTTCCGTGTGGGACCGAAATCAGGCAGCAACGGACTCCACCGTCCAAGAGCTCTCTGGGCACGGCTTAATTCATGGGCTGCTTGTTGACGTAACCGACGCTCAACGTATTGGCGAGGCCGCGGCGGAAACTGCCAAGGAATTGGGGGGCATCGACATTCTCGTCGCCAATGCCGGTATCACCGGGCCAAACACGGAGTGCTGGAACTACCCTCCGGACGCGTGGCGTCAAGTCATCGACGTCAATCTGACCGGCATATTCCTGTGCTGCCGAGCCATCGTGCCGCACATGATCCAGCAGAAATATGGCCGGATTGTGAATGTGGCGTCGATCGCGGGCAAGGAGGGAAATCCGAATGCCTCGGCCTATAGCGCCGCCAAGGCCGGCGTGATCGCGCTGACGAAGTCCCTCGGCAAGGAGCTTGCGAAATTTGATATCGGCGTGAACTGCGTCACACCTGCCGCTGCTCGCACCGGGCTCTTCGAGCAAATGACGCAATCACACATTCGTTACATGCTGTCGAAGATCCCCCGGGAAAGGTTTGTGGAGGTGGGCGAAATCGCTTCCATGGTTGCATGGCTCGTCTCGGCCGAAAACTCCTTCACGACCGGCGCGGTGTTTGACATCAGCGGGGGTCGCGCAACGTATTGAACACCTGACTTTCCGCAAGTTTTTATTCTGGTTCATGGCAAGCGGATCGTCTGCGTCGCAGGAATCTTTGGAGGACCGGTGACACTGCTTGGTTATCAGAACGGTCCTACCAGGACCATCACTTTCAGCATGACCCACGGGCCGAGATTGTCCAAATCTCGATCGGACGGCAGCTCCGCATGAAAGAAAAAGAACGGTTCGCTAAATATCCAAGTTTACGCGAGCGCGTTGTTCTCGTAACCGGAGGGGCGACGGGGATTGGCGCCGCCGTTGTCGAAGAGTTCGCTCTCCAGGGTTCCCGCGTAGCGTTTCTCGACATAGACGTGAACGCCTCGTCGCAATTGATTGCTGACCTTTCTACCAGATGCTCGCACACACCGGTTTTCCTGGCTTGTGACCTGACCGATATCGCGGCGCTGCGAGCTGCTGTGGCGCAGGTCGAGGCCACCCACGGCACCGTCCACGTGCTCGTGAACAATGCGGCGAGCGACGATCGCCATTCGTATTCCGATGTGACGCCGGAATATTGGGATGGGCGGATGGCAATAAACCTGCGTCATCAGTTTTTTGCCATACAAGCAGTAGCTCCGCGCATGATCGCCGCAGGCGGCGGCTCGATCATCAATATGAGTTCGATCGGCTGGATGATTCCCTCAACCGGCATGCCCGCTTACGTAACTTGCAAAGCGGCAATCGTAGGTCTGACGAGAACGATGGCCCACGAGCTCGGGAAATCCAACATTCGCGTAAACAGCGTCTTGCCCGGCGCGATTCTGACGGAGCGCCAGCGCCGCCGGTGGTGGACGCCGGAATACGAGGCCGAGATCATGGCGAGCCAGGCGCTCAAGCGGAGTTTGGCTCCTGAAGAGGTTGCACGCCTCATCCTGTTTCTTGCGTCTGATGATGGTGGAGCGATAACGAACCAATGCTACATCGTTGACGGGGGATGGGTGTAACCCCCTGGCGCTCGGGGCGCTCGCTGCGGCACGACGCCTATTCACAGGTAATGGCGGGCTCGCGACGTCGCGCTGCGGGGCGGGTCGCGGGAGTTTTGTTCTCGAATGTTCTCGAATTTGAAGAAAATGTGCAAAGCGGGAAAACCAACTGATTGTAAAAGCAGGACTCAAAAAATTTGTTGGTGGGCCCGCTAGGATTTGAACCTAGGACCAACGGATTATGAGCCGATGAAATTAATCTTCCACTGATACCGCCACACTACTCTTGAGTGCGTCCGACGCGGCTCTCGAAGATTTGTGAGTCCCCACATTTCCCTTCTATGTCCCCCACGTTGGTCCTGCTCTCGTCACAATGGCGTCACATCATTTGCTCGTATCGCCAGTCGCAAGAAGGTTGACAACGATGCTTCAAGCTTTCCGGGCACATTTAGTGCTCGGGAATCACTATCGCTTCTTGGGCTGATGTCCGCACTGTGCCGGAAGGAAATGCTTATAGCACAATAGCCCGGGGCGTTTTCAGCTGGAAGTAAACCGGGTGCGGCCATAGCACTCGACAGAAAGACATCGCTCGCGCGAAGTCCGTGAGCAAAACGGGACGGCAAAGAAATTACTTGGTCAGAACAAGGGAAAGCAAACTGGAGATCATGGCGCGCATGTCCGTCTCCGCGTAGGACGCAGGAAAGCGCGAGCTCCGGGCCAGCATGCGGTCGCGGAGCATGCCTTCGATGGCTCCCATCAGGGCCGACCGAAAAGCATGGAGGTGGATGTTTGTTGCGAATTCGCCTTGTGCGGCCAATTCCTTCAGAATTCCATCCAGCATCTTTATGAATTCTGTGAACCCGGGAACCAGGACGATCATGTGCCCGTCGCCGCGGATCCGCCGGCCCTCAAGCAAGAACAGAGTCCGTGTCGTCCGGTCCTTCTCCAAAAAGCCGAGCACCATGTCAATCAGGACCCTGAGCTTCTCACGAGGGGATGCGATATTTTCGGTAGCGAGACGCACCGCTGGGTTAATCTGTTCCCAGGAGTGCTCGAAAATAGCCTCGAGGACACCCTGTTTGTTCGTGAAGTGCTTGATGAGCTGGGACTGGCTCGTGCCCGCCAGCCGACAGATCGCCGCAGTCGAAGTGCTCTCGTAGCCGCGGTCGGCGAAGAGAGTTTTCGCCGATTCCCGCACACGATCCCTACTGGAAGCTATGACAGAAGTTTTCTGCGCTGACATCTGACACGTCCATAGTTCCCGAACGACGAAGACTCACAGCTTTGATACTACTGCCGCCACAGTCGCAGATCACATCCCCGCTTTCTCAGGCCCGGCCGGCGGGAGATACCGCCGATAAAAAGGCTTGACAAAGCATCATTGTCTTGCAACTATGCGCGCGCATTGTACAACTATCGATAGCGGTAGTACAACTATGAAGACCGGTCCGCTAGCAAGCTCATCAACGAGGAGGAACCTCCCATGCGTTTTCACCTTTCTCGAACTTCAACTGGAATTGTTCTATTTGTTCTGGCCGTGGCCGTATGTTTGGCCGTGGCCCCAGTCGTGTTTACACCAACGGGGGCAGACGAGAGCGGGGCAGCAGCCATCACCTTTGGGCAGCCGACGATCAGCGGTATCCAGGGCGTTGGCTTCGAACAGGACATCCGGCTCGACCCGACGAATGCGCAGCGCGTCTACACGAGCGTGCCCGGCTCCCTCTCCTCGGACACGAGTTGGATCTGGCACTCCGAGGACGGCGGTAAGACGTTCAAGTGGGTTGTGGCTGGGATAGCCAAGGTAGGCAAGGTGGGGGTCATCAGCCTCCCTGCATGTGCAGGAGGCGGCGACACCGAACTCGCCGTCGACACTGGGGGCAACCTGTACTTCAACGACCTGACGCTCGTTAACTTCAGCACCTACCGCTCCGGAGACAACGGCGCCACGTTCCTCTGCAGCAACGCCGGTGTGCCCGATACGGCTGTTGACCGCCAGTGGTACGCAGTCGACGGGAATCCAACAACCGGAGACGGCACCGGCACTGGCGCGGGGCACAACATCTACCTTGTCAACGACGAGATCGGGCCTGGGGCCGTAACCTGCCCCGTGTCCGGTCTCGTCAACAACGTGCTCGCGATGTACCGGTCGCCGACTCTCGCCGGTGGGGCGACCGCCGGCATCGAGTTTGGGCCGGCCTTCAAGGTCACGCGCGATTCAAGCTGCGATGAGGGGATCATGGGCAACGACGAGGTCAGCCCGGTGGCGACCACGACCGGGCAGCCGAAGCTGGGGGGCGGGTTTGCGACCCTCCCCACGCCCGTCAAGCATGTCTACGTCATCCACGATGACGCGACCTTCTCGAAGATCGCGATGGGACGCTGCTTCCCGGTCGCCTTCGGGGCGCCGATCGCAAACTCCAGCGACCCCAGCGGCCTGAACTGCGTTGACCTGCCGGTCGCCGACCTCGGCGCACCAGGCACCGTCAAGACAGGCGGCAACTTTCCGACGATGGCGATTGACAAGGCTGGCAACCTCTACGCGGTCTGGGAGCAGGCGCCTGTGACCGCCGGGAAGATCGGTAACACGTCGCTCAAGTACTCGTTCTCAACCAACGAAGGCAACAGCTGGTCGACGCCGACCACGATCCCGACGCCCGGGCTTTTGAACAACGTCTTCGCCTGGCCGGCCGCTGGCGATAACGGCCGGATCGATATCGCCTTCTACGGGACGAGCGCGCCGGTCGATACGACGACCGGCGGACCTAGCAACTGCCCGAACGGCGGACCTGACTCGGTGAACGGCGCCTGGGGCCTGTACATGGTCCAGACCGTGAACGGCCACGCAGCCTCCCCGACGTTTTCGGCGCCGATCCTCGCCGGCGAGCATTACATCCACAAGGGCGACATCCAGACCGTAATCGGCGGTCAATGCGGCGACCGGACGCTGGGCGACTTCCTGCAGATCCGGGTCGGCAGCAAGGGCGAGGCCCAGATCGCCTATGCCGACTCGAACAATGCAGACGAGCCGTTCGCCCCGCACGGAATGTACGTAAAGCAGAACGGCGGGCGTGGCCTGTTCGCGAGCAGTTCGCCCGTCAGCGGCGACCCGATCCTGCTCAATGCGGCCGGTGACCCAGCCGGCGACGCCAAGCGCGAGACCGACGGGCTAACGAGCGCCAATATCCCAAACCTCGACATCCTACTCTCAAGCTTCTCGCAGCCGACGCCGGCGAACTGTCACCCGGCCAATACGCCTTGCTATCGGGTGAGCATGAGGATCAACAACCTCAGCCTGTTGCCGCCCGCTCCGGACACGGTCGCCGTCTGGCTGACGCAGTGGCTCGTGCCGGCCGACCCGGGCTGCACCTCCACCGCTGATTCGTGCAAGAACGGCGGCAAGAACCCGTTCGTCTACTTCGAGTCGAACGGGGTGTCGACGAGCTGCTGGTCAGGCCAGAACGCGGCGCTCCTGCTCGGTGGCGGTGTGACGCTGACATATCCGGGAACGAAGCAGATCACCGCGCTCGGCGCCTGTTCGTTCGTGCTCGGAGCATTCGGGAGGATCACAATCGACGTGCCGATCTCCGACGTGAGCCTCGACGCCGGCGTCGCGCCACTCTCGACGAACAGGCTCTACAGCGTTACTGCGAGCACGATGACGCTTACTGCGCCGCCGGAGAGCGTCCCGCCGAACCCCGGCGGCTTCAAGGCCTTCACTGGCCCGATCGGCGGCGTCTTGTTCGACCTAATCGATGTCGTTCGCGCCTACGACTTTGTCCCCGGCGCGGGCGGAGGCGGCGGAGGCTGCCACACGGCAGACGGAGACGGCGATGTGCCCGGCAACAAGAGAGGTAGCGCCCACTTCCACTTCCATGAGGACGATTGCAATCTCCAGCCGGAAAGCGAAAGCTTCAGTGATCCAAGTACCGGAACCGATTTCCATTCCACGCAGGTCACTTCGGTGGCCTATGACACTGTGACGCATACGGTTACTATCGCAGGATTGGGCACCAATAATGGCTTGCCCGTGGCGTTCACGATCGTTGCTGTCGATAGCTCCCTGGTGCCGCCGGGGTTGTTCAGCATCACGCTGAGCAACGGTTATAGCAACAGCAATAATCTGCTTGCCGGGACCATTACGCTGAAGTAGCTCGACCTGGGACGGAGCCGAGTGATCGCTACCAGAATGCGGATGAACTACTTGCCGCACTTGATGGCGTGATTCTAAGGATTGAGCAAAATGCACACGTCCCAAACATGCGCGTGCCGCAGCACTGCGTGTACTGTCGCTCGGGTCGGTACCAACTTCGGTTATACACTCCTGGAAGGCCTGCGACTCTTAGCGATCGCATTGTGGGAGACGCTTTCGGATTTTGGGGCAATAACTACATGGGGGACAAGTCCTGGATGATTCTCGTATGCGACAGTTGTGGAAACACCCAGTTGTTCAGGCCTGACTTGGCTGGTCGCGACCTATGGAAGAATCTGAAATGATCTGGCTCGACGACATCTGAAACTAGCTCGCCAACACGCCGTCGTCGCATTCGCGAATTTATCGAATTCCACTAAAGCAAGTCTTTGAGAAGCGAGCCGCGACCCGCCCGCCATATCTTTTGGGCTCGTGCAGCGACTTTGCGCCAGATTGAGGCATTCAGATGTCTGTCACACGGGCGTCACAAACCACACGTCAAGCGTGTTCTTTGAAGATGCTCAAATCGTAGTTTGCGGCCGATTGATGATGCTCGTCACGCCCCAGCGAAATATCTCGGAACCCGCATCCCACGCGGCTCTGGCAATGTGGTTCAGAGGCGAAAAGATTCTGCTGATGCGTCGCGGGAGGTTTGGTGGGCCCGCTAGGATTTGAACCTAGGACCAACGGATTATGAGTCCGCTGCTCTAACCGCTGAGCTACGGGCCCCACGCTTGAGAAACATTTTATCCTGAAATTGCCCAATTCACCCGTGCCGTGACCCGGATTTCTGCTCACCCCTAGGCGGAGAGGGCGTCTATCGCCAGTGGGGTGGTTTGTCACTGAAAAGAAAGACATTTGTATCGTGGTCTTTTGTGGAGAGGAGAGGGTGTGATTATGCGTAACGTATGGAAGTGTGCTTGGGGACTGTTGGTGGGACTCGGCGTATTGGCCGGGAATGCCGACGCGCAATTCAAGAATGGAAGCCAGCCGACGGAGCTGAACATCCCTCGAGTCAGCCAGCGCGGCGCGGTGTCCCAACGAATCGGACTGACGGACATCACTATTACTTACCATAGGCCAGCAGTAGGCGGGCGGGAGATCTGGGGCAAGACCGTGCCCTATGGAAAAGTTTGGCGGGCGGGCGCAAACGAGAATACGACTATTACTTTCTCCGACGATGTCTCCGTGGAAGGGAAACCCCTTGCGGCGGGCACGTATGGGTTGCACGCCATCCCGGACAAAGATCAGTGGACGGTGATTTTTTCGAAGAACTCGACTTCCTGGGGCAGCTTCAGCTACGACGAGAAAGAGGATGCGCTGCGCGTGAACGTGAAACCGCATGCGGCGGAATCGTTGGACGTGTTGACGTACGTTTTCGAAGACGTGAAGCCGGATTCGGCGGCTGCGACTCTTCGGTGGGAGAAGCTAGCAGTTCCCTTCCGCATTTCCGTGGACGTGAAAGCGGTAGTGCTGAAGAGCGTCAAGAACGAGCTGCGGAATGTCGGCGGATTCACCTGGGGCGGATACGACGAGGCAGCGCAATGGTGCCTGGACAACAATTACAACTTGGAAGAAGCGCTGAAGTGGGAAGACACCTCCATCCAGAATGAAGAGCGATTTGAAAATTTGGAGACCAAATCGCGCATTCTCGACGCGCTGGGACGAAAAGAAGAATCCGCCAAGATGCTTTCCAAGGCGTTCGATAAAGCCAGCGCGATTCAACTCTACTCGTACGCTCGAGGCCTGCAGCGATCGGGTAACGCCAAGCGCGCTTTTGAGCTGTATCCTCAGGTTCCCAAGAAGGATGCGAATCACTGGATCAGCCACCTGGCGCTGGCACGAATCTCGTCGAACACCGGTGATTTCCCGAACGCCGCGAAGGAAATGACGATGGCCATCAGCGGAGCTCCCGACCAGACGAAACAGTTTCTCCAGCCATTGCTGAAGCGGCTGGAAGCAAAGGACGACATCAACAAGTAGCCGGGTTCCCTTCTCCGGCTCGGAGCTGGAGGGGTACGTGTACCCCCCATGAAAATGGATCGTTTTCAAAACAAAGGAGTTGCGCGAAAATCATTTTGTAAGTGGCTGAGAAGAAAGGGGATGGGCGACGGAAGATTTCGTAACTGGCGACTCGGGCATGAGAGACGCTTGCGCGTCCCGTAAGCCCGTCTGGGATGATGAGTACGCATTTGAAAGTCTGAGCGCGGGAGAGGTCCAAGCCCCCCGGGGAGTCTCGGATGTGTGGCAAGCATTGAGTTTAGAAACACACGTTTCGGAAGTGTGGCAATGCTTGGATTTAAAGGCGATTTCAATGATGTGTGGCAGGTGAAGGACTTAGGGGTTGGAGGATAGGGAACAGGGATCAGGAATGTAACGGCATTGGGGGACCGGCGAAGTTGTGCGGCGGCAACCATGTGGGAGGATAGCACGATTTAATTAAGTTGTTAAGTATTTTACAGTGAATGGGCGGAATCGAGGGCTGAACGGCGATTTTAGAGATT
>Ga0137394_10003558_pt1 | contig 11744 bp, 8 predicted proteins | sample czobulk116metaG_FD_108278 | JGI IMG/M metagenome (GOLD analysis project Ga0137394, IMG submission 108278) | Vadose zone soil microbial communities from Angelo Coast Range Reserve, California, USA - czobulk1.16 metaG | ecosystem: Environmental > Terrestrial > Soil > Vadose zone | place: USA... | reverse complement strand
TGGGTGTCCACCTCGAGGACCACGTCGCTCTCGGTATTGGCGAGGTAGAGAAGCTCGTCGCCGACCAGAGGGGCGTACCGCGGCAAGCCATCGGTCGCGATCAGCTCGGTGGGCTCGGTGGCGGTGATCACGTCCGGCGCGGGCCCCTGGACCTGATCGTTGGCGGTGGTATCGGGAGGAACGGCGTCTTCGATCGCGGCCGGCGGGCGGTCGATCCCGGTCCAGGGACCCAGCGGATCGCGCGCCCGGTACCAGAGATTGGCGCCGTTCAGATAGTAGGAGCCATTCCCGGGATCGAGGACCACGGCGTAGGGGGTGTTCACGACACGCTGGAAGTCCGATCCCTCGATCGGCTCGAGCACGGGAGAGCCATCGTAGACGACGAGGATCGCGCGCCGGCCGTGGAACAGGATCTTGGGCGGTGCCATGTCGAGGCCGGCAACGCTCGCGCGCTCCTGCTCGGCCGCCGCGAGACCCGCCTGCAGCTCCTCGACCGAGCCCGAGAGATCCCAGCCCTCAGCCTGGGACTCCACAAGGGCCTCGTAGCGGGACGCCTCGTCCGGAGTGATCCCGGGCAGTCGCACCTTGGTGACATCGAAGCCGCGCGCGGTCACGACGCTGCTGTCGCGGTCGACCTCGATCGTCTCGCCGTACCAGAGCACACCGAAGGTGGGATGGGCGTCCCCGGTCTTCTGCAGCGAGAACGCGGCTCGCCCCGAGAGCACATCGCCGTTCAGACGCTCGGGTTGGGGCTGGTAGATCACGAAGGAACCACTGGAGGAATCGAATTCGCGCGGCCAACCGAGATCAGCGGCTCGGGCGAACATGGCGAAAGCGAGGGACAGGGCCACCGCCAGCGCGCCGAGGAGACCCGCAATTCTCGGTCGCATCCATGGATGGACGGATCGCGGCGATGGCATGAGGTGCCTCCCGAAAAGGGTTGAGTGCGCGGCCTTTCTCTCTGGCCTCACTCACAAGATACTTCACCGCTCATGGCAGAAATGTGGCGGCGGGAGGGCGAATTCTGGCGGCGCTTACCTCTCCGTTCCGACATCAACAGGCCGCAACCCACCCCATCTTGAACCCGCACTAAGTCAGAGACCCATAACAGGCTAGAGAACGACTAATTACGGCGGCTGCGCGAGCCGGTCCCGCTCGCGAGCGAGACGGGCGTCTGGAAGATGGGAATGCCGTAGAGCAGAGGAAGCGCCTCGTCCCGGTCTCGAAGAAATCCGGCAAGGCGGGACGGATCAATAGAAGGAGAGCCCGGTATCTCGACCTTGAGTGGGTCGCGGTGCCTTCCGTTTTGCAGAAACTCGTAGTGAAGGTGCGGGCCGGTGGCCAGACCCGACGAGCCCACTCTCCCGATGATCTGACCCTGTTCCACGCGCGCGCCCGGCCGGACGTCCGGCGCGATCGAGCTCAGATGCGCGTAACGCGTCCGGATCTCCCCGGGGTGCCGAAGCTCGACCAGCCTTCCGTAGGCCCCCACGAATCCCGCTCGCGTGACGACGCCCGAGGCGGTCGCCTCAACGGGCGCTCCAGCCGGCGCGCCATAGTCGATTCCCTCGTGCGCCCGCCATAGCTTGAGCAGGGGATGAAAGCGCCGCCCGGTGAAGTGGCTCGTGATGCGATAGGGCACCGGATATCTCAAGAAGGCCCCGCGGAGCGAGCGTCCTTCCTCATCGAAGTAGGCGTACCGTCCGCCCGGTATCGGCTGCGGGATGGCGCGCAGGACCCGGCCGCCATTCCACAGCTCGATCGCCAGGAAGTGGTGGCTCCGGATGGTGCCGTCGGGGCGCACCTTCCGCTCCACGGCAACGCGCACGACGTCTCCCCGTCTCAGGTCCCGGGTGAAGTCCACCTTCCAGGCGAACACATCCGCCAGGTCGTAGACCAGATCCTCGAAATCCTTCTTTCCGAACCGGTCCACGTCACCGCCAAGGCGGGCGGACCAGAGGCTGGACTCGATGACACCGGAGATACGGACGGTGTCCACCAGGAAGGGGACGGGCTCCATGCGGGTCGTCCAGACGGAATCAGCGTGAACGAAGTGCAGGATGGAGTCGGGGGTCAGCGCGAGAAGGATTCGATCCGGAATGCCCGTCGCCCCGAGGGCGAAGCGCAGCGCCGTTCCAGGCCGAAGGGTGCGTGGGCTACGATAGGCTTGGAGGAGCTGTGTGATCTCTCGAATCTGATCGGATCCAAATCCTCTGGAGGCGAGAACGCTGGAGAGCGCCGCTCCTCTCGTGAGCGTGTCCCCGGGCCGCGTCGGGGCCCACTCCACGGGCTCGGGAACGGGCGCGGGCGCGAACCTGGGAGACGGCGGAAAGGGCAGCGCCAGGGACATCGCGAAGATGGCGAACAGGAGCGCCGCCGCGGCCGAAGTGCCTCTCTTGGTCCAGGCGGCGAAGGGAGTCTTGGTCCGAGTCGCTCGCCCGTCGCGTCTTGGTTCCGTTCCGATACGAGTCCCTCCCCAGCGCCCGGCCATGGGCCGGTCGGACACAGGTCCAGGGACTCCTTATCGGCAGAACGTGCGCGTTCCTGACGCGCCGATCGGGCCTTTTTAGCCCGCCGGTGGTAGGGTCCGTCCTCGTCCGGCCGAAACCTTGGGAGTGGGTCGCGCGTAAGGCCTTGGTCCTTCCTTGGTTCGTGACGCCCATGTCCGGAGGCACCCATGACTCGCATGACGAACGCGAGAGTTGCCGGCTTCACGTTCCTGTTCTACATCGCAGTCGGTATCACCGCGATGGTCGTCTCCGGAAAGGCGATGCAGGGGCCGGACCTTGCCTCGAAGCTCACGAGCATCTCCCAGCACGCGTCCCAGGTGCAGCTCGCGGCGATGCTGAATCTCTTGACCTGTTTCTGCGCCCTGGTGCTGGGCGTGACGCTCTACGCCCTCACGCGGGACGAGGATCCCGACCTCGCGATGCTGGGCTTGACCTGCCGGGTGGCCGAGGGCGTGGTGGGTGGGGTCGCCATCCAGGGATCGCTGGGGCTCGTGTGGCTCGCGACGGCCGCCGAAGCCCAGGCACAGAGCCAGGACTCGGTGCGCGCTATCAGCGCGTTCTTTCTCTGGGGGCAAGGCTGGAGCCCGACGATCGCGGGAGCATTCTTCGGCGTGGGGAGCGCGCTCTTCTCCTGGCTCCTCCTGCGTGGCCGGATGATCCCGGCCGCGCTGGCCTGGCTGGGCGTGCTTGCGTCGGTCGTGGTGGTCGTGGGCCTTCTGCTCAAGCTCGGCGGCGTCGACGTATCGGGGCTCATCTGGCTGCCGATGGCCGCGTTCGAGATCCCGCTCGCGCTGTGGCTCCTGATCAAGGGCGTCGCCACACAGAGGCCGCCCGCCCGCGTCTAAAAGCAAAGATCCGCAGCGACTCTGCCGATAAGGCAGGCATGATCCGGACGCTCGCCAGGTGGGCCTTCTTGATTTTCGGCACGCTTGCCGGGCTTGTCGCTGCTGCACCCTCGGCAGGAGCTGCCGAGGAACACCCGCCCACGCTGAAGACGAAGCTCGTCGCCATCTCCCTCTTCAAGAACGGGCTCGGCTTTGTCGCCCGGGAAGGGGAGATCCCGAAGGGCCAGGGAAACTGGCGCATTGGGGAGCTGCCCGCGCCCGCCCACGGCACGTTCTGGCTCTACTCACCGAACGACGAAGCAGCGCTGCGCGATATCGTCGCCTTCGAAGACGAGTCGGTCGAGCGCATCCAGGCGATCAGCGTGGCGGAGATGATCGAAGCCAACGTCGGCCAGACCGTGGATGTTCGTCTCGGCGACAAGGAAACCGTCCGGGCGAGGATTCTCTCCGCCGCCGCGAACCGAGCCGGCCGAGCCGCGGACGCCACCGATCCCAACTTCGTGAGATCGCCATATGGTCCCTACGTGCCGCCCGTGGAAATCTCTTCGCTCGTCCTGTTACAGACGTCCGGCAAGACCCTGGCGGTGAACAAGAATGACGTTCAGCAGCTCTCGAGCGCCGACGGCTCACTGAAGACCACCATCGAGCGAAAGAAACGCACGGTCTCGCTGCGACTGAACGCCACGAACACGGGGGGACGAGGACGGGTGGTCGTCCAGTATCTGGCCAAGGGCGTCACGTGGGCTCCGAGCTGCGCCATCGATATCACCGATCCCAAGAAGGCGAGGGTCACGACGAAGGCGGAAGTCATCGACGAGATCGAGGACCTCGACAACGTGCCGGTGAGCTTCATCACCGGATTCCCCAACTTGAAGTTCGCAGACGTGACCGATCCGATCGCGATGCGCGGCAGTCTTGCCGCGTTCCTCAACAATCTCGCGAACCCCGCCCAGGGACAGAGCTACGACGGCAGGGCCAACGTCGTCATGCAGCAGGCCGTGATGGAAAACGACCGGTTGGGCAGAGAGGACATGTTCCCGACCTACTCGACCGCCCCTCCGGAGGGGGAGACTCGCGAGGAGCTCTTCTTCTACGAGCAGCAGAGCGTGACGCTCGAGAAAGGGGAGCGTGGCTATTACCCGCTGTTCACCACGGAAGCGCCCTACGAGCACGTGTACGAGTGGAAGATCGGCGATGCGCTCGACGAGCAGGAGCAGTACCGGTATCAGGGTGGTCAAGCCGCGCCCGAGAAGGTCGAGGACGTCTGGCACAGTGTCCGCCTGACGAATACAAGCCATGTTCCATGGACCACATCGCCGGCGATGACGATGCAGGGAGGCAGGATCCTGGGCCAGGATGTGATCCACTACACGAGCGTGGGCGCCAAGACGACGGTGAAGATCACGAAGGCCGTCGACATCAACGCGGAGCAGGCCGAGTACGAAGTCGCGCGCACCCGGAACGCGGCGAACTTCTATGGGTCCAACTACGATCTCGTGGAAGTGAGAGGCAAGCTAAAGGCCTCCAACTTCAAGGACAAGAGTATCACGCTGACGATCACGAAGAACCTATCCGGCGAAGTGCTGAAGACGACGCCGGTCGCGGCCATCGACCAGACGGCCCGGGGATTGAAGACGGTGAACCCCAGGTCGGTGCTCACGTGGGAGCTTCCGATCAAGCCGCGGGGCAGGGCCGAGATCGAGTACAGCTACAAAGTCTACGTTCGCGAGTAGGTTACTTCGCCATATTGAAGAGCGGGGAAGGCACCCAACCCTCGTTGCCCGTCTCGTCCGAGACCTTCCACCAGATGCCGGACTTCTCTCCGGTCGGATAGAGCGTCAGGCCAGCGTCCAGCTCGCGGACCACCTTCGACTTGTTGTTCGCCTGCTCGTACATCGTTCCGGGCTTGGCCATCGTGACGGACTGGGAGACGTTGGCCGTCTTGGCGTCGGGGGCGTTCTTCTTGAGCTCCTCGACCAGCTTCTGGAAGGCGTCGAGATAGGCCATGGCTACGACCTGACCGATCTCGGTGTTGGCGTAGCTGCTCGCGCCCGCCGCGGCGAACCTTCCGAAATAGCCTCCGCCTCCGGCGCCCCACCCGAGATTGGTCTTCTTCGCATGCCCCTTCACCACGGCCACCTGCTCCGTGGAGCGAACATCGGTGAGCGTGAGGACCACGTCGGCGGTCTTGCTCTTCAAGCTGACCCCGCCGACCACCGCGCCCACTCCGTGGCCCACCAATCCGCCCAGGGCGCCGCCGAAGTGCTTGCCGCCGGAATTGGCGTTCTTGTTCGCGACGTCAGGAACCAGCACGTAATCGGCGGCCTTCATCTGCCCCTTGCCGATATTCGATCCCACGCGCATCTCGCCGTCGGAAGCGAGCGCACGCTCCTTCTTCGCGGCGTCCAGCCCCTTGCCGCGATCCACCAGGGTGAAGCATTTGCACTCGGCGGCGTAGACCTTGATCAGGGCTTCGGGGGATTCCAGGTTGTACTGGGTCCACCAGTTGTTCTCCGGCTCCGCCACGGCCATGGTCCCGATCTTCGTGTCGCACGTGGGAATCGAGGGCTCCTCGTCTTTGGCGAGGGCGGAGGAACTGCTCGCCGCCAAGGCAGCCGCGAACAAGAGTGGAGCGCAGAAACGAGGCAGTGAGTGGAACCGGGTCATTTGCCTATCCCCCCAGTAGTGGCATGTCCGTCTGCGGTGCGGGCATAGGAATCTACGTCCGGGGAGCGCGGGTGTCAACGCGGCGTCAACCGCCCCGCACAACCTTCCCGAACCTCAACTTAACGGCTGGCAACGAGAGGTGCCAGAAGGTGTACCATGGTCTCACCGAAGGCGGGCGGATACGCTGCTTCTCCGGACGCGAGAATCCAACTTCTCACCCGGGAATCCAACTTCCCACGTGAGAATCCAAAGCGAGACCACGCAACAGAATCATCCGAGGGATACACGAGGCTCCATGGCAACCACAGCTTCCGTAGACCCGACCCTTCCAACGACGCCCCTATTGGATCCGAATGCGTTCCCGTTCCTCACCCCGGAGGAGCTGAAGCGAGCAGCCGGATACGGTCGCAGGCGTTCCGTCGCCGCCGGCGAGGTGCTCGTCGACGTGGGGAAGCAAAACCTCCTGATCTTCATCGTCACCCGAGGGCGACTTCGGATCGCCCGCCCCTCGGGCAATGCGCAGGACTTCGTCCAGGATCTGGAACCCGGCCAGTTCACGGGAGAGGTCAGCACCTTGTCGGGCCGACCCGCGCTGGTGCGGATCCATGCCGTGGTTTCGGGGGAAGTGATCGAGATCGATCACGACCATCTCCTCTCCATCGTACAGACCGATTCCGAGCTGAGCGACATCCTGATGCGAGCATACGTCCTTCGAAGGATTTCCCTGGTCGCCCGCGGGCTGGGAGATGCGACCCTCCTGGGATCCGATCATTGCTCGGGCACCCTCCGGATCCGGCAATTTCTGACGCGAAACAACCATCCCTATGCGGAGATCGATCTCGATCACGACACGGATGTGGAGAAGGTGCTGGGCCAATTCCATGTCTCCCTCGAGGACATCCCCGTCCTGATCTGCAGGGGCACGACCATCCTTCGAAATCCGAGCAATCAGGAGATCGCCGATTGCCTCGGATTCAACCAGGGAATCGATGCCACCAAAGCTCGTGATCTGGTGATCGTGGGCGCGGGGCCGTCCGGGCTGGCCGCTGCCGTATACGGAGCCTCCGAGGGGCTGGACGTGCTCGTCGTCGAGGCGAGCGCCCCGGGGGGCCAGGCGGGTGCCAGCTCGAAGATCGAGAACTATCTCGGCTTTCCCGCGGGCATCTCGGGCAGCGAGCTTGCCGCGAGCGCCCACGCCCAAGCCCAGAAGTTCGGCGCGCAGCTCATGGTCGCGAGAACCGCCACGAAGCTGACCTGCGCGCGAAAGCCCTACGAGGTGAAGCTCGACGGCGAGACGCCCGCACCGGCGCGCGCCATCATCATCGCGACCGGTGCGGAGTATCGAAAACTTGCGATCGACAATCTCCCCGACTTCGAAGGCGCGGGGGTCTACTACAGCGCGACCGCGATGGAAGCCCACGTCTGCCGCGGCGAAGAGGTGATCGTGGTCGGGGGCGGCAATTCCGCGGGCCAGGCGGCCGTCTTTCTGGCGCAAACCTCGAAGCGGGTCCACATGCTCGTGCGCTCGGCGGATCTGGGGGAACGGATGTCCCGATACCTGGTCCGCCGCATCGAGCAAAACCCGGCCATCTCCCTGCGGCTGCGCACCGAAGTCATCGGGCTCAGCGGCGAGCGCCATCTCGAGAAGGTGACGTGGCGCGACGCGGGGACGGGCGAGGTCGAGAGCCACGAGATCCGCCACCTCTTCATCATGGCGGGAGCGGTGCCCAATACCCAGTGGCTCGAGGGATGCGTCGCGCTCGACGCCAACGGATTCATCAAGACGGGCGCGGATCTGACGCAGGAAAACCTGGACAACGCGAAATGGCCCCTGAGGCGTTCGCCGTACCTGCTCGAGACGAGCCTGCCGGGTGTGTTCGCGGTCGGGGACGTCCGGAGCGGGAACATGAAGCGCGTGGCGTCCGCGGTGGGGGAGGGATCGATTGCCGTGGCGCTGGTCCATCGAGTTCTGCACGATAGTTGAGGAACCAGGAGTAGCTTTTTTCTTTCCCACCGCTGTCCACGGACGAAGGAGCGATTCCCATGACCAAGACACTCGATGCGGACGAGATCATCCGGCGCGCGACACCCGAGCAGCGCCAGCCTTCCCACGAGATCCAGCCGTACGGACACCTGATCAAGATGCCGATCGCCCTGGCCGAGTCGGCATGCGAGGAGAGCGTCACGAACCTGAACCAGCTCCTCGCGGACACGATCACGCTGCGGGACCTCTACAAGAAACATCACTGGCAAGTGGCTGGACCCACGTTCTATTCGCTGCACCTCCTCTTCGACAAGCATTACGAAGAGCAGAACGGGCTGGTGGACGCCATCGCGGAGCGGATCCAGGCTCTTGGCGGCGTGAGCCTCGCCATGGCTCATGACGTGGCCGAGGCCACGCTGATTCCCCGGCCGCCGAAAGGGCGCGAGGCCGTGCCCGCGCAGATCTCTCGAATGCTCCATGCACATCAGATCATCCTGAAGGAGGCTCGCACGATCGCCCGGCTGGCCTCCGAGCGGGGCGACGAAGGCACCAACGACCTCATCGTGAGCTCCGTCATTCGCACGAACGAAGCCCAGGTGTGGTTCGTCGCGGAGCATGTCGTCGACGTTCCGTTGGTTCGAGCGGAGTAGCTCGCGGGCACTTCACACGGCAAGTCGTAGGCGCCATGTCCCACGCCGTCCGGCTCCCCTGCGACGAGAGCACGATCCGGAGTGGGCATGGCATTGCCGTGCCGGCCGGCGCGGCGGGCCCCCGGGTCCTCGCCGCGGCCATCCTAGGCTCCAGCCTGGCATTCATCGACGGCACGGTGGTCTCGGTCGCGCTGCCGGCGATCGCGCGCGAGTTTCGAGCGACCGCGATCGAGGTGCAGTGGGTGGTCGAATCGTACGCGCTCCTGCTTTCGGCGCTGCTCCTGGTCGGCGGATCCCTGGGGGACCGGTTTGGCCGCCGGCTCGTCTACGCCGTGGGGGTCGCGCTGTTCACCGTCGCGTCCATCGCCTGCGGATTCGCGCCCTCGGTGCGCTGGCTCATTTTCGCCCGATCGCTCCAGGGGGTTGGAGGGGCGCTCCTCATACCCGGGGCGCTCGCGCTCATCTCCGCCTCGTTCGAGCCGGGCGAGCGAGGACGCGCGATCGGCACCTGGTCGGGGTTCAGCGGGATCACGGCCGCGATCGGGCCGCTCCTTGGCGGCTGGCTGGTCAATCACTCCTGGCGCTGGGCGTTTCTCCTCAACGTGCCGATCGCGATCGTGGTTCTGTTCCTTCTCGCCCGAGTGCCCGAGAGCCGCGACCCCGCCGCGCGCCGGCTCGATCCGGTGGGCGCGGCCCTGGCGACCCTGGGCCTGGGCGGACTGGTCTACGGGCTCATCGAGTCCTCCCAGCTGGGTTGGAGCCATCCCGCAATCCTGACATCACTCGCTCTGGGATGCGGGGGGTTGGTGGCGTTCGTGGCGTTCGAGGCACGGACCGAATCGCCGATGCTTCCGCTCGATCTCTTCCGGTCCTCTGATTTCACCGGGGCGAACATGCTCACGCTCTTTCTCTATGGCGCCCTGGCGTGCGTCTTTCTCTTCTTCCCGCTGAATCTGATCCAGGTGCAGGGCTATTCGCCCCTCGAGGCGGGAGCGGCGCTCCTCCCCTTCATTCTCATCCTGTTCCTGTTCTCGCGCTGGTCCGGACGGCTGGTGGAGCGCTTCGGGGCGCGGCGGCCTCTCCTGGTGGGCTCGACCCTCGCGGCGCTCGGATTCTTTCTCCTGAGCGTGCCCGGCATCGGAGGAAGCTACTGGAAGACCTTCTTTCCGGGCATTCTGGTTCTGGGAATCGGAATGGCCGCGAGCATCGCTCCCCTGACGACCGCGGTCATGAATGCGGTCGGAGAGGATCATGCGGGGATCGCCTCGGGCGTCAACAATGCTGCGTCACGCGTAGCCGGACTCCTCTCGATCGCGCTCCTCGGAATCCTGCTCGCGAATGTCTATGGAAGGGAGCTCGAGCGAAGCGTCAACGCTCTGCCGCTGGATGCCGGCACGCGCCAGCAAGTCCTCGCCGAACGGGACAAGCTGGCGTCGGCGGAGCCGCCGCGCGGAATTCCGGCGGAAGAGGCCGTGCGTGTCCGGCGTGCGATCGCGACGGCATTCGTGGCGGGATTTCGAGCCGTGTGCCGTGCTTCCGCGGGTCTGGCCCTGGCGGCGGCTCTCTGCGCGTGGATCTGGATCGGGAGGGAGCCCGCGAGGCCGGCGAATCCTGTCGTTCGCCGTGATCCGGTGAAGATCGAGCGCCGGTGAGCCGATAAGACTAGCGTGAACCGCTCGACCAAGATGTTCCTCCTCAGATGCGCGCTGGTCGTGCTCGCCGGATGCGCGCCCGTGTCCGCCGTGGCGGCTACTCGCCCCGCGACCGGCGTTCCAGGTTTGCCTTCAGTCGCGTCAGCCACGGCATACGCCTCGCTCGAGGCCGCCCGGGACAGCGTCGGCAAGATCGTCTGGAGATGCCTGAACCACGCCGATTCCACAGTCCGCTTCAGCCGGGAAGCGGTCACGTTCGACTATCGGTACGCGAAGACCCAAGCGCACGGCTGGGCGTTCGAGGTCTTCGCGAACGAACTCGCGAGCGGCTTGATGGGGTGCGTCCAGGAAGCGCTTACCGCCGCGGGATGGGTGGAGCATTACGGCTACATGGCCGACGGCGCGGATGGATCGAATGAGGGGTACCTTTCCAGAAACTTCTTTTGCCTCATCGAGGGCGACTGGGACGGAGGGGACGACGCCGATAGCACCTATGTTCCACAGCCGGGCTGCCATGTCGTCGTGACCTGCGTTCCGCGTCGAGAGGACGACTTCCCCCCTCCCTGAGCGTGCTGCTACCATGCAGGCCATGAGGATCGTGTCCCTCCTCCCGAGCGCGACGGAAATCGTCTGCGCCCTGGGCCTGAGAGCGCAGCTCGTCGGAGTCACGCACGAGTGCGACTACCCGCCGGATGTGTCTTCCCTCCCGAAAGTCACGCGAACATTGATCCCCAAGGACGCCACGAGCGGGGAAATCGACCAGATGGTGCGCGAGCAGCTGCGGAGCCAGAACGCCCTGTACTCGCTCGACATGGACACCCTGAGCCGGCTGAAGCCGGATGTGATCGTGACCCAGACCCTGTGCAATGTCTGCGCGGTCGCGGAGCAGGAGGTGTGCGCGGCAGCCGAAGCGCTTCCGGGAAGACCGATCGTGATCAATCTGGAACCGCAGACGCTGCTCGAGGTCATCCAGAGCGTCCGCACGGTCGGGCACACCCTCGGAGTCGGAGAAACGGCCGAGCGGGTCGCGGACGAGCTGGAGCGGCGCGTCCGTCTCGTTCGGGGCCGGTCGCGATGTCTCCGGAACCCGACCCGCGTCCTACTATTGGAGTGGCTGGATCCGCCGTTCTCGAGCGGGCACTGGAATCCGGAGCTGGTGCGTCTGGCAGGCGGGATCGAGGTGCTGGGCAGGGAAGGGGAGCGCTCCCAGACACTCACATGGGAAGCCGTCGTGGAAGCGGCGCCCGAGGTGGTCGTGGTTTCGTGCTGCGGATTCGATGTCGAGCGTACGATGCGCGACATCGAGCTTCTCGGGGATCACGTCCACTGGCGGCAAATTCCCGCGGTGCGCTCGGGGCGCACGTACGTCGTCGACGGCTCCCAGTACTTCAGCCGCCCGGGTCCCAGGCTCGTGGATAGCCTGGAGATCCTCGCGC
>Ga0137394_10003557_pt1 | contig 11747 bp, 10 predicted proteins | sample czobulk116metaG_FD_108278 | JGI IMG/M metagenome (GOLD analysis project Ga0137394, IMG submission 108278) | Vadose zone soil microbial communities from Angelo Coast Range Reserve, California, USA - czobulk1.16 metaG | ecosystem: Environmental > Terrestrial > Soil > Vadose zone | place: USA... | reverse complement strand
TCACGTTGCACCCTGCGCTGGGAGCCATTTCTCTGTGCCATATCAGCCAAGGGGCAAGCACCCTCCGTAAGACGACCGGCGTATGCCTGGATACTACATTCGTCTTTTCATTTGACCTTCTAATGCTCGCAGTGATATTCCATTGGCGTATCTAATAAAGCCCCTCGATCCAAAGCCGACGTTCTGCAGGGCACACTCGACTTGATGGTCCTTCAGACGCTGGATTCGCTCGGGCCGCTGCACGGCTACGCCATTGCCGCGCGCCTCGAGCAGGTGTCCGGTGGCGCGCTGCAGCTCAATATGGGCACGCTCTATCCGGCGCTGATGCGGCTGGAGCAGCGTGGCCTGCTCCGCGGGAACTGGGGCACCACGGAGACCAATCGCAAAGCGCGGTTCTACGCCGTCACGCCGACGGGTCGGCGTCAGCTCGCCAGGGAACGGCATGCATGGGACCGGATGGCGGGCATCATCCACACGTTGCTGCGCGGCGAGGCGTGAGGCCCGGAGATCGCATGCGCATGCTTCGCGAATGGAGTCGCCGTCTCTGCGGAACCCTGCTTCAAAGGCGGCGCGACAGCGACCTGGAACAGGAGCTCCGGCTGCACCGCGAGCTGGCCGCAGAAGACGCGCGACATCGTGGTCTGAACTCCACCGATTCCGCGCGCGCCGCGCGACTCAAGGCCGGAGGTACCTCGCAGGCGATGGATGCCCTTCGCGACCAGCGAGGCGTGCCGTGGCTCGACGACCTGACCCGCGACGCGGAACATGGTATCCGCATGCTCAGGCGCACTCCCGTATTCACGGTGGTCGCGCTCCTGACGCTGGCTCTGGGAATCGGCGCCAATACAGCTATCTTCTCGATCGTCAACGGCGTCATCCTGCGTCCACTCGACTATCCCAAACCCGAGCAGCTGATGTACCTGACCACGGAGTTTCCGGTGCTCAGATTGACCGGGAACGCGCTCTCGGTGCAGGAGTACCTGGAGTTCCGCCAGATCAATCAGTCGTTTGCGATGGTGGGGGCGTACAGAACGATCGGGGGGGCTTACACAACCGGCGAAGTCAACCTACTAGCGGGCGATCGACCTCTGCGCGTGCGGTCGATATCCGTCGATGCCCGTCTGCTCAACACGCTTGGCGTTCAGCCCGCACAGGGGCGCTTCTTCAACCAGGAAGAAACCGATCGTGCCGGGGGCCTGGCGCCGCCGCTCGCGATTCTCTCGTCGGAGCTGTGGCAAACGGCCTTTGGAGGACAACCAGTCATTGGACACACTCTGAATATCAACGGCCGGCCGCATGAAATCCTTGGCATCATGCCACCCAGCATCGATGTCATGGACAACCGCACGGCAATCTGGTTGCCCCTCGGGCTCCCTGCGGCGATTCGTCAGAACCGCAGCTTCCACATCCTCCATGTTATTGGGCGGCTGAAGGACGGCGTGACCGCGCAAGCAGCGCAGACCGAGTTGAACCTATTCCTCGAAAACTGGGGCGAGCGTACCGGCTCGTCGGGTCATGTCCCCACGAACCATCCGTCGCGCGCGGCAGACCACACCCTTCAGATGCAGCCAGTGCAGGACGCGATTATTGGCGATGCCCGCCGTTCGATTTGGATATTGCAAGTCGCTGTCGGGTTCGTCCTGCTGATCGCGTGCGCGAATCTCGCGAACCTGCTGATGGCGCGTGCCGAGTCACGTCGTCGTGAATTTGCGGTACGCGCGGCGCTTGGCGCCAGCCGAAGCCGGCTGCTCCGGCAGACGATGACCGAAGGCGTGATGCTGTGCGTTGCCGGCGGCATGCTTGGCCTGTGGCTCGCCCGTGTCGCCGTGCAGGGACTGATCGGCGCGTACCCAACCAGCGTGCCCCGGATGAGTGAAATCGCCATCGACCTGTCCGTCCTCCTCTTTGCGCTCGGTGTGTCAATGGCGACGGGCGTGCTCTTCGGCGTCGCGCCCGTCGCGCAGAGACGGATTGATGACCTCGTCACTGCTTTCAAAGAGGGCGGCGACCGAGGGGCCAGCGCCGCTGGACGCCATCACATCCGCCGCACGCTCGTTGCGGCCGAAGTCGCGCTGGCGGTGATGCTGGTCATTGGCGCGGGTTTGCTGATCCGCACGGTCGACAACCTCACGAGCGTCGATGCGGGATTCGACCGGTCGCGCCTGGTGACGTTCTCGATGACGCTGGCAGAGCCATACGACCCCGACACGCGCGCTCCAGCGTATCAACGCCTTCTCGACAAGCTGCGGGTTACACCAGGTGTGCAGGGGGCCGCCGTCATGTCGGGTCTCCCGCCGAATCGATCTCCAGAAGCAATACCTACGCGTATCGAGAACCACACCGCCTCTGACGGCAGCCCAGTTGAGATCATCGACTACTACCAATTCGTCATGGGCGACTATTTCGAGACGATGGGTGTGCCGATCGTCGCCGGCCGCAGCTTCAAACCGGCGGATGCGGCGTCACCAGGCAGAGTTGTCATCGTCAACGAAACGCTGGCAAACAGGATCTGGAAGGGGCGTAACCCGATTGGGCAGCGTGTGTGGCCCAACCTCAGTGCGGCGATTGGTTTTGGCGGTAACTCCTGGCATACCGTGATTGGAGTGGCCAAGGACGTCAAGCAAGGCGGCGTCGAAAAACCGACGGGAACCGAGCTCTACGTATCCCTCGATCAGCTCGCGATGGCTGCGCCGACGATGAACGTGGTACTGCGGACGACCCTGCCGCCGGGCAGCTTGTCACGGACGCTCGATCGACTCGTGCGCGACGTAGACCGTGCGGTCCCGATCGTGCGCCTCCGGGAGATGGACGCGGTTTTCGCGGAATCGATTCGACGGCCGAGGCTTCTGGCGCAGCTGCTTGGTGCGTTTGCCGGGCTGGCACTGCTGCTGGCGGCGGTGGGTACTTACGGTGTGCTTTCCTACATGGTGACGGAGCGTCGTCGTGAGATCGGTGTTCGCATGGCCCTTGGCGCCTCTCGTTCCAGCGTAATCGGATTAGTGATGAAGCAGGGCCTCCATGCCACCGTCATTGGCGTCGTCGTCGGAGTTGCGGGCGCCTTTGCCGCAAACCGGATGATGGGTTCGCTCCTGTTCGGCGTGCGGCCGACCGACGCTGCAACGATGGCAGGAGTGGTCGCGACGATTTCGACAGTCGCCGCGGTCGCATGCTGGCTGCCCGGGTGGCGGGCGTCGCGGCTGGACCCGAACGTGGTACTCAGAGCTGACTAGAGCTGCCGAATCTCGTGATGTTTGCTTCCCGGCAAGTGGCCTAAGCCTCAGCATCTGGCACGCGTTGGTGCAATGGCCAAATCGATACCCAGGGCCGTGCCCGCACACGCCCTCAGGACCAGCCTATGGGCCGCGAAAGAGAAATATCTGCATTCAGCCCGCCTGCCGGAGCGCATCGAGCCGCCTCAGGCATTCGCGAATCCGGTTCCAACTGGCGAAAGTTTGGCTCACCAGCTCGAACAGGCGCTGATCGAGCGCGGCGTCGACGTCGGACGCCAGCGACGCGCAGGGTGAATCGTGATCTTCACCCGCGGCGCTCCTCATCACGGGCGGCGCGATCGGACTGAATCGCGCCAGGTTGTGTCGAGGGCTCCAGCTCAGTCGACGGGCGAGCACCAGAAACCGGCAGAACCCGCGCACGACGGTCGCCTGGCGCGCCACCAAGTGTGGCGACAGGCCGCGTGCGCGCTGTTCGGGCACCAACGCTTCGAACGCTGGTTGACCGAGCGCCTTGATCGAAAGGCCGGCGCCCGCCGCAGGCCAGGTCATCGACAATCGGCACCGAGATCGCTGCCGCCTCCCTGTCTCATCGTCGTCCGAGCTGTGCATCGCAAGGGGCGCAACGTCCCCGTTGTAACACCCCACGGATGCGGGTTCTCAGCTCATGGCCGTCGACCGGTTTCGTCAGACAATCGTCCGCTCCGACATCGCGCCAACCGCCCTCGTACGCGAAATCCTGCCGACCGGTCATGAAAATGATGGGAATCTGACGAGTCGCGCGATCGTCCTTGAGCCGCCGGCAGACGGTGAGGCCGTCAGGCGGAGGCATCCTGATGTCGAGCAGCACCAGATCCGGACGACGTTGCGCCACGGCGGCGAGGGCAGCCTCGCCGGACTCCGCTGTGACCACATCGTAGCCATCGGCAGAGAGCCAGCGTTGGAACAACGTCCCATTGGCGGGAACGTCATCAACCACGAGAATCGTGCCGCTCATGCGACCGTGCGTGGCGTCCACCGCACCCTCACCGGCCTGATTTGCGCCGTCAAGGGAAGCCATCATGTCGAGAAAAACCAGAGTGGTCGCAGGGTCCAGGTGCGTGCCAGCCAGCGAGGCAATATGCTCGCGAGCCTGCTCGTGCGACCATGCGGAGCGATATGGCCGGTTCGATCGCACGGCATCCCAGATGTCAACAGCTGCAAACATCCGGGCCGCGAGGGGAATCTCCTCGCCCTTCAGCCCGCGGGGGTATCCGGTGCCGTCCCACTTTTCGTGATGGCAATACGGGATGTCGAGGGCGGGGCCCAGGTAGGCGACGGGGGCCAGCAACTCCCGCGCGTACGCGGGATGACGGCGCATGATCTCCCATTCCTCGGGAGTCAGCCGCGACGGCTTGAGCAGCACGGCGTCGGGGATGCCCACCTTGCCGATGTCGTGGAGCAGAGCCCCGCGCCGGAGGTGAACCTGCTCGGCCTCGGTGACGCCCAGCCTGCGCGCCAGACGCAGGGTCAGCTCGGTGACTCGCCGACTGTGGCCTTCGGTTTCCCGATCGCGCAGATCCAGGGCATGTGCCCAGCCCTCGAGCGTCGCCTCGTACGCGGTCGCCAGTTCTAGGATGGTCTGCTGCTGGCTCTCGCAAAGGGCCTGTTCGGCCGCTCGCCGCGCCCGACGCTCCTCCGCGTCGGTCAGTTCCCGCGTGAGGGCCGGCACCAGGCGCTTCAAGTTGCCCTTGAGCACGTAATCGTTGGCCCCCGCCTTCATCGCCTTCACCGCCAGCTCTTCGCCGATCGTACCGGACACGATGATGAACGGAATATCCAATCGAGAGGCCTTCAGCAGTTCCAGGGCGGCGAACGCATTCAGTTGCGGAACCGAGTGGTCCGAGACCACGAGATCCCAGGGTTGTCGTTCGAGCGCCGCCTGCATGGCTGGCGCGGTGTCCACCCGTTCGTGCACGGGCTCATAACCGCCCCGCCGCAGTTCGCGGACGAGCAGTTCCACATCGTCCGCAGAATCTTCGACGACCAGCAGGCGCAGCGGCATGCCCATTAGACTTGGCTCTGCGGCCATTCGTTGAGAAGCAGCCAGTACAGGCCCAGCTGTCGGACCGCCTCGGAGAATTCATTGAAATCTATCGGCTTGCGCACATACGAGTTCGCGCCGAGGCTGTAGCCGTCGACGATGTCTCGCTCCTCTTTGGACGACGTTAGAATCACGACCGGCAACAGCTTCGTCCGCGGGTCGGCGCGCAGCCGTTCCAGCACCTGGAGGCCGTCCACTCTCGGCAACTTGAGATCTAACAACACGACCGCCAGCTCCGCCAGGCCGCGCCCGGCATAGGCACCGGTGGCGAACAAGTAATCCAACGCTTCTTGTCCGTCCCGCACGACGACAACGGGGTTACGGATCTTGTGTTTGTCCAGCGCACGCAGGGCGAGCGCTTCGTCGTCAGCATTGTCCTCGACGAGCAGGATGGAGTTCACTTGTCCGGCTCCATCAGCGCCAAAGCGTGAGCAGGCTCGACCGTTTTTTCGCCGCGCGCCACGCGCGCTGACGTGACCTCGTAGTCTCCGCGCTTCAGCTCCAAGACAAGGTTCTCGGCGTCGTCGGCTGAATCCTCGACGAGCAGCACGTCGAGTGGCGATTTCACAATGACCTCTTTCATGACTTGCTGGAAGGCAGTGTCCAATGCACCGTCGCGCCCGCCCCAACGGCTCCCTGCGCCCAGATCCGGCCACCGTGCCGGTTGATCACGCGTTGCACCGTGGCGAGGCCGATGCCGGTGCCGGGGAACTCGGTCGCGAGGTGCAGGCGTTGGAACGGCGCAAACAGCTTGTCGGCATACGCCATGTCAAAGCCGGCGCCGTTGTCTCTCACGAAATAGGCCGTCTCGGAGTCTTTCTCGGCGCTGCCGAACTCGATGGTGGGCTCTGCGACCTTCCCCGTGAACTTGACGGCGTTGTTCAACAGGTTCTCCAACACGATGCGCAGCAGGTTCTTGTCTCCCTCGGCCACGACCCCCGGCTGGACGAGGAACGTCACCTGCCTCGACGGGGCGCGCCCCTGCAGTTCCGTCGCGACAGACCGGGCCAGCTCTGACAACTCGACGGGCTGGCGATGCATCTCCGTGCGTCCGAGGCGGGATAAATCGATGAGGTCATCGATGAGCTCGCCCATCCGCTGCGCCGCCGCACGCACGCGATTGAGGTAATCCTGCCCTTTGCCGTCCAGCTTGTCCGAGTAGTCTTCGAGCAACGCCTGGCTGAACCCGTCGATGCCCCGCAGCGGTGCGCGCAAATCATGGGACACGGAGTAGGAGAACGACTCGAGTTCGTGGTTGACCGCCTCGAGCTGGGCCGTGCGCTCTGCGACTCGAATCTCCAGCGTCTCGTTGAGTCTTCTGACCTCCATCTCGGACCGTTTGCGTTCGCAGGCGTATTTGATGGCGCGCATGAGCAGAAACGTGTCGATTTGGCCTTTGACCAGATAGTCCTGCGCGCCGTGCGCGACCGCGTCCACCGCGAGCTCCTCATCGTTGGCCCCGCTGAAGATGATGATCGGCATCGACGGCGCCTGTTCGTTCACGCGATCGAAGGTCGCCAGTCCCTGGCTGTCTGGCAGCCCCAGGTCCAGCAGTAGTACATCAAACGGCTTCTGCTCTATGCGTTCCAGCGCTTCGCGCAAGCTCGACAAGCAGTCGACCTCATGGGGTTTGCCCGACTTCTCGCGGAGCATTTTCTGGATGAGGCGGGAGTCCCCGGGGTTGTCTTCCACGAGCGCGATTGTCAGCGGGCGCTCCATGATCTACTTCGTAGGCAACTTGACGGTGGAGAACCAGAAATCCTCGATCGATTGCACGGTAGTGAGGAACTGCGGCAAGTCCAGCGGTTTTGTGACGTAACAGTTCGCGTGCAGCGAGTAGGTCTTGTTGATGTCCTCTTCAGCCCGCGATGTCGTCATGATGATGACCGGGATAGCCTTGAGATTTACGTCTTCCTTGATTTCACGAAGCACCTCGCGCCCGTCCTTCCGGGGCAGGTTGAGGTCAAGGAGAATCAGCTGGGGCCGAGGCGCCGTCGCGTATTCGCCCTTGCGGTGGAGATAGGCCATCGCCTTGACGCCATCGTCGACGACATGGAGGTCGTTGGGGATCTTGCACTGGCGCAGCCCCTGGCGCGCCAGCCGCGCATCGCCGGGATTGTCCTCGACGAGCAGGATTTGCACCGATGCGGTCGCGTTATACGCGTTCATGACTCATGGGCTCCGTTTGACTTGGGAATGCTGAAGGAAAAAGCGGCCCCGTTCCCGGGATCCGACTCGACCCAGATGCGCCCGCCGTGCCGTTCCGCGATGCGCTTGCACACGGCCAGACCGATGCCTGTGCCCGGATAATCGGCTGCGACGTGCAGCCGCTGAAAAATGGCGAAGATGCGATCGAAATATTGCGGCTCGATGCCGATACCGTTATCTCTTACGGTAAAGACCCATTCGCCCCCCCGCTCGCATGCGCCGACAAAAACGCGCGGTGGCTGAGCACCGCGAAATTTGATGGCATTGGCGATCAGGTTTTGCAGCAGTTGACCCAATTGCGTCGCATCGGCCATGACGGTGGGTAATTCCTCGTTCGTGACCATTGCGCTGGCGTCTTCGATGGCGATGCTCAGATTCGCGCGCACCGTGCCCAGGACCACGTTGGTATCCACTGGCTCCAACCGCGTGCCACGTGTACCCACCCGCGAGAATTCGAGCAGGTCATTGATGAGGCGCTGCATCCGTCTGGCGCCGTCAACGGCGTAGCCGATGTACTCGCGCGCCTCGTCGCCGAGTTTGTCGCGGTATTCCAGCTCCAGCAGTTGCGTGTAGCTGGAGACCATGCGCAGCGGTTCCTGCAAGTCATGCGACGCCACGTAGGCAAACTGTTCGAGCTCCTTGTTGCTCCGCTCCAACTCGGCCAGGAGCGTCCGGAGTTGCTCCTCGGCCCGCCTCTCGTCCGTGATGTCCCAGCACACGCCCGTCATGCGCACCGGCTTGCCGGCCGCGTCACGAAAGACCACCTTGCCGCGCGCGGCGAGAACGCGCACCGTGCCGTCCGGCCACAGGACTTGGTACTCTGTGTCGTAGGGCGAGTCTTGCTCCAGGGTCTCGGCGACGACGACCTTCATGTGATCCCGGTCGTCCGGATGCACCAGATGGAGGAGGTCTTCGAACCGGCCCGGGAAGGTCTTCGGCTTGAGACCGAAGAGAGGATGAATGTAGTCGTCCCAGATGAGCGAGTTCTCAACGACGTTCCAGCTCCACGTGCCGACGCCGGAGGACATGAGGGCAAGATTCAAGCGTTCGTCGCTTTCTTTCAGTGCCCGGTCCTGCTCGTCGATGCGCGTGAGCATCTGATTGAAGGCGTCGGTCAGCAGACCGAGCTCGTCGTCAGAGCTTTTGGTGGCCCGCACCGAATAGTCGCGCCGGTCGGCGATGGCGTGGGCGGTGGTGGCCAGTCTCAGGATCGGTTCAGAAACCTGCCGCTGGAGCACGGTAGACACCATGAACGCCACCAGCAGAGAGGCCACGACGACGGCGGCGACGATGCCGCTATAGAGTCGAAACCGCTCGTACATCGCCCCCAGGTCGGACTTGAGATAGAGCGTGCCCAGCCGCCGGTTGCCCTGCGCGACCGGCTGAAAACCGGCGACGTGTGACCTGTAGAAGCGGTATCCATCGCGTTCCGGCGCAGCAGGAAAGGCGTCGGCGGCAAGGTGGGCCGGATACCTCGATAACAGTTTGCCATCGCGGTCGTAGAGGCCGGCGGTCACGATATGCCGCTCCGCTTTGAGCGCGGCGAGGATTTCGCCGGCGTCCCGCTCGTTGCCAAAGGCCACGGCGGCGGTGCTGTTCGCGGCAATGATCTCGCCGAGCGTCGAGAGTTGTCCAAGGATGGTCTGCCGGAATGTCAAATACTCGTAGGCGAAGTACGACGCGCAGGTCAGCAATACCACCGCACCGCTGGTCAACAGGAACAGCGTCGTCAGCTTCCGCTTGATCGGTGTGTTTTTGAAGGCCATCGGCTACTTCTTCGAAGCCGTGACGACGTCAGCCGATCGAAGCAGCTTCGAGCTGATCGTGAGACTGGCCGCTTTGGCTGCCTCGACGCTGACTATCATCCGGATCTTGTTCTGTGCGGTGGCCAGTCGAATCATGCCTCCTCGCTGAACGAAGTCGTCACCGTCACCAACGATGAGGATGCTTCGGTCCCTGAGGGCGGCAAGAATCTGCTCCAGGCGATGTGCCTCGGACCGGCTGATGAAGAGGACGTGACACGTCTTGATCTCGTCGACCCGCCTATAGCGCTGGATCTGCAGTGGCCGGTTGCTGACATTTTCCCCTTGCACCGTCTCGTCCAGGTACGCGCCGAATGGACTCTCTCCCAGGACGCCGATGACGATCGGCGAGTCCGCGCTGGCAAAAGCGCCGGCAGGCCATTCGACAAAATGTGCGAAGTTGAACAGAAACACTGCCTTGACTTGATATTCCCTGGAGGTCGCCGTCTGCGCCGACGCGTCCAGCCCGCCTACGATCAGGAGTCCGCACACGACACACCACGTCCCGACGGACGCTTGGACGCTTCGGCGCACCCGCATCTGCGCCACGATTCTTAGAAGCGCCACACGAGCTTTCCATCGACGCCGCGTTCGGCTTCCTTGCGCGTGGCCAGAACACCGAATTCCGCGTGGTGCGCGTGCAAGAGATTCTGGCCAACAATGGAAAACTCGACCGTCGGCGTTGCCCGCCAGGCAAGGCGTCCATCCAGTTCCCTGTAAGCGGGAACGGTTTGATTGACGATCTGCCCCACGTACCGAAATCCGAGGTCAAATTGAAGATGCGCAGGCAAGTCCAGCGACTGCCGTAGAGTCCCGTAATGACTCGGATCATGGGCTTCCGTGCTGCCGAAGCTCGTGTCCGTGCTGCCGGGCTCCGGGCGGATGTGAAGTCGCAGTGCCGTGTAGCCGGACCGGAGCCGCCACCAATCGGTGACCTTGCACTCCGCCGTCAACTCGGCCCCGTATGAATCCCCGGTTTGCCCGTTCAAGAAAACGAGGGGGAAAGGCGCCGGGGGTGCGAGCTGCTCCAGGCTCCGGATGTGGCCGTAGTCGTTGTAGAAGGTTGCCAGGGTCAATGACAGCCGGTCGTGGGGTTCGCTGCGATAGCCGAGCTCGTATGCCCGAACGTCCTCGGAAACAAAATTCGGCCCACCTGCCAGGAAGAACGACGCGCTGCCAGGAGTGAGGGGAACAAAGAAGTCTCGGTCGATCCGCGACGGCGTTCTGACCGCACGCGAGATGGCGCCCCATAGCATTTGCCTCTGGGTCAGCGTCCAGGCCACGCGGCCACTGGGCTGCACCTCAACGCCGGTGTAATCGTTGTGTTCGATCTTGGTGCCGAGTGTCAGACGCAGCCGGTCCGTCCCCAACGGCACCTCATCCTCCACGAAGCCGCTGAGCCATCGCCGGGAAAGGCGGGCGGGCAGAAACGACAGGACAGCACTGTTGCCCTCATCGTCGTTGCTCACGCGGTAGCCGAGTCCCCACACGACGTTATGCCCCGCGGCCATGCGAAATCGGTGCTCGAAATCAGCATCATAGGTCTGGAGGTCCTCGACAAACGCGGCCGGGATGTTCCGGTGGGTCTTGTCGTAATACAGTTGCAGCGAGAGATTGGAGTCTTTGGACAACGTGTGTAACCAGCGGCCGAGCACGTTGTCGCCGCTCACGGCAATATGGTTCGTGCCAGGCTGAGCGATCCGCCCGTCGTAGACGTCGCTTTGCACCGTAACATGGTCGACTTGCGAGGCGTCCCAATCGAGGCGAAAGCCGCCCTGCCCCATGTTCCAGTCATCGGTCGCCTGTTGACCGATGGGTAGTGCGCTGCTGTCGCGGCCGAAGTACTTGGTATAGGCTCGAAACTGAACATTCGCACCGACCTTGCCGCCGTAGCGCATCCCGCCGGCACCTCGCAGTTCTGAACCGCCGCTACCCGTGATGAGAACCCCCTGGCTGTCCTTGGCACTTTTCGTGCTGATATTGATCACGCCGTTGACCGCGTTGCCGCCCCATAACGTGGCGCCAGGTCCGCTGATGACTTCAATCCGATCGATGTCTTCGAGCAGCGTATCCTGCACGTCCCAGAACACGCCGGCATGCAACGGCGTGTACACCGCTCGCCCGTCGACGAGCACCAGCAATTTGTTGGCGCTGGTGTTATTGAATCCCCGCGCGGTGATGGCCCATCCCTGCGAGCCAACCTGCGCCACTTGAAGATTCGACGCGAGCCGTAGCGCCTCGGGAAGGCTCGTCGCGCCCGCGCGACGAATGTCGTCCCCCGTGATGACCTGGATGGACGACGCGGCTGCGGAAAGTTTTTCGGGACGCTTGGACACCGACGTCACCTCGATCGCCTGGAGCTCGTCGAGGCTCAGTCTCTTGAGATCGCTGGGAGGCGGAACGTTCTGAGGCGTTTGGCTGGACGCG
>Ga0137394_10003554_pt1 | contig 11753 bp, 10 predicted proteins | sample czobulk116metaG_FD_108278 | JGI IMG/M metagenome (GOLD analysis project Ga0137394, IMG submission 108278) | Vadose zone soil microbial communities from Angelo Coast Range Reserve, California, USA - czobulk1.16 metaG | ecosystem: Environmental > Terrestrial > Soil > Vadose zone | place: USA... | reverse complement strand
GGACGCGGTGAAAAGGTCGCCCCCGCGAAGCTCACGTAGCTACCCTTGTACTCCGGAACGTCGTTGGCCCAGGCGGCCTTGATCGCCCGGATATAGTCGTCGCTCAGACGTCCGCGCTCGTGGAAGGGCAGGCGGAGATCCACGAACTCGGCCTCGTCCCAGCCCACGCCGACACCGAAGATGAAGCGGCCGCCCGACGCCTGGTCGACCGTGGCCGCGGCTTTGGCCGCCACGAGGGCATTCCGGTACGGCAGCACGATGACGCTGGCTCCCAGGCGAATGCGCTGCGTCCGCCCCGCGAGATACGCGAGAAGCGAGAACGGGTCGGGCCAGTGACCACCATAGTGCTGCGTGGTGGCAGGCTTGGCGAGGATGTGATCGGGAACGAAGACGCCGTCGAGACCCAACTGCTCCGCTCGGGCCGTCAGCGACTCCGCGTCGGCGATCGTCAGCTGCCAGATCGGAAGCACGACGCCATAGTTCATGAGAGCCTCCCTGTCAGCGTCGGACGGTCAGTCCCTCCAGGTCCAGCTCGGGCATCCGGCCGGTCATGAGGTCGGCCACGATGCGCGCGGTGCCGCACGCCATCGTCCAGCCCATGTGACCGTGGCCGCAGTTGAGGAACAGGTTGCGGTGGCGGCCGAGACCGAGGATGGGCGGCCCATCGGGAGTCATCGGACGCAGACACGCGCGGTACTCGCCCCGATCGTAGTCGGCGGCGTCGGGGAAGAGGTCGCGCGCCAGGCGCAGGATGTTGTTGAAGTCGCGTGGCGTCCAGCCCCAATCGTAGCCGGCGAACTCCGCGGTGGACGTGAGCCGCAGCCGGTCGCCCAGCCGGGACCAGCCGACCAGCCATTGCTCGTCGACGCCGGAGATCGTCGGGGCCAGGCCGCCGGGCTTGAGCGGAAACGTCGACGAGTACCCCTTGGCCGGATAGATCGGCAGGCTCACGCCGGCGGTCCGAGCGACGATCGGCGCTCCCACGCCGAGGGCCAGCACGTAATTGTCGGCGGTGAGCACGCCGCCGCTGGTCACCACGCCGTCGATGCGGTCGCCGTCCGCGCGCAGGGCCGTGACGCGCGTCCCGAGCCTCACGGTGACGCCGTGCTTGTCACGCGCGACGCGCGCCAGCTCCTCGCTGAACACGCGGGAGTCGCCGCTCGAGTCTCCGACGTCGCGGATGGCGCCGGCGATCCGGCTCTTGACGGGCTCGAACGCGGGCTCGAGCCGCGCCAGGGCGTTCGCATCCAGGATCTCCTGCTTCTGCCCGTGCTCGGCGAGCAGCGCCATCTTCTTGATCCCTGCCTCGAACTCGGCCGGGTCGCGATGCATGTAGAGCGCGCCCTTGTGGATCGCCTGGTACTCGATGCCTTCGGCCCGCACCAGGTCCTTCATCACCGCCTGGCTGTACTGGCAGAGCCGGAGCTTGATCAGCGTGTTTCGGCGCGCGCGCTCGGAGGTGCACTCGCGCAGGAAGCGCAGGCCCCACGCGTAGAGCCGCGGATCGGCCGTGAGCCGCACGCGGATCGCCGTCTCGGCGCCCCGCAGCGACTGCCAGAGCATGCGCGGCGCGCGCGGCGACGCCCACGCGAAGGAGTGGCCGGGCGCGATGATTCCCGCGTTGCCGCCGGTCGCCTCGAGCCCGAGCGCGTCCTTGTCCTCCACGAGCGTGACCTCGTGGCCGGCCTTGCCGAGGAAGTACGCCGTGGTGACGCCGACGACGCCGCCCCCGAGGACGAGCGTCTTCATCGCGCTCGCCTCACGCGTCGAGGAGGAACCCGGCGCGGACGGGGTCGGCCGGATCGAAGAGGAACTGGCTGAAGCCGGTGAGGTACGCCGTCCCGGTGATCTCCGGAAGGATCGCGGGCCGCCCCTCCACCGCGGTCTCCCCCGCGATGCGCCCCGTGAAGTCCAGCCCGAGCAGGCCCCGGCTCACGAAGGTCGAGCCGACGTTCATCACGCCGCGGTGGTGGAAGAGCGCCATGCGCGCGCACGTGCCGGAGCCGCAGGGGGCGGCGTCGACCTGGCCCGGGCCCCAGACGAGCGCGTTCGGCGACACGCCGTGCTCGTCCGGCAGCTCGTGGACGAGAACGTTGTCCACGCTGGTCTTGCCCATGCCCGGGACCTCGACGCGCAGCTGGGCGTTCACCGCCTCGCGAACCGCCATGCCGCGCTGCGCGATCTTCTTGACCTGCTCGCGGCGGACCGCGACCCCCAGTCGCCCGGCTTCCACGACGGCGAAGACGTTACCGACGCCGACCGCGACGTCGAGCGGGACCTCGCCGACCCCCTCGACCTCGACGACCTGATCGGCGAGGGCCACGAACGAGGGCGTCCATTTCAGGGTGACCTCGCGCACGCGATCGCCCTCCGAGCGCGCGACCGTCTCCACGGCGCCGGCCTCGGTGTCGATGACGACGCACGTCTCGGCGCCCTGGCGCGCGACCATGCCGGTCTCGATCGCCACCGTCGCCGCGCCGATCGTGCCCTCGCCGCACGAGACGTAGTAGCCGCCGGGGTAGATGAAGAACAGCCCGAACTGCGCGCCGGGCGTGACCGGCTCGGTCATGATCGCGATGAGTAATCCCCGATGACCGCGGGGCTCCAGGCAGAGCCCGGTCCGGAGATGGTCGAGGTGCTCCTGGAACCACCGGCGCTTGTCCGCGATGGTGGCGCCCGGCAGGCGCCCGAGGCCGGTCGTCAGCAGACGCATCCCGATGCCGGCCGTGTGGAAGTCGATGGTCGAGAGCACGCGATCCGAGCGCATCGGAACCTCCCGGGTCGGCGCCATGAAACTGCGTTGCCGCGGCCGTGTCAAGTCCGCACGGCCGCCGGCCCGAAAGGCTAATTCCGGAGGCTGACGCGCTCGAGCAGGCTGATGTCTTCGAGCAAGATCCCGACGCCGCGCGCGACGCAGGACAGCGGATCGTCCGCGATCGTCACCGGCAGGTACGTCTCCTTGCGAATGATGTCGTCCAGCCCGTCCAGCAGGGCGCCGCCGCCGGTGAGGACGATGCCGCTGTCGACCATGTCGGCGGCGATCTCCGGCGGCGTGCACTCCAGCGACGAGCGAATCGTCGCCACGATGCAGCCGACACAGTCGTGGACGGCTTCGCGCACCTCGTCCTCGCCGATCGTGATCGCCTTGGGCACGCGCGCCACCGCATCGCTGCCCTTCACCACGATCGACTGCGTGTCGCCCGTCCGCCGCGAGGCCCCGAGCGCCAGCTTGATCTCCTCGGCCCGGCGCTCGCCGATCAGCATGTTGTAGTGCTTCCGGATGTACTGAACGATGGCCTCGTTCATCTCGTCGCCCGCCGTCCGCACCGACTGGCAGTGGACGATGCCGGAGAGCGAGATGACGGCGACTTCGGTCGTGCCGCCTCCGATGTCGACCACGACGTGCCCGCCGGGCTCGTGAATCGGCAGGCCGGCGCCGATCGCAGCCGCCATCGGTTCCTCGACCAGATAAACGGCGTGCGCGCCCGCCTGCACGGCCGCCTCGCGCACGGCGCGCATCTCGACCGGGGTGATGCAGGACGGGACGCCGATGACCATACGCGGACGGCGCAGCGGACTGCGTCCCTGCACCCGGGCGACGAGGTGTCGCAGCAGCGTCTGCGCTGCATCGAAGTCGGCGATGACGCCGTCCTTCAGCGGCCGGATGACCTCGATGGTGCCGGGCGCCCGGCCGAGCATGGCCTTCGCCGGGTGGCCAACGGCCACCACGGAATGGTTAGACCGATCGAGCGCGACGATGGACGGCTCGGAGAGGACGATGCCCCGCCCGCGCACGTGGACCAGCGTGTTCGCGGTGCCAAGGTCGATCCCGATGTCACTGATGAATCGCTGGGGAAGACGAAATTTCATGGCCAGCGTGCCAAGCAAGACGCGAGCCGAATCCCGCGTGCCGCAGAGTCAGGCGTTTTGGCGACGTCGGTGTCGCGACGGCGTCGAGTGGTCGACGCTCGGCGTCGAAGAGTGTCGAGAACCGCTATAGGATGAGGCTGCCCATGGCCGATTCGAATCCCGGCCCGACCTCGCACACCTACTTCTCGCAACGGCTACGGCTGCACTACGTGGACTGGGGTAACCCGGCGAAGCCGCCCCTACTGCTCGTGCACGGGGGGCGGGACCACTGCCGCAACTGGGACTGGACGGCCGGGGCGCTGCGCGAGGACTGGCATGTCATCGCACCTGACCTCCGCGGCCACGGCGACAGCCAGTGGTCCACCGACGGCAGCTACACGATGGCCGGGTACATCTACGACCTCGCCCAGCTGATCCACCAGCAGCGCCTGGCGCCCGTGACGATCATTGCCCACTCCCTGGGCGGCAACGTCGCGCTCCGCTACGCCGGTATCTATCCGGACAGCGTCGCCGGGCTGGTGGCCATCGAGGGCCTCGGCCCGTCCGCCGAGCGGCTGGCCGAGCGCAAGGCCAAAGCCATCGACGCGCGCGTGGACGAGTGGATCCGCGAGCAGCGCACGCTCGCGGCCCGGCTGCCCCGGCGCTATCCGAGCATCGAGGACGCCTTCCGGCGCATGCAGGAAGAGAACCCGCATCTCAGCGCCGAGCAGGCGCGTCACCTCACCGTGCACGGCGCCAACCAGAACGAGGACGGCACCTACTCCTGGAAGTTCGACAACTACGTGCGGGCATTTCCGCCCTACGACATGTCCCGACGCGACATCGAGACGCTGTGGGGTCGCATCGCCTGCCCGACGCTGCTGCTCTACGGCAAGGAGAGCTGGGCGGGCGATCCGGCGGCCGACGGCCGCGCCGCGCATTTCCGCCACGCGCGCGTCGTCGGGGTCGAGCGCGCCGGCCACTGGCTGCACCACGACCGGCTGGACGAGTTCCTCGAGATCGTCCGCGAGTTCTTGCGTCCCTGAACGGCGCGCACCAGCTGGTCGAAGTCCGTCAAAGGAAAAGCCCCGCCGGAGCGGGGCTTTTCGGGGCGGCCGGGACAAGGAACGAGCGGTCGCCTCTTCAGTCGCTGGCCGGCGCGATTTGGCCGCGAATGACACCGCCCGGGTGCGCCACGGAGTGCACGTTGGCGTAGGTATTTCCGTTCCGCATCTGCTGCGCGATCGCAGCGAGGGTGGTGCCGCAGGCCGGATTGACGATGCTGGTGGCGGTGATCGTCGCGTTGCTGACCCACTTGCCGTCGATGTCCAGTCCGGCCGCGTGGAGGCCGCCGAGGAAGATGATGATCGGCCCATTGACGCCCGCGGGCGCGCAGTGGATGTGCGATTGCGTAATTCTTACACCATCGCTGACGTGGAGCTGGAACTCGATCGCCGTTTCGTCCTTGCTGAGGCTGAAGAACGCCTTCCCGGAGGTGTCGGTGACCACCGGGGGGACCTCCTGGTCGCCGGTCAGGGTGGCCTTGAACAATTCGTCAGCACCTGCCACCCCTGCCATGCCCAGGCCGGCGGCGAGGACGCACACCGTCAGAAAGACCTTGAACATCATCGACCGGAACGCTTCGAGTCTCATTGGTATGACCTCCACGTGGCGCGGCGGGGGTGAGTTGCGGTGCGCGAAGAACCGCGCACCGCAAACCCCCGAGCCGGGAGATCGGTTCCGTGAAAGTTCTATGACGAGCGCGCCGGTTCCGGCGGCCGTCGCTCCTTCCACTCGCTCGCCTGCTCATAGGCCCAGCCGATGCGCAACGCCAGGTCCTCGCGGCCGGCGTGGCACAGGATCTGGAGCGACGTCGGTAGCCCGTCGGTGGTGACGCCGTTGGGGACGGCGAGGCCGCACAATCCCAGATAGTTGCCCGCGCGCGTGAAGAACGCCGCGGTACCGGACTGATCGACCTTGGCGATGGGGATCGCCGCCGTCTGCGCGGTCGGCGTCAGCAGCGCGTCCACGTCGGCCAGGGCGGCCACGAACGCCCGGCGGTGATCCTCGCGGTCGGCGAGCGCGATCAGGTAGTCGCGCGCGGACATACCGCGGCCCACCTGGATGCGCGGGCGGACGTGCGGATCGACGGGCAGGCTCATGTCGTCCACGAGGTGGCCCACGAAGCGATAGCCCTCGGCGCCGATGATGCGCCCGGTGCCGGCCGCGTAGTCGCTGAAGCGGTTCGGCAGCGCGACGCGGACGATCTCGGCGCCCAGCCCGGCGAGCTTCTTCAGGGACGCGTCGTAGGCGGAGAGCACGTCGGCGTCGACACCGACGCGTTCGTTGTCGGGCAGGACGGCCAGGCGCAGCCCGGCGACGCCACGGCGCAGCGTGGGCAGCGGATCGGACGGCGTCCAGGCCAGCGTCTGCGGATCGCGCGGGTCAGGGCCGTTGAGGACCCTGAAGATGAGCGCGGCGTCCTCGACCGAGCGCGCCATGGGGCCCGGCGTGTCGAGCGTGAACGACAGCGGCAGGACGCCATAGGTGCTGATGCGGCCGGCCGTCACCTTGAGGCCGACGATGCCGCACCACGCGGCGGGCAGCCGCACCGAGCCACCGGTGTCGGTGCCGATGGCAACGGGCGCCAGGCCGGCGGCGACGGCGACGCCGGAGCCGCTGGACGAGCCGCCGGGCGTGCGATGCACCGAGAGATCCCACGGGTTCCACGGCGTGCCGAGGTGCGTGTTGGTGCCGAAGGAGCCCATCGCGAACTCCACGGTGTGGGTCTTGCCCAGCACGATCATGCCGGCGCCGATCAGCCGCTCGGCCAGCGTGGCCGTCACCGGCGAGACGCGATCGATCCACACTTTCGAGCCGCCCGCCGTCTTGCGGCCCTGGAGGTCGACGAGGTCTTTCAGCGCGATGGGGACGCCGTGCAGCGGGCCGACGCGGTGGCCGCTCTTGATGGCGCGGTCGGCGGCTTCCGCCGCCAGGCGAGCCTCGCGCTCGTAGATCGCGATATACGCGTGGAGCGCCTCGCGCCGCTTGCTGCGCGCGAGCAGCGCGTCCACCACGTCCACGGGCGACAACGCGCGCGTCTCGAACGCACGCGAGAGCTCGGCGACGCCGGCCCAGACCGGATCGACGGCGCTCATCCGATGACGTGGGGGGCCCCGACATGGCCCCCCAGATCCTTCAAGCGAAAGGGGCTACGCCCCCCTCGGACTCCCCCGGCCATCGCTCGGACGCGCCCCGGAGCAGCCGTGGCGCGCCTCGGGCTTGACACAGGATGTCTCATCCCTGCACCACGTGGTTCGAGAGCGTGCCGATGCGCGGCACGGTGATCGACACGCGATCCTCGGGCGCCAGCGTGAAGCCCGCCTCGGGCACGAGCCCGGTGCCCGTCAACAGATAGGCGCCGGAGGGAAAGAGGTTGTCGCGGACGAGCCAGCTGGCGAGGTCGGCGAACGAGCGGCGCATGGAGGAGGTCGAGATCTTGCCCTCGTAGGCGACGCCGCCGCGGCGCTGGATGGTGATGGCGATGTCGAAGACGGGCGCCTGCTCCTCGTCGGTCAGCCAGACCACGGGGCCGAGCGCGCACGATTCGCGGTAGATCTTCGCCTGCGGCAGGTACAGCGGATTCTCGCCCTCGATGTCGCGCGACGACATGTCGTTGCCGACGCTGTAGCCGGCGATCTCGCCGTGCGCGGAGACGAGCACCGCGATCTCCGGCTCGGGAACGTTCCAGGACGCGTCGCGGCGGATGCGGATGGGCCCGTGGTGACCGCTGACGCGCGAGGCCGCGCCCTTGAAGAACAGCTCGGGGCGCTCGGCGCTGTAGACCTTGTCGTAGAACGTCTCGGCGCCGGCGGTCTCCTCCATGCGCGCGACGCGGCTGCGCTCGTACGTCACCCCGGCGGCCCAGACCTCTTGCAGGTCCAGCGGCGGCAGCAGGTGCGCAACGGCGGCGCTCGAGGGCGCGGCCATGACCTCGGCGGCCTTCAGCGTGGGTGCACCGCGCCGGCGCTCGAGCAGCGCGCGGACCGGGCGCTGCAGCTGAAGCAGCGAGGCGAGGAAGCCGCCATTGGTGCCGGCGTCGGTCGCCACGATCTCGATCCGGTCGTCAGCGAGCACACCCCACGCCGCGCCGGTCGGCAGGGCGCAGCGGGCGAGCAGCACGTTGGCCATCATGTCCTCCGGGCCCTATCGCCGACGACGTCGCGGGCGATGGCGGTGTTGATCAGGTCTTCGTAGCGATGTCGACGCGCGATGAAGCCGCCGTCGAGCAGGATTTGCTGAAGATATTCGTAACCCGGGCGTTCCAGGATCGGATCGCGCGCCCACGTGTCCTGACCGAGGTAGCGCGCCACCGCGCGCAGCCGAATCGCCGCGTCGATGTCGGGAAACGCCGGGGCGACGACCTCCGCGATCTGCTTGGCCTCCCCGCCGGCCATCCAGCGCTGGGCGCGGTGGAGCGCGCGCGTGAAGCGGAGCAGCACGTCGCGCCCGTCGCGCAGAAATCGCTCGGTGGTCATGTAGGACGAGAACGGCACGGGCCCCGTCGCGTCGCCCATCGACGCGACCAGGTGCGCCGCGCCGTCCGCGATCAACTGCTCCGTGAACGGCTGCCCCGTCTCGAAGAAGTCGCCGTGACCCTTCTTGAACGCCGCGAGGGCCTCGGGCAGCGGCAGCGTGCGCTCGATCCGCACCGTGGCCGGGTCCACGCCGTGCTTGCGCAGCACGGTCAGCATGCATTGCCAGGGGGTCGGCGCCTCGGCGAAGGAGACGATCGTCTTGCCGGCGACGTCGCTCCACGTGAAGCGCGCGCGAGCCTCACGGGACAGCAGGAAGAAGCCGTTTCGCTGGTTGACCCCGGCGAAGTGGACGAGAGGTGGCCCGCCGCGGTCGGCCACGTCGAGGCTCCGCATGATTCCGCCCAGCGCGATCTCCGCGTGCCCGTCGATCAGCGCGCCCGTCGTCGTGGTCCCGCCCCCGGCGGTCCGCACGTCCACCTCGAGGCCCTCGTCGGCGAAGTGGCCGCCGTAGAGCGCCACGAACTGCGGCGCGTAGAAGATCGACCGGAAAGGCTCGTAGATCGTGAGCCGTCGCGAGCCGCTCATGGCGGCGGGAGTATAGCAGGCGGCGCCGGCGCCCGGTCGGCGGCGTGGCCGCGGTCCTAGAGATTCGCGAGCGACCGGAGCCGCGGGTCGAGCTCGTCGCGCAGCGCGTCGCCGACCAGGTTGACGGCCACGACCGTCAGCATGATGCAGAAGCCGGGCACGGACGAGATCCACCACGCGCGCAGGAGATAGTTGCGGCCGTTGCTGAGGTCGACGCCCCACTCCGGGATCGGGGGCCGCGGGCCGAGACCGAGGAAGCTCAGCGAGGCGCCGATGATGACCGCCCAGGCGATGGCCACCGTGGCGAGCACGATGATCGGCGCCACCACGTTGGGGAGCACGTGCTGCAGGGCCACGCGCGAGGGCCAGCAGCCGAGCGCCCGCGCCGCCTCGACGTAGACGTTCTCCCGCACCGACAGCACGTCACCGCGGACGAGCCGCACGAAGGTCGGGATCAAGGACACGCCCACCGCGAGCATCACGTTCACCGTCCCCTGCCCGAGCACGGCCACGACGACGAGCGCCATCAGGATGCCGGGAAACGCCATCATGATGTCGATGAACCGCATCACGAGCAGGTCGGTCCAGCCGCCGATCACGCCACACGAGAGCCCGACGACGACGCCGGCCGCGAGCGCCACCGCGACCGCGCCGAGGCCCGTGAGCAGCGAGAGGCGCGCGCCCACGATCGCGCGACTCAGGATGTCGCGCCCGTACTGGTCCGTGCCGAACGGATGCGCGAGCGTCGGCGGCGACAGCGCCTCGGCGGGCTTCACCTGGATCGGGTCGTAAGGCGCCAGCGCGGGCGCGAAGAGCGCCGTCAGGCCGATGACGGCCAGGATGACGGCGCCCACCAGGGCCGCCTTCCGCCGGTGGATCAGGCGGGCCAGCATCACGCCTCGGCCGCGTCCCGGTGGCGGATGCGAGGATCGAGGGCCGAGTACGACAGGTCCACCAGGAGGTTGGTGAGCACGTAGCCGAGCGCGCTGACGAGGACGACCCCCTGGATGAGCGGATAGTCCTTGTCGAGCACGGCGGTCACGGCCAGCCGGCCCATGCCGCGACGCGAGAACACCGTCTCGACGATGATGGTCCCGGCGAGCAGGTTGCCGAGCTGGACGCCGATGATCGTGGTGACCGGAATGAGCGCGTTGCCCAGCGCGTGCTTGAGCGTGACGCCCCACTCCGACAGCCCCTTGGCGCGCGCGGTCGAGATGTAGTTGTTGCCGAGCACCTCGAGCAGGCTCGAGCGCACGAGGCGCGCGATCACGGCCGAGTAGTTGAGCCCGATGGTGGCCGCCGGCAGGATGAGGCGGCTCACGCCGCCCTGGCCGGTGGCGGGCAACCAGCCGAGCTGCAGTGAGAAGACGAAGATCAGCAGCAGCCCCAGCCAGAAGCTCGGCATCGAGACGCCGCCGAGGGCCACCAGCATCGCCGCGCGATCGATCCAGGTGTTGTGCCGGACCGCGGCCAGCACGCCGAGCACGACCCCGACGACGACCGCGATCAGGATCGCCGTCCCCGCGAGCTCGAGGGTGCTCGGCAGCTGGTCGGCGATCTCCTCCATGACGGGCCGCCGCGTGAAGATCGAGCGCCCGAAGTCGCCCGCCGCCGCGCGCGCCAGGAACCGGACGTACTGCACGGCGAGCGGATCGTCGAGCCGCAGCTGCGCGCGCAGCTCTCGCTCCTGCTCGGGTGTCGCGTTCGCGCCGCTGAGGATGGCGAGCACGGGATCGCCGGGGAGCAGGTGGATGATCGAGAAGACCACCACCGACACGCCGACGATCACCGGCACCGCCAGCAATATCCGGCGCCGGATGAACGTGAGCAGCGAGCGCTACCTCGTCAGGCTGACGTCGTAGAGGACCGGGAAGGTCACCACGTTGAACGCGTAGCCGGCGACCTCCTTGCGCACGCCCACCACCGTCACCTGATCGACGAGCGGGATCCCGGCGCCGATCTCGAGCAGCGCGCGCTGGATCCTCTTGTAGAGCTCCATCCGCGGCCCTTCCTCCACCATGGCGGCGGCCTGGTCGAGGAGCTTGTCGATCTCCGGGTCGGACAGGCGGGGCGGGTTGAAGGCCTGCAGCCGGCTCGTGTGGAAGTTCGTCGTGAGGATCGAGGGATCGGGGAACCACCAGTTCAGCTCGCCGATCCCGTGCTCGCCCTTGCGCCACGCCTCGTACATCTGCACGCGGGGCTGCTCGCGCAGCTGGATGTCGATGCCGACCTCGCGCGCCATGCCCTGGACGAGCGGCGCCATCTCCTCGTAGCCGTTGTTGGTCCCGAAGATCCAGAGGATCTCCAGCCGCTTGCCGTCCTTGCTCCGGATGCTGTCGGCGCCGGGCTTCCAGCCCGCGTCGTCGAGGATCTTCCTGGCGCGCGCCGGGTCGTGCGGGAAGAGCTCTCTGGCGACGGGCACGTAGCCGGGCGTGGGGGGCTGGATCAGCGAGCCGGACGCCTGGCTCTGGCCGTGGAAGACGACCTTCGCGATGGCGTCCTTGCTGATCGCGTGATGCAGCGCCCGCCGCACCGCCGGCTCACTGGTCGGAACGCGCTGGACGTTCGGGAAGATCGTCCACGGCGTGCCGGCCGGCACGCCGCGAAGGATGCGCACGTCGGGGTTGCGCTCGAGCGCCGCCACGTCGGCGTACGAAAGATCCTCGGCGATGGTCGCCTCGCCGGTCTGGAGCACCGCCGTGCGCGTGGTCGCCTCGGACACGAACCGCCACGTGATCTCCTCGAGATGGGCGGGGCCGCGATGGGCGGCGGTGGCCGGCG
>Ga0137394_10003550_pt1 | contig 11763 bp, 6 predicted proteins | sample czobulk116metaG_FD_108278 | JGI IMG/M metagenome (GOLD analysis project Ga0137394, IMG submission 108278) | Vadose zone soil microbial communities from Angelo Coast Range Reserve, California, USA - czobulk1.16 metaG | ecosystem: Environmental > Terrestrial > Soil > Vadose zone | place: USA... | reverse complement strand
GGCGGCGGCGGTGGCGGCGGCGGGGTCGAGGCCTTTTCGGTCGTGAACGACCACACGGGACCGCTGACCGATCCGGCGGCGTTTTTGGCCACAACCTGCCAGTAATAGGTCGTCCCGGTGTTGAGTCCGGAGGCCTCGTAATAGAACCGCACCGTACCGGCGACGAAGAGCGCGGGCGGATTGGTCATCCCGAATCGCACGTCGAACGCCGTGGCGCCCGCCGATTGCCAGCTGAGCGTGGGTGTGACGGTCACCTCAACTGCTCCATTCACCGCGACCGTCGTCGGCACCGCAGGCAGAGCGGCCGGCGGCGGCGGGGGCGGCGGTGGTGGTGGCGGCGGCGGAGGGGGCGGCGGCGGCGGTGGCGGGGGCGGCGGCGGCGGAGGGGGCGGGGGCGGCGCTACCAGCGACAAGGTGATGCTCGCGAGATTCATACCGCCGGCATCGACCACGAGTTTCATCACCTGCAGGCCGGCCACAAGATTGGCCGTCGTGCTCACCGTCGTCCAGTTCTGCCAACCGCCAGTATTGGGGACAGCTACCATTGTCGTATTGGTCGAACCGAAGCTTGCGTGGAGTTGACCGCCGCCAACACCGGATGCGACCTGGTACTGCAGCGTGTATGCGCCCGCGGTCGTCACGTTCACTGTGTACGCCAGCCATTCGCCTGTGCGCATCCAGCCGACGTCGTACCCGCCGAGAGCGCTGACCTCGATGTCGACGTCGGTATTGCGGTACTGGCCCCCGCGATTGCCGGCGGTCAGGTCGTGGTAGCCGAACCCTTCGCCGCCGTCATCGAAGTTCTCGGCGCGCAGCGTTCCGGGCACCGAGATCGCGGTGCCGGTGAACGGCGAGGACATCAGCGATGAAAGTCGGACCCAGTTCAAATTACCGACGCCGGAAGCACCAGCCGTGTCAAACACGACGCGCATGATCTGGGGGCCCCCGGGCACCGTCGCCCTCGTGGAAACGGTGGTCCAGTTCTGCCAGCCGCCGGCCTTGGGAATCGTCATCGCACCGGTGACGTTCTTTCCGCCGAACTCGATATGGAACGTGCCGCCATCACCGGCTGACGCGACGCGTGCTTCGATCAGATAACTGCCGGTTGTTGAGACGTTCACCGAATAGTTCAACCACTCGCCGACGCCAATCCAGCCCACGTTGTAACCGCCCTCGGTTGCCGCTTCGATGTCAACGTCGCTCTGGCGATAAGCGCCACCTTTGTTGCCGCCGGTCAGGTCGTGGTACGCGATCCCCTCCCCACCGTTGTCGAAGTTCTCGGCTTCGATCGTGCCAGGCAGCGTCGCGGCGCCAGCCGAATACGGCGTCGACGAGGCGTTCAACACAGCATCCGGCGTCGCCGCGCTCGTCGCGCTCGAATTCAGCGCCAACAAGACACACGTCGCCCACAGGCCCACCAGGGCTTTTTTCACCATTGCTCGTCGTCTCCCTATGTCGTTTTGAAGGGCGGAATCAGAAAGGCTCGCGGTGAACCTTGACGGCAGTGGCTACGGCAACGCTGGTACCATCAGCGGAGAATCGGTCGCTAACAACGCTTCGAGCCGTTTTTTCCAAACAATTTCGTCGTTGGGCGGCGCGCCAGAAAATGTGTCATCGCGAAGCCGTCCGGCGCTCGAACGATTTCGTCGCGGCGATACAAATTCTTGTCAACGTCAGGATCTTTTGACCCTTGACAACGGTGGGGTGGCGTTCGCCGTGCGGTCGTTCAGCATTTTTGACGGTGGGAAGTGCGAGATCTTCAAACCGATCGCGGCGCGGGTTCGTTTCGCGCTTTCCTGACGCCGGAAGCGATCGACGAAATCAAGACCGGTCGCACCCGCAGGGTCGTGTCACTCAAATGGCCAGTAGCCGCGACGATCCCGGCGTGCCCGCTGCGGTCATGCCCCAGTGCAAGCGCCGAAATACTCATAAAAACATGCGGGTGAACCATGCGTCATTTTGCGACGAAAGGTAAGGTTCGATCGCCGCCAGCCGCACGGATTGTGCAGCTTGCGCTTATTTCATCGAGCAGTGAGTTCGTACACCTGTAAAAGAGAGGCGCGCTGGCTACGATCAGGCGGATGGCACGTTTCGGCGTGCGGCACGGAGATGGCTTGGGGACCGGACCGTGGTGACGTGGCGCGACGCGTACACACTGTGCCATGTGAACGCCTGAAATGGAGAAGGAGTATTCCAAGGCACGCTGCACGGCCTCCGCCGACTCGGCCTTGTGGCGGTGGGAGGCCCGGGCGAGGGAAGGTCAGGCACCGAGCTTGCTGCAGGGCTCGGCGTGAACGAATCTTCAGGAGCATGTGGGCTGACGCTCCGGCCCGCGCATGATATTGATGCGATCGAACGAACGTTCCGGCCGTCTTTCGCCGGGCAGCTGGCGGTCACGGTGATTCCGGCTCGCAAGGCGAGTCGATGAGCGCTCCACCCGACGCCAGGGTCTGGGGACCTCCAGACGCCCCCCTCGAGCTCGTCGCGCGGAATGTCAGCACACGGTATCTCGCCATCTTCATCGACGGCGTCATCGGGCTGGTACTGCTGCCGTTCAACGTCTCGCACCTGGGGCCGTCGGCCTACGGGCTGTGGGCGCTCACGACGTCGGTGACCTGGTTTTTCGGCGTCCTCGACCTCGGGTATGGCAGCGCGCTCGTAAAGTTCATCGCGCAGTATCGCGCCTGGCGCGACCGCACCGCGCTCAACGAGATCCTCAGCACCATCGCCCTGGTCTTCGCTGGCCTTGGAGCCGTATCCTTCCTCGTAACGGCAGTGCTCGCGTGGCGCATCGGCTCGCTCTTCAACATCGAGCCCGGGCAGGTCCGCACAGCACAATACGTGCTGCTCATCGTCGGCGCCTACCTCAGCCTGCGGTTCCCGCTTTCGATCTTCGGCGCGGTGGTGTATGGATTTCAACGGTACTATCTCAACAACACGGTCAGCATCGGCATCAGCCTCGTCGTAGCGACGGTGAACCTCGGAATCCTGAGTGCCGGGCACGGCCTGGTCACCCTCGTGGCCGCGGTGACGGCCGTCCGAATCCTCTCGCTCGGCCTCTTCGCGTGGAATGCGTACCGGGTTTTCCCTGGGCTTCTCGTCCGACCGTCGCTGTTTCGGCGAGCGCGGCTGCGGGAGGTCACCGGGTTCAGCGTCTACATGCTCGTGCTCGACTGGTCCGCGAAGCTCAATTACTCGTCCGACACCATCGTGATCGGCGCCATGCTGGACACCACCGCCATCGCCGTCTGGACTGTCGGGCAGCGTCTGGCCCAACTCACGCAACAGCTGACGAACCAGCTGAACGATGCTCTCTTTCCCAGCGTGGTTGATAGCGACGCAGTGCAGCGTCACGATCGGCTCCAGATGATTCTGGTGCAGGGCACCAGGCTGTCGCTCGCCCTCGCAGCGCCGCTGTGCCTGGGGCTCATCGTGCTTGCCGACTCGCTTATACACAATTGGGTGGGGCCAAAATTCTCCGCGAGCGTTGTGACGACGCGGATCCTGTTGACCGTGGTCCTGGTGCGGGCCAGCACGGCGTCGGCCAACTTGATCTTGAAAGGCGCAGGTCAACACAGGCTGCTGACGTGCGCGAACGCCACAACGGCGGTGGTGAACGTGCTGTTGAGCATCGCCCTCGTCCGGCCCTTCGGGTTGCTCGGCGTCGCCCTCGGCACTTTGATCCCGGTCAGCCTGTCGACTGCATTCGTTCTATATCCGGCCGCGTGCCGGCGAGTGGGCCTCCCCGTGCGCCGAGCGCTGGCGCAAGCCATCTGGCCGGCGGCGTGGCCCGCCGTCGTCATGATCGGAGTGTTGTGGGCTGGACGGCGGCTGAGTCCCACTGGCCTCGTCGAGGTGGCGCTCCACCTTGCGGCGGGAGGGCTCGTGTACGTGGGACTGTTCCTGGGCCTCGCGATCGGTGCCGAGGAACGGCGTTTCTACTGGACGAAGCTACGGGGTCTCGTCTCTCATCAGCGGCCAGCTCCTGCCGCCGCCTGACGTTCGCACCGAAGGGGACGTCGATGCGCGCGGCTGGAAGGTGCGCATCGTTTCCTGCGCCGCGTTATCCTGCGGAGGCAGCGGTCAGGTGCGATACACGTGCTTGCCGTAGAAGAAGCCGACGAGATCCCACCATGCGAGCTCGTTCTTGAAGGTGCGCGCGGGCTCCCGGCGTCCAAAAACCGCTCGCAGCGTATCGATCGTTCCGCGGATCGCGAGGCCAATCATGTAGCGGGGCACGCCCAGCAGATACGGCACGGCGGCCGGTCGTCGCCTGTCCAGCACACCTTGTGACACTCCACGCCAGAAGCACCACCGGCGGAAGTACCGCTTCGTCAGGCGCTCCGGCGGCACGTAGTGATGGATGGTCAGGTCGGGCCGATAGAACCCGCGCGCGCCGATCGCCAGCAGCCGCGTGAACATGTCCTCATCCTCACACGACATCAGGCGTCGACCGGGCGTGCGGCCGAGGTCCACCGAGTAGGGGCCCACGCGTTCGAGCACCGAGCGCCGTATCACCGCGTTCCCACCCATCAGCATCGCGGCGCAGCCCGGCCCGAACTGCTGGGTCGCTTGCCCGCTTTCCGTCCAGCCGATGACGGAGCCGTACGCCGTGCCAAGCCACACGGGACGCTCGCCGCCCCAGCGCGGGAGGTACGGGCCTCCGATGAAGTCTGTCGTCGGCTCCTCGAACGCTGCGGCGATCGTCAGGAGCCAGCCCCGATCCACTTCCTCGTCGTCATCGATCATCCCGACCAGGTCGTCGCGAGTGGCAGCTATCCCGGCGTTCAGGGCGTGAGATCGACCTGGGTTGGACTCGTAGACGTACTGGAGGAGGCCCCTGAACCGTGGGACGAACGACTCGACGACCTCGCGCGTGTCGTCGGTCGATCGATTGTCGACCACCGTTACACCCACCTCTAATCCATCAGGCCGGTCGGCTGCGAGGAGGCTCTCGAGCGCCCGCGGCAGCATCGCCGCCCTGTTGTGTGTCGGAATCACAACATCGAGTCGCATTTGGATCACCGGGACAAAGCGCCCGCAGCATTGCGACTCAGCGCATTTACGGCGGCGACTGGCTGCACGCAGGCGGGAACGTCGAGCTCCATCAGCGCATACAGTTCGTGGACAGCCTTGTCTGTGGCCTGCCCCGGGCCATGGAACAGTTCTGCGGCTAGTGCGCGGCGTGCATCCGAGAGTTGTCCTGGATACGTCACAGCCCGGTCCACGGCCGCAAGAACTCCAGCAGGGCTCTCGACGTTCGTCGACGCGGTTGCCATGAGATCCACGTATTCGGTTGCGATGTTAGCGCCGCTGATGAGTTGAGGCATCGCGATTCGGATGAGAGGACGGTCGAGCAGCAGGTATTCGAAGCCGATCGAGCTGTGGTCCGTGATCAGCACGTCCGCCGCAACGAGCCAGGGTGAGGCATCCGCCGACGTGATCAGGTGGCCGTTTCCTCTCGCCAGGATCGGCTGTAACCGCCCCACCCAGTCCACTCCTCCGGAGCTTTCGAAGGCGCGATCGAGCGAGTTCTCGTGCAGCTTGACGAGCACTCTGTAGCCGGCGTCGACGAGTGCGCCGACTACGTTCTCGCCCATGGCATTGAGCGAGGAGAAGCGTGTCCAGGTCGGCGCATACAAGATGGTCGTGCGGGCCGGGTCCAACCCGTTGGCCTCGAGCACGCCGTCCCGGCTGAGACTTCCGTCCACCAGGCAATCGCTCTTCGGCATGCCGACCAGGCGAATCGCGGAACTGCCGCTGTCGATAGCCCCGCTCGCGACGTAGTTCTGCAACCGCCGGCGATTGATGAAGAAGAGACGGTCCCAGTGCCGCATCGAGCTGTCCGGCCGGTCGTACACCTGGCTCCACTTGCCCGCGACGCCGTGGAACATCTGGACGCGACAGGTACCGCGGGGGAGGGTAGCCCACAGCAGGTCGGCAGCGACGTACGCGTCGAAACGCTTCATCAAAGCCCCGCGGGGCGAGAGCACCGGCGCCTTCAGTGGAGCATCCCGGAAGATTTCCGCTACACGGTCGGGACGTCGGCTCGACATCAGCCAGGTCCGCACACGCGGATCCGCCAGCAAACGGCGGTGAACCGGGGCCATCATCCCGTATTCCATCGCGGTGCGCGCGTCGAAGGCGACCTGGCGCACCTCTGGCCACCGGAGCCGGTGCCAACGGGTGTCCACGTGGCGCACGGCGTGCACGAGCGGCGAGAGGATCTCGCCGACTTTCATTCCCGCCCCCCTCCAGCGCCGGTGCCCGCCGGCTGCGTCAGCGGCCCCCGTCGTCGAGCCGGTGCGCGAAGCAGCCGCCACAGTTCTGCCCGTCGCTCGTGACGGGGCGCCTCGCGGAACTCGCGCCGGCGCGTCCGGAAGAACCCGCGAAAGAAGCGGAGGCGCACCTCGTGGTGGAACGCTCGCCCCGGCTCACCGATCGCCTTGGCCCGCACCCACCCGACGAGGTCTCCGAGCGCCTGCCGGTACAAATGCGCCGGAACGCCGAACAACGTTCCGACGCTCGTCTGCTCCATGTGGTGCGACCGCAGCATTGCGTGGAAGTGCCCGTGCCCGGTGTGCCATCGGCGGTGATACGCCCGCTCCAAGCGGTTCGGCTGAATCTCGGCGTGCAATATGATGCGCGGGTCATAAACGCCCTTGCGGCCCGTGCGCAGCACCCTCAACAGGAACTCGTGGTCCTCGAGCGAGCCGATGGCGTCCTTCACACGCTGGAGGCCGGTCGCGAAAAGTCCAACGACCTCGAACACCGTTCGCCGGCACGCCCCCGCACCCACCAGGCAGATCGGATGGTCGGCGGTGACCACGACGGAAGCCTCGCCATGGTCCACGAGCGCCAGCGGCGTCCAGTGATCGCGCGTCAGCCACACAGGAATTGCAGCCGGCCAGACCGGTAGAACACGACCGCCGACCATGTCCGCCTCGGGGTGCTCACGAAACGCGCGAATGATCGCCGCCACCCATTCCGGCTCCGCTCGTACGTCGTCGTCGATGAACGCGATGAACGGAGCGCGAGCTTCGCGGATGCCTGCGTTCCGGGCGTATGACAACCCCTGCTGAGGCTCGAAGAGATAACGCACGCGGCCGTCCGCAGCCGCGAACCGCTCGACGATCTCGCGCGTGCTGTCCGTCGAGTTGTTGTCCACCACGATCAACTCGAAGGCCGGCGTGATCGATACGCGTTGAGCCAGCACACTGCGAATGGCGTCGTGGAGCAGCTCGCCACGGTTGTAGGTGCTCATGACGATGGACAGCTGCGGTGCCTCGCGCTGTGCGGGCGGCACGATTCCACTGCATGAGCCGTTAGAAATTCCGCTGCACGAGCGGTTAGAATGGTCAGGCGTCTTCACTGCCTTGCCAACGCGATCTCTCCCGTAACCGAGCCTCTTGAGTTCCGTGAGTTGGTCCCGGAGCAGCTGTGCGTGGGAAGACCGCGTCACGGTTGAGCAGCATCTGCTGTCATACAGCAGAGTCCGTGCCAGGCCGTTGCGAGGCGACGAATCTTTACCTTTAATTTCCGATTCGCTGGCGTCCGCGCCTCTGCTGAGGAACGTACTTCATAAATTGAGCAAAGAAGGACTTCTTCTCGTCTCGACCGGTATGGATGTTCACTCAGCTTTTCGGCCGCTTCCCCGTTCCTCCAAACCCGGTGTTGCCGTGGCACACGAGTTGCCACCCGCAAGCTCACGATGATTAAACGTTTACAAGTCCTAACATTCGCATTACTTGTCATTCTCGCCTCGCCGCTCGGTGCGGCGGCGCAGGAGCGCCTCTGCGACGCGCAATTCGAGGACTGCCGCGCCCCACTGATCGATCTGATCCGCAACGAACAGATCGGCATCGACGTGGCGTTCTGGTTCATGGAAGACGCGCGGTATGTCACAGAGCTCATCAATCGTCACAATGCAGGGGTGCCGGTCCGAATTCTCGTCGACCAGCGCGCCAACGCCACCAAGCGGCTGAACCAGACGATGATCAACAGCCTGCGTGATGGCGGCATCCCGATGCGGGAGAAGTACGTTGCCGACATCCTGCACTTCAAGATGATGTTGTTTCAGGGCCAGAACATGGTTGAGTTCAGCAAGGCGAACTACGGGCCGGACGAGTTCGTGCCGATCACGCCCAACGTCAATTTCAGCGACGAGGGTGTGTTCTTCACCAACGACGACAGGCTGACGAACAGCTTCCGCCGGCGGTTCGAGGATCTCTGGATCGACACATTGCAGTACCGAAACTTTGGCAACATCACTGGTCCGCTGGTCCGCCAGTACCCGATGTACCAAATTGATCCGTCGATGAACTTCCCGCCAACGGAGGACTTTTCCTATCGCTCGGTCTCGCGATACGACGCGGAATCCCAAGGCATCGACGCGATCGTCTTCCGCGTCACCGACCATCGTCAGGCGGACGGCATGATCCGAGCGGTGCAGCGCGGCGTTCCCGTCCGTCTCATCGGCGAACCCACTGAATACAGGAATCCAACGCGCCTGTGGGATTCCAAGCACATCGATCGCATGTGGATCGCGGGCGTGCAGATCAAAATGCGGCAGCACGAAGGCCTCACGCACGAGGCCGCCGTGGTGATGCGTGGGTTAGGCGAGGTGATCTTCGGGTCCTCGAACTGGACGACGGCGTCAGCCGGTTACCAGGACGAGCACAACTTTTTTTACAATCCAACCCTCGGGAAACCGTGGTTCTTCCAGTGGTTCGCCGATCAGTTCGACAGAAAATGGCTCGACACCACGAATTTTGTCCCGTTCACCCCACTGCCGCCTGACGTGCCGACATACGCCTCGCCGGCGAACTTTGCGACGGGCGTACCCACCACCGGCCCTACCAGCAGTTTGACGCTGACGTGGGAGGGTGGCACGTGGGCGCACCTGTACGACATCTACTTCGGAACGACCGCGACTCCGCCGCTGCTCATGAGCAACCAGGAACTCGGCAGCCCCGTGGCCGGCACAGCCGAAACGTTCACCGTAAGCAATCTTCAGCCTGGCACAACGTACTTCTGGCGCGTCGTCGGGAAGACCTGGGCTCAGCTTGGTCGGAGCGGACCGACATGGAGCTTCACGACAGCCGGGACGCCGCCAGGCGGATCGCCAGCCTACGGTGGGACGCCGGCGCCGGTACCAGGCACGTTCGAGGCCGAGAACTTCGACGAGGGTGGACAGTCGGTCGCGTACTTCGACACGACGCCAGGAAACGCTGGCGCAGCGTATCGCTCAACCGACGTTGACATCGAGCCGACGACCGACACTGGCGGCGGCTACGACGTGATGAAGACCAAGGCGGGCGAGTGGCTGAAGTACACGGTGAACGTCACAGCTTCCGGAACTTATCCGCTCGACATACGCGTGGCAATCATCGGCACCGGCGCGACGTTCCACGTCGAAGTGGATGGCGTCGACAAAACGGGTCCGATAGCCGTGCCCGATACGGGCGGGTGGCAGACGTGGCAGACGATCACGACCGCCGGCATTCCGTTCACAGCCGGCCAACGCGTCATTCGAGTGGTTTTCGACACGGAAGGCTCAACCGGCGGCGTCGGCAATTACAACTGGTTCCGGGTCGTGGCGCCGCCACCGCCGCCACCGCCACCACCGCCGCCGCCCACGGGTCCGTTCGGTGGAACGCCGGCCGCGCTTCCCGGTATCGTCCAAGCGGAAAACTTCGACGTTGGCGGACAGGGGGTCGCGTACTCCGATACGACCGCAAGCAATTCCGGTAACGCGTACCGGCCTGCCGAGGGCGTTGACATCGGCCCCACGAACGACCCCGCGAGCGGTGGCTTCTACGTCGGCTGGACGCGCGAGGGCGAGTGGCTGAACTATACCGTCAACGTGACGGCGACGCGCAACTACACGGTAGGCGTGCGTGTGGCGAATATCGGGTCAGGCGCAAAGTTCCGAATCGAAGTGGACGGCGTCGATCTGACGGGACCGGTCCCGGTGCCCAACACGACCGGCTGGGACACCTGGCAGACAATCTCGCTGGCTGGCATTCCTCTCACCCAGGGGCAACATGTTCTCCGGCTCGTCATGGTCACGCGAAACGCGGAGAACTCCGGCGTCGGCAACTACGGCTACTTGTCGTTCCAGTGATGCTGCCGCAGACCGGGTGAGCACATCGGTGCTCACTCGGCGTTGCGACCCGCCTCCCGGTCCGCGCACCGGGTCGCGAGATCGGCTGAGACCGGGGTCAGTAGTTCTAACAGCTGAGGATGGCGCGGCTCCTGCAAGCACCAGCCACGGACGCTATGGAGTTTTCGATCATCATCCCGACTTACAATCGCGCGGATGAGCTGCGCGAGACCATTCGCAGCATCGCTAAGTTGACGGTCGCCAGCAACTGGGAACTGCTCGTCGTCGACAACAAGTCGACGGATCACACGCGCGCCGTGGTCGAAGAAGAGAGCCTTTCGTTCCCTGCGCCGCTGCGGTATCTGTTCGAGCCGGAGCAGGGGCGCTATGCGGCGATCAACACCGGCATCCGCGCGGCTAAGGGAAACATCATCGCGACGACTGATGACGATGCGCGTGTCGAGCCGGATTGGCTGACGCGAGCCGCCGTCGGCCTCGAGGCTCTCGGCTGCGACTACGTCGGCGGCAAAGTCTGGCCCATCTGGAGAGGCACCCACCCCGCTTGGTTACCCGACCGGCCGGGGCGGCACTGGGCCGTGTTGGCGCTGCAGGACCATGGTGACGAGCCGCTCGAGTTTGGGGCGAACGGCATTCCCTGGCCGCTGGGCATCAACACAGCCACGAGGCGAGAGGCCTTCGACAGGATAGACCTGTTCGACAACCGGCTCGGAAGGAAGGCGGGCACGCTACGGAATCAGGCACAGCGCGAATGGCACCTCCGCGCGCGGGCCGCAGGTCTGCGGGGCTTCTATGTCCCGGAGATGGTCGTCCATCACGTGGTCGAAGCCGAACGCCTGAGGAAGCAGTACTTCCGTCGGTGGTACTACTGGCACGGCATCAGCCGCGCCATCCTGTTCACAAAGCTGGGCGTGGACATGGACTCGCCTGACAACTCGCGGCTCGATTTCTCGAAGGTCCCGCAGGTCGCGGGCGTGCCGCGATACATGTACCGGACGCTGGCGACACACGCCACGGACCTGGTCCGTGCGCGGATGCGTGGTGACGCCGTCGTCGCGTTCGAGCACGAGGTGTGGCTTTGGTTCTTCGCCGGCATCGCGAAACAGCGGTGGACCGAGCGTAAGGTCGTCATCCCGCCGCCGCAGGTGAGTTTGTCGTAAAACGGAACGTGAGCGACCGCCCCGTGCCTGCGCTCTCTATGGCACACAGTCCCAGCAAGGACCAGCACGACGGGGTATCGGCTCGCAGCGCGGGTCAGAGGGTGCCGCGCGCTTGCGCGTCGCTCGTTGCACAGGCTGCGCGCGCTTCACCCTGCGACTCAGGCGGCCGAGAGCGGAGTCTCGCAAAAGTGTGGTTTGTATACGCGATAAAGCCTCGTCGCCCGGCGCCGGAGGCCGGTCTTGATGGCTAGGCTTCTGATCCACACACTGAACAGCGGAGAAGCCGCGCTGCCGGTGCTGGTGCGTCAGCTGGCGAGGCAATCCTTCCAGGACTTCGAACACGACGTCGTTAGCGGTCTGCCGAACCACGAGGGGCACACTCTTCAGTACCGGACGTTCATGCAGCGCGCGGCTTCCTACGAGTTATTCATGAAGCTCGACGCGGACATGACGTTCCGATCGGATACGTCGCTCGCCGAT
>Ga0137394_10003549_pt1 | contig 11764 bp, 10 predicted proteins | sample czobulk116metaG_FD_108278 | JGI IMG/M metagenome (GOLD analysis project Ga0137394, IMG submission 108278) | Vadose zone soil microbial communities from Angelo Coast Range Reserve, California, USA - czobulk1.16 metaG | ecosystem: Environmental > Terrestrial > Soil > Vadose zone | place: USA... | reverse complement strand
TTTGACTATTACGCGTGAACACCTTCGCCTTGAACACCGTTGAAAGCCTTAAAGGCATTATTTATCCGCTCGGCTCGCCTTCGGCTGCGCCTCGCCAGGCTACTGCCCCGGACATTCGTTTGCGAATCCCCGAACGACGCGTGAGCCGGTCATGAGCGATCGCGACCCCCTCTGGTACAAGGACGCCGTCTTCTACGAGCTGCACGTCCGGGCCTTCAAGGACGGCAACGACGACGGCATCGGCGATTTCATCGGGCTCACCAGCCAGCTCGGGCATCTCAAGGAGCTGGGGGTGGATTGTCTGTGGCTCCTGCCCTTCTTCCGCTCGCCGCTGCGCGATGACGGCTACGACGTGGCGGACTATCGCGCGATCCACCCGGATTACGGCACGATGGCCGATTTCGACCGGTTCCTCGAGGCGGCCCACGGCCACGGCATGCGGGTCATCGCGGACCTGGTGGTCAACCACACCTCGGACCAGCACCCGTGGTTTCAGGGCGCCCGCCGCGGGCCCGATTCCCCCTATCGCGACTACTACGTCTGGAGCGACACCGACGAGCGCTACCGGGACGCCCGCATCATCTTTCTCGACACCGAGAACTCCAACTGGACATGGGATCCGGTGGCGAAGGCCTACTACTGGCACCGCTTCTTCCACCACCAGCCGGATCTCAATTTCGACAACCCGCAGGTGCGCCGCGAGCTGCTCGACGTCATGCGCTTCTGGCTGGACAAAGGCCTCGACGGCTTCCGCTGCGACGCGGTCCCCTATCTGATCGAGCGGGAAGGCACCAACTGCGAGAACCTTCCCGAGACGCACGACTTCCTGCGGGAGATCCGCGCCACCATCGACCGCGAGTACCAGGGGCGTATTCTATTGGCAGAAGCCAACCAGTGGCCCGCCGACGTCCGCCCCTACTTCGGCGACGGCGACGAGTTCCACATGGCCTTCCACTTCCCGCTGATGCCCCGCATGTTCCTGGCCGTCCGTCACGGAGACCGGCGCCCGATCACCGACATCTTCGTGCACACCCCGGAGATCCCGGCCACCGCCCAGTGGTGCCTCTTCCTGCGCAACCACGACGAGCTCACGCTCGAGATGGTGAGCGACGAGGAGCGCCGGCATCTCTACTATGCCTACGGCTCCGACCCACGCATGCGGCTCAACCTGGGGATCCGTCGGCGGCTGGCCCCGCTGCTCGAGAACGACCGGCGCAAGATCGAGCTGCTCACGAGCCTGCTCTTCACCCTGCCGGGCAGCCCGATCCTCTACTACGGCGACGAGCTCGGGATGGGCGACAACATCTACCTCGGCGATCGCAACGGGGTCCGCACCCCGATGCAGTGGACGGGCGACCGCAACGCGGGCTTCTCCCGCGCCGACACCGCCCGGCTCTACTTGCCCCTCATCGTGGACACGGTCTACGGCTACCAGGCGATCAACGTGGAGGCCCAGCAGCGTACCCCGTCCTCGCTGCTCCACTGGATGAAGCGCCTCATCGCGGTGCGCAAGAAGACGCGCGTCTTCGGCCGTGGCACCCTCACCTTCCTCCGCCCGGCCAACGAGAGCGTGCTCGCCCACGTGCGCGAGCACGAGGGCGAGACGGTCGTCGCGGTCCACAACCTCGCCGGCTCGGCCCAGCCGGTGGAGCTCGACCTGCGGGCCTGGCGGGGACACACCCCGGTGGAGATGCTGGGCGATACCCGCTTCCCCACGATCGGAGCTCAACCCTATTTCATCAGCCTGGCGCCCTACGGCTACTACTGGTTCCGGCTGCAGCCACCCCTGCCCGACCAGCCCCTCTATGGCATCGAGGCCACTCCACTCTGACCCCGCCGCGCTCGTCGCGCTGCTCTCGGGCCCCGGTCGCTCCGATCTCACGCGCTTCCTGATCCGCCAGCGCTGGTTCGCGGCCAAGACCCGCGGCATCGCGGCGGCGGACGTGCTGGACTGGGCCGTCCTCGATCCCGACGGGCCGCTCGTGCTCCTGCTCCTCGCGGTGGACGGTGACCCGTACTACGTCCCGGTCACCGTGTCGGCCGAGGCCGCGCCGGAGGCCACGCTCGCCCGCGCCGGCCCGGAGGCGGTGGTGGACGCTCACCACGACCCGCGGTTCGGCCGCCGCGTCCTCGGTGCCATTGCCGCCGCTCGCTCGGCCGACGGCCACCATGGCCGGTTCGCTTTCCGGCCGACCCCTGGCTGGGCGTTCCCGCCCGATCCAGACACGCTCGCCGCCCGGCGGCTCACCGGCGAGCAGAGCAATACTTCGATCGTCGTGGGCGATCTGGTCCTGAAATCGCTGCGCCGGCCCCAGCCCGGCCTCAACCCCGATCTCGAGATCACGCGCTTCCTCACCACCCGGACCGGCTTCCGCGATGTGCCGCGGCTCGCGGGCTGGGTGGAGTACGCGGGCGCGGGCGAGCCCGCGATCCTCGCGGTGCTCCAGGAGTTCGTCCCGAATACCGGGGACGGATGGACCCACGTGGTCTCGACGCTTGCGGCCCGCGGCGCGGCCATCGAGCGCCGGCCCGACCCGCTCCTCGAGGAGGTTCACCGTCTGGGCGCGATCACCGGAGGCCTGCACGCCGCGCTGGCCTCCGACGATCGCGACCCCGACTTCCGCCCGGAGCCCATCGGCCGCGACGACGTCGCGCGGTGGGCCGGCGAGATCACCCGGGAGCTGGCCGCTCCCGACGTCCGCGGGCGGCTCGGAGCCGACGACGGCCAGGTGGCGGACGCGGTGGCGCGGGCGCTCGGGGCACTCGACGGGCTCCCGGGCGCGACGGTGAAGATCCGCGGCCACGGCGACTACCATCTCGGGCAGGTGCTCAAGACGCCGAGCGGGTTCGTGATCATCGACTTCGAGGGCGAGCCGGCGCGCCCGCTCGCCGAGCGGCGCCAGAAGCAGTCGGCCCTGCGCGACGTGGCCGGCATGCTGCGGTCCCTCGATTACGCGGCGCACGCGGTCGCCTTCCGTCACCCCGAGACCGAGCGGGCGGCGGCCCTCGCCGCCCTCACCAGCTGGGAGGCGCAGGCCCGCCATGCCTTCCTGACCGGCTACGGGAGCGCGGTGACGGAGAGCCCGGCGCCGCTCGTGCCCGCGGCCGGCCAGGCCCTGCGGGCGGCGTGCGCCCCCTTCGAGCTCCAGAAGGCCGCCTACGAGCTGCGCTACGAGCTCGACAACCGCCCCGACTGGGTCGCGATTCCGCTGGCCGGGATCAGGCGGATTCTCGGGCGGGGCCCGACGAGCGACTGAGTCGCCCGCGATCCGCCTGTCGCGCGCCAAGCGCGACCATGCATACCGCGAACACCGGCACCAGGCTGGTCACGAGGACGAGGGCGCCCAGCCCCGTCGCCATCGCATGCGTCAATCCGATCGTCGCTCGTGCCGCTATCGGCAGGAGGTTCATCTGCACCGGGCGTGGAATTTTCATACGCCCTGATCGGGCAAGCCGCGTGCCACGCGGGTGCGATCGTCCCCGATCCGAACTCTTCTACTCGGTAATCCTGACCCACCTCGCGGCTGACGCTCGCCCGCTCCCGCGGCATCTTCACGACTTCTCGATCGCGGAATCGCGCACTTCGGCGCCGCGGCCATCGGTGGCACGTGGCGTGCGTACTAGTCGCGCACGAACGCATTCGAGAATTCTTACTCTCGTACACAGGAGGATGACTCCCATGCTGTGGACGATCTTCGTGGTCCTGCTGGTGCTCTGGGCATTGGGCATGGTCAGTTCTTACACGCTCGGCGGCTTCATTCACCTCTTGCTCCTGATCGCCATCGCGGTAGTCCTGATCCGGGTCATCCAGGGTCGAAGGCCCATCTGATCCAACGGAGTGCGCCGGATGAACTACAAAGTCCAGGACCATCTCAAGCCGAAGGCGCTGAGCGGCATCTCCGACGATCAGATCGCGCAGCACTGGACGCTCTACGAGGGTTACGTCAAGAACGCCAACGGCCTCCTCGACGGCGTCGCGAAGACCGAGGCCGGCTCACCCACGTGGGCCGAGCTCAAGCGTCGTCTCGGCTTCGAGGTCGACGGCATGGTGCTTCACGAGTACTACTTCGGCAACCTCGCCTCCGGCTCCAAGCTCTCCCCGGGGAGCGACCTCGCGGTGGACCTGGGCGCGGCGTGGGGCTCGGTGGGCGCCTGGCGCGAGGACTTCGCCAAGACCGGCGGCATACGCGGCGTCGGCTGGGCGATCCTCTACCGCGACCCCGCCACCGGCGGCCTCTTCAACTGGTGGGTGTCGAGCCACGAGCAGGGTCACCCGGCCGGATTCAGTCCGGTCATCGTGCTCGACCTCTTCGAGCACGCCTTCATGGTGGACCACGGCGCGGGAGGCCGGGCGGAGTATGTCGCGGCCTTCCTCGAGAACGTCAACTGGGAAGTCGTCGAGCAGCGGCACAAAGACAGCAAGGCCGGGCGTTTCACTGCCCGCTTCTGAGAGAGGACATCGCATGAAGAGCGGAGTGCTCATCGTCGCCATCGTGCTGATCGCCATCGGGGTGGTCTCCCTCGCCTACCAGGGGATCACCTACACCACCCGGGAGAAGGTCCTGGAGGTGGGTCCCATCAAGGCGACCGCCGAAAAGGAGAAGACGATCCCGCTCCCGCCGATCCTGGGCGGCCTGGCGCTGGCCGGCGGGGTGGTCCTCCTCGCGCTGGGAGCGCGACGGTAGCGCCACGGCCTGACGTCGCAGAAGACGCCGGGTAGTCCACCGGCGTCGCCCACGGGCGCGGTCCCTTCTCGGCCGCGCCCGTGGTGTTTTTCGCCCAGCGCGTCCCTCGCGGTATCATGCCAACCGGTCATGAAGAGGCGCGCGTCCTGCTGACCGTCGGCCAGCTCGTCGAGCCGTTGACCGGTCGGCGGTGGGACGCACCGGCCGTGACGCGCGAGGTCTCGGCCCGGGCCGCCCGCTATCGGCGCGGCGGGCTGCGCCCCGGCGACCGCGTATTCCTCCATTTCGGCAACCGGCTCGAGTTCTTCGCCGAGCTCCTGGCCATCTGGAGGCTCGGCGGCGTCGCGGTGCCGGTGGACGGCACCCTGACTCGCGTCGAGCTCGAGCGCCTCGTACAAACGGTCGCGCCCCGCTTCTCGGTGGTGGACGACGCCGCCGACGGGGCGATCGCCCGCGCGTTGCCGCCCGGCGTGACGGTGGTGGACGCGACCGAGTCGCTCCCGCCCGCCGATCTGCGTGCCGTCCTGCCGGAGGACGAGGCGCGCCCCGCGTGCGACGCCCTCGTGCTCTTCACGTCGGGGTCGAGCGGCGTGCCCAAGGGCGTGGTCCACACCCACGCCTCGCTGGCCGCCCGGTGGGGCGCCCTGCGGCGCGAGCTCGGGCTGGCGGCCTACGCCCGCACGCTCTGTCTCCTGCCCACTCACTTCGGCCACGGGCTCATCTGCAACAGCCTCTTCCCCTGGCTCGCTGGCCAGGACCTCTTCATCACGCCGCCCTTCCGGCCCGATCTGCTGCTCCGCCTGGGCGCGATCATCGACGAGCACCGGATCAGCTTCCTCTCCTCGGTACCCGCGATGTGGCGTCTCGCCCTCCGGGTGGCCCGCCCGCCACGCGAGGGCACGCTCCAGCGAGTCCACTGCGGCTCCGCGCCCCTGCCCGCCGCCCTGTGGGAGAGCATCCGCGGATGGGCGGGCACGCCGGACGTCTTCAACACCTACGGGCTCACCGAGACCGGGAGCTGGGTGGCCGGCACGTCGGGCGGCGCGTTCACGCCGGCCGACGGGCTCATCGGCCCGGCCTGGGGCGCGATCCTGCACGTGCAGCGCGCCGACGGGGCCCCGTGTGCGACGGGCGAGGTCGGCCACGTGTGGATCGAGAGTCCCGCCCTCATGCGGGGCTATCTCGGGCAGGATCACCTGACGCGGCGGGCAATCCAGAACGGCCGGTTCGCCACCGGCGATCTGGGCCTGCTCGACGGGCGCGGCTGGCTCCACCTGCGCGGACGCGAGCGCGACGAGATCAACAAGGGCGGCCTCAAGATCGCTCCCGCCGAGGTGGACGCGGCCGCCGAGGGCTGCCCCCGCGTCGCGGACGTCTGCGCGTTCGCGGTGGACGATCCGCTCTACGGCCAGAACGTGGGCCTCGCGATCGTGCTCACCGGGCGCGACGACGCCGCGGTGCGCGAGGTCTACGGCTGGATCCGCGAGCGACTCGCCGAGGGCAAGCTGCCCGCCCGCTGGTGGCTGGTGGATGTCATCCCGCGGTCCGAGCGTGGCAAGGTGAGCCGCGAGGCGGTACGCGCGGCGTGCGCGGACCACCCGCCGCTCGATCTCTCGCGCATCCTGCAGGGGCGCTGAGTGCGCCAGCGCCACCGGGAGCGAGTGCTCGAGTTCCTGCGCACCATCCAGAAGCCCGACCGCCCGCTCGACACGGTGGCGGAGACCGACAGCCTCGTGGAGAGCGGCCTGATCGACTCGCTGGCCCTGCTCGAGATCGTGGCCTTTCTCGAGGAGCAGTACCGGATCGACTTCGCGGCCGTCGGCCTCGAGCCGGAGCAGCTCACCTCGGTGAGCGGCATCCTCGACCTGATCGAGCGGGAGGCCCGGTGAGTCTCGCGGCGGGCTTCTCGGGAACGGCGCGACGACTGAGGCAGCTCCACGAGGACCCCGCCGTGATTGCGCGCTGGCAGGCCTGGACCGGGCCGCTGCTCTCCCGCCTCACGCCCCCGCGGCGCCGCGCGCTGCTCGCCCTGGGCGCCCTCTACGTGGTCGTGCGGCGACCGCTCAAGGAGATGGCGCCCGCGGTGGATGTGCGGGCCCCGGCCGGCCCGCTCGCCGGCGCCTTGGTCGTGCTGCTGTGCCTCGTCGTGGTCGCGGCCGTCTACCTCGCCGCGCGCCGCTTCGCCTCACTCCCCGCGACGGTGCGCCGCCGGCCCCAGCTCTGGCTGCACGGCGGCTTCTGGGCGATCGTGGTCCTGGGCTGGCTCGTCCCCGACAGTGGGGGCGTGGTCGCCCTCGCCCTATCGGGCCTGGTGCTGGCGCTGGCCTTCCTGCTCTGGCGGATGGGCTATCTCCTTCTCTCCGGCCAGCGCGGGCGCATGGCGGGCACCCGTTTCTCCGATCATCTGCTCTACCTCTATCCCGCCTACGGCGGCACCGGCGTGCCCTACGGCAAGGGGCTCGATCATCTGGCGCGGCACGAGGCCACGAGCGAGGAGGCCCTGGCCCGGTCGCAGCTCGCCGGCCTCAAGCTCCTGGCCCTGTCCGCGATCTACCACGGTCTCCTCGCGCTGATGGCCGGGCTGGTCTACGCGGAGCCTCGGGGGCACTGGAGCGCGTACGGGCTCGGGGTGCCGCGCATCGAGGCCCTCCTGCCCCTGGGCGCGCGGGCACCGTGGGCGGCGGCCTGGAGCGCGCTCTACGCCGGGCTGGTGTGGGACGTGCTGAAGATGGCGGCGCGGGGCCACGAGATCATCGGCGTCCTCCGCCTCTTCGGCTTCAACGTCTTCCGGAATACCTACAAGCCGCTCCTGGCGCCGTCGCTGGTCGAGTTCTGGAATCGCTACTACTACTACTTCAAGGAGATGCTGGTGGACTTCTTCTTCTTCCCGACGTACGTGCGTCGGTTCCGCGGGCGCCCGGCCCTGCGCATGCTCGCCGCGACCCTCGCCGCCGCCGGGTTCGGCAATCTCTACTACCACCTCGTGTTCAACGACACCTTCCTGCTGACCCTCGACCTGGCCGGGCTCCGGCCCTGGCTGGAGGCCCGCTCGTTCTACTGCCTGGTGCTGGGCCTGGGCGTCTACGTCTCGATGCGGCGCGAGCAACAGCGGCGAGGCGCCGCGGCAGCCGCCGCGCCCGCCTCGATGCCGACGCGGATCCGGCGCATCGCCGGCGTGTGGACCTTCTTCGCTCTCATCGGCATCTGGGCGGACGCGAGCTCCGCCACCTTCGGGCAGCGGCTGGAATTCTTCGTATCCCTCTTCGGCCTCCGATGAGCGACGGGCCGCGCGCCATCCGGCTGGCCGCCCACGCCCTCGGCCTGGTCGCGCTCAACTTCTTCTTGCTGGCCGCCTACCGCCTCCTCTTCGTGGCGTGGTTTGCCCGACGCGCCGCGTGGGGCGAGGTGCCCTCCGTGCTGCTCCACGGGCTCCGCCTGGATGTGGCGCTCCTGGGCCTCGAGCTGCTCGTCATCGGCGGCCTCACCCTGCTCACGCGGCACGCGCGCGGCGGCGCGGTGGTCACCGGCCTGTGGGTGGTCACCACGATCAACGCGACCGTGGCGGCCGTCAATCTCCTCTTCGTTCGCGAGCGCAACCAGCATCTCTGGGAGATGCTCTTCGCCTACCTGGCCGAGCCCCGCGATATCTGGGTGGCGCTGCGCCCCTTCCTCCGGGGTTATCCCCTCGTGGTCACGCTGGTGATCCTCGTCCTGGCGGGCCTCATCACGCTCGCCACCCGCCACGTCCGACGCCTGGGCCGGCACCGCTATGACCTGTGGCGGCCGTGGTACGTTCCCGCGGCCGCCCTGGCGCTGCTCGCCCTGTTCGCGCTGACCATGACGCAGCCCATCACGGTCAAGCAGGTGGGCGGCCGGGCCAAGACCGAGGTGGCCTGGATCGCGAGCCGGCACCAGATGGCGCTGGACGACTACGTGCTCAATCAGGCCGTGGTCAATCCGCTCTGGGATCTGATCCGCGAGTACCTGCCGGTGGCGATGACGGGCGGACGTCCTCCGTACCGGCTGGAGACCGCCGAGGCGCTCGCGCTCACCCAGCGGCTGCTCGGCATTCCCGAGGGGGATCGGCCGTATCCGCTCCTGCGCACGCTCCGTGGCGCCGGCGGCCTCGGGATCCGGAACGTGGTGCTGATCCAGGTCGAGGGGCTCGGCGCCACGCTGCTCGAGCGCGATGAGCCCGAGGGCCCGGTCATGCCGTTTCTCCGTTCGCTCGCGGCGGAGGGCCTCTACTTCCCGCGCGTGTACCAGAGCTTCCCGTCCACGGACGGCGCGGTGTTCGCGACGCTCACGAGCCTGCACTGGACCCACGCCCTGGGCGGCAGCGGCGTGCGGCTCTCCCAGTCGGTCATGGGCACCTACTTCGCCTCGCTCCCGCGGCTGCTGACCGCGCCGGGCGCCCGGCACTATGCCTTCTCGGGCTTCCGCCACCGCACCGCCGAGATCACGAGCTTCCTGCGCAACCTGGGCTTCCACGCCGCCGGGTTCGACGCCCTCGAGAAACCCCTGGGGCCGGCGGCGGGCCCGCTCGGCATCAACGACGGCCCGCTCCTCCTGGAGGCGGCGCGGGTGGTGACCGCGAGCCCAGGCCCCTTCAGCCTCTACGTGATGACCGGGACGAGCCATTCACCGTGGCAGGTGCCCCCGGAGGCGCCCATGCCGCTCGGCAATACTCCTCTCGGCACCTTCCGCTACGCCGACGACAGCATTCGCGCCTTCGTGGAGCGGCTGCGGGCGGACCGGCGCGACTTCGACCAGACCCTGCTGGTCGTCATCGGCGATCACACCGGCCCCACCTTCGGCAGCCAGCCGCTGGAGCGCCTCCGCCTGCCCTTGATCCTGGCCGGGCCCCCGATCGCCCGTGCGCGCGCGCGCTGGCCTGCGCTCCCGGATCGGCCCGCGAGCGAGGTGGACGTGCTGCCCACGATCGCCTCGCTGCTCGAGGGCGACCGCGCCTACGCGGGCATGGGCCGGAGTCTCTTCGAGGCCCCGGTCACCGCCGGGATCATCAGCGGCGACACGAAGGAGACGTTCTACTTCAAGGACGGCTTCGCCCTCCGTTACCGACTGAACGCGGGTCAGGCCGAGCTGCTGGCGGTGGACGGCGACGCGATGCCGCCCGTCGATCTGGCCCGGGACCACCCGGAAGTGACGAGCCGCCTCACCCGCGAGTTCCTCGCGCTCTACGAGACCACCGACCGCCTCATGCGCACGAACCGCCTCTTTCCGATCGAACCGGGCGCGGCCCGCTCCCCGCGGACGCCGTGAAGCGGGCGCGCGCGTTCTACACGCGCGCCGACGTGGTGACGGTGGCCCGGCGCCTGCTCGGCTCGCTGCTGGTGGTGCCCGCGCGAGACGGACGGCGCGTGTCCGGGATCATCGTCGAGACCGAGGCCTACCAGGGACCCGAGGACCGCGCCTCCCACGCCTACGGCGGCCGGCGCACCCGCCGCACCGAGACGATGTACGCGCGTGGCGGCACCGCGTACGTCTACTTCGTGTACGGCATGTACCACCAGTTCAACGTGGTGACCAGCGTCGCGGACGTGCCGCACGCGGTGCTGGTGCGGGCGCTGGAGCCGATCGAGGGCATCGATTTGATGCGGCGCCGGCGCGGGGGCATGGGGCCGGGCGAGCTGACCAGCGGCCCGGGTAAGCTCTGCATCGCGCTCGGCATCGACCGCCGCCTCGACGGCGCCGATCTGCTGGGCGATCGGATCTGGCTCGAGGCCGGCCGCCGCGTCCGCCCCGCCGACATCGCGACCGGCCCGCGCGTCGGCATCGACTACGCGGAGGACTGGGTCGCGCGCCCATGGCGCTTCTGGCTGCGCGACAACCCGTTCGTGAGCCGCGCGCGGCCTCCACTCGTCAGACCCGCAGGCGCAATCCGCTCCGGTCGAGCGCCCACATGAGGGCCCACCACAGCAGCACGTACATCAGCGCATAGGCCAGCGACGCGTTGATGGGCGAGGCCCAGGGCGCGAAGAGGTGGGCGAACAACCACGCCTGGAGCCGCGGACCCCCGGCACCCACCCGCACGATGAACAGGAGCTTCGCCATCAGGCTGGACAGGAAGAAGAGCGTGAGCGCGTGGACGCCGAGGATCGCGAAGGGCACGGCCCAGGCGCGGTGCCCACGGACCTCGATCGCCCAGTGGCAGAGGGCCAGCAGGAGCGCGGCCAGCCCCGCCATCAGCAGCGCGTACGAGCTGGTCCACAAGGGCTTGTTCACCGCGAACGAGAGGCCCCAGAGCCAGCCGAGCGCGGTCGCGACGAGCCCGCCCCCCGCGAGCCCGCCGACGATCCGGGCCGCGGACCGGCCCGACGATGGCCCGGCGCGCAGCCAGTGCCCGGCCAGCACGCCGAGGAGCGTCGTCGCGGTGGCGGGCAGCGTGCTCAGGATGCCCTCCGGATCGTAGACGCGCGAGGCCTGCCAGATGTGGCGCGTGCCGAGAACGACGCGATCCACGTAGCCCGACAGGTTCCCTTCCGGGCTCAGATCGCCGGCCACCTGGCCGGGCGCGGCCACCCGCGTCATCACGAGCCAGTAGCCCACCAGCAACACCCCCGCGGTGACCGCCTGCACGCGCCAGCCGCCGCCGCCCCCGGTGGCCAGCACGAGGAGCGCGGCCAGCAGGTAGCAGACCGCGATGCGCTGGAGCACGCCCGGGATGCGGAGCTCGGCGAGGGGGAAGAAGGGCAGCGCGTGGAGCAGCAGGCCCAGCGCGAAGATCACCGCCGCGCGCCGGAGCACGCGCAGGGGCAGCCCGCCCGCGCCCCGGTCGAGCGCCGGCCCCAGGGCCAGCGGGATCGAGACGCCCACCACGAAGAGGAAGAACGGAAAGACCATGTCGGTGGGCGTCCACCCGTGCCACCCCGCGTGCTGGAGCGGCGCGTACACCGCGCTCCACGTGCCCGGATTGTTCACCAGCACCATCGCGGCCACGGTGAGCCCGCGGAGCGCATCCACGGAAAGCAGACGCGCGTCCGCGCCGAACGGGGTCACAAGATGGAGCGGCCGGCGTCCACCATCAGGGTGGCGCCCGTGACGAAGGACGACTCGTC
>Ga0137394_10003548_pt1 | contig 11765 bp, 6 predicted proteins | sample czobulk116metaG_FD_108278 | JGI IMG/M metagenome (GOLD analysis project Ga0137394, IMG submission 108278) | Vadose zone soil microbial communities from Angelo Coast Range Reserve, California, USA - czobulk1.16 metaG | ecosystem: Environmental > Terrestrial > Soil > Vadose zone | place: USA... | reverse complement strand
TTTGGGAGAAGCTCGGCGATCTTCTTGAACGACGGGTCCGGCTCGACGAGGCGGCTGTTCATGCGCGTCACGAGCCCCTCGACCTGCTCGCGCAGCCGAGCCTGCGACAGCGCGACCACGGTCGTGTGCTCCTTCAGCTTGCCGTCCGTAAAGGTCCGCCGATCGCGCTGGACGTTGAACGTGGCGGCGATAATCTGCCGCTGCTGTTCGGACAACGCGTCGACGCCGCCGCCCATCCCGCCGCCTCCGCCGCCGCCGCCGCCCGCCGAGGTTGCCTGGCGAAAGTCCTTCTTGAACGGACGGACGCGCACGAAGTAGAGGTCGCTCGTGGCGCGCTTGGCGCCCTCGATGGCATCGTTGTCCGACGCGCGCGCGAAATACGACACCGAGTCGCCGGGCTGGACGTTCAGCTCTTCGAGGTAGAACGTGTGGCCCGCGGTCACTTCGGGAAGCCGGTTGCGGCCGGCGAACAGCTTGAGAGTTTTCTCCGCTCCGCCGTTGACCGAATACACCAGCTCGAGGTCCCGGACGCCATAGTCGTCCACCGCGGTCGCCTCGACGAACACTTCCTCGATTGGCGAGGCCGTCGTGTCGCGACCTGGCTTCGAGAACGACACGGCTGGCGGCTTGTCGGTGAGGACATCAATCGTGTACTGCGGCGACGCGCTGACTTTCTCGCCGGTGGGCGCGTCGAGCTCGATGCGATAGAAGCCGTTACGGGCGACCTTGAACGAACCGGTCAGCGCTTCAGCGGACCCGAGCGGCACCGATTCCTTGTCGTTCAAGACCACGCGCCCGCCCTGGGCTTTCATGGTGGGAATCACGCGCACGCGTACTTCGGTGCCACGCAGCACCGCGATGTCACCGCCATCTTCGATCTTCTGCGGCTCGAGACCGGTATAGGCTGGAAAGTGGTACTCGAGCTCGAGGCGCTGTACGTACGGCAGGTCCAGCACTTTCAAGGTGTAGACAGATGACCGCACGCCGCCCGCCTCGACAAAGTAGTCAAGGGCCCCGGGAAGATGGAACAGCACCCCCTCGTACTGCCCCTTGTCATTACGGACGAGCGGAAGTGGCTCGAACGCGGTCGTGGGCGAGCGGCGCACCATCAACGAGGCGTCGTCGGACTCGAACCCGTGCAGACGCGCGCTGATCGTCTGATCGGCGCCCCTGGGCACCGTCGCATTGCCCGGGCTCACATCGATCCGGTACGGAGCGGCCGCCTCGAGGCTGCGCGACACCAGCAGCATCGCCGACAGCGCATGGCGGAGAAACCCGGGACCCAGGACGAAGATCGCGGTGGCAAGGAGCGCAACGGCGCCCAGCGTTGCGGCGTAGCGCCTGAGCGGCAACCGTTCCACACGGCGGGCGGCGTCCATGGACGCACATCGCTCGATCGCCTGCTCCACCAGACACCGCACGAGCGCGGTGGACGCGATCTGCGGCGAGGTGCGACTCGCCTCGACGGCACTCACCAGCGTGGCCTGAAGCGACGGCTCGTGCTCCTCCAGATAGAGCGCCACCTGGTCGTCGGTCACCCGCTGCATCAGCGGACGCACCAGGAAGTAGGCCACCGACGCCAGGATCGCCAGCACAATCAGGATCCGCGCGGCCACGATGGACGCGCCGCTGAAGCGGGCCCACTCCAATCCGTACGCCGCAACGAGCGTCAGCAGGACCACCGTCGCCAGCACGCTCACCGCTCCCCGCAGCACGAGTTTCAACCGCCACCGCTGCCGGACCCGGCGAACGATGTCGATCAGACTCTTCGGGGGATCTGATGATTGCGGCTGCTTCTCGGACATTATGGCCTCTCTGTATCCTGTCGTTCCGGTTCCCTGTTCTGAGTTCTGCGTTCGTGTTCCCGTTCCCGTTCCCGTTCCAGTCCCAGGTTCCCGGTTCCACTCGGTGTTCCGGGTTTGCCGTTCGGTTCAGCGGTCGCGCCCCGAACCGGAACCGGAACACGAACCGGAACCGAACCGGAACCGAACCGGAACTCGAACCCAGAACCCAGAACAGGAACCGAGAACGACAGTGTCTTAAGAGTGCTCCTCTTTTACGTTTTCGACAAGCGATTCGACAACAGCGTATCCGCGCCAAGGACCACAATTGCGGCCGATAACAGGTACCACCAGATCCGCTGTGACCGTTCCTGTGCTTCCGGGGTCAGCGGCACACCGGGGGCCGCCTGGCCGCTGGCCTCGCCCGCCCGTCCGACGGCGGCGGCCACCACCTCCTCCGGATCAATAGTCGTGAGATCGGATTCCGACAGGTCGACATTGCTGGCCACCACGGTGGCATCGGCGTCGGATGCCTGACGTCGAATCTCGTAAAAGCCCTGCTCCGCGAGTTCGAGCACTTCCGGTCCCTCGCCGTTGAGCGCCAGCCGGTGTCGCGATGGCGTGAGGGCGATTCGTTCGGCAATCGCGGCTGAAGGCGTGAGCCCCGCCGACGGGTCGAGCACCTGTCCCACCGTCATCCAGGGCGGGACTTCGGTGTACGCGGCCAGATGCCGCGCCACACGATGGATGAACGGTAGAAAGACCGGTTTGAGCGGGAGGTCGCTCCACGAGAGATCGAGAGTGGACGCCCACACGATCACGCGTCCGTTCCCGAGCTTTCGCTCGATGACGGCGGGCGCGCCCGCGTCGAACCGGGCGAGTACCTGGGCCTGGGCCGAGGGCGCGGGCGTCAGCACGCGATAGCCGTAGAACCGGGCGGCGGAGAAGTTTCCGCTGCGCGGCGTGCGAAATGGCTCGAAGATCGGATGACCGTATTCGAGCGCCGCCATGCGGGCCGCATCACCCCGTGACCGATCGACGGGAGCGCCTAACACCCCCGGGAGCACGTCGCTCGACGAACCGGCCCACGTGGCGTACGGACCCAGCGCCACGAACAGCCCGCCGCCGCGCTCGACAAAGCGCCCGAGGCGGCTCGCCAACGACTCGGTCACGGTCACATCGTTCAGCAGAACAACGGCCGCCTGACGCAGATCGTCGTCGGAGATCCCGTCGGCCCGCTTCACCTGGGTCTCGAATCGAGGCGAGGTGCCGATGGCCAACGCCTGCGTCAGATAGAGGCTCGCCCCGCCGGTCGCCCCGCTCCGCTCGACAACGAGCACGCGCACGGGTGCGGACGGAGAAAGGACGAAGTGGAACGCGTTGTCGCGCTCGAGCGCATCCGGCGCCAGATGTATCGTTCCGCGCATGTTGCGGGACGAGATGGTGAACGGCGCGAAGGTCACCGACGCCGATCCGTTGGGCTCGACGTCCACGCGCTGGGATTCGAGCGCGCGGTCACCGATATTCAGGGTGAGCTCGACGCCGCGAGCGGGACGCGTGCCGCGGTTCATCACACCCGCGGTCACCGCCACGCGCTCCTGTTTCTCGAACGTCGTGCGGGTCAGTGATACCGGGCTCGTGGAGAGGTTCTGGGTCTCTTCACGCGCGCCAATCGCCACCGGCGTCAGCTTCGCACCTTCCGGCAGCCGGGCGCCCTCGGCGCCACGCCAGCCGCTGGCCTGAAAGTCGGTGATGAGGATCGCCTCGCGGCGCGGCAGCGTCGACTCGCTGAGGATGCTGCCGGCCACCTTCAATGCCGGTGCGTACCGTGTGGCGCCGGCCGACGGTTCCGCGGTGGCAATCGCCGCCTGCAGCCGTGCGCGCTCCGACGTGGACCTGACAGCCACGTCGGCACCTGAGGAAAAGAAGACGATCGAGGCGCGGTCCGACGACCCCAGCCCGTTCACCGCCTCGCGTGCCGCGGCGCGAGCGCGATCCCAGTGGTCGCCGTACGCCATGCTGTAACTCTGATCCACCAGGATGACGACCTCGCGCGCACCGGACCCCACAACCGCCGCGGCGTCGGGCCGCGACAGAAACGGCCGTGCGAACGCGGCCACGAGCAATGCGAGCGCGGCCAGTCGAATGAAGAGCAGCGTCCAGTTGTGGATCCGTCGCCGGCGGACGGACTGGTACGGCACCCGCCGGATGAACATCAGCGACGGAAAGAGCACAACCTGTTTCCGCTCGCGCTGGATCAGGTGAATCACGACCGGAACGGCAAGTCCGGCAAGGCCGAGGAGAAAGAAAGGGGCCAGAAAGGACATGGTTCACCGCACCCGCATCAGGCGTTCCCGCGTCGACAGATACTTGAACAAGGCGTGGTCGAGCGGGGCCCCTGTGTCAATCAGCGTGTAGTCTACCCTCACCTCCGAGAAGCGGCGGGTGAGGGCGTCGATATGGGCACGCATCAATTCGTTGTACTGCTTGCGGAACGCCTCCGGAACCACCGGGAGCTGATCGCCGGTCTCGAGATCCTCGAAGCTCGACGCATCCCCGAAGCCGAAGTCCAGCTCAGCGCGGTCGAGGACGTGGAACACGATGAGGTCGTTGCCGCGGAATCTGAGCGGCGCCACGGCTTCAATCACCGCTTCGGGCTCATCGTACAGATCGGAGATCAGCACGAGGATGCCGCGACGGCCGAAGTGCTCCGCCAGCCGGTGCAATGGCGCCCGCAGGCTTCCGGGTCGCATCGCCGTCAGCCGATCCAGCATGTGCAGCACGACGTTCATGTGCTTGGCTGAGGGGGGCACGTGTTCGACGATTCCCTCGTCGAACGCCACCAGCCCCACGCGATCGCGCTGACGGTGCACCAGATAGGTCAGGCACGCGGCGAGGATCTTGGCGTAGTCCAGCTTGGTCATCTCGCCGCTGCCGTATCCCATCGACTTCGACACGTCGAGCAGCACCGAGAAGTTCGAGTTCGAGTCGGCCTCGTACTCCTTGACGTAGAACCGATCCGTCCGCGCGAACAGCCGCCAGTCGATGCGCCGGATGTCATCGCCGGCGACATAGCCGCGGTGCTCGGCAAAGTCCACGGAGGCGCCGAAGTACGGCGCGCGGTGAAGACCGTTGATGAAGCCGTCCACCACCGAGCGGGCGACGAGCTCCAGGTTTCCAATCCGCGCCAGCACGGCCGGATCGACGAAACGCGCGCCGGGAATCGCGGACGTAGATAATCCGTGCATGGTGTCCTCAAGGCTCAGGGCTCAAGGCTTAGGGCTCAAGGCCCGATTCTCGACCACCGCCGCGAAGGTGCCGCGGGGCGTGCAGGAGAATCAGGCCCTGAGCCTTAAGCCCTAAGCCTTAAGCCAATCACATGCCCGACCGTGGCGCCGGCACGGCCTCGAGCAGCCGGTCCACGAGGGTGTCGGTGGTCACCCCTTCCGACTGCGCGTGGAAGTTGGTCAGCACGCGGTGGCGGAGCACCGGATGCGCGAGGGCGCGGATGTCGTCGAAGCTGACGTGGTATCGGCCGGCCGTCAGCGCCCGCGCCTTGCCGCCGAGCACCAGATACTGCGCCGCTCGAACGCTGCCGCCGAATGCGACCCATTTTCTGACGAAGTCCGGAGCCGTCTGCGACTTCGGGCGGCTGGCCCGCACGACATCGAGCGCGTAGCGCATGACCGGGTCCGCCACGGGGACCTTCCGGACCAGCCGCTGAAACGCCACCAGATCGTCACCGCTCACCGGACGCTCGAAGTGCGGGTCCAGGATGGCCGTGGTCGTCCGCACGACGTCGAGCTCTTCGTCGTAGGGCGGGTGGTCGATGACGATGTGGAACATGAAGCGATCGAGCTGCGCTTCGGGCAGCGGGTACGTGCCCTCGAGCTCGATCGGGTTCTGGGTGGCGAAAACGAAGAACGGCTCCGCCAGCGTGTAAGTACGCCCCTGGATCGTGACGCGGTGCTCCTGCATCGCCTCGAGCAGCGCCGACTGCGTCTTGGGCGGGGTGCGGTTGATCTCGTCGGCGAGCACGATGTTGGCGAAGATGGGCCCTGGCGAGAACACCATCTGCCGGCGTCCCGTCGCGGGATCCTCCTGGATCAGATCCGTGCCCGTGATATCGGAGGGCATCAGGTCGGGCGTGAACTGTATGCGCGAGAACTTCAATTCGAGCACCCGCGCCATCGTGTGTATGAGCAGCGTCTTGGCGAGCCCCGGCACGCCGACGATCAGGCTGTTGCCGCCGACGAACAGCGTCAGCAGCACCTCGTGGATGACGTCCTCCTGGCCCACGATCAGCTTCTTCAGCTCCGAAATGATGCGGTCGCGGCCCAGCTTCATCCGCTCCGCCAACGCAAGGTCGTCAGGCGACTCGAGATCGACTACATCAGTGGCGAAGCGCTCCACGGGGACCTCCAGGAATTCGTGATTCTTGATTCGTGATTCGTGATTTCATTTGTGAATCGTCATCCTGACTCGCGATTTCGTTGCCCAGTCAAATCACGCACCAGAAATCACGAATCACGAATGATCTAGTGCGTCATCGCATAGACTACATAGTTCACGCCGAACTTGTACGCCTCGTTCGACAAGTCCACCGGCACCCAGCCGGTGTCCGAGAACTCCCAGTACTCGCCGATATCGTTGTTCACGTTCGCAACCGCCATCAAACGCCCCTCGGGATCGTCGTCTTCGAACAGACCGTAGAACGCGGCCGGCAGGCCGCCGTACGGCGGCACGAAATCGCGCGGATGCTCGATCTCGAAAAACGAGTGGAAGAGCGGGTGCGCCGGGTCGATCTCGATGAATTGCCGACCGGGCAGCACACGCCGCATCTGCTCCTGCAGGTTGTACCAGTCCGGGCCGCGAAAGTCATCGAAGATCACGAATCCGCCCTTGGCCAGATACGCCCGAAGCCCTCGGACTTCTTCCTCCGAGGGCCGCCAGAAACCAGGCTCGGACATGTACGCGAAGGGAAACTGGAACAGGTCCGGATGGTCGAGCGGCAGGATATTCGATCCGTCGTTGCGGGGCTTGAGCAGAGTGATCTCTTCGAGAATCTTCATGAAGTGCACATCGGCCCGCGGATAGTCGTGTGCCCACGGTGACTGAAGCGCGCGCCCCGACCCGAATCCGTCCCAGAGCCCGTGCCAGTAGCTGAGGCGGATGAACACGAAGCGGCCGTCGTAGGGCGAGTTGTCGTTGCCGATCATCGCGCGCGGCCGATCCCCGCCTGCGGCCCCGCGGAACCAGCTCCCGTGGGCCGCGACGGCCGACACACAGCCGACGACGAGGCACGCGACGAGCAGCCACGAGAGACGCACCTTCATGGCTTCGCCTCTGCCGCCCGGATCTCCCGGTTCTTCATCGCGAGCTCGGTTGCGACCGATTCGAGCTCGCCGAGGTACCGCTTGGGATCCATGCCGCCCTTGAGCAGCTTCAGCGCCTCGACGCGCCGTTCCAATTCGCGGCGCTCGGTGTAGAGGGCCCGCAGACGCGGATCGGTTGGAAGGGCGGCCGTGTCGCGGGTCGAGCCGAGCGACAGCATGGACGCCATCTTCTCAGGATCTTCGATGAGCGCATGCTCGGTGGCCAGGAGCCCTTCGCGCTCGTACGCGCGCGTGACCTCCGCTTTCGCGTACTCGAACGCCTCGAGGAGGCTTACGCGCCCGTTCTTGTCCGCATCCGCGGCGTCCGTGCTGAACGCGTCCACGAAGTACCCGCCGAAAAGGGTCGCGAACTGTTCGCTGCCGCTGCGCGTGGCGGTGACGATGGCCCGCCCCGGGCCCTTCAGCTCCTCCAGAAACGGCCCGCTGGCGCTGGCGGTGTTGACGAAAGCCACGTGTTTCGACGGCAGGCGGCGCAGCAGGGCCGCGAAATCGGCGGGCGCCATGTCGGGACCCGACAGGTTGAACTTGGCCGTACGCCCATCGAAGCTTCCGTGTCCGATGAGGACGATGAAGACCGAATCGTCGGCCGAGGCCGTCTTCGCAACCGTGTCGAACGCCTTTTCCACCTGGGCGCGCGTGGTCTGACCGACCAATTGCACCACGCGCTCGGGGGCGACACCCAGTTTCTCGGATGTGCTGGCCAGCGTGGCGCCCCACTTCTTGAACAGCTCTCCGTGTTCGGGATCGCCCGCCAGCCCGACGACGATGATCAGATGCGCCGATTGAGCAGACGCGGTCGCCCCCATCACGCCGAGGACGAGCACAAGGCTCCCGCACACGCGCCGTAATTGCCCCGCGCGGAACGACGGATTTGTGCCTGCCTGCCTTGTGGCCCGCGCCTCGTGCATCACGCCAACCCTACGGAGCGCCGGTATCCCCACTCTCCGCACATCAGGCCGACGAGCGCGAGGAGCACGATCGGCATGTGCCACAGCTCCCGCTCTTCCACGGTGGTGACGCCGCGGCCGGCGTAGCGGAGATCCTCCGGCAGACCCTTGACGGTCTCCGTCGTGTAGAAACGGCCGCCAGTCTCGTCGGCGATTCGGCGGAGCAGGGGCGCATGCATGGCTGCGTCGAAGTATTCCGCATCGCCGGGCGCGGCGCGGAAATGCGTCATCGCCTTTCCAAGCGTCGCTCCGGCGCGTGTTGCGTCAACCGAGACTTCGTACGTGCCCCCTTCGTTGCTGACGAACGTGCCGCGATACTGGCCGGGGCGCTCGCCGGTCCACTGAAGAGGTACGTCCACGGTCTCGCCACGCGGACGCGTCACGTGCGCGACCGCGGCGGCGTCGTTGAGCTCGACGAACTGCTTGTCGACGATCGAGGCTTCGATCGTCACGGGCTCGCCCGGCTCGACGCGATCGGTTGTCGAGTAGGCCTCGACCATCTGCGGAACGCCATCCACCAGCGAGCGCAGAAGCTGCCGCCAGTAGTTCTCGTGCGTCTGGTCCTCGACGGGAATGCTGGCGTGCATCTGCCAGAGCCACGAGTCCTGCGCGGTGAACGTCAACGCCTTGCCGCGCCCGTAGCGGTGGGACGCCAGCACCGTGTGCGAGCGGCCGCGCTCGTCGGTGCCCGCGATGAGCACCGTCGCGCCCGGCTTGATGGTCGCCGCGAAGTTGACGCTGGTGACCTGCGGCAACTCGTTCCACCGCGCCACCGAGGCGGCTTCCGTGCTCGCGATTTGTGTCAGGGCCTGGGCGTTGCCGGCGCGGGTTGGCACGAGCTTCAGCCTGAAGAGCTGATTTCCCGCCCCACGCTCGAGCACCACTGGCAGCACCTCCGCGACCGGCGTTCCGATGTAGCCGCCCTCACCGAACGCACGCGGGCCGCCAATCATCAGGAGACCGCCGCCGCGACGATCGACGAAGTCCGAAATCATCCGGAGCTGGTCGCCGGTGAACGCGCCCGCCTCGATGCTGCCGAGCATGAGGCCGCGGTAGCCGAACAGCTCCTCGCGCGTCTTCGGAAATCCGCCGATCAACTCGTCCTTGTCGTCGACGCCGATTCGCAGGTACTTGTTGTCGGCCGTCCGCTGCAGCGCCACGAGCTGCAGGTTCTTGTCATCGGCCACGGCGCGCTTGATGAACTTCATCTCGAAGCGCGGTTCGCCCTCGAAGTACAGGATCTTCTCGCGTCCGTCACGCACGTCGATGAGCGTCTCGCGCGTGTTGTTCTGCGTCACGAGCTCGCCCGGCTGCGGCGGCACCCGGAAGCGGAACAGTCGCGGACCGGCCTCCCCGGCCGTCGCGCGGACGCGAACCGTGGCCGGCCCGCCGTCTCCCGGCAGCGTCACTTTCTGCGAGCCGACGATATGCCCCTCGTCCTCGACGTCCACGGTGATCGTCTGGCCGGCGTACCCCGTCTGGCTGATGACCAGATCGATGAGCAGCGAGGTGCCTTTCAGAACGGACCGCGGTGTGCTGATGCGATCGATCTGGATATCGCGCGCGAGCGTCTCCCGGCCCACGCCCACCGTGAACACCGGCAGCTTGTCGGCCTTCATGCCAAGGAGCGCGTCGTTGAACGACTTCTCGCTCGTGTCGGCTCCGTCGCTGACCACCACGAGGCCGGCGACGGGAAGACCGGCCAGCTCCTGCCTCACCCCGTCGAGCGCAGCCCCGAGCTTGGTCTGCGCGCCGGCGAAGGTGAGATCGTCGGCCGATCCCAGGCGGCCGGCGACAGACGAGAAGCGGAAGACCCGCACCACGTAACGATCCGACAACGCCTTCATGAGCGCGCTCTGTGTCTTCCCGAACTGCTCGCGCAGGAAATCGGCTCGTGGGCGGTCGCCCCAGTCGGTGATCTGCATGCTGCGCGAATCGTCCAGCAGCACGCCGAGGAAGTTCTGCTGCGGCACCGCGGCCCTGACGACCAGGACCGGACGGAACAGACAGAAGAGGACGATCGCCAGGACCGCGATTCGGAACATCGTCAGAACGATGCGATCGCGTGTGCGGCCGCGAGCGCGGACGTTCCGGTAGGTGACGACGGTCGCGGCAATCGCGGCAACGCCCAGGGCGGCCGCCGCGAACGATCCCGTCGAGGGATCGAAGCGGAACTCACCCTGCTCGAAGACGACCGGCCGGTAGGTGAAAAGCGCCTGAAAAATGGCCTGGAACACGGCAAACTCCCACACGCCTGATACGCGTGCGCGGCGATTGTACAACCGCCACGCGCCGGGCAAGGAACGGTTTCCGCTCAGAACGCTCCCGCGTGCACCCCGCCGCTGCCCGCAGGCCCCCCGGCTGGGGGGTGCCGGAGGCAAAGATGGGTGAAAACTGGCCTTTTTGGGCCGATTCGCGCACAGGTCCGGCCCGAAGCCTCAGCGGGAGGCCGGAGCGCCCCGTTACCCTGGGCGCGGTACCCGGTAGCTGGAGACCTTCAGGCCCCGGATTCCGGCCTACGCCGGAGCAGACCCGCCCTACGAATATCAACTCATATGAGCTCCGGTGAGGATACCAAACGCTTGACCACCGTGGTTAGCGGTCCGCCCGCTGGCGGACCGTGTGCGCTCACGAACGCTCCTCGTCCCGCAAGCGAACAGGCCGGTCGATCGCCGTGATGCAGGGAAGAGTTCCAAGCAGGCAGTTACCGAAAGACTACTTCTCTTAATGATTTGGCATACGCTTTGACTTCCGCCCTCGGAACGTTGCGAGCCGAATAAGGTGTGCCAATGTTCGAGTCGATCCGAGAGGACGTGCGCGTTGCCTTACGCGGCCTGCGCCGTTCGCCCGGTTTCTCGTTCATCGTCGTACTCACACTTGCGCTGGGTAGCGGTGCGAACGTCGCCATTCTCTCCATCTTCAATCAGGCACTGCTGCGAAAGCTTCCGGTTCCTGCTCCAGACCAGCTCGTGAACCTGTCCTCACCGGGGCCGAGGCCCGGGCGCGTCTCGACGAGCTATACCTCGGGTCGGGACGCCGTGTTCAGCTACCCGCTGTTCCGCGACATCGAACGAATGCAGACGGTGTTCACCGGTCTCGCCGCGCATCGCGACTTTGCCGCCAACGTAGCCTACAGGGGGCAGGCTTCGAGCGAAACCGGACGTCTGGTGTCCGGCAGCTTCTTCCCCGTGCTCGCGCTTCATCCCGCGCTGGGCCGCCTGCTGACGCCCGCCGACGATAGCGGTCGGGATGCGCAGCCTGTCGTTGTGTTGAGCCACGAGTATTGGCGAACTCGCTTCAATGCGGATCCAGCGGTCCTCAACGACCGCCTCACGGTCAACGGTCAGCTCATGACCATCGTCGGCGTGGCGCCACGCGCATTCACGAGCACCACGCTCGAAGACCGGCCGCGGATCTTCGTGCCGTTGACCATGGCCGCGCTCATGATGCCAGGGGCTCGAGATCCAGATCCAGGCAAAGATCGAGCGTTCTGGAACGGCTTCGAGGATCGGCGCGATCACTGGCTGTATCTTTTCGCGCGGCTCAAACCGGGAGTCTCGGCCGAGGCCGCTGCCGCTCCGATCCACAGCGTGTTTGCGGGGATCATCAACGACGTCGAGTTGCCGGGCGTACCCGGGTTC
>Ga0137394_10003547_pt1 | contig 11767 bp, 6 predicted proteins | sample czobulk116metaG_FD_108278 | JGI IMG/M metagenome (GOLD analysis project Ga0137394, IMG submission 108278) | Vadose zone soil microbial communities from Angelo Coast Range Reserve, California, USA - czobulk1.16 metaG | ecosystem: Environmental > Terrestrial > Soil > Vadose zone | place: USA... | reverse complement strand
GGGGGAGGTGGACCGATTTATCCATCCGGACGATTTAGATTTGGGTTGGGATACCGTCAAACGCGCGGTCGCGAGTAAAGAGCCGTACGATTATTATCATCGCATCCTTAGACCCGACGGCACTGAACGGATTGCTCGTTCGCGAGGGTCCATTATGAGCGATGAACGGGGAGAGCCGATTAAGGTATTTGGCGCTACCCAGGATGTGACGGAACTCAAGCGCGCGGAAGAGAAGCTGAAGGCCACAACTGAACAGTTGCGCGCGCTGTCGGCGAGTGTTCAGTCCGCTCGAGAAGAAGAAAGCAAACGCATCGCGCGCGAGATTCACGACGAACTTGGCGGAGCACTAACTAGCTCGAAGTGGGATCTGGAAGAGATGCGTGAAATCGTTTCTGAGCCTATGGATTCTTCGCAAGTCGCGGCCCTCCAAACAAAGATCGATGGGATGATTACGCTATCTGGGACTACTCTGGACACGGTCAAACGCCTTGCTTCGGAGTTGAGGCCAATGGCTCTGGAACTCGGATTAGCGGAAGCGATTGAATGGCAAGCGCTCCAGTTTGAAAGTCGAACCGGAATTGCGGTCAAGTTAGGGCGTCCCCTGAATAAAATCAATTTGAGCAATGAGCAATCAACGGCGATCTTCCGCATCCTTCAAGAAGCTCTTACGAATATTCTGCGTCATGCTAAAGCCACGAAGGTGTCGATCGTGGCCAGGGAGAAATCCGGTCAATTCTTGATGTCGATAAAAGACAATGGTCGAGGGATCTCCGAGAGCGAGAAGTCGGGTCCCCAGTCTCTGGGTATGCTCGGAATGCTAGAGCGCGCGCATCTCGTGGGCGGAGAGGTCAAGATCGAAAGCACCGAGGGCAAAGGGACCGAGGTCGCTGTTCGCATCCCGCTTTCCACCAGCTAACTCTTTGGCCCTATTCCTCCAACAGACAGTTAAGCTCGTCACGCGGGCGATGATTTGGAGACAGCCGCGATGAAGCGAATCCTTCTTATAGATGACCATGAAGTCGTCCGGTCCGGTGTGAAGCGAATCTTCGACAAGCAACCGAGCGGTGAGGTTGTCTTCGGGGAAGCGAGCACGCCTCAGGATGCGCTCGACCTGGTTCGGAAACGGGAATGGGATGTGGCGGTGCTCGACCTTTCTCTGGGTGGCAGAGACGGACTGGAAGTCTTGAAAGAGTTGAAGCAGATTCGGCCGCGCCTGCCTGTTTTGATCCTCAGCATGCACTCAGAGGAACTATTTGCTCGCCGGGCATTCAAGGCTGGCGCCAGTGGCTATGTTACGAAAGACATCCCGCGATCAGAATTGATGGGCGCCATCAATAGAGTCATCGAGGGCGGAACGTATGTCAGCCCAGCCCTTGCAGAAGAGCTTGTAGTTGATCTTAGAAGAGGCACAGACCGCCCGCCCCATGAGCTACTTTCTGATCGTGAATTTGAAGTGATGCGTCTTATCGCTTCCGGTAAGACGGTCAGTAAGATTGCAAAAATACTCTCTCTGAGCGTAGGCACTATTAGTACTTACCGCATTCGAATTCTGGAGAAGATGGAAATGAAGACTAATGCGGAACTAACTCGCTACGCGATTCAGAATGGATTGGTAGAGTAATAGAGCCGAGATCACCTCAGTCGTTTCCACGCGCCCGCCTGTCAGCCATCCTGGTGTTATTGAAACTTCTCTCTTCCACCACCGCTTGAACAAGCCAGGACGAACCTGACAATCTTGTCCGTCAAAATTAGACAAGAGAATCTCATTTACAAAGATAGCGGTCGCTATCGGCGTTCTCTATGATCGTGTGAAGGAGTCCGCGACGACCCGACTCCATCCCTTCAAACGAACCCCGACACAATCCCCGGACTGACTCAGCGCGACGGAGTATGTCTGCACTGGGAATATGAAAGGCTTTAGATGCTGTTTGCTGCTGTACAGTCTGAACAGACCTATCCGCAGATGGTTTGGCTGTAAGAAACCCTCTGATTGTTTTGAGAAGTTATGACTCCTTACCAAGATCCGATCCGAAGCGCTGATCACCGAGTGGGTGAGGCCCTGACCATCTTCTCCGCTCACTCAGGATCTGCCAACGCCAGATCCATGGCGGGCACCGCGCGGAACTCTGACGGGAATAAGCGAAAAGCTGAATACACAGTCCTCGTAGTAAACGACATGCCGGATCAACTTGAGATGATGAGCATCTTGCTGCGCAAATCCGGTTATGGCGTCTTGACGGCTCGTAACGGGCGCGAAGGCCTCGACGTTGCCCAAGCCGAGCGTCCCGACTTAGTGATTAGCGATGTCTCGATGCCGCGCATGAACGGCATCGAAATGTGTGGTCTCATGCGCGAGAACGAGGATCTGAAGAGAACACCGGTTCTCTTAATCAGCGCCGTTCGCAAAGACAGCGAGAGCGCAGTGCAAGGATTGAAGGCAGGGGCTGATGATTACCTGGAAGCGCCTTATGACCCCATCCGACTGGTCGCCAAGGTCTCCCAGCTGATTGAGCGCAGGCGTGGCGAAGAAAGCCTCCGCGAAAGTGAGGAGCGCTATCGCGTGATGGCCGAGACGCGTCTCCTTCTGGCGTCCATTGTCGAGTCGTCTGACGATGCCATCATTAGTGAGAATCTCGATGGCCAGATCACAAGTTGGAATGCGGGCGCCGAAATAATGTTCGGATACACCGCCGAAGAAGCCATCGGGCAGTCAATTTCTCTCGTTATCCCAGCGGATCGCGTTCCCGAACCAACAGAGATTCACGAGCGGATTCAACGCGGCGAGCATCTCAAGCAGCTCGAAACCGTACGCCTGCGAAATGACGGCACTCGCATCGACGTATCGGTCAGCATCTCCCCAATTAAAAATCAAGCGGGACAGATCGTCGGGGCCTCGACCATTGCCCGCGATATCGCCGAACACAAGCGCGTGACGGAAGCGCTCAGCCAGAGTGAACGCCGGTTCCGCGCCTACATCGAAAACGCCTCAGACAATATCACCATTATCGCGGCAGATGGCACTACTATTTACGAGAGTCCGTCGGTCGAGAGACTGACTGGTTATAAGCCGGAGGAACTGGTCGGGACTAACGCCCTCGCGTTTGTTCATCTCGATGATCTGGAAAAGGTCACCGCCCTTTTGGCACAGGGGTTTAGCTCACAGGAGACGGTCGGACCGGTTGAGTACCGCTACTTCCATAAGGACGGCTCACTGTTAACGTTGGAGGCGATCGGGAAAAGCCACCTGGATGAAAAAGGTGAACTCGTCGGCATCATAAATACCCGGGACATCACCGAGCGAAAGCGAGCCGAAGTTGAGCGCGCACGGCTCGCTGCAGAGGTTGAGCATCAGCGCCAGCGTCTCAAAGATCTGGTTGCTCATGTGCCTGGCGTGGTGTGGGAAGCCTCGGGAGCGCCGGATGAAGCTTCGCAGTCAATTGACTTCGTCAACGATTACGCGGAGCAGATGCTCGGCTACAGCATCCAGCAGTGGTTACAGACGCCCAACTTTTGGCTCTCAATCGTTCACGAAGAAGATCGGGAACGTGCCGCGCGCGAAGCTGCAGAGAATTTTGCCGGCCGTACCGGTGGCACGAGTGAGTTTCGTTGGTTAACACGAGACGGCAGGGTTCTCTGGGTTGAAGCAAAGTCGGTGGTGATTATGGACGAAGCGGGAAAGCCTACAGGGATGCGCGGTGTCACCATGGACATCACGGAGCGCAAGCGCGCCGAGCAAGAGCTGAGAGAGAGCGAGGAGCGCTATCGCGAAACGGTGGAGAATGCCCGTGACATGATCTATACCCATGACCTGGATGGCAACTACACCTCAGTCAACAAAGCGAGTGAGCAAATTACTGGCTATACACGTGAAGAAGCTCGCACGATGAACATCGCGCAGACGGTGGCGCCTGAGTACCTGGAGAAGGCGCGCAGCATGCTGGCCAGAAAATTGGAAGAAAATGAAGAAACCGTTTATGACCTTGAGATCATTGCAAAGGATGGCCATCGAGTCGCGGTCGAAGTTAACACCAGACTAGTTTATCGAAACGGCATTGCGGTTGGAGTTCAGGGAATCGCCCGAGATATCACGGAACGTAAACACCTCGAAGCGCAACTTCGGCAGTCGCAAAAGATGGAGGCGGTTGGACGGCTGGCCGGAGGCGTAGCGCATGACTTCAACAATCTACTCACGGTCATCAACGGATATAGCGAACTGACTCTCCGGCGCCTGCAACCGGAAGATGCCTTGACCGGCTACCTCGAAGAGATAAAAAAGGCTGGTACCCGTGCCGCCTCGCTGACTCGCCAGCTTCTCGCCTTTAGCCGCAAGCAGGTCTTGCGGCCGAAAATTCTTGATCTCAATGCGGTCATTTCAGATGTGGAAAAGATGCTCCAGCGCCTGATAGGCGAGGACATAGATCTGCGAACAGTTCTTAGGCCTGAGTTACGGCGGGTGAATGCCGATCCCGGACAAATTGAGCAGGTCATAATGAATCTGGTGGTGAATGCTCGCGACGCGATGCCTGACGGGGGAAAACTGACCATCGAGACCGAGAATGCTTACCTGACCGAGGAGTATGCCAAGCACCATGTCGCCACCAAACCTGGTCCATACGTGATGCTCGCAGTTAACGACAACGGATCAGGCATGAACGATGAGACGAAGGCTCGACTCTTTGAGCCCTTCTTCACCACAAAGGGGCAAGGCAAAGGAACCGGGCTGGGGCTCTCAACAGCTTATGGGATCGTCAAGCAGAGTATGGGATATATCTGGGTTTATAGCGAGGTGGGATTGGGGACAACTTTCAAAGTTTATCTTCCGGCCATTGACGAAGAGGTCGACAGTAAACAACCCGCTCAAACGAGCGAACCGATCGCGCTCGGCAGCGAGACGATCTTACTAGTGGAGGATGACGAAATGGTCCGTCGTCTAAGCAGGACCACTCTGGAAGAATGTGGCTACGAAGTGCTGCAGGCGGCGAACGGTGCGGAGGCGCTTCTCCTTTGTGAGCAGTACCCCGAGCCGATTGATTTGTTGTTGACCGATGTGGTCATGCCCGGAATGAGCGGGCGAGCTGTGGCAGATCGATTGAAGACTCTGCGTCCTCAAATGCTCGTTCTCTACATGTCTGGCTACACAGAGGATGCGATCGTTCATCATGGCGTTTTGAATGAGGGGGTGAACTTTATTGAGAAGCCATTTTCGCCGATTGCTTTGACGCGGAAAGTGCGCGAAGTGCTGGATGCAGCCTGACAGGAGATGAAGATCCAAAAGGAGTTAACGATGGCGAGGATTCTGCTTGTGGAAGATGATGATCAGCTAAGGACCATGCTCAAATTGCTATTGACCAGCTTCGGGCATGAGGTTTGGGAAGCGTCTAACGGAAGGCGAGTTTGCGATATGCATCAGCAGCAGCGTTTCGATCTGGTTATTACTGATCTGGTGATGCCGGATACAGAGGGGCTGGAAGTGATTATGGGCCTTCGACGCATAGATCAAAACGTGCCAATCATTGCCATGTCGGGAATGGGACAAGGCCGAGCGGAAGAATACCTGAGGATCGCGCAGAAACTAAGTGCACAACTTACTTTGTCCAAACCTTTTGGCGAGCAGGAGTTCTTAGAGGCGGTTTGCGTGGCGCTTGGAAACTTAAGCACACAGTGACCCGACTGTTGATTGGACCATCGGAAACGTTGTATCGCATAAAGCAAATGGAAGTAGTCAGACAGAAAAAACCGGCAATTCTCGTGATAGACGATGATGAACAGATCCGGCGCTTGTTGCTTGAGATCTTAGACGGTCGTTATGACTGTTGGGAGGTTGGCTCCGCCGAAGAGGCTGTGCTGGTTTTGGCCCAGCAAAGTTTTGACCTTGTCATCAGCGACATAAACATGGGAGGCATGAGTGGATTGGACCTGGTTCCAAACGTTTTGAAAGAGACTCCAGAGACCGTTGTAGTGCTGATTAGTGGCCAGCAGTCAATCGATGCAGCCGTCCAGGCAATGCGAGCAGGTGCTTTTGATTACATTACGAAGCCGTTTGGCCTTCTTCACGTCGAAGCCGCAGTCAAACGTGCGCTGGACCATCACCGGCTTCTTGAAGACCGAAAGTATTACGAAAACCATTTGCACGACCTGGTGCAGCAACGCACTGCCGAGGTAGAACGGCTCGCTTATTTCGACACCCTGACCGACTTGCCAAACCGCGCGCTTTTCGAGGATCGATTAACGCAAGCTCTAAAACACGCCCAACGCGACAATCAGATGCTCGGCGTATCGATTCTGCGGGTGGACCGCTTCAAGAAAATTAACGACACGCTGGGGCGTGCCATCGGAGACCGGCTGCTGCGTGATATCGCACAAAGAGTTGGAACTTCCATCGGTGATCGGGGGACCATCGCGAGATTCGAAGGTGACGAGTTTGCCCTGCTGCACAGTGACATTAACGGTTCCGAAGACGTCCTCGAGGCGTTAAGAGACATCAATCAGTCGTTAGAATCTCCCTTCGTTTTCGACGGACACGAACTCTTTATCACTGGCAGTCTCGGAGTAAGCCTTTTCCCAACGGACGGCCACAGTCCCCAAGAGCTCATGAAGAATGCGGGCGTCGCTTTGGATCGGGCAAAAAGCCTGGGAGGAAATATTAATCAATTCTACCAGGCTGATATGAACGCGCGCGCACTCGAGCGATTGACCATGGAAGCTGAATTGCGCCGCGGCCTGGAGCATCAGGAGTTCACGCTTTTTTACCAGCCCAAGGTTGATCTCCACACTAATGGGATAGTTGGCGCCGAAGCATTGATTCGTTGGCAACATCCAAAGCGCGGCTTATTGCCACCTGCGGATTTCATGTCGCTGGCTGAAGATACGGGATTGATCCTGCGTATCGGTGAGTGGGTTTTTAGGACGGCTTGCACCCAGGTTGCGGCTTGGACAAAGGCCGGACTCGCGAATATTCGAGTTTCAATAAATGTTTCACCGCTTCAATTTCAGCAACCCAATTTCGTGGAAACCGTGGCTCAGATCCTGAATGAAACTGGAGTTGATCCTGCGACTCTTGATCTGGAAATCACTGAGACTGCCATCATGCAGAATGCCGCTCAGGTTGTAACGATGCTCGGGAAGCTGAAGCGAATGGGACTGACAATCGCGATCGATGATTTCGGGGTTGGCTATTCGTCGCTGGGATATTTGAAGCGACTGCCTATCGATATGCTCAAGATCGACCGCACGTTCGTAAGTGATGCTACTACCGATCCTGATGACGCGGCATTGGTAATGGCGATCATAACACTCGCTCACAATCTGAGGCTGAAAGTCACGGCTGAGGGGGTTGAGACGGTAGACCAGTTAAGGTTTTTGCACCTGCTCAGATGTGATGAAGGGCAGGGGTATCTCTTTGGAAAGCCCTCGCCGCCCGAGGTGTTCTTTACGAAGGCAATTGGCGTCGGCAGTAATGAGGTGCCTGAATTCAGCTTCATTCAGTAAGGCACTTGTAACGCAAACTGTTAGTTTGCGCTGGTGGGGCGAGCTCTCACCTGAGTTTAGTAGCTCCGCAAACTAACAGTTTGCGATACGAAAGGTAGGAATTATGAATGATCGCAATCCCCATGTTCTGGTTATTGATGACGAGCCCGCGGTGACCGGTCTGGTAAGTACCATACTGCGCGACGAAGGTTGGGACGTAACCGAGGCAGCATCGGCTGAGCAGGCGTTTGAGCTGTTGCGCGAAAAAGCCTGGGCCCTTGTATTTTGCGACGTGCAACTCGGCGGCGCCGATGGTTTTAGTGTGCTGCGCCGGTTCAAAGCGGAACTGCCGGCAACGAAGGTCGTGCTAATGACCGGGCATGGCACTGCGTCTGGAGCACTTGATGCCACCTCTTTCGGCGCTTACGACTATTTGCTCAAGCCCTTCGGCCCTGATGAATTGCAATCGCTTTCCCGGGCACTGCGTGAGCAACTGACACAACAGTCGCGACGACTACGTACGCCGGCGAGGGATTCTGCATATCAGGCTGATGTAACTCTCCTGGGCCGCAGCGAAGCTTTCATAAGCGTAATGAAACAGGTGGGCCGGGTGGCGGCAACAAATCTGCCTGTGCTCCTAACTGGCGAATCTGGCACGGGAAAAGAAGTCGTCGCGACAGCGGTGCACAGTCGCAGCGGTCGGGCGGACCAACCCTTCGTGGCCGTTAATTGTGGGGCCATATCCGCGGAACTGATCGAATCCGAGTTGTTTGGTCACGTGAAGGGTTCCTTTACCGGAGCTGACCGCGACCGTCGGGGGCTATGGGAAGAGGCCGACCATGGGACGATCTTTCTCGACGAGATAACCGAAACAACGCCCGCCTTCCAGGTGAAACTGTTGCGCGCTTTGCAGGAGGGTGAGATTCGCCGCGTCGGTTCCAATCAAACGCAGCGCGTGGATGTGCGCGTTATTGCTGCCAGCAACCGCAACGTCGAAGAAGAAGTGGACGCTGGCAAGTTTCGCAAAGATCTCTTCTATCGTTTGAATGCAGTGTCGATCAAATTACCACCGCTGCGGGAGCGGCGGGAGGACATTCTACTGCTCGCCAAAAGTTTTGCCGACCGTGTCTATTCTCTGAGTCCAGGGGTGAAATTTTCTCTGGAGGTCCTGGAGCTGCTTGAACGCTATCCCTGGCCAGGGAACATTCGCGAGTTGGAGAATGCCGTGGTGCGAGCCACGGCGATCTGTGACGGCGTTATTCATGTGGACGACTTACCCGAGCGCGTCCAGCAATATTGCAAGATGGAAGAAAAAGATCTTTCCACGTCTGAGCTTAAGGGAATCACTCTTCCGGGCGTGCAGGAGTGGTCTTCACTTTCCGTAGTCGAAGGCCGCTACGTTGAGAAAGTACTGACGCACACGCATGGCAATAAACAAGCAGCAGTTCGGATTCTGAATGTTGACCGTAAGACCCTCGACCGCATGATCAAGCGACATAAGATCGAGTTGCCAAACAATGCGAGATTTCCGTGGCGAGCAGCCTAAATCTCGTCCCAGTTTCAAACAGTGGCCGGCGGTTAAACGTTGCTTCGGACTGTGATATGCGTATGAGACCGTCATGGTGAACATCTGTGGCGGATAGTTCCTTTGTATACCCTAAACTACGCTTCTTGCTCCGCACTCGGATTCGCTGCCTCTGGTGCAACCACAGGCTTCGGCCTCGCATACTGGTCCAACCCGAATCCCAGAAAGATTGTTGCCATGATAAAGCCGGCTGAGAAGAAGTAAGGCGACGAGACACCGAGCTTGTCGAACGACCAACCGAAGAAAAGCGGTGCGATGATACGAGCGACGCCGCCATACGTCTGTTGCATTCCCATGTAGAGTCCGCGCTCTCGCTGGCTAATCACCCGTGAGAGGAGCGCTGTAACGCAGGGAAAAGTAAAGGCTGTGCCCAGAGGGATCAGTGCGACCGCCACTGCCAGCATCGGCAGATTACGCGACAAAGGCATCCCGACCACGCCGGTTGCCAAAAGCACCAGACCGAGACGCGAAAGATTCGCTTCGCCCAACCAATCGACCATGCGACCGAGAAGCAACACGCGGGCGAAGACCGAGATCGAGCCGACGTACATAAAGAAGTAACCGATGGTTTGTTCGGTCACCTGAAAGCGCGCGTTCAGAAAAAGCGCCAGCACTGAAAAGCTCCCCTGAAACGCGCCGATGGCTATCGCGTAGATCCATATGAGACGCGACGCAGGCTCGCTCGAATGCGAGATGACACGCCAGATTGCCTGACGAGAAGTGCGAGGCACTTCTCCTGTTTGCGGCTGTTCGCTCACAACGCGTGATTCCGTCAGGTAGCGCGCCGCGAAGGCCATATTAAGAATACAAAGCGCCGCCGCGATCAGACCCGGCGCCGCATGGCCCATCTGCAGGGTCGCAGGTCCGGGTAGCAGATCGCGTTTACCCAAAGTGATCGCAAATGAACCCAGCACTGGCCCGAGCGCGACGCCAAGATTGGTGGTCGCCGAAAGCCAACCGAGTGCGCGCGCGCGATCCTTCGGATCAGTTGAGTCCGCTACGTAAGCCTGAATCACTCCCACCGTTCCGCCGCCGGCGCCTTGCACGAGCCGCGAGAGAAACAAGAGGAGCAGGGAATGAGCGAAGCCGAAGATCAGATACGCAATCGCCGACGCGCCTAACGCGATGAGCAAAGTGGGGCGCCGTCCTACGCGATCCGAAAAACGCCCCCACATCGGGGCGCTCAAGAGTTGCGCGACGGTGAAGGACGCGACGATGAAACCGATGATGATCCCGATGCCAAAATGCATCCCCAGGAAGTCGACACCCGAGCCGCCCAGGCTCTTAACATAAAACGGCAGAAGTGGAATGATCATCAGAAGGCCCAGCATGTCCACGAATGCTGTGGCCATCAGTGTGAAGAGCTTCGCCGGAATCTTGCGAACTTCCCGCCAGAGCACATAGAGGAGGCCACACGCGATCGCGCCGAGCAACACGCGCACGATGGGCGAGTGAAACGACTGGGCAATGTTCTGTTGGAGCAACAGCATTCAGGAAGCAGGTCTGAACCGATACGGGCGTTTCATTAGTAGACCGACATCATACACCATGCTTTCGGCGCGGCGTGGTTACAGATTGATGGGCTTTGCACAAAAAAGTAGTTCACGCCGATATCCGAACCGGAAGCGGTAGCGACCGGGTCGCAACTGAGCTAAGAGGGTTATTGGTGATGGTGTAATGCTGGGCTTTTGCTTACCAACGCGGACCCGGTCGTTCTGATACGCCTTCGCGAACTGGTTTACTTACTTTTTTGTGCAAACCTATGCGGTTGAAAAAAAACTTTGACTTCTCCGCGCGTCGCCGATATTATTCGGGACACGAACTAAAGTTTAACCAAGCTGACATCTCATGCGCGCAATCGATCTAAACAGCTTCCAGGTTGCCAGCAGCGAAACTGCCCGGGACATCAATCGGCGCATACTGCTTAATCTCGTACGCGTAGGTCAGCCAATCTCGCGAGCCGAGTTAGCGCGTAACTCAGGGCTGCAGCGCAGTACCGTCTCCGAGATTGTGAAGCAGCTGATTTCGCAACGATGGGTTACCGAAGGAGCCATAGGTCATCTTCCCAGAGGACGCCGTCCACAGTTTCTTCAGATCAATGAGGGTCGCGCCGGAATAATTGGCGTTGACATCAGACCAATGCAGACGCTGATAGCCCTGGCTAATTTGAGCGGGCAGTTCCTGGCGCAAGAGCGAATGTCGACATCGAGTAATCCGGTCAAATTTGTCGACGAACTATCCGCGCGCCTTAAAGCTTTCGTCAAGTTACATTCCGAAGTCGAGATCGAAGGCATCGGCGTTAGTATGCCCGGACTGGTCGACCATATCTCTCAACGCCTGATGTACGCACCGAATTTAGGCTGGCGGGATCTTGATTTGAAAACGCCGTTGGAGCGTGCCACTGGCCTGCCGGTGGAAATCGAAAACGCAGCAAATGCTTGCGCTTTGGCTGAAATTTGGTTTGGACATCGCACGGATGGCGCTCGCGACTTAATTGCCGTCACTATCTCGGAAGGAATCGGAACAGGTCTCATTGCCAGGGGGCAGTTGATTAATGGCCCCACAGGAGTGGCTGGCGAGTTTGGCCACGTCTCAATTAATGAGATGGGACCGGAATGCAAATGCGGGAACCGCGGTTGTTGGGAATTGTACGCTTCGAATTCTGCTGCGATTCGCGCTTACACCGAAGCGACGTCAAGCAGTCGGAACGGTAAG
>Ga0137394_10003546_pt1 | contig 11767 bp, 10 predicted proteins | sample czobulk116metaG_FD_108278 | JGI IMG/M metagenome (GOLD analysis project Ga0137394, IMG submission 108278) | Vadose zone soil microbial communities from Angelo Coast Range Reserve, California, USA - czobulk1.16 metaG | ecosystem: Environmental > Terrestrial > Soil > Vadose zone | place: USA... | reverse complement strand
TGTAACGAAAGGTTACAAACCGAGTCGCCATCAACTGGAATAATACTCTTAAATTAAATCATTATTTTAATATATGAGGGCGGTGTCGGCGCACAATTCCGCCAATTCCCTGATGCCATCGGCTGGTCCTTGCACGACGAATCTGCGATGGTAAAGCAACAAGGCGCGCAGTCCGGCAAGTTCCTCGCCTCCTCCCGCTCTTCCCGGGCCGCCGTGCAAACAGCTTGGCACAACGTTGCCGTGACCCGTATGCTGGACTCCAACGGCTGAGTTGACGGCCAAAACTCTTCCGTGAAGATCCCCGATTCCAAGAATTGTTTCGCGAGTGAAACTCGGATCGTCGGAAAAGATCGAGGCAACGAGCGATCCTAATCCCCGGCGTGTATTGGCGATGAGAGACTCTTGGTCGTCATAAGCCACGAGCGTCGCTAACGGGCCGAAAACCTCTACGTCATGAACGTATTTTGCATCGAGGCCGTTCTTACAGGAGAGCAGCGCCGGCTGCACGAAAGCAGACTTCTGAGGATCGGCGTCGAGCGGTAGGAAGTTCTTGTCATCGCCGAATAGGACTTCGCACTCCCCCTTCAACTTGGCCAGTCCTTCCAGGCAAGAGGCCTGCTGCGTCTTGTTCACGACTGGCCCCATCTTGGCCTCGGGGTTCCGGGGATTGCCGACTTTCACGGAGCTCAACCGCGCCGCGACCGCGTCGCCGAAGGTTTTGAGTTGCCGGCGCGGAACCATGACGCGCCGGATGGCCGTGCATTTCTGCCCGGCTTTGAGCGTCACCTCGCGGACAACCTCTTTTGTCAGCAGCTCGAACAGTTCTGTGCCGGGTGCACAATCAGGCCCTAGAATCGCGGAGTTTATGCTGTCTGCCTCAATATTGACGCGAACGGAGCGGCGCAAGACGTTTGCTTGAGAGCGAATGCGCGCGGCCGTCTCCGCCGAGCCCGTAAAAGAAACGATGTCCTCTTCTCGAACGTGATCAAGCAACTCGCGAGCGGAACCGCAAACGATCGAAATTGTTCCTGGCGGGAGGATACCAGCCTTAACAACATCTTCCACCATGCGGTGGGCCAGCCAAGCCGTAGGGGAAGCTGGTTTCACAACGATGGGAACGCCAGAAAGCAGCGACGGAGCCGCCTTTTCGCAGAACCCCCACGCGGGAAAGTTAAATGCATTGATGAAAATGGCGGCACCCTTGGCGGGCGTCAGAAAATGTTGTCCGGCAAACACGTTGCTCTTTGACAGTGGAATCAGGGCTCCTTCCTTCAACATTTTTCCTTCAGCCAGCGCCTTGCCGATTTTGGCGTAATACTTCATCGTGTAAATCGCGCCGTCCACATCAAACGAGGCATCGGGTTGGTTTGCCCCCAAATTCAAGAGGGAAAGCCGAAAATACTCGTCGCGATTGGCAGCCAGAGTATCAGCGACTTTGGCCAGCATTTCAGCGCGTTGGGCATAGCTGAGCTGGCGGAGCGCCGGCCCGCCTTGAGTTCGCGCAAATATGAGCGCCGCTTCGAGGTCTACGCCTTCGGAAGAAATTCGCGCCAATTCGTCTCCGGTGACCGGATCCGTGAGCGCTTCACCAGAACCCGCGCCTTCCATCCATTGGCCGCTCACATAGTTGTGCAACTTCATTGAGGCCCCCTAGCTGTCACGAAATCAGTCAAGAAGCGAATCTAGCTCGGCACTTCACCACGTAACACAACGCAGATTGAGAACAATACTGCATATTGATGCCATTGGGAAAGAGATTTTTTAGCCATGCGAGGATCCACTTTGGCAATCACAACATACTGTAAATAAACAGCTTATGGCTATGCCCGTCTAATGAAAGATAGAAGGGAGACTAACCACGGCAAAAACATCCATCTCTCTTGACCTCTTGGTGCCGACGTGTATTATAATGCATTTCTGATTCCTAGTCGCATGAGCACACCAGCAAATACTAATTCGAAGGCTGCGAGTCTACACCGGACAACTCCCCTTCCCGATGGGGATTTCCTGCTTTTCCTAGGCAAACGAGTTCGTCAATTACGCAACCTCCGCGGCATGACCCGCAAAATCGTAGCTCGGGAATCGGATGTCTCCGAACGTCACCTGGCTCAGCTCGAGACTGGGGAAGGAAACGTCTCGATCGTGCTGCTTCGCCGGATTGCCGCCGCTCTCAACGTTTCGCTCCCTGAGCTGTTCGCCCCAGAAGTGGAAGAGCCTGCTGAAAAACAGATGATCCAGCGATTCCTCGAACGTCTCCCCAATCACCGCCTGGAAGATGTGGTATTCCGGCTGATGCGCGACTTCAGCCCAGGAGAAAAGCAGCGCCGCAAGCGCATTGCGCTGATTGGGCTGCGCGGAGCTGGCAAGTCTACCCTGGGATCTAAACTCGCCTTGGAGATGCGCGTCCCTTTCATCGAGCTCGATGGCGAGATCGAGAAGGACACGGGAATGCCCCTCGGTGAAATATTTTCCCTCTATGGGCAATCCGGCTATCGCGCGATAGAGCGGCGAACCCTGGCGAGAGTGCTGACCGAGCGCGACTGCGCGGTGCTCTCGGTTGGAGGAGGCGTAGTATCCGAAAAGGAGACTTTCGACTACCTGCTCTCCCACTGTTACACGATTTGGGTGAAGGCACAGCCGGAAGAACATATGTCGCGAGTGCTCGCGCAAGGAGATTTTCGCGCCATGGCCGGGAACGACCAGGCTATGGAAGACTTGCGGCGCATCCTCGAGGCGCGCGAACCACTTTATAAGCAAGCCGACATGGATCTCGACACCTCGGGCAGTTCGGTGGAAGCCAGTTTTTCGAGATTGAAAACAACTCTGCAGGCGAATTTGCAGTAGGAGGATCTCGTGGACGTTGTCGCAACTCAAGAATCAAAGGCAAGGCTGGAAGCCGTCGATTTCCAGACCGATCCCTCGCGATACAAGCATTGGCGTCTGACGTTTGACGGTCCGGTAGCGACGTTGACCATGGATGTTGCCGAGGACGGCGGGATCCGCCCAGGTTACAAACTGAAATTGAATTCCTACGACCTGGGCGTCGACATTGAACTGCACGATGCGTTGCAGCGCATTCGATTCGAGCATCCGGAGATTCGCTCGGTCATCATCAGCAGCGCGAAGAATCGCATTTTCTGCTCTGGCGCCAACATTTATATGCTCGGGCTATCCTCGCATGCGTGGAAAGTGAATTTCTGCAAATTCACGAATGAAACGCGAAATGGAATCGAAGACTCAAGCGCCCATTCCGGATTGAAGTTTCTCGCTGCTTGCAATGGCACGACGGCCGGAGGCGGTTACGAACTGGCACTGGCTTGCGATGAAATCATTCTTGTGGATGACCGCTCTTCAGCGGTCAGTTTGCCGGAGCTGCCTTTGCTGGGCGTTCTGCCCGGAACGGGCGGGTTGACTCGGGTTACCGACAAGCGCAAGGTTCGCCGAGACCACGCAGATATGTTTTGCACCAATCCGGATGGCGTGCGGGGCCAACGAGCGAAGGACTGGAGGCTGGTCGACGATGCCGTCAAGCCCCAGCAGTTTGCGGAGCACATCAGGCAGCGCGCCTTGCACCTTGCCGGAAAGAGTGATCGTCCTTCGGCTGCAAAAGGTGTGGTGTTGACTCCGTTGAATCGCGCAACTGATGAGGCTGGTCTGCACTACGAATATGTCAATGTGCGGTGCAATCGCGAGGCTCGCACAGCAACAATCACAGTGAGCGCACCGGAATCCGTTAAGGAAAATGGTCTGGAACAAATCATTGCGGCCGGCGCGAAATGGTGGCCCCTGCAAATGGCGCGAGAGTTGGATGATGCGATTCTGACTTTGCGCGCCAGCGAACTGGATTTAGGGCTCTGGATTTTCAAGACGGCCGGAAGCCCGGACGCCGTGCTTGCCATCGACGAATTCATTTTGAAGCACCAGGACAATTGGTTCGTTCGTGAGGTCTTGGGAATGATGCGCCGGACATTCGCGAGGATCGATGTGACGTCCCGTTCCCTCTACGCCATCGTTGAACCAGGGGCTTGTTTTGCCGGCACGCTGCTGGAATTGGCGCTTGCGGCCGATCGGGTTTACATGCGCGATACGCAGGAGGATGGAAGTGCAGCAAGCGTGACACTTTCGAAAATGAACTTCGGGCCGCTGCCGATGGTAAACAGACTTTCGAGGCTAGCAGCGCGATTCTACAACGATGAAGCACAAATGAAGTCGTCGCGAAATGTGATCGGAAAACGGCTTTCAGCGCGTGAAGCACTGGTCGCAGGGCTGGTTACTGCCGCACCCGACGATCTCGATTGGGAAGATGAAATACGCCAAGCCATTGAATCGCGTGCCGCACAATCGCCCGATGCTCTGACCGGGCTCGAAGCCAATCTACGCTTTGGACCGGACGAGACGATCGAGACCCGAATCTTTGGCCGTCTCTCCGCCTGGCAAAACTGGATTTTCATTCGGCCGAACGCGGTTGGCACCAGTGGGGCCCTAAAGGTCTACGGAACGGGTGCGCCGGTGAAATTCAACTGGGAACGAGTTTAGTCTCCAGCGTAGTTGGAAATTCTGAGGAGATCGCCATGATTAACTACACGGAGAAAATCCCGAACAATGTGGACTTGGGCAGAGACCGCGTCCTGCAGCGCGCCCTCGAGCATTGGCAGCCTGCGTATATGGGCTGGTGGTATGACATGGGGCCGAACGAGAGCCACAACTACGAGGTTTACCTCCGAACGGCTATTAGCGTGGAACCCGACGGCTGGGCCCAGTTCGGCTATGTGAAGATGCCGGATTATCGCTGGGGAATTTTCCTGCAGCCAAGGGACGAAAAACGCGAAGTGAATTTCGGAATTCACAAAGGGCAGGCTGCCTGGCAGGAAGTCCCCGGAGAATACCGCTCGACTTTGCGGCGCGTAATTGTCACTCAAGGGGACACCGAGCCGGCTTCCGTGGAACAACAGCGTATGCTCGGAGCTTCTTGCCCGTCCATGTACGATCTGCGGAACATTTTCCAGGTGAACGTTGAAGAGGGACGCCACTTGTGGGCCATGGTGTATTTGCTGCATCGCTACTTTGGCCGCGATGGCCGCGAAGAAGCTGAATCACTCCTCGCGCGGCGATCTGGAGATGCTGACAACCCGCGCATACTTGGCGCGTTCAACGAGGCGACGCCCGATTGGCTGGCGTTTTACATGTTTACCTTCTTCACCGACCGCGATGGCAAATTTCAACTCTGTGCCCTGGCGGAATCCGGCTTCGACCCGTTGGCGCGAACCTGCCGCTTCATGCTCACCGAGGAAGCACACCATATGTTTATCGGCGAGACAGGCGTAAGCCGCATTATTCAGCGGACCTGCGAACTGATGAAGGAACACAAGGTCGAGGATCCCTCCCATGTGCGCGCGCTCGGCGTGATTGATTTGCCGACGATCCAGCGGTATTTGAATTTTCACTACAGCGTCACGCTTGATCTTTATGGCTCTGATGTCTCTTCCAACGCCGCGAACTATTACACGAACGGGCTGAAAGGCCGCTTTGAAGAAACAAAGATAGGTGATGACCACGTGCTGAGTGAGGCCCTGTATCCCGTTTACGAAGTGGTCGGCGGCAAGATCGTGAAGAAGGAAGTCCCTGCCCTGACAGCACTAAACGAACGCCTGCGCGACGACTACATCAAGGAGATCGAGTCTGGGGTCAGCCGCTGGCAAAGGGTTATCGATAAAGCGGGCATTCCTTTCCGGCTGACCCTGCCGCACAAGGGCTTTCATCGCGCGATCGGTAATTTCGCCGGACATTTCATCAGCCTCGATGGCGAAGTCCTCAGCGAGGAAGCCTGGAAGCAGCAGGAATATAAGTGGCTGCCCAGTCCACAGGATCACGCCTTTGTGCAATCGCTCATGAGCGGGCGCGTTGTGGAGCCAGGTAAATTTGCGAATTGGATTGCTCCGCCTGCACGCGGAATTAACAACCAGCCGCTGAACTTTGAATACGTTCGTTTCAATTGATTTCCGGGACGGACTGAAACACGCCGGTTTTGGCTTTCTTCAATACGCGAACACGCATAGCTGAGGTGGTCTGGAAAATGCCAAAGGTCGTCTATGTTTCGCCCGCAGGTGATACCCGCGAAATTGACGTGCCCGCGGGCATGACGGTAATGGCGGCGGCGCTCAAGAATGGAATCGACGGCATCGTAGCTGAATGCGGGGGCGTGTGCATGTGCTCGACTTGCCACGTTTTTGTGGACCAACAATTCTTCGATCGCCTCCCGTCAGCACAAGATACCGAGGAAGCCGTGCTCGAAATCGCCGCAGTCGAGCGGCAGCCGACAAGCCGCTTGAGTTGTCAGATCAAAGTCACGGACGATCTCGATGGGCTCATCGTTCGAATTCCGGAGAAACAGCGGTAATGATAAGCGGCACCGTCATCGTTGGCACCGGCCAGGCTGGTTTCCAGACGGCGGCGTCCTTGCGGACCGAAGGCTACCAGGAAAAGATCACGCTGATCGGGGAAGAGCCGCACATCCCTTACCAGCGCCCGCCGCTTTCAAAAAGCTTCCCGCTGGGCGCTCAGGATGTCGAGAGCATCGAACTTCGCCCTAAGCAATTCTATCAAGACCACCAAATCAACCTGCTCGTCGGCGAAAGAGTTTCTGCAATTGATCGCGCCGCAAAACAAGTGAAACTCGAATCCGGAGCGCATTATCAATACGACAAACTGGTCTTAGCGGTCGGTGCCCGCAACCGCACTCTTTCTACGAGTGGCGCGGATTTCGATGAGGTTCTTTATCTACGTTCGCTCAATGAAGCCGTGATTGTAAAAGAGCGGCTCAACATCGCCCAAGAAATTGCAGTCATCGGCGGAGGATTCATCGGCCTTGAACTCGCCGCCGTGGCTCGCACACTCGGAAAATCCGTGACCGTTCTCGAAGCGCTTCCGCGGCTGATGTCTCGCGCCGTCGCTCCGGTCATCTCCGACTTTTACCGAGAGCTGCATACGAGCAAAGGCGTCAAGGTGGTGTGCGGTGCATCGGTAAGGAAGATTGAAGGCTCCAGTGGGAAAGTCCGTGGAGTTTTGCTGAACGACGGGACTCGATTGCCGGCTGAATTGGTATTGATCGGCGTCGGCGTCACGCCGAATATCGAACTCGCGCAAAACGCCGGACTGCACACAGCCAATGGGATCGCCGTGAATGAATACTTACAAACTGACGACGAAAACATTTTCGCCATTGGAGATTGTGCGGAACATCCCTGTGAATTTGCAAGCGCAAGGATCAGGCTGGAATCCGTGCAGAACGCAGCCGATCAGGCGCAATGCGTTGCCGCCACCATTGCGGGCCGTCGAAATGTTTATCGAGCTTTGCCGTGGTTCTGGTCGGATCAGTTCGAGGTCAAACTGCAGATGGCCGGAATTTCGAATGGGCACGATTGCACCGTTTCCCGAGGCAATGCCGAAGGCAGGAAGGTTTCTGTTTTCTACTTCAAAGAAAGTCAGCTCATTGCGATAGACTCGATAAATCGCCCGCTTGACCATGTGGTTGGGCGCAAACTAATCGCCAATCGCATAAGATTAACGCCCAAGCAGGCCGCGGACGAGAGTGTGGACTTGAAGCAAATGGCCAACTCGAACGTCACTTCGCGCGGCTAGCAAAACCAGACGGGTCAAACGCATTCGAATCAGCAGGGTGTTTCGAGTTCAAAGAAGGACGGGAAATCTTTGGAACCGATTATCGATATTCACGTTCACATCATGCCGTATCACATGATGAAGCCGTCAGCGCTGGATTTGATCAAGCATGGGCGGAAAGATTACGCGGACGTGGAAAAATATTCGGCAGATCCAAAAGCGTTTCTCGCGTTCCTGGATACGATCGGAGTGGAGCGCGCCGGGCTGATCAACTATGTCGCGCCAAAGATTATTGGTTTTACGCCCGAAGTGAATGACTGGAGTGCGAAATATTGCAGCGTGGCGCCGAATCGCCTCATCGCATTCGGCGGCGTGCTTCCCGGAACGGTTCCCGACGCCGGCGCTGAGGTGGACCGCCTCGCCAAGCTCGGAATTCGCGCCGTCAAGTTGCATCCTTCGCACCAGGTGCTTTCGCCCAATGACTACATGGTCGGCAATCGCGGCCTTGCCGCCGTCTACGAACGCGCGCAAGTGAACGGCATGCCGATCATGATCCACACAGGGACTTCGATTTTCCCGGGTGCGCGCAATCTCCACGCACAACCGATGCTTTGTGACGATGTGTGCATCGACTATCCGAATCTCGTGGTAATTCTTGCCCACGGCGGCCGGCCACTGTGGATGAATGAGGCGTTTTTTCTGGTTCGCCGTCACAAGAACATGTACATGGACATCTCAGGCATCCCACCGCACAAACTGATGGAGTACTTTCCGCGAATTGAAGATGTAGCGGATAAAGTTTTGTGGGGTACGGACTGGCCGGGGCCCGGCGTTCCGGAGATCAGGGGGAATATTGAGAAGTTCAATGATCTGCCGATTGGCTCTGGGACGAAGCGCAAGATTTTATATGACAACGCGGCGCGGCTGTTCCCACGCTGAGGGACCATTTCAGCCCTTTCACAATATGAGATTCAATTTCATGTTGTGCAATTTGGGAGTTATTCAGTAACGGAAAACCCATGCCTTTTTATGACGCGGCAAACGAAACGGCGTCACGGGAGCAATTGCGAGCCCTCCAGTTAAAGAAGTTGCAAGATCTTGTTCGAGAGATTTCCGGACTCAACCGGTTCTACACCAGGAAATGGAATGAAGGAGGAGTCGCGGCTCCAGAGATACGGTCATTCGCTGACTTCCAGAAACTTCCTTTCACCGACAAATCTGAGCTTGTGCGGGCGCAAGAAGAAGCGTCGCCCTTCGGGACTAATGCAACCTTTCCTGTCGACGCGTATACGCGCGTTCATCAGACATCTGGAACGACAGGCAAGCCGCTGCGTGTCGTTGATACTCCCGAAAGTTGGGAATGGTGGGGAGACTGCTGGGGACATGTGCTAAAAGCTGCTGGCGTGACCGCTCGAGACCGCGTATTCCTGGCATTTTCGTTCGGGCCCTTCATCGGTTTTTGGTCGGCGGTTGAAGGGACAAGGAAAGTAGGCGCGATGGTGATTCCCGGCGGCGGATGGGATTCCCTTCAACGCTTGCACGTGATGCGCGACCTCGAGGCCACGGTGGTGTGCTGCACTCCTACGTATGCCTTGCGTCTTGCGGAAGTTGCCCGCGAGGAACATTTCGACATGCGTACAATCCAGGTCCGAACGCTCATTCACGCGGGAGAACCAGGAGCCAATGTGGCGAGGACGAAATCGCGCATTGAAACAGAATGGAACGCGAAGTGTTTCGATCATGCCGGCGCTTCTGAAGTCGGTGCTCACAGCTTTGAGTGCGAAGTTCAGCCCGGAGGAATACACTTGATCGAAAGCGAGTTCATTGCCGAAGTCCTCGATCCGCAAACTGGAAAGGAAGTGCCTGCTGGCGAAATCGGAGAACTGGTCATCACGAATCTGGGCCGCACTGGGTTCCCAGTGATCCGCTATCGCACCGGGGATCTGGTGCGCCCAAACTTGTCCCCCTGCGCTTGCGGACGCACCTTCGCTCGCTTCGATGGCGGATTGCTCGGCAGAAGCGATGACATGGTCACAATCCGTGGTGTGAACGTCTATCCCACCGCGATCGAAAATGTAATCCGCCAATTCGGAAGTGTCGACGAGTTTCAAGTGACAGTCACTACTCTTCACGAAATGCAGCATCTTGAAGTGCAAATCGAAGTCATTTCCGGCAATGACGCCGAACACGTTCGGACAAATGTCGAACAGGCCATCTATCACGCGCTTTCGCTTCGCCCGACAGTCAAAGTGGCAGAACCGGGCGCTCTCGCTCATTTCGAAATGAAAGCCCGTCGCTTCCGTCGGCTGGATAGCACCTCAGAAGGCCAGCCCGGATAGTCTGTTAATGGCCTGCTTGCTCTCTTAAACTTAACCTCTAGCGCCGCTAGCGACACGCTGAACACGTGTTCTTTTTCTGAACGGCTGTTCAGAATTGTTTGACATGGACGACCCAAAAGCAGAGAATTGATTGGCGAATGGGCCCCGCAGCACCTGCCAATGTGAACCTGAACAATGAAGACGCTAGACAGCCAACCGAAATGGAGGCGCAACGGCCATCTCAGACGGCGCTACCTTGCCAGGCGCCTCGAAATCTTGCGGGCCGCGGGGAGAGAGTTTAGAGTCCGCGGCTTTGCGGAGACCGGTATGCGTGACATCGCAGCAGCCGCAGCACTTTCGCCGGGAAACCTCTACAATTACTTCCGCGGCAAGCACGACATTCTCTTCTTTTGCCAGGACAATTCTCTGGACCGCATGATTGCGGCACTCGACAAGGCGCGCCGCATGAGAGCCGGCGCCGCGATAAAAGTGCGCACGGTGATCGTGTCGCATTTGCGCTGCGTCCTCGACGAGGTTGAAGGCTCCGCCGCGCATCTTTTAACCACCGCGCTGCCGCCCCGCCAGCGGCGCTATCTGGTCGCAAAACGCGACAAATACGAAGAAGGGGTGCGCAACTTAATTGTTGCAGGCGTGCGCTCAGGAGAATTCGTACCCTGTGATCCGGCGCTGGCCGTTCGTGCGATCCTGGGGAGTCTGAATTGGAGTGTGCAATGGTTTAGCTCGGAGGGCCCTCTAACTTCCGCAGAAATAGCGGAGTCGTTTGCGGACTATCTGATCCGAGGTTTGCTCGCCGAACCAGATGCTTTGCAACGGGTTTCTTTCGAGAGGAAACCGAATCACCTTCTCCACACACTTGCGGCACAGAAAGCACGAACGCGCGAATCAGTTCGACAATATTCTCGAGGTGATTGAAGGTGACCACTCTGCCCATCGAGTCGCAAAAAACAGCCCAAATACGATTCACGCTAAACGGCGAAGAGACCGATGTTTCCTTTGCGCCCTATAAGACGTTGCTCGAAGTTCTGCGGGAAGATCTCGGCCACACCGGCACGAAACACGGCTGTGAGCTTGGTGAATGCGGCGCTTGTGCCGTTCTTCTCGAAGGCAAGCCCGTGCTTTCCTGCCTCGTGCTCGCGCTTGAGTGCGGGGGAAAACAAGTCTTGACGGTGGAAGGCCTCGGAGAAGAAGGCAAGCTTCATCCGCTTCAGGACGCATTTGCTGATCTCGGGGCGGCGCAGTGCGGCTACTGTACTCCTGCCATTCTGATCACGGCAAAAGCGTTGCTGGACCAGAATCCTCGCCCTACGCGCGATCAAATCCGCGAGGCGATCTCTGGAAATCTGTGCCGCTGCACCGGCTATCTGCAGATTTTCGAAGCTGTGGAGGCTGCGATGCTGAAAATAGCGGAGCAACACAATTCTGTAACGTAGTTCGCTCCAGGTTGCCACGAATGAGAGGGCAGGAGTAAGCATGCCGAAGGAAAAAGATTTGCGAGCCTCGCCCGTGGGCGATCGAAAAGCAAGTAACGACGGACTTCGCGTGATCGGCGTCCCTCGCCGCAGAGTCGATGCGCGTGCCAAGGTGACCGGTCAAACTCGGTTCGCCGACGATATTTTTCTGCCGCGCATGGCGCACTGTAAGCTCCTGCGTTCTCCCCATCCACACGCGCGCATCCGGAAAATCGACACATCGCGTGCGGCTGCGCACCCAGGAGTCTATTTGACGCTGACTGGGAAAGACCTACCTGTCCAGTACGGAATTCTTCCCGTCAGCCAGGACGAGCAAGCTCTTTGTGTCGATCGAGTGAGGCA
>Ga0137394_10003544_pt1 | contig 11769 bp, 9 predicted proteins | sample czobulk116metaG_FD_108278 | JGI IMG/M metagenome (GOLD analysis project Ga0137394, IMG submission 108278) | Vadose zone soil microbial communities from Angelo Coast Range Reserve, California, USA - czobulk1.16 metaG | ecosystem: Environmental > Terrestrial > Soil > Vadose zone | place: USA... | reverse complement strand
CGGCGGGCGGGAGATCGGTCAATGCCCGCACCGGGATTTCGTCGGCAACAGCGATAAAGCCAAGGCAGATCATGCCCGCGACGAGGGAAAGGCTGAGGTTCCTTTTCATAGCTGAATAGCGCGTTTATGACCGAGCAAGGAGCATTCGTCCAGCCGAAAGGAGCAAAACCCGCCTATTAGGCTTGTCACTTTGGCGTCGGTTGAAATAAATTTAGAGACGTGATATTCGCAGCGCAGGCCAACGAGACAGACTGGGAGCGGCGGGAGTGATTGAACTGGTCCAATTTCCATGGAGTCCATATTGCCTGGTCCAGAAGCAGATTCTGGGTTTCAGCGGCCAATCGCACAAAATCACCAATATCCCTCCTACTGATCGCTCGCTGGTGTGGCGCCTGACCCGGCAACGCTATTATCAGGTGCCCGTTCTTCGGGCCGGTCGAACCGTAGTTTTTGAGACCGACGAGAACTCGCAGGTGATTGCCAAATACCTCGACTCAGAGTTCGAACTTGGCCTTTTTCCACGCCAATGGGACGGGATGCAGCATTTGCTCTGGCGGTACATCGAGAACGACGTCGAGGGGCTGACGTTTCGGCTGAATGACGCCTATTACCAGGAGTTTGTGCCTCCGGCTGAGCGGTTGGATTATCTTCGCTTTAAAGAACGGAAATTCGGGCGACATTGCCTGGAACAGTGGCAGGAACAGAAAAAGCAACTTCAATCACAATTGGCGGAAAAGCTGCTCCCATTCGAGCAGATGCTTGCCACTCGCGAGTTCCTTTTGGATCGAAGGCCGCGATTTGTCGATTTCGATCTCTGGGGCATGCTGGCGAACTTTTTGTATTCGGGGAATTACCGGCTTCCAACGGAGCACCCCCGGATAAGTCGCTGGTATGAGCGGATGACCAAAATTAAATACGCAGACGTGCCGCGTGAAAAACTACATACTTGATACCAATGTTCTCCTTCACGACCCAAACTCAGTCCTTTATTTTGATGATAACTGCGTCCTGATCCCAATCGAAGTGATCGAGGAAATAGATCGCTTCAAACGAGAATCGACCGAGCGCGGTCAAAACGCGCGCACTTTTTCCCGCACTCTCGATGCGCTCCGAACGCAGGGCCGCCTCAGCGATGGGGTGCCGCTCTCAACCGGTGGCCGGCTGAAAGTAGTTTTTCAAAAACCAGGCGAGAACGGGCAAGTGGTCGTGGGCAGCAAAGCGGTCGACAGCCGAATTGTGGCGCTCGCGCTGCACGTGCAAAAGGCCGAGCCGAAGACTCGGACCATTCTTGTCACCAAGGACATCAATCTCCGCATCAAGGCCGATGCGCTTGGGCTCCAGGCGGAAGATTACGAGACCGACCGCGTTCTGATCAAAGATCTTTACACCGGCGTGTTCGATCTCGCAGTCACGCCCGAGAAGATGCTCTCGTTCCGATCCAACGGGGAACTCGAACTCAATGGCGGGCAAAAATATCGGCCCAACGAATACTGCACCTTGACCGAAGAGGGGAACCCTAAACGGACGGCGCTCACCAAGGTTGATGCCACAGGATCGAAGCTGCTGCCGATCGTTGATTCACGTGAGGGCGTCTGGGGAATCAAGCCCCGCAATCGCGAGCAACATTTCGCCTTCGACGCGTTGCTGGACGACCGCATCAAACTGGTCACGTTGATGGGCAAGGCCGGCACCGGCAAGACGCTCATGGCCATGGCTGTCGGCCTCAAACGGACCGTGCTCGACCGCGAATTTCGCCGCCTGGTGGTGGCGCGTCCGACGATTTCGATGGGCAAAGAGCTGGGGTTCCTTCCTGGATCTCTTGAAGAAAAGCTCAGCCCGTGGATGCAACCAATTCACGACGCCCTTGAATTGCTCAGCGATTTGAACATGGGCCACGAGCACCGGCGGAGCAACGACCTGATGCGCTCGGGCAGCATCGTGGTAGAAGCGCTCAGCTACATTCGCGGACGCAGCATCGCCAACCAGTTCATGGTCATCGACGAAGCCCAAAACCTGACCCCTCTTGAGGTCAAAACCATTATCACGCGCGTAGGGCAAGGGACGAAGATCGTTTTCACCGGTGATCCCTACCAAATCGACAACCCTTACGTGGACTCCTCGTCTAACGGCTTCAACTACATCATCAGCAAGTTCCGCGAACAATCGATTGCCGCCCATATAGAACTGCAGAAAGGCGAACGGTCCGAGCTGGCCGAATTGGCCGCGAATCTTTTGTAAAAGCGCGGCAAAGACCGGTGGTAGAAGTACGGTTGGCCCTTCCAGGCGGCAGGAACTAAATTGCAGGCGTGAAACGGGTTTTCCCGATTGTGTTTCGCGCCGCCTACACGGTGCTGATTACCGCCTGCCTGGCCTTTCTCGGCCTTCACTTTGCCCAGCGCACCGCCTGGTACAAAAAGTACCTCTACAAACAACTGCTTGCCGGGAATGAAAACCAGCAACTCCGCGCCGCCAGCACCCTCGTCCACCTTGGCGACCAGCAGCAACTGCTCCGGGCCATCCGGGCGGACGAACCCAGCGCCCGGGCTGTCGCCAAAAAAGCGCTCGAATACCTCTGGTTCAATGCGAGCGGGCCGGAAGCCTGCCATCTGACCCAGGCTGCCTACGAAGCCTCTGAAAAGCGCGAATTCGAAAAAGCTCTCGGGTTGCTCACCACACTGGTGAACAAATTTCCCAAGTTCGCCGAAGGTTGGAACCAGCGGGCCTCTGTTTTCTGGCAACTAGGCGAATACGAAAAATCGATAGGCGATTCCCGTCACGCGCTGGAACTAAATCCAAACCATTATGGCGCGTGGCAAGGCATGGGAGTCTGCCGATTAAAAATGGGCGACCTCCGAGAGGCCTGCCGCTGCCTGCGCTCGGCCCTCAAGATTCTGCCCTACGACCAACCCACCCGCGACGCGCTCAAAAACTGCGAAGAACTGCTGCGCCGAACTGCGCCGGCGGGCCGGGCTACCCCGGTTGATTCTCAAGTGATTTGAGGGAGTTGCGGGCCGTTTGTTGGACTTACCTGGTCGCGAATTCCAGATCGGTCCGGTGGGCGGCCTCGGGGAGGATGTCAACCTGGACTTTGGCGCTGCCGGCTTCGACGATTCCCAGCCTTTGCGCCGCGGCGAGCGATAAATCGATGATGCGGCCTTTGATGAAGGGACCGCGATCGTTGATGCGGACTACTACAGTACGGCCGGTGGAGAGTTCGGTCACTCGAACTTTGATGCCGAACGGGAGGGTTCGATGGGCAGCGGTCATCTTGCGCATGTCATAGATTTCGCCGCTGGCGGTCTTTCGGCCGTTATATTTCCTGGCGTAATAGGAAGCCATTCCCACGGTGGGAGAGGTGGATGGTGGCGGTTGCGGGTTGGGGCGAATCGCAGTCGGGGGTGGGTTTGAAATGGGTGCGGTCTTCGGGCGCGGGGCGGTAGCGCAGCCGGAAAAGAATAGGAGAGCGCCGAAGCAGAGAACGAAGTGCGGGACGATCCATCGGGCGGTACCAGTGAGAATCGCAGGCGTTTTCATACTCCAAAGCGGTGGCTCGATTTGAGCGCTCCTTCGTCAGAGCACTGGGGGTGCCATTCGAGGGGCCTCTAGCGAAACGGGCTTAGTGTCTAGAAATGAGACACTCTCGGGGGCAATGACGAAGGACCTAATGACGAAAAGAATGACTAAGCACGAATGACGGCGCGCTTCGAGAAGCGATGGAACCGGGTGGCTTCGGTGTCTAAAGGGTCACGCGAAAAGGATGAAGTGGCGTCTCGCAGAGAAATCCCTCTCCTCCTCTGGATCCTCTGGAGGAGAGGCCGGGAGAGGAGGCCTTTCCTGCACTCACAAATTCTTGAGATATGACAGCAGATGTCCCATCACCCCTGCTATTCTGAAAATAAAAAGATGATCCTATGCACCCCCTGGAACCCAAAGCCGCCTTGGAGCGCCGACATTCCTGTCGGCAAAACCCTGAAGCACCGAACGTATCCGCTCCTTCCACCGAGACGCCAACTAACAACGGAAATTCAGCCGAAGAAAACCGGACAAATCCGGACAAAAATGGGGGCCGCCTGAAATCGGATGAGTCAAACTCAACCACTTGCGACAGCCGCGATCTTGCCCTTGTCCGGTTCACTTCGGAGCGCCGACATTCCTGTCGGCAAAACTCTGAACCACCGAACGTATCCGCTCCTTCCACCGAAACGCCAACTAACAACGGAAACGCAACTGAAGAAAACCGGACAAATCCGGACAAAAATGGGGGCCGCCTGAAATCGGATGAGTCAAACTCAACCACTTGCGACGGCCGCGATCTTGCCCTTGTCCGGTTTACTCCGGAGCGCCGACATTCCTGTCGGCAAAACTCTGAAGCACCGAACGTATCCGACGCTTCCACCGAAACCCCAGCCAACAACGAAACCTCAACCGAAGAAAACCGGACAAATCCGGACAAAAATGGGGGTTCCGAAAAATTGGAGCATTCCGATGAAGGAACTTGCGCAAATTAGAATCGACTGCCTGTCCGATTTGATTTCCTTCGGCTGCGACGGTTCTCAGGAAAAAGTGAATCTCCTCAGCGAATTGCTACAACGAAACGATATATTGGGATTTATGTTGACCTTGCTGGTGATAGGGCGTGAAGTGCGCGCGAGCCAAAGAAGTATTGGGAGGTTCGGGGGGGCTATCAAAATCCATGCGGCGCCAGAGCGGTGGTTGTTGTTTTGCCTTTAGATTGGACAAAAATGAACGCAAACCTGTTTGGGGAATTTTCGAGTCGCGCTAATCGCGGAGCAGCGTTCATTCCCGTTCTCTCGGCACTTTTTCTGGCGTCGTCTCTTGCGGCGCAGGATGCTGCACCCAACAACGCCGCCCCGGCAACTGCCGTGTCGGTCACCCAAGAGCGTCCGCCTGATGAAATTGGGCCAAATTCGCGGACATGGTTTGTAAAATCCCCAAGTTCGGCTCCCGCCGATGCGCAAGCAGATGGCGCGGCAGAAAAACCGGCCCGCAGCCGCGTCGAGGAAATCGCGACGGGTATGAATTTTTGGACCGGACAGAAGTGGGCTCCGTCCGACCCCAGCTTCGAAGTCGCGGCAGATTCTTTCGTAGCGACCCGGTTGCAGTATCTGGCGACCATCAACTTTAATTTAAACACGGTTTCGGCAGTTACAATTGTGACGCGCGACGGCGTCACCATTCGTTCCACTCCGGTTGCGATTGCGTTGTTCGACAGCACCAGCGGAGCTTCGATCATTATCGGATCCATCACCAATTGTTCGGGCGTCCTGGTAAGCAGCAATAAAATTTTGTTTGAGAATGCGTTCCATGGAATTTCGGCGGACCTGATCTACACGATTGATCGAGCGACCTTCGAACAAGATGCTGTGATTAGGGCGCGGTTGGACCCGGCTGACTATGGATTCCCGCGCGAAAGTTCTCGTCTTCAGGTACTTACGGAACTGTATGATGCCCCGATTCCAGAGAGAATCCGCCGGCCAATCTATGTTGAGGAGCGGGAGGAAGTTCGAAATGCGAAGGTGAGTCCAGATCTTATCGATGAGGTGCTCGGCTTCGGAGAATTTGTGCTGGCAGCCGGTCGAGCTTTCAGTTCAGAGACAGATCCGCACTCGACTGCTGCCACTGCTCCAGTTGCGAAGGAGATTAGAAATTTCGATCAGAGGACCATATTAGTGGAATCGGTAGACTACGTTCATCTTCAGGAGCAGCTCCAGGCTTTGCCGGAACCGGTGAAGAAGGAGGCAAGGCTGTGGAAAAAGATTTCTCCGAAAAAGGGGAACGTTGCTTACGCCGCGATTCCCAGACCGTCCGGAAAAAAGGATCAGGCGAAGGTTGTCACGCCCAAAACGGGTGCGTTGATGGCTTACGCGAAAACGGAGAAACGGAAAGGAGTGACCATCGATTATATCGCAGTTCCCGGTTCGACCGTAAGTTCCACGATGTTTTTTTCTGGAGACTGCACTTTTTCAATCGTCGGCGCGGTTATTTGCAATGGTCCAGTGGTGCTTGAGGGCGGAGCAGTTTTAAAATTTAAGCATTACAGCACGTACCCGACCGGATATGCCTACATTAAGATTAACAACACGCTCACCTGTAAATCGACCAGCTACAGGCCAACAATCTTCACGGCCGCCGACGATGGCAGTGTTGGTCAAAGTGTGAGTACCGGCACTTTCCAAAGCGATGGGTATGCCAATCCGGCGCTTTGGCTTTACTACGGCTCCCCAAGTTTATCCAATCTGCGTTTCAGCTATTGCCAGGAGGCAGTTCGCTTTGAAGGCAGTAGTGGCACGACGACTTTCTCGCACGCGCAATTGGTGAATTGTATCAGGGGAATTGTGGTGACCGGTTGTGGCTGTGGTTCCCTAATGTTCCTCGTAAACAACTCGTTGTTCGCTAAGGTTTCGTATCCGATTACCGTTAACCGCGCCACGTCCGTCCAGAAATTCGTCAACTGCACGATCGATTGTCCCTCTACATCCTCCTGCGTGGCCACCTCTACAAGCTCAACGACCTGCTATTTCTACAACTCGATTCTTGTGAATGGGTATGTCCTGGGCGCTGGGTCTGCCACGGTTGCTGGCGATTACAACGGCTTTTCATTCTTCTATAACCAATAATTCGGGACGCACGCCGTTACCACTCAGTATGGGTCGACTGTTTTTCAGAGCCGCGGCGCCGGGAACTATTACCTGCTTGATGACTGCATCTTCAGGAACGCCGGGATTAGTACGGGAATCAGCAACTCGCTGCTTGCTGACATAGCCAAGAGGACCGTAGACGCCCCGGTTTTGTTGTCGGGCAGCAGTTATCCATCGTCAGGCATGGTGCTGGGACGAGAGGTGCAGTTCGACAACAATACGAATCCTCACCTGGGATATCATTATGACCCACTGGACTTCCTCGTCTCGCAACTGAGCGTTTCCGGGGCGGGCGCGGTCGCCCTGCTGACAAACGGAGTTGCGGTCGGAATTTACGGACACTACGGATTTTCGGTGAGCGAGCAAGGGGCCGTAATAGGCGAGGCGGGGCCGCTGGCCATGAACCGGCTCTGTTTTTATCCGTCCGTGCAAGAGCAGCCGGTCCTGCTGGACAGTGTTGCTACGGCGGGAAGCGGAGTATTTGACGTTTCTGCCGCGACTAGTACGACTGCAAATATCGCAAAGCCAATTATAAACCTGCGTTTCACAGATTTTCCAATGCTTGGCCTGCGGCAGAAGTTCTTCAACGGAACTACTTACCCTCTTAGCCTGAGAACCGTCTCGCTCAAGGATTGCTGGTTGCGCGGGGTCAATTTAGAAATCGCGGCAGCGGATGCCTCGGATTTTCCGGCAAATGCGATTCCTCTGCTCGCGCTGACGAACAATTTATTGGAACGAAGCAGCGTCATTCTGACGAACGGGCTTTATTTGGGGAAAGACAATCCCCTGTCGTTCGCTTTTTACAACAATCTCTTTTGGCAGGGCACCTTGAGCTTAACGTTCAATGCGAATGGCACCTCGCCAACGTACACGCCCACCTGGGGCATTCGAGACAATCTCTTTGACACCACTAATGGCATCTCTTTCGGCGGAGGTGCCAAAACCACGTCAGTCCCGCCACGCAGTTACAACGCTTTCTATAACACCGCAGATTGGGGCAACCTCGCTGGCACATCCGACGTTACGCTGAATCCCCTTGCTTACGCGACGGGTCCGGAGGGTTCGCCTTGGTACGTCGGCTCCTCGACGCCGAGCATTTATCAAGTGGACACGAGCCGGAGCGCGGCAGCCGCTGGCCTGTATCATTATACAGCTAAAACGGACGGAACCAAGGCGGGAAGCGGCAATGGATCGATTGGCTGGCATCATGTGGCTTTAGGGGCCAACAATTTACCGGCCGACTATGATAGCGACCTTCTTGCGGATTACTGGGAAAATGAGCCTGGGGATGGCAATGCAGCGAACGGACGTTCCTCGTGGACGGTCGCTAATACCGACAATCCGCTGAACGATGTCGCACTGAACGATCTTTCCGACTACATTGAATTTATTGAGGGACGCAACGCGAGAGTTGTAGGGACAGTGAGCGATACAGGCGGTTTGGTCGCACTAGAAATCTACACCCCAAACCGATGAAAGTACGCCCATTTATAAATGCTTGCCGCGCTCCCAAGCTAATCCTCATTGCCGTTGGTCTGGTTTTCGTCGTGGGATTAGCCGAAAACCAGTTGACCGCGGCCACAGAAACGGTGAACCAGGTTCACACTTGGCGAACAGGCCCAGACTTCACGCCCAAAGGGCTAGCATGGTGGATGCGAATTTCGCAGCTTGCCGTTGGCTCCGAAACCGTGGTTCCGAGTGGAGGTGGGAACAATGGTGCGCTAGTTCCAGCAGACTATTCGGAGACTGTTACTACCCAACTGATCGTCAGAAACGCGCAGCTCGAGTTCATTTGGAGAGACGATCTCGGTACCGTTTGGCACCGATGCAACCCGGCGTTTGCTTCCGCGACCGGCGTTTCGGAATGCTGGTTTCCAGACACTGCGTGCGGCGCGAAAGTGAAAGCCGATCCGTTAGCGATCGAAGCCGACGGGCTATCGGAATCGCAGGCGCGTCTGACAGTATCAACGTCGACTATAGGAGATTGTTTTCCCAACGGGGTCGCCTGGGAGATAATCGGGAATGACCTAGGGTGCAAGGTCGACAAGAGCGGGCTCATTAGAGCGGGATATTCAAAGGGATTTATCACCGTTCGCGCGAAGGATGCGGACCTGACGAAGATGTCGCGGTTCGCCGACGGGCAACTCGAGTTGAAGGAGTGCGGGACGTGCAAAGGCGAGCCATGCATCCCCATTAGCAAAAGTGACGACAACAGCGTGGACGTCAGGATCGCCTTAGGCGGCGCCGCGTATGGTCTTTCTGCCGGTTACCTCCAAATCAAAGAGGAAGGCCAGCCGACTTCCGATCTCGCCACCCAAGCAAAGCTGCAATTCATTCGTGGCGCCAATCCGGTAGGACCTGACGGAAGCTACAATTCGGGCGTGGAAGAGATAACCTTCAGCGGTGACAGGCAATATAAGGTACCGTCTTGTCTCGCCTGGGTGCATACCATTAATGCCTTTTCGTACACGGTGAAGCTTTACAAGAATTCCGACCTATCGCGCTCTGGCAACGTCGGTCAGTTTAGCGTGGGCAATGCGGAAGCTTTTGACACCTGGACGATCTCGAACCCGGATGTCGGAGCGCCATATACAAAGCTGACCGTGACGGAGAGTAGAACCGGGCTCGGTCACAATATCGTCGCCAGCTACGAATGGACGGCGGATGGTTGGAACCTAACAACTGATAATGGTGATCGAAAGGAGCGGCGGGTGGTCACGGCCTCGGACTCTGTCCACGTAAACACTTATACGATCCGTGATCACGATGAGGTTTTGAAATATCAGATCGTGAGGACCTATAAAGACTTCCCATGGATCACGCTACCGGAGGCAGCAAACGTTACAAGGCTCACGAACGAAGTCATAGGAACCGGCCCAACGGCTCTGACGAATCAATGGATCTTCTACGAGTTAAGTACGGAGGGCGTCAACTACGGACATTTGAAGATGACAATCGCTCCCAGTGGTCGCTGGGAGACCTACAAGTACGATGCGAGCGGCAGACCCATCAGGATTGTCTCACAGTTCAAGAACAATGCGATCCCAACATCGGAATCGGGGGAAAACCCGAATCGAGTGACTACGATTACCTATACGGATTCCGCGGGGAAGGAGGAACGGCTTACAAAGCTCGCTGGGGTGCTGGTATCACACACATTCACTATGACCAATGTCGAAAACGCCGGTCAAGACGAGCTCGTTCGGGAAATCGTCTGTACGGAGTCGGCCGACGACATCTTGCCGGATGATCCTGATAACCTCGTCAAAAAGACGTGGACGTACAGCCCAGGAACGGCTTTCGAGCATAGGCTTCATACGGTGAAGAATTACGATGGAACCTTCGAGAACTATAGCTACGCATTTAGCGGCGGGCGGCTCACCACGACGATTGATCGAGGAGTCGGTAACGGAAGCGGCACTGTGACGGCTGGTGAACGGACGATTCGCGTCACGGATGCGGCAGGAAACTTAATTTCGGAGCAAATCGCTGATTTTCAGGATGCGACGAAGGTCCTCTACTCCCGCGTGGGGAGTTCGTTTGATGACTACGGACGTCCGAAGACGTTTACGTTTCTCGACACGTCGACGGAAACGATTTCGTTCAATTGCTGCGGGGGCGGTACGACAACCGACCGCGCGGGGGTGATGACCAGTACTGAGTACGACGACCTGCGGCGCGTGAAATCCACAACCAAAGCCGGCGTGACCACAAGCTACGAGTACGATGCGGCGAGCCGGCTCACGAAAACCACTCGCGCAGGCACGGGTTCGTCTATCGTTTTGGAAAATCGCCACTACGACGATGCGGGGCGTTTGATCGACTCGGATGATCCACTGCGGCAGGTGACGAGCTATTCCGACCGTGTCGAGAATGGCTATTACGTAAAGACGAATAAATACCCGAACACCTCGAACGGCTCGACCCGAATTGAAAGTTATCATCAGGATGGCTCGCTTTATCGCGTTTACGGAACCGCGGTCAACGAGTTGAAATATGATTACGGCGCGGACGATGACGGTGAATTCACGAAGGAGATTAAAGTGCGCGGTACGTCCGAATCAGAGTGGGTCAAGACCTATAAGGATCGTGCCGGGCGCGTTTACATGACCACCTACCCGCAGAATGCGCAGAGCCTGACTCCTAAAAGTGTTTCTGTCTTCAATAATCTTGGCCAGCTCGTGAAGACCATCGATCCGGATAATGTCGTTCAGCTTTTCTCCTATGACTCGCGCGGCCGGCTTTTTCGGTCTGCTGTTGACGCGAACGGCGATGGAGTGATCGATACGGATGCCGCAGGCGCGTTGGATCGCGTCAGCGAGTATTCGTACGAAGTTACAACGAGAGACAATGGGACGCGGCTCGTGCGGCGTAAAACAACGAGGGTTTGGGAAAACGTAGGCGGCACGCCCACACTTTTTACGGTTCCGCTCGAGGTCCTCGAGACGGCGGCCGACGAACGCGATACATGGGTCAGCAACTCTCTCCAGGTAACACAGACGCACATTGCTTACATCCCGGGCGATCACAAGCTTGAGCAGACCGAAACTTTCCCTGACGGATCCAAGCGAATTTCGGTCTACACTTACGGGCGCCTCGACTCGGTGACGCGGTACAACAATGTGGGCACAGCCGACGCCAACCGCATTGGGAAAACCTCGTACACGTACGACGGGGATCCTTATTATCGACTCAAAACGACCTTCGACCAGCGCAACGGGACGACAACTTACACTTATAACGACGATGACCGAATCAGCACGGTTACGACACCGCAGCCGAATGTGTCGACCGCCGCGCAGGTCACGAGTTATCAATACAACGACGTTAATTCGAGTGGCCGGATCGAAATCACGACCTTGCCCGATTTAACGAAGACGACAAACGAATTTTATCTGACTGGAGAGTTGAAACGCTCCTCCGGTTCGCGCACTTATCCGGTGGAGTACAGCTACGAGCAGGGTAGGATCAGCACGATGAAGACCTGGGCGGCAGGGGCCTTCAGCGGCAGTGGTTATGCCACTACAAAGGTGGAATTACAGCCCCGACCGTGGTTTTCTCACCTCCAAGACTTACAATGACAACAAGGGACCCAGCTATACGTATAGCG
>Ga0137394_10003543_pt1 | contig 11772 bp, 14 predicted proteins | sample czobulk116metaG_FD_108278 | JGI IMG/M metagenome (GOLD analysis project Ga0137394, IMG submission 108278) | Vadose zone soil microbial communities from Angelo Coast Range Reserve, California, USA - czobulk1.16 metaG | ecosystem: Environmental > Terrestrial > Soil > Vadose zone | place: USA... | reverse complement strand
TTGTACGTGAACGACTTCAACCACTTCGGCCGAACATGGCGGGCCTTGATGCAGGCGGAGCCGCAGTACCGCGTCCAACCTGACGACATCAACCAGTTCCACGTGCGCGGCCGCGACGGCGACATGATTCCGCTGAGCACGCTGGTGAACGTACGTGCGGTATCTGGACCGGAGGTCGTCTATCGGTACAACCGCTTCCGAGCTGCGCACCTGACCGGGACGAACGCTCCAGGATTCAGCTCGGGGGAGCCGGCCGCGGCGCTCGCGCAGGTCGGGCGCGAGGTCCTCCCGCAAGGGTTCGGCTACGAATGGACGGGCACGGTGTTTCAGCAGCAGCGTAGCGAAGGCGCCGAGCCATTGATCTTCGGCTTTGCGTTGGTTCTCGTCGTACTGTTTCTGGCCGCGCTGTATGAGAGCTGGAGTACGCGATTTGCCGTCGTCCTTGCCGTACCTCTGGGGCTGCTGGGCGATATGCGTTCGGTTCGGCCTGCGATCGCGGCCAGGATCACGTGACCTGCAGAGTCCATGAAATCGGGCCTGTAGTGTTCGCTGATGTTGAACGAGTCGATCCCGACGGCATCGCCGTGGACGGCTTCCTCGATGGTGTTGCGGATAACGACGTCACCGCTGAGCGGCTGACCGAACGCATCGACACTCACGTAGACGGGCGAATCCAATCCGAACTCGAACTCCTGGGTGGTCATAGCTGGTTATTCGCCTCCGCGTAAGGGCCCGGGCAGTGGGCCGGGGGGCTGTTCTCAGGCCACACAGATCCCCGCGACAGCTACTTTCTTGAAGACGTGGGGGGCAGCGACGGTGCCGTCGGGATAGCCTGCGGCGAGGATCTGCAAGAAAGCGCTCGAGTTCATTGCTCACCTGCGCGCTCGGGTCTGTGTCTGAGGGTGCTTCAGTTGGACTTGTTGCTTTCGGCCTCAAGTGTGGCTAGCCGCTGCTCGGCTTTCTTCTTCAAGGCTGTCGCGGCCCGGACGATTTCGATTTCTCCCAGACGCTCACAATGAGGCACGCGCCGGTCAAGGGCCGCGATGAGCTCTCGTAAATGACGTTGTGCGTCAGCACGGTCACCAACGGCGGTTTGTTTCTTGTCGGCCATTGAATCCTCAGACGGAAAAGCTGTGGTCGCCGGACCAGATTCGGGCTCGGACGGACTTTTGCGGAGCACAGCTGTACAAGAAATCAGTTTTCATCAATCCGAACGACCGACGCGGCCCATGGGCAGAAGCGCCCTCCTCCGAATCCGTTCCCTTGACGCTCGACATCAGAGGGGCGTCCGTCACACAGCTCAATCGTCGATTCGGCGAAAGTGACATCCTCGAGGTGCCAGCTCCACCCTACATTGACCTGCACGCCCGGCACGATACGACCGTTCGGGATTCGCGCCCGGCCGCCGCTTTGCGCGGCGCGCGCTGCGGCCACCTGGTCCGAGCTCGTCAACGAAACGCGAAAGGTCTCGCCCGCGACGGCGAATGTCACCAGCGCACCGGTCGATGGGGCGGTCGCCGTGCGGTTTCCGCACGCGCTCGCCAAACACGCCACGAAGATGACAACGGTCATGAACGAGGAGACACACAACCTGAGCATCAATGTTCTCGCTTGAGCGTTACGCTCTGGATACCAGCAGTCCGGACTGCGACGCTGAAGGCACGCTTTCAGGTTTACTGGTTCGTCGATTTCCGCTGAGACTTCTCGACGGCGAGCTCATTCTCAACGCCAAACGATCCAGGCACCTCGCGCGCGCGCAGGCCGGCGAGGGTCTTGTCGCTCTCGGTGTCCACCACGCCGAGGAGCGCGATCCGGCCGTTCTTCACGATGATGTGGATCGGGTAGTCGCCGATCGGCTCCACACCGGGGAACCGCATCGGACCCATCGCGTGAAACCCTGCGCCGAACGGGTGCCGGTGGCCCCACAGCAGGCCTCCGCCAGGCGCGTATCGTGATAGGAAGGGATCGCGATAGATCGCATAGTAGGTCTTCCACCGCAGATCGTCGTCGTTCTGCGAGACGGGCAGCTCTTCGATCTGGTCGATCACCTGATCGACCCCGGACGCCCGCTTCGCGGCACGAGCCGCATCATGCTTCAGGCCCGAATGGTAGGCGTACCCCAGGAGCGTGACTGTTCCCTTGTCGTAGCTGAACGCGAGGAAGTCGAACACACCTGAATACGGCAGTTGCAGAAGCTCTTTCCGGATCTCTTCCACACTCGACTTCGCGTCCGCGCGGAGCGCTGGCCCCACCGAGGCCAGTACCAACGCCAACCCACATAACGCAACTCCGGCGCGCAGATGCCTTTGCATATATTTCCTCCCTTTCCACTCATTCGAGCCAACCAACCCGCACGACCCAGTCGGCGCCGTGCTCATGCGCGAGCGCGGATGCAACACGCGCAGGCGGGGCCCGCGCGGTGCCTGGTCAGTTGCGTGAGTCGGTACCCTTGGCGTCGATAGCGAGCAGCCCAGCGCTGCCCTCGATGCGGTCTTCGAGATCCGCCAGCAGTCCCTCGTCCGAAAGATCGAGAGAGTGCGAACGGTCCCAATCCTGTTGGGCGACGTCGTGCAGCCGATCCACGACATCGTCGTCGCGCACCTCGATGGCGAGCTCCCGCCGCCCGTCGAGACTCCCGGCGGCGAAGTTGATCGAGCCGACGATCGCGGCGACGCCGTCTCTGAGCAGCATCTTGCCGTGAAGCCTCAGATGCTTGAGCTTGTGAATCTTGATTCCCATGTCGTCCAGGATCCGAAGGCCACCGACGCCCTCCACCAGTTTCTCTCGCTTGAGTGTATGGGGCGGGCGCGCCATGACGTGCACGTGCACGCCGCGGCGCGCCGCCCGCACGAGGCGCTCGATGATCACCATGTCCTGAAAGCGCTCGTTCTGGACGAATAGCCGATGTCTCGCCTCGTCTATGAACCGACAGATCCGGTCCCTCCCCGGTCCAGGACACCAGACGAGATGGGTCTTGTGGTCCGGATCGAAGCCCTGACGATGCCAGTCGGCCTCGAAGCACTCGATGATCTCGGACACGTCATGATGGCGCGTCGTGATCACCGCGTAGTCACGCGTCTCCGTCAGGTTTCTCGTGGCCCAGTTGAGCGACTCGACAAATGCCGTCTCATCATCGATCACCATCGACTTCTCGTGCGTGAGGTCGAAGGCGGGATTGGCATCCCTCACGTCGATCTCTGCCCGCTCGAGCGCCTTCCGGGTGGGGTCGTTGTCGTGCTCACCGCTGCGGCGGGCAGGGTTGAGCATCACACGGACCTTGACGCCGCGCCGCTTCGCCGCGATGACCGCCTTCAGCAACGACGGGTCCGAGAAGACGAACATCTTGACGCGTAGCGTCCGCGAGGCGCGTTCAATGGCCGAAAGGATGGGCTCCGCAGAATCGTCGGGAAGAACAATCAGTGAGCGCGCCATGCGGGGTCCGCTCCTCTCAATTGAGTAACCGGCGACGCCGGCGATCTCGTCGAATTCGCCCAGTATAGACCGGCATAGATCCGGCTGAGCGCCAGAAGATCGTCGTGTTGACCTTGTTCGGCCACGATCCCGTTGTGGAGAACGACAATCGTGTCGGCCTTCCGGATCGTATTGAGCCGATGCGTAATCATGATGACCGTCCGGCCCTTCATCAACCGCTCCAGGCCGTCCATCATCAGGCGTTCAGACTCCGAGTCAAGCGATGCCGTCGGCTCGTCCATGATGAGGATTGGCGCGTTGCGGATGAACGCACGCGCGACACCCAGGCGCTGACGTTGACCGCCCGATAAGGTGGCGCCGCGTTCGCCGATTCTCGTGTCGTAGCCGGCACTCATCTTGACGATGAACTCGTCGGCGTTCGCGAGCTGGGCGGCGGCGATGATCTCGGCGTCTGTCGCCTGGTGCCGTCCATAGGCGATGTTCTCGCGCACCGTTCCGCGAAACAGCACGGTGTCCTGAAGCACGAATCCGATTTGGCCTCGAATGCCCTGAAGCGTGTACTCGCGGATGTCGCTCCCGTCAATGAGGATGCGGCCGTCCGTCGGGTCGTAAAAACGCGGAATGAGGCTGACGATGGTCGACTTCCCGCTGCCCGTGGCCCCGACCACACCCACGAACTGACCGGGCGCGATCGAGAAGTTGACGTCTCGAAGAACGGGAGACTCCGCATTGTAGGAAAAGGCCACGTGCTCGAACCGAATCGCGCCAACCACGCCTGCAGGCTCTCGGGCGCCTGGCTGTTCTTGAACGGTCACGTCGATGTCGAGAATCGATTGGATCCGCTCGAGACCGACGCGGGTTTGAGCGGCGGCATTGGTCATCTTCGCCAGGTCCTGTACCGGTTTGAAGAACTTCGCAAGATAGGCGAGAAAGACGGTGAGGGAGCCGACGGTCATCGCTCCGGCAAGGACGAGTCCGGCTCCCCGCCAGAGGACGATTGCCGTGCACGACGAGACGACGATGGCGATGATGGGCGAGAGCAGCGACTTCACACGCCGCGCGCCGAGCGCCGCCTTTACTGAGGCGCGACTCGCCTCACTCAGCCGCGCCTCCTCCACATCCTCCGCGCCGAATGCCTGCACGGTTCGCATGGACTCGAGACCAGTCTCGACGACGTCGACGATGTCGCTCTCGCGCCGGCGCATTTCTGCGGTGGCCTTCTTGACTGCCCGCTTGAACCGCGTCACGAACAGGAGCAGAAAAGGCGTGATGGCGACCACGAGGAGCGTGAAGTCCCAGTCGAGCCAGAACATCAGGCCCAGCATCCCCACGATAGTCATGAAATCAACAAGGATGCTGAGCGTGGATGACGACACAAAGTCCTGCACCGTCGAGACGTCGTCGGTGATCGTGCTGAGGAGCAATCCGGTCTGGTGCGTGTCGTAGTACTTGAACGAGAGCCGCTCGAGGTGGTCGTACACCCGCAGGCGCAAGTCGTTCGCCACCCACTGCCCGACGCTCTCCGTGTAGTAGTTGTCGACGTACGAGGCGACGCCGCCGAGTGCCGCAAACGCCACGATGCCCAGAGCAGCGACCGCCGCGAGCGATCGTCTATCCGCGACGACCGCCGGCCCCAGGAGGGTGACCAGCCACGCCGGCGCGGCATGATTCCCGACCGCGGAGTCGATCACGATCTTCAACGGCCACGGCCCTGCCAATCCGGCGAGCGTTTCGACAAACATGGCGAGCAGGATGATGATCAACCACGCGCGATAGGGGCGCGCCAGATCCATGACGAGACCCGTCATGCTTGTTCCGGATCTGTCCGACATCGAAGCGGTCGCCATCACGCCTGTCGAGCGATCGACTGTACGGAGTGCTGTTTGCGCCTCACGAACCGATACGTGGCATGCGCGTCCGGCGCGCTCTCTTCTCCCCAGAGACCGAAGAAGGTATCCCGCTCGTTCACATCAACGGGCTTCTGCCACAGCTCGGCCATGTGAGCGTCCCATGGCGGCGTGGTTGGCCGCACGGCGGGCGCACAGGTCGGCATGTACACGGCGACGATCATTGGGAACAGCACGCCGGGCATCGACTTCAGCATGGCGGCTTCCTCTCACTCAAGCTGGTCGAGGTCAGGCCGAGACGCTGTCCCGCCGCGATCTTCTGGCGCAGGCGTGCGATGAACCGGTCGGCCACCGCCGGCTCATAGCCGGCGCCTCGGAACGCATCGGCCCACTGACGGTCGGTCAAACGCGCGAGCAAGCCCATCGCCCACTGGACGTCGCCTGGCGTGACGCGGTGGTCGACGAGTGCTTTGTTGATCGCGCCGTAGTCGAACTCGACGTACCCATTGGCGACGCTGGTGATGAAGCCACCGCGATCGAACAGGTTCGGGTCGTTCTCACTCGGATTGAAGCGGCCCGTCGCCCCTAATGAGCTCCCCAGATCGCGGACCGCATACCATCGCTCGGAATCGTGATCGGTTCGTTTCACCTCATACACCGTGTTGTTCTCGTTCTTGAGATCGGCGCTGTTGAACGTGACGAGAATGACGAGAAGTCCTTGATATGGCGTCGTGCCGACAAACGGGTTCTGTTGCCAAGACCACTGACCGCGGTTCTTGACTGAGGGGTCCGAGAGGCGGAATCGGCCGCCGCGCTCCGTGCGCGTACCCGACGCGTCGCCCAGTGTGAAGGATGACAGGTAATACACCGGCGGTTGGTGATAGCCGAGCGCCCACAAGATATGGGAGAGCACAACTTCCGGCTGGGCCTCGGTACCCCGTTTCACGTGCCACTCGCGCCCCTGGGGATCGGTGACCGTGACGCCCGGATTGTTGCCCTGCCTTTTCTTCCGGAGAAACGCGTAGGTCACGTTCGGGTCCGGCGCGCGCTCGACCCCCCAGAATCCGTAAAGCAGATCGCGCGCCTCGAGATCCGTGGGGTCCTCCCAGAATTCCGCCATGTGCGACGCGGCGGCCGACGGCGTCATCGTCGGCCGAATCACCGGCGCGCACGCCGAGAGACTGACCGCGATGACCACGAGCCAGACGCGCGCGCCCGGGAACGTCTTATACGAGGCCATCGGACACCTCAAGGAACGAACGGAATGACCTCAGTGCGACCACCGGACAACGTCGAGCGTTTGAAGGGGTCATTGATTTTGAAGACGACGCGCCAGCCCTCGGTGCTGTGGCCAATATCCAACCGCCCCACGGTCGAGGTGCGGTTATGCACGCGGAGGCCAGCCCCATACGAGGTCCGCAGGTGCCGGAAGTCCAGATCGCTCGCGACAGAGGCCACCTTTCCCGCGTCGGCAAAGAGCGCGATGTCGACATGCGTGAAGAGTCCCCAGCGAGACTCGGCGTTCAACACCTGCAAGTCGCGGTCGTGGAACCGGTAGTCGTAGTACCCGCGGAGCGTGTTCTTCCCGCCCAGACTCGGCAGGAGGTAGAAGGGCACCTGGTTCCCACCCGATGTGTCGGAGAAGACCTCCCACGCGTGGAGCGCGAGGATCCACTTGTCTTCCACGAGCGGCACGAACTGGGCCGCCTCCGCTTCGTAGCGCCGGAAGCTGTACTTCCCGTAGTTCTGGTCGGCATAGCTCGTCGCGGTGACCCGGTAGAGCCCGCCGCGCGTCGGATGCCCCGGATAGTCGCGCGTATCGGCCGCGACCGACACATCACCGTGGAGAAACGCCGGCTGTCGCGTCAGGCCCGGCGCCGTCGCATCGGAGAAGACGTCCAGGGTGTTCGGGTACGTCACGCTCCACCCCGTCATCGTCGACAACTCGGCCTGATGGATCCAGCCGAATCGCCCGCTCACCGAGAGCCACGGGGTCGTCCGAACAGTGGCGTAGCCAAGGACATCGGTTTCGTCCAATCGATACCCGCTCCGATTGGACTTGAGCGAATCGTTCCCCAGCCCGAAGTAGTTGACTCGGAGCAAATCCTGATAAATCACCTGCGAGCCGACCGTGAGGTGATCCTTCGCCAGGTGGGGCAGCTCGAAGCGCGCCTGCGCCATCTTGTAGAAGTTCCACGAGACGGCGGACGAGGCATTGACGATCGCGTGACCGTTGAACAGGTGATGGCGGTATCCGGGACCCGCTGAGATCCAGCCGGACCCCGTGATCATGTTGCCGAGCTCTGGATAAAACCCGTCTCTCGGTTCACCGCCTTGAGTCAGCGCAATGTCCGCGCGATTGAGCGCCTTCGTAATGAAGCTCGGCTCGGTGAGCAGCCCGGACTGCGACGCCGAGGGGCCGCTTGTCTCCTCAAGGCGCGGCGTTCGATCCTGGGCGAGCGCCGTCGATGTCATCACTCCGACCAACAGCAAAAGAGTAACGATTACGGGGACGCCCTGGAGCGAGCGATGAGGCACGCAGATGGTCGGCACGGGTCACACTCCATGTCGCGCCTCGAAATCGAATCGCGCGTGCAACCTTCTTTCGCAAGTTCACCGCCATCCGTGTCGCACGGCACGGATGTCGGCAGATTGGTGGGAGCACACGACTTAGCGCATGCCGCCGATCGCACGAACGCGACGTGTCGCCGACACAACTGCGTGTGGGCAAGCAGTGGTGTGCGTGTACACACGCACTCCGGGCGCGCGACACGCGATGCGACCGGTCGCCGTGCACAGGTTTCCAACCGCTGAACGTGTGGCGCGCTGGTTTCACTCTCAGTGCACGGAGAGCGGGCTTTATGAAGACTGCATTACGGGTTTGCGGCGTGATCGCGCTGACAGTGATGCCAGTCGACGGAAGCGAACGGCTGACACTCACGATAACGCCCGCGCAAGCGTTTGCGCCTGCGGCCATGAGAATTCGCGCTCGGATCGAGCCGAACGCCGACAACAGAGTGCTCGCAATCGCACCCGACGGGAACGAATTCTATCGCCGCAGTAACGTTCAGTTGGATGGAGATCAGGCGCCGAAGACCATCGAGATTCGACTCTCGAATCTCCCCGGCGGCGAGTATGAGATCTTTGCTGCCCTCATCGATTCTGCCGGCCACGAACGTGCCATCGTGCGTCAGTCGGCGAGGATCATTCCGCCAATAAGCGCTCGCTGAGAGTGGAACAATGCGCAAGAAGGACTCAACAGCGCGCTGGAAACCGGATTTCGGCGAATCCTAACCGGGCACGAAGGGGGAAACCCCGGATACGGCCAAGGAGCCGCCTACGGATTACCGCGCCAGTTCCCGACCCTACCACGTGCCTGCATGGGTGGTGCATCAATTGCACGAGCCCGGTGGTTGAGGTGCAGCATGCGGCTTTCAGATTTTGCATTGGCCTGTTTTGTTGTCTCGTCCATCGCTTGTCACACTGAGCGGCCCATCATAAATACCGGACCGAAGCAGCCGTCTGTCGGCGGCACGATCGCCGGGATGGTCAAGACGGAGGACCCGAGTGTCGCTCTTCTCTCGCGCAAGGTTACGGCCATCGACGTCCGCTCGGGGTCGCGCTTTGATGCTACGACCGGTACAAACGGTGGGTACACGATACAAGTGCCGGTAGGCACCTATCGCATCGAGGTTGAGCTGCGCGGCAACGAAACGCTAGTCAAGCGACCCGCCGAGACTCATGTAAACAATGGGGATCTGGATCCGGCCCGCGACTTCGTGATTACCGTCAAGCCGGCATCGTAAAGGCGAGATCTCATCTGGGCATGCAGCGTCGGAGGAGCGACTGGATCCGTGGAGCCAGACTAATGACACCGCGCTTCGCGTCACCGCGGAATCCCGGCTTTGTGACTAATCGGTTCGCGTTTGATGTGGTGCAGCATGACCGGCTGATTCGCATAGTCTTCGAGCACGATCGTCTTGTGCTCGTTTTCCGCCGTGATCTTCGTCGCCACGGACATCTTGCCTTCGCCCTGGCCATTGCGGCCGATGTGAAGTTCGATGACGGTGAAGGGATAGTCGAACGAGCGTGGGCGATTCGTCGCTTCCCAGAAGCTGATGCGGCGGTCCGTGGCCAGCGCGATCCGCTCGCCGCCGTCCTCGCCCTGGGTCCTCCGGGCAAAATGTAGATCGTACCCGATGCTGTTCGGCGTCCGAATGTAGCCGACCCGCTTGGTACCCTGGAGCGCACTGAGCAGCTTCTCGGGCCCCTTTTCGAGCAAGGTGCTCAGTAGTCGATCGCACTCAGCATCGGTCGACCAGCGGTTGACGACGATCTCGACCCTCCCTTGGCCAGTACGACCGACATTACTTACGTTCACGGCGATAGCGGTAAAACGTTCAGCTGCGCCGTTAGTCTGCGCCAAGGCGAACGGAACGACTCCCGCCAGCAGGGCCGGCGAGACGAAAACAACAAGGAGTCGTTGGATTCGGATCGAGGTGCTCATGATGCCTCCATCAGTTGACTGGCCATAGCGGGCGGCCTCAGTTCATCGGGATGGCGCAGTTCCAACTGGGCGAATCTTGGTCCAGCTCCGCGATCTCGTCTTTGAACTTGTTCTGTTCCCGTCGCGTTGCGCATGTCGCCAGGGGAATGCGAGACACGGCGCGGTCGATCTTCAACATCGACAACAGCTGACAAGCAGCGACATCGTCGAACTCAAGGAGAACGACGACAAAGTCTGGCGTCACCTCCTTAATACGTGAGTAGCCGCGTGCGATTGATTCCACGAAAATGACGTCGTAGTCATTCGTATCGACCAACAGGTCGCACAGATTCGTAACTTGCCCAGGGTGTCCACTCACCACGACGACGCTCCGGAGCGAGTGGCTCATGGGGCCTCTCGGCGCCGAAGGCGGCTCTCTGCTCTGCGGCATCGTCGGCTAACCTTGTCGCCCGTCCAGATTGGCCGGCGCGGCGTCCAGCCACTGCCCCAGACGTTACAGCCACCTTCTTCTTGAACCACGCGGATCGTAAGGCAAGGATAGTGCCGGCAAAGATATCGGTAAATCGCGCAAAGCGGGCGGACAGTGCCGCGCGGCCGCGCGGAAATCAGCAACCTGTGTGTGGGTGCACATCTAGATCGTTGTCAGTGCTTCGAGGCGACTCACAGTCCGGGTAAGAGCGACTGCACAGGCGCACGCGGTGCGTCGCACCGTTCGGAATCAAGGTGACGATGCTGTCGAACGGCGAACCATCGAGCAACTGCTTCACGAGAGCGACGGTAACAAGTCGAAGGGCGCGCGGAGGTTAGGTATTACACGGACACAGCTGTACGGTCGGCCAAGCAAAGTACGAACTGGAAACGGCCGGAATACCGTCCGGGCGTGCCGGAGCCGTCAGCCGTCGGGCGGAACGACGCACAGTCCGAAACACACTCTCGACGGAATGCCGCGCGATTTCGTGGCACAGGCGACTCATTTTATGAACGGACTGGTCAGGCTGCCATTTATTGTTGAACCAATGCCATCACTGGCTCCTCGTTCATTCCCTGGCCGCCCAGGGCAAGTCGAGTGCCACAAGTTGAGTGTGTGTGCTGTCTGCGTGGGTCGTGCCATTTCGAGCACTCGTCGCACGTCGCTCCGGCGGTCACCTGTGGCGACCGGACTGGTGCAACTTGCGATCGCGCCGAGAGATAGATGCCCCAGCGTGCGCCTGACCCCGCCGCTGGCGTTGCGCTTGCCTGACGAAGCGCGAGATGGCCACTGCGGGCGCACACTTCTCCGTCCGAGCGAACTCGACACTTCGCTTCAAGGCGATCGCGATCACCTCGACGTTCGCGATGGCGGCAATGGCGATCGTCTCCGCGGGGCCATCGACGTCGGCCCAGAAATCGCCACAAGCGACCTCGACACAAGCGACCTCGCCGCGCCTCCCTCAAGCGCCGACGCCACATCTCGATGGGGCGGACGCACTCCCGCTCCCCACGACATCCGCGGGCGCGACGTACGTCGGGTCGGAAGCGTGCTCGCAGTGCCACTACGACAAGTTCGCGAGCTACATGAATCAGCCGCACAGCCAGAGCGGAGACCCGCGGACCCCCGGATCCCGTTTTGGATGTGAGAGCTGTCACGGTCCGGCATCGAATCACGTGAAGGGCGGCGGCGGCCGCAACGTCGGCGGTCTGATGAATTTCTCGAAGGCGGTGCCGACAAGCGACCGCAACGCCGTCTGCCTGCAGTGCCATACCCGCGGCAGTACGGCGCTGTGGCACGGGAGCACGCACGACGAGCGCAAGCTGGCCTGCATGGATTGTCACGCCGTCCATGGAGGGCACCCGAAACTGCTCCAGCAGCCAACGCAGCAGCAGCTGTGCACGACATGCCATCAGCAGGTTCGAACCGCGCTGATGAAGACGTCGCACCACCCGCTCCGCGAAGAGAAGATGCAGTGCACCAGCTGCCACAATCCGCACGGCACGCAGGGGCCGCGC